>Ga0181589_10001702_pt1 | contig 17157 bp, 9 predicted proteins | sample 071ome_25_FD_132444 | JGI IMG/M metagenome (GOLD analysis project Ga0181589, IMG submission 132444) | Coastal salt marsh microbial communities from the Groves Creek Marsh, Skidaway Island, Georgia - 071410BT metaG (megahit assembly) | ecosystem: Environmental > Aquatic > Marine > Intertidal zone...
ACCTTCTTCGCGTTGCCCTTCATCGCGGCCAGCATGAGCGCCGTCGCGCCGCTGTCATCAGCGGCATGGACATCGTCCGGCGCACCTTCCAGCATGAGACGGACCACCCGCGAGCTTCGCAGCACCGTGGCGACCATGAGCGGGGTCTCGCCGAACTTGCCACGTACCGCGGTCATCGCGCCCAACCCCGACCCCGCCGCCTCAGCCGTCGGCCCCGCCGAGCCACCCAGGCCTCTCTCCCTCGCCGGCAAGCTCGAGAGCAGCCTCAGGAGAGCCTCGTCATCGAGGTGGTACATGCTGGCGAGAAGCGACCGCCTTGAGCCGTCTGTCGCCTGGCTCTCGGTCTTGTTCAAACCACCACGCTTCGCCCCACCCGAACGCGCAGCCTTGCTCAACCGCTGCTCATGGTGTATATATATACGAGGTACGATACAGTGAGAGTGTACGAGCCGATACGGCGCGAATGAGCACCGCCCAGTCGAGGAGCCGGCAAACCTTAGGATCCTTCCGAACGTACGTTGAGATTCAGCATCGAAAGACGGCCGCTGCCTGCCTTGCCATTGTCCTGCGACGTTCGCGCCATGATGAATGGAGGTTTACTGTGGTATTTCGTCCGTTGCACGCGTACTACTTCGTTTCAAAGTGAGAAAGCCGCTCAACATCGCTACTCGATCACGTCACCTGTCCCCCGCCGTCACAACGACCACGTCACAACGTTTTTGAATCCACATGGCGTCATCGCGCCGCCCTCCCCCCGGCGCTCTTGGTCGCCGCTCTCCGGCCGAGCACCCGTGCCACATACGGCGTCAGTCCGAGCGTGATGGGCGTCCTGATCGGGAACATGGCCTTGTTCAACAGAATGGCCATCGCGATCGTGCTCCCGCCACCAGACAGGCTCTTCGACAGCCACCCGGGCTCTTCGCCCTCCTCGGGCTCCTTTATTAGACCCACATTTTCCAGCATGCCTTTGACATCCACCTTCTGGTCGACCGCGATGTAACAGCCCGCCAGAAACGACGAGTAGACGCCGATGTGCACCCCGAGCGCGACCTTACCGTACTTCTTGAACAGCTGCTTGACGCGCGCGCCGATGGAGAGGGATGACGCCGGCGCTGACATGTGGTGGCTGCGTGGCTGTGCGGCTGTGCGTTCTGAGGTCGGAAGCTGCCTATACTATACTCGCGGGGCCTGGAATCCACCTTGTGCGTGACCGCGACCGCGACCGCGACCGGTGGTCCTGGGACGCCGTGCGGACGGATGCAGTAGTATAGTATGGAGAATGACTGCGTGGAGGCGCCGGATGCGCGAAACCAACGACGCCACGCTCGATTTTCCTGATTTCGTTTTGCAAAACGCCCAATTGGGCGACACTCGCTCGTATTCCGATTTATCGCGCGAATTTCTCCTCGCGCGGCGACCTACATATCGAGAATATGATCATGTCCTTGTCGAGCTGTCGGGTGGGGTCCCCTCGTTGTGTCCATCAAAATAGACGGCGATGCAACGCTCGTTCCCACGCACACATGCTCGCTCCCGCGCGCGCCTCAGACTCGTCATCAGCGTCAGCCGTCTCGACGGACGAGCGGGACGTCCGTGTGGAGGTTACCCGTCGCATCAAGGCACTCGGCAGGCAGGGGAAAGTGAAGGACGCCATCAAAGAGCTCGCGAACATGGCGAGGTTGGGCGTGGAGCCCGACACCCTGTCTGCCACGGCGCTGATCGACGCGTGTGTGCGGTCGAACAAGATGGATATGGCAGAGAGTGTATTTGAAGAGTTGTTTGGGGAGCTGTTGATGCCGGACGAGGTGGCGTTCATGGTGCTGATCCGGGGGTACGGCGACCAGTACCCGCCGGCGTGGACACAAATCGCGAGCACGTTGTCGGTTATGGAGCATACGTATGCGATCGAGCCGAGCGTGCTGACGTTCAATACGCTATTGGAGATTTGCAGCAAGACGAACGATGAGGATAGAGGGGTGGAGATTATCGATCGGATGGACGACCAGGGGGTGACGCCGAACGATCTGAGCTTTGAGGCCGTGAAGAACCGGAAGAGCCTGCGAGGCCGGCTGAAGAAGCTGGTGTAGAAATCGTGTTAGACCATCGTTACTTTTTTTACTCCTCTATTCTTTGTGTTACGAACGCATGACTCGTCTCTCGTTCTCTCGTTCTCTCGTCAGCCGCCGCCGCGATGCTCGCGGAGCTTGGCGGCGGTCGACGCGATGGGGTCCATTCCCGAGATGCCGTTCCCGCCGATGCCACCACCGCGCGCACCTTTGGAGCGCTTGAGGAACTCGAGTCCCGCGGCGTTGTACCCCCAGGTGTCCTTCGTCTCATTGAGGCGGGTCTGTAGCAGGGCGCGGAGCTCAAAGAGGGTGGTCCGGGCGGCCGGGGTGGCCATGAGCTGTTGGAGGTGGACGCGGCAGAGCAGGATGGAGACACGAGCGAGGAGCTCAACGCTGGCGCCCTGTTTGAGCCACAAACTGCAAAAGTCCAGCAGGCGCAGGGCGTCCATGAACGGAACGAGGAGGAGCGCCTGCTCGAGGTCGCTGGCCCTGACCCTGCCGATCGCGCGAAGCACGTAGTTCGAGGGAGAGAGGCCCAAAAGCAGGGGATTGGGAACGTAGTCCGACTCCCGCATCGCCTGTCTGGACTCTTTGATCCGCTCCTCCTCGGACGCGGCCATGTCGAGGGCTTCGACGATCGAGTCGGCCGCGCTGACTGTTTCCATGGTCCGCTTGCCCGCGGCGGCGGACGTGTTGATGTCAGCGTCGGCCAGCTTGTCTTCGTCGTTCATGCCAGGAACATCCAGGGGGTCGCGGTCGGGGGCGTCGAGGTCCTCCTCGAACAGGCTCTCGAGGCGCTTCTCCTTCTCCTCCTCGACGAAGAACGCCTCCTCCGTCTTCTCGAAGCGGCGAATCGAGCGATCGTGACCGCCACTCACGACAAAGTCTCCGAGGGACGAGACCTTGAGCGCCCAGACCTCGCTGTGATGGCCGGGGAGGTCGAGGAGGTGCTCGAACTTGTCGGCGTCCCAGTACTTGACCAGCTTGTCCTTGCCGGCGGTGAAGAAGTAGTGCGTGTCGGGAACGAATGAAACGGCCATGACGCTATCTTCGTGGGCGAAGATGGACTTGTGGCAGTCGCCGTAGTCCAAGCCCCAGATCTTGACGTTCTTGTCCGCCGAGCCCGTGACGAGCAGGGTCGAGTCTGACGACACGTCCATCGTCAGCACGGGCAGCTTGTGGCCGTACAGCGACAGGAAGAACTTGAGGGTGTCCGCGAAGTACACCTTGACGGTGGAGTCGAGGAGCGCCGCGACGAGGAGCGCGCCGTTGGGGGTGAACTTGACGCTGAGGACGTCGTCCGGCAACGTCAGCGTCTTGGTGCACTCGATGGACAGCTGCCCGGCGGACGTCGACGACGGCTCTCCATTCCTGCCGTTGTCCCCGTCATCTTCGCCATCCTCGCCGTCGCCGTCGTCGTCATCGACGATGGTCCAGTCCCAAAACTTGACAGTCTTGTCGGCCGAGCCCGAGACAAAGCCAGACCCGTCTGGGTTCAGGCACACCGACCACACGGGCCCCTCGTGCGCGTCGACCACCTCGATGCGGCTCGAAGAACCGATATCGAGAACCTCCAGAGTCCCTTCCTTGGTGCCCACGATGGCGTGCTTGTTCCCCGGCGCAAACAGCGAGCACAGGCCGTACCCCGACTCGATCGAGCTGATGAACATGCCCTTGCGCGGGTTCCACAACTTGGCACCGGCATTGGAAGTCGACAGACAGAGCGCATCGTCTGACGACAGCGCCAGCGACCGCACGTCGGACCGGTGCCCCATGCCGTCGATGGTGGCCGTCTTGACCGGCTCCTTCTCCTCCTTGATGTCCCACAGCTCGAGCACATTGTTGGACGTCGCCAGGACCATCGACATCAGGCTCTTCTTCGAGGTCGCTTTCCGATGGACCGCAAAGCTCGTCAGCTTGTTCTTGCTCCGGACGGTGGCCAAGAGCTCGAGCTCGTCGGCGGCCTTGATTGCGCCGGCGCCAGCGGTGTCAGTGTTGCCGTCGTCGTTCTCCTCGCCATCCTGGACGTGCTCTTCGTCATCATTCCCATCACCCCCCTTGCGCTTCTTGCCCTTCTTCTTCTCCTTCTTGTCCTTCTTCTCCTCCTTCCGCTTCTCGCGCTTCCGTTTCCGCCTGCCAGCCTCCTTCTCCGAGCGAACCCGCCACACGTCGACCACCTTGCCGGCTCCCTGACACACCAGGAGCTCCTCGTCGTCCGCCATCTGCACAAACCGACACTTGCTCACTCTGTCCCCCGTCGACCGCCGCACCGTGCCAATGTCCACGAGGACGCCATCCTTGCCATCGCTGCCGTCATCCCTCAGGTTGACCGAGAAGAGCCGGAGCTCGCTGTCCGAGGCACCGATCGCCACCCGCTTCTGGTTGCACGCAATCGACCACAGCTCGCCACCGTGACACAGCATCGTCTGCTTGCATCGCTCCGCCGAGAGATCCCACACCTTGACGTGCTCGTCCTTGGACGTCGACAGCAGGTAGGACGAGCCGATGAACGCCAGGTCAGTCACCTGGCCCTTGTGCCCGCGCAGCTTGAACAGCCCCGTCTCCGAGCTCACATCCCATAGAACTATATCCGTATCCTGACTCCCGCTCGCGAGACGATCCCCCGAAGGAGAAAAACCCAGCGCCGTGACAGCCCCAGCGTGGGCCGACAGTGTCGTCTCCAGCTCCCACGAGCTCGTGCTCCACACGCGAATAGACCCGTCCCCGTATCCTACCGCTAACTGATTGGTCAACGGCGAGACGGACATGCAGGTCACCGGTCGCGACTTGCCCGGGGCGAGGCTCTCCGGGGCGTCGAGGTGCCGGAGGACCACGGCCTGCTTGATGGACCAGACGCTCACGCGCTCCAGCGCGGCTGTCAGCAGGAACTTCCCACACGGCGAGTAGCACACGTCGCTCCGTGATGCAATGACGCCCCACGCGTCTGCCTGCTCGAAGCGAAGATAGGCTTTCACCATGGTGCAGTTTCGCTCGCTTTGCTCAATCGCTCATGCATTCGCGTTCTCCCGCTCCGCGTCTCTCTCTCTCTCTCTCTGGTCTCTCTGGTCTCCCTCTCTGGTCGTCGGTCGTCGGTTTATGAATACATGAATACACGAATACGTCATCCCGGCACATTCGCCGGTTTGAACACGTTGAACCCGTCCACCGCCGTGCTGACCAGCAAGCCAGGGATCTGCCGATGCCAGTGCGCCTCCTTCATGTCCTTCTGCCCGGCGTGCACAAACATCAGCTGCGGCGGAAGGTCTTCGGGCGCCGCCACGTGTCCCACGGCCAGCGCGGCCTCCTCCTCGGGGTCCCGCTCGACCGCCAAGTCCCAAACTGCCAACGTATCGTCTGCCGACGTCGTCTGCAACATACTCGCCTCGAACGGCGCCCACTCCACCGACGTAATCGGTCCCCGGTGCAACGTGAAGTTGGCAACGGGCTGCGCGCCCGCTGTGGGCTGCAAATTCCGCAGATCCCACACCCGCAAGTGCCCATCGTCACCGCCCGACGCCAGCATGTATTGCGTGTCCCGGTTCCACGAGATCACATTCACGTCCGCATCGTGCGCTTGGAACACAATCTGCGCCGCGTCAGGCGCCCGCGTGTCCCAGATCCGCACTGTCTTGTCCACCGACGCCGACGCAAACACCGTCGGCTCGCCGGGCGCCCACTGCAGGTCTTCCACGCTGTCCGCGTGCCCCTTGAGCGGCCCGCTAATCGACCACTTGCTCTGGTTCGGCTCCCACAGAAAGATACGACTCTTGCAGTCCCCCGACGCCAGCCGCCCTGCCACACACGGACTCCAGTCCAACGCGTATCCCTCTGCCGCATGCACGTACACCTGCATCGCATTCATCTTATGCACCTGCTTGTTCTTCCTCGCCCGCTCCTCCTCCGTGCACCCCGCACTCTCCAAAAGGTCCGACTGCAGCGCCGACGTGTCCCAGATCTGCACCTGCGACGTGTCCGACCACGTCGCGATGCAGGAACCGTTCTGTGGCATGCACCGCACCCGGTTCACCCCGCCCTTGTGCGCAAACTTCCGAACATGGAACACGGCATCCTCCTCGTCCTCGTCCTCGTCGTCATCGCTGTCCCCGACCATCTCCACGTCGTCATCGTCATCGTCATCGCTGTCCCCCTGCCGCTTCTTGTCCTTGTCCTTGTTGCTGGCCCCGTGCCTCCCCTGCGTCAGGTTCGTCAGCCGCATCACGGCGAGATAGTTGTGCTTCCCGGGCGCCGCCTGCGTCCCCGCCACCATCGACACGCAGTGCGGAAACTCTCCCCGGTTCTCCCCCAGCCCGTCCGGAACCACGTCAAAGCTCAGACACGGCCACTCGAGCCCGAACGACGTCAGACAGTCGTACGCGGTCGGGTCGTAATCCAGCGTCTCCTCCTCCTCCATCTCGCACCCAGGCATCCACACGGACGGCTTGACGACCTGACAAAGGAGCGACGTGCGAGTGAGCGCGACAGCGCAAGAGGGAGGACCCGGCCAAACACCTACCGGTTGCCCCCCGTCGTTCGTCTCGACAGCCATGGCAGCCTCTTGCGCGGCTTGCTTGGCCTGAAGCTGCACCGTGTGATGGATGAGAGAGCGCGTGCGTGAGGTGGAGGGAGGCGTCGTATCGTAGACGTGGTGGGTGCATTCTTTCTCCTGCCATTCTGCATCCACGTGAATGCACGCACCTTTTTCTTCACAGCCGCGCCGGCCGCCTTCTGGGCCTTTGATTTCGATTTTCGGACCATCGTGTGCGGACGTACGTGCCCAGTGATGAATCGCTTCTTTACAAACTTGAGAAATGCAAGCACAGTCAGTCTGACGAGTCGTTCACCACCCGAGCAGGAGGTTCACGGCGATGCGCACGTTGGCACCCAGCAGAAACAGCAGCCCGAGGTACTTCACGGCGCCACGCGAACGATTCTTCGGGTCTCCCGTGGCGTACCCGTTCATATACAGGACGACGCCCACGTTATACACCGCGGCAGCCACCGCGCTGGCACGAGGATAGACGAGCGACGCAGACAGCAGCAACGCCAGGAAGTTCGGCAATCCCTCCAGTGAGTTCTGATGCCCACGCTGCACGCAGTTGAACGCTTTGGCCTTCGCGGACGATCCCTCGGCATACAGGCTGGGATACTGCACGTCGAATTCCTTCCGCGCCTTCATTACCTTGCTGGCGCCCACCCCATTGTGCACGAACCATGTGGCAACGAGCGCCAAAATGACGTAGCCGTGGTCGGCAGAGAGAACAGAGGGCGGAGAAGCGGACCAAAACATTTCGAGATTCGACAAAGATTCGGGTAAAAAACAACTGGGCACAGGGATGTACGTGCGCGGCGTATGTCAATGTCAGGGTTTGTCAAGTGTAGTCAGTCAGCGAACCGAGGAGTCGAAATTGCGTCGAAATTACGAGTGGGGGGTCCGTGAAAACCTCGTCTTCGAGGCAGTCACAAAGGAATCGATACTGCGTGCCTACGACAAGGAACGACGCGTGGGATACCGAAGACCATATGTCAGGGCAGAAACGAGGCGGCGGGTCGAGCAGCCGCGTGCGTCCTTCCAGTCCCGACGTGCTCGATCAGCAGCACTTTGAATCCTCCTCCGACGACGGACAACCCGCTCACTCATTCACTCACTCACTTACTCGGCGTCTCATCGGTCCTGTCTGCAGTCACCGACGCATGGCTTGTCACTGGGTGTCGCGTTGGGAGGCGTGAAGTCAGTCAAGGGGAAGGCGCGTCGGCGGTGCCTGATCTGCCATGCGAGCCTGCCAGCCAACGGGAGGTTACCGCGCTGCGGTGAGTGTCAAGCGTACCGCTGGAGGAAGGGTTTCGATAAGCCTAGGAAGAAAGATGCACCCTGGTGGTATCGGTTCTCGAGGGAGGATCTGTGTCGGCTTTGTCGGGAGCGTGGGGTCCTGCCCGGTGTGCCTGGGCCGGGGAAGCAGCTGGTGGGTGCTGGCCTCGTGCTGTGTTTCAGAATCTCTCCAGGTGTTTCACGCGCTCACTGACTGACTGACTGACTGACTGACTGACTCACTCGCGCGACGCGCTTTGCTCGTTCGCCAGCTGTACGAGAAGCTGGATGGGGCGCTGGCGGGGTCGACGGTGGTGGAGCTTCGGGGTGTATGTGCGGAGCTTGGTATCAATCCGTTTAAGCGTGGTGAAAAGCGCGAGGCGCTTCTCGGCCGCGTGCGGGCGGCGCAGTGGGGGTGGGGGGAGGAGGACGAGGACGAGGAGGATGTGACCACCGACGAGGAGGGGGACGACGTGGATCTGTCGCTGCGGATTCAAGACATGCGGCGGCTGATAAATCAGTATGGGGCCAGGAATGGTCTGTACGATGGGAAGGAGGTGCTGCTGGGAAGGTTGGCGGAGGTCGGTGGGGAGGGGGAGATGGGCCTGCCGACGGCGGGGCAGCGTGTGCGCGTGTTCTGGGAGGGTGAAGGACGATGGTTCGCGGGTTGTGCGCGGGCCGTGAAACGGGAGATGGGGCTGGTGCACGTGGCGTATGACGATGGGGATGCGGCGTGGGAGGCGTTTGGGGGTGGGAGCAGGACGACGTGGGCGTATGAGGATGGCGAGGGAGAGGGGGAAGAGGCTGGTGATGGGGCGTGTGGAGACGATGGATATCATGTGCATGATGGCGAGGGAGTGTGCGTGACGGCCGACCCCGTCGCTGCCCAGGTCGGCGTCGGCTCGCTGGACGCCGACCGCGGGACGCCGACCGCGGAGGCGCTCTCTCCCTCCGACCTTCCCCGTGGGCCACTCCTCACGTCGCCTTTATTGGCGCTGATGCACGCAGAAGGGGTCTCGGCGCTGGATTTTGATGATATGCCCTCATTCGGGGCAGACGTGCCGTCACCGTCACCGCCGCCTTTAGCTTTGCCTTTGCCGCCGCCAGAGGTCGAGATTCTTTCTCGCACGAGAGGGGTCTCGGACACGCTGAGTGGTGCTGAAGTATTCAGGAGGGTGGCCGTTCAGGTTCTCCGGGAAGCCGGAACGGCCATGTCCCCGGCCGATATTCGGAGGGCGGGAATCGAGCGGGGACTTGTTCGCGACGACGAGGCAAAGTATTCTCTTTCCCATATTCCCAAACAGTATCGAGGGGTGATTATCAAAGTGGGACAGGGGATGTACGGTCTGGCGGAATGGGGTCTGGACGATGGCGGCGATGCTGATGGCGGCGTGGATGAGGGGGCAGGCGAAGGCGGGTATGGTGATGTCGATGGCGACGTCCTTGGCGCAGGCAAAGTACACGACGACGGCGAAGTCCGCGACGACATCGGGCCCCTCAAGGACTACGGTGAGCCTCCCAAATGGTCGAGGAAGGGCATCCGCGGGGTGACAGCGTCCCTCCTGAACATCCCGACCCCGACGGCGGTGGACGAGGAAGGCGAGTACGCGCAGTACGACGACTCGGTCGCTTCCGACGACGACGATCTTTTCGGAGAGGAGCGCAAGTGGGCCATGGATCTTCCCGATGTTATTTCGGAAGCCCTCGGTGCTGAAGACCCCAGGGTCGGTGGGCAGGTGGGGGGCACGGGACCGGTGTCTGGCGTCCCTTCGCCTTTGCCTTTTCCCTCGTCCTGCCCGCTCGATCTCGACGTCTCGCCCGAGGAAGTGGTCCAGCGGATCGACCACGTGTGTGAGTTCCTGGAGGACTGCGTATACGAGAAGCAACTCCCGTCGATCTCGCTCGCGGCAGGTGGCGCCGGCGCCGGCGCCGCCCGGCCCGCATTCAACATGGACAACGCGGCGGCCGTCGTGCGGTTCAGCCAGCTGGCCATCGCGCTGGACATCATCCACGAGAATCTCATCGAGTACACGGATTCGAGGATCACCCAGCGAGACCTGTACTACATCGCGAGGACTCGAGACCCGAGCCTGAAGGCGCCGCAATTCATGCAGACCGTGAAGGATCTCTCTTTAGCCCTCAATGTCCCGCGATACGCAATGGGAATCGACTGTAGATCCAAAGGCCTGGTCTTTGGACCCATCGTGCTTCCAGGGGGTTTGAGCTGTATGGCGCCACGTGGCACACCGATCTCCGGCTCGGTCGTCGACACGCTCGCCATCCCTGGCGTCAACACGGCCAGCGTCACGGCGATCGTCGTCGTCGAGAAGGAGACTGTTTTTCAGCGGCTCTCCAAGGAAGCCCCTTCGCACCCCATCCTCTCGTCGTGTGTGTTCATCACAGGATGCGGCTACCCTGACGTGGGGACTCGTGCGTTCCTGCACCTGCTGCACAAGCAGGACCCGACCACGCCGATCGTCGGCGTGGTGGACTGGAACCCGCATGGAGCGCATATCCTCTGCCAATACAGGTTCGGATCGGCGCGATCCCTGGAATCACTGGCGTTTTGCGTCCCGGTGGCGTGGCTGGGCGTCCGCAGCGCGACCCTCGAGCGGCTGGTCAGGGCCGAGGGCGACATACAGTTCACAGACTGCACGTCCAGAGACCTCGCGCTGGCGAAAAACCTGCGCGTGAGGATGCACGAGTACAACAACGAGTCATGGATGAACGAGATCCAGTGCATGGAGTACGGCCTGAAGGCGGACGTCGAGGCGCTGTACCGCGTATGCGGCGGCGGTGCAGGCTTTGCCGACCTGCTCGGCGAGCTGATCGAGCGCCGGGAGTGGATCTAGAGGCATATGTCATACATTCTACATGTAAGGTCAGTCAGCGAGTTCGTTTGCAGTCTTCCTATGGCTCCCGGTACGAGTGTGTCCGAAACCGGGAGCGGAGCCGAGCCAGTTGCAACACCAGGCTGTTGCCTTCCAAAGACGCCTCATCCTCCGAGTCGATCTTCTCGCTGAACGCGATGCTTCGCTCGAGATACGACTTGTTGACGCTGAGCAGCAAGGGCACAGTCGTCATGATCTGGTCTTGGTCCGCTCGGCCGTTCGTGCACGCCAAGCTCACCAGACGGATGTGGTCCTCCAGCTGTTCGGCTTCCGTGCCATTCACGCGCGCGTCGTTTGTTGTCACGGGGTTCGACGACCCGTTGCCGCCATTCGTGCGATCAACAACCTCCACGTCGTCTTCCTCGTCGTAGTAGCTGATGACGTCGTGGAAAGGCAGGCTCGAAGAGGTCGCACGCGACACCAGACGTTCTACCAGAGAGGATAGCCGGTTCTCCACGCCAATGTTCTGAACGGCCGTCGTCATGGGATCGGCACCAGGACCAGACCCGTCGACGACCACGACAAGGGTCTCCCTCGCGCGCGTGATGCCTGTGTACAGGAGCGGCCGGGTCAGGAGCTTGGGGCCGTGCTGGTTCGAAAGCACCATGATGACTTTCTTAGCTTCGCCGCCCTGCGCCTTGTGGATGGTGACGGCGTACGCGAGGTCGAGATGCGAGGGCACCATGCCCGAGAACTCGATAAGCTGGCCGCCACTGCCAAAGCCCTTGGAGAACACGACCCAAACCTTCTTGGAGACGGGATCCACATCAACAATGGTTCCTTGGTCACCGTTGTACACGTCCTTGTCGTAGTCATTGTGCAGCTGGAGCACGCGATCGCCCATCCGGAGGACGAGGTCGCCGCGCGAGACCTCCAGCTTGCCCAGCTCTGGCGGGTTGACGATGGCCTGGATCCGAGGATTCAAGTGGCTCACGCCGACGGGTCCCTTCCGCATTGGACTAATGACCTGGATGTCTCCGAGGTCGGCGTTTTTGTCGTACAAAAACCCGCGCACGAGCCGCTCGACCGGCTCGACGATGTCCTCCGACGTGCGCATGATCGATGCACCCACGCGGGAGATGGCGCGGTCCACGCCGTCGTCGTCGACGGGAACCACTTCGATCGGTGGATATGCCCCACCACGAACGGCCAGAGCAGACGTGACGATGGTCGAGGTCATCTCCTGTCGGAAGATCTCCCGCAAGTCGATGACGGGCACGACGCCGGACGAGATCATGGCGTCCAGGATGCCCCCCGGTCCGACCGGCGGGAGCTGATCAACGTCTCCGACGAGAATCAGCTGCGTCTTAGTCTTGAGCGCCTGCATGAGGGCGGCGGCCAGCGGCAGACTCAGCATGGACGCCTCGTCCACGAGGACGGCGTCCGACTCGAGCTTGTTGGACAGTCCGTGCTCGAACCAGTCCATCTCGCCCATATCGATCTCCTCCTCGTCTACCGACTGGAGGTTCTCGTTCTGATCGGTTGAGGTCTTGGGTCGGTACTTGAGCAGACGATGGATGGTGCTCGGCTCAACATTCTGGATGGCCCCGATGCGCTGGGCTGCCCGGCCCGTGGGCGCACAGATGTTGACCATCTTTCCTTGCGCGCACCACAACTTCACGATTGACTGCAGTACTGTGGTCTTCCCGCACCCCGGTCCGCCGGTAATGACGAGAATGGGCGCGTCGGAAGCCATCTCGATGGCCGCCCGCTGTCCCGCGGAGAGGACCACGTCGGTCGTCTCCTGGTTCATGTCAACCCACTGTTTGATCTTCTGCATACGCGCCTTGTTCGCATCCTTTATCAGCCTCGCTTTTTCTTCGACGCAGCGCACGATGGCCGTCTCGGCCTTGTGGAACTGAGGCAGGTAGCAGCGGACAGACTCGGACCACTCGCACGGCGCCTCCAGGTTGCTCTGGTTCCCCCCGGCGGCGTCAATCAGATCTCCCACGCGCACCATACTGCCCAACGCCGACTTTCCACCAGCATCCGGCCGCCCATTCTTCCACGCCGCGATGATCTTCTCAGCCGTCTTCGGCCCGATCCCCGGGCAGCTCTGCAGCAGCTCGGCCGACCGGTCCGGCTCCTGGCACAGCACGCTCGCCAGCGAGTCCCCGTGCGTCCCCACCAAAGAATCAAACTGCTTCTTCGAAATGCACGAGAGGACCCGCTGGAGCTCCTCCCTCGGCACTGCAGGCACAGACACCGCGCCGTCAAACGCATGCCCCGCGCCGTGCTCGCCGGCGGCAGCCAGACGCCCCGCCTCGCACACCAGCGTCTTTTTCTGCGCCATATGCCACGCCACCAGTTTCAAGTGCTCCTCCGTCATCTTCATCTCGAGCCCCCCGTACTTCCGCGCCAGCACGTCCAGCCGCCGGAACACCAGTCGCTCCAACTCGCCCCACGTCAAGTACGCGTGACCATCCCTATTCGAAGACGCCATCAGACATTTCGTTATCACGAGCGACATCCTCGAAATCAGATCCGACGCGTTCGCATTCGTCTTGACCGCAAACGCCTCGATCGAGTCCAACGGGATCCCGAACCGACTCAACGTCGCATACGGGTCCGCCAACACCCGCCCCTGCGTCTCCGCCCCAAACGCCTCCGCCACACGCTGCGCCGGCCCCGCCGGGATCCCCCGCTCGCACAGGTACGTCGCCCCCTCCCGCGCATCTCGCCCAGAGTCCCACGCCGTCTTGATCGCAATCGCCTTATTCGCCCCGATACCTTCGCACTGCCGCAGCTTGACGACCGCGTCGGCCGAGTCCAGCACGTCCAGAATATCAGACCCCCACACGTCCACCATACGCCCCGCCGTCGAAGGACCCACCCCGTGAATCGCCCCGCTCGACAGAAACGAGATGAGGTCCTCCTGCCCGCTCGGCGTCCGCGTCTCCACATGAGACGCCCTCAGCTGCATCCCATACGTCGGATGCGTCGTCCACGTCCCTTGCACCGTCACGCCCTGGCCCACATGCAGCACCGGAAGGATGCCCACCACGGTAATCGACAAGTCATTCTGCTTATTCTTTCTCTTTCTGTACTTCGAGACCATCGACGACGCACCCTCCAAGGCCCCCTCTGGAATACGGCCGTCGTCGCCACCGTGACCCGCATCGTTCGCCAGCGACTCGGGGGACACCCCCACCTTGAGCACCGTGTACCCGCTGTCGCTCGACCGATACTGCACCTTCTTGATCGTCCCGTCCACGACTGCCTGCTGCGACTGGGGCAGTAAACTCACACCCCCGTCCGCCGACTGTGCCGCCGTCGAAAAATACGGGTGGTCGACCGCCCTCGTGCGCAGCGTCGTCGTCAAGGAGGTCGACGACGGAAACAATGTGACCGTATGCGCCAGCCTGCCAGCCAGGAGCACGCCGAACGGCCGGCACGCGCCCTCCGCGAGCGCCCGTCTCGGCAGTCCTTGCTGGCGAGTCGGACTCGCTGAGGCGGGGAGCGCGTTCATCTTGGCCCTGCACCCTCGGAATAGCTGCAGCACGCGCTCTGCTAGATGCTTCGCCGACCTCTCAGGCATCAATCATTAACAGAAGGTATCTGCGAGCCCAGCGCGCAGGAAGACGCAGAGCGACACAAGAATTTGGGAATTGAGATTTCCCACGTCCCTCGTGCTTCTTCCTGTGCCCGCACTCGCTCACTCCCAGTATGAATACGTAGATACGTCGTCGTAGAACCAATAGAGGGACCACCCAACGAACAATTATTCTCCTACGGGAAACTGGGTCCTTCTCGAGTCTCAGTCGCGCGCGAATTCAAAACAATCACTCGTTCGTCTCGTTCGTCTCGTTCGTCTCGTTTGTCTCGTTTGTCTCGCGCCGTGCTCGGGGAACAAACCGACTGTACTGTATTGTACCCACGCGTGCAGCTAGCTAGATACGAGACAGCGCGACGAGAGAGCATGGATCGTTCGACGACGTTCGCTCAGCTCTCCCAAGCCTCCTCCTCGGCTCGGTCTTTCTCTCCTTCGGAAATCGATTTCTTCGCTCAGGACGAGCTGATCACGATCGTCCCGAACTTCTCCATACATTCCAACCCGTCCAAGTCGCTGGAATGTATCTCCGGGGTCTATGGTCCGTTTGCGCCGTCGCGGGAGACGCAGGTACCGCTGTGGCTGGCGTTGGCGCTGTGGAAGCGGAAAAAGTGTGATATCAAGGCACCGGAGTGGATGTCTGTAGACTATTTGCAGACGGTGCTGGAGCTGGAGCGGGGGGAGCCCGGGGCGTTTCAGCCGTTGCCGTTTCATTACATTGAGATTACGCACTTTCTGTTCACGGCTGGGACGCAGGAGTCGCTGCCGAAGCAGGTGTTTGAGGAGAAGGAGGGGAAAGTTCGTGACCTGATTAATTTGATCCAGAAGACGCGGCAAGGGAAGATCTTGCAGGGGCTGAGCTTGATGCAGGAGGCGGCTGCTGTCAAGCTGAATAACCTGAGTGCGATGGAGCTGAATGCGGTCCGGAGTTTTTTCACTGGGACGCTGGATGCGTTCACGAGGCATGCGAATATGAAGGAAGGGCTGGGTGTGCGGCGGGAGGTGGTCGCGGAGGACGGGGCTGCGGGGATGCAGGTCGACGGGGACGACGGGCCCAGTCCGAGTCCCGCGAGGAATCTGCGGCGTGGGAGGTAGGTGGTCGTGGTGTTGCCGTCGTGGTGTTGTTGGTTTTTGTTCAAGAAGAAATGAAAAGAGACGTGCGCGCCGTCCGCAACCAATTGGTTGCCACCCACTGTTCAAATTTGAAGTATCCTCGAGGATCTCAGGGCGTGGCCATTTGGATTTCGTACACCCTCAGTTTCGACCATGGCGTGCGCACGTATACAGTGAACCACCGCGGCAGAACGATGGCGCCAGAGGCCGGGGCGGAATTCAAAGCGAGTCTCAGACAGCTCGACGACGCCAGCGTGCTGAAGGCGCTCCGGGGCGTGCTTGAGCAGGTGGCAGGGGAACTCCAACCGAAGAAGGATGTCGTCACGGGAGCTGCGAGGAAGCCGAAAGCGAAGAGGTCGAACAAATCGACCGAAAAGCGCCGATCAGAAACGACACGCCTGGACCATCCGTTGCTCGAGCCTCTGCGGTCGGTGCTGGTCAGGGCGGCGCGGGTGAAGGGCGTGGATCACAAAGCAGGGATCGTGAAGTACCTGGCGGGGTTCGTGAGGGAGCACGTATGGGTGCTTGACGTCGTCTTTTCGACGAGCGGGGACGGGGCCGACGGCGAGGCGGTCGCCGCGGCGTGCGTGCCGGTGTTTGATGCGATAGGTACACAAAACGATGTGGATGCTGCAGCATCGTTTAGAAGGCTACACCGGCTTCTTTGCAGAGATCGGGGCGGGTCGGGAAAAACAGGAGTGACCCCTGCGGTCGACCCGTCGGTGGCTGGCCTGGCGGTGAGGGCTGCGTTGGAAAAGGCGGGTCGGTTGTCGGTTGCGGATGTTTTGGACCGCCAATGGGCTCCTTGGGTGCTCGGCGTTGCGGCCCTGCCGTTGGTCGATTCGAGGTACCGGGCAGTTGAGACGGAGCGAGGCGTCGTGCGGCGGGTCGTCGAGTTGGTGCTCGAGACGTCGGTCGGTCGTCCAGAGGTACTGGTGGAGGGCCTGTCGAGGGCTCGTAAGAATGGAGGGGTGACGGCTGGAACTGCCGATATCGGGGTGCAGACGTCGATCGAGACGGCCACTGCCCTCGTCGAGCTGGCGTTGCAGGTCGTCGCTGGCTTGTCGCTGCGCGGAGCGAGTCGCGAGGAGAGGGGACCGTCGAGCGTTAAGGAAGAGGGCGGCGGTCCGAAGGCGGGGGCTGGCGCAGATGTGGACGCGGGCACGGGCACGGGCGATGAGAGGAGCAGCGTGGCGGGACTGCTGACGGTGCGGTGGGAGCTGGAGTGGGTCGCTCGGGCCATGGGCGTGTGGGCGGACTTTCGATCGTTCGCTTCCTGGGACGCGCCGATACGGAACCGGATGCTGGAGTTTCTGCTGGAGGATCGAGACCAGTCGTCGACCATGGCAGACGAGTTTGGCCGGGCGGTCGGCCTGCGGTGCACGCCCCCGCAGACGCTCGTCGCGCTGGAGCTGCTCCGGGCGTCGAAAGCGTCTCGGGACGCGAATGATGTGGTGTTTGCTGGTCACGTGGGAAGCTTTCTGCGGGCAGGCATGGAGGGTTTGTACAGGCCGACGGAGGTGATGTTGGACGTCCGGAACCAGGAGTTTGCGAGCCTCAGCCAGCGCATTCAAGTTCTCGTCTCCAAGAACGGGACCATGCTAACGGAGCTCGGCAATCGTCCCGTCAAACTGGAGGAGTGTGCCGTCGATGCACATAACGCGCCAGAACGGGACGAGAAGGTGGACGAGCTGCTGTCGCTGTTGCCGAAGAGCACGAGGAGCACGAGGA
>Ga0181589_10001703_pt1 | contig 17155 bp, 11 predicted proteins | sample 071ome_25_FD_132444 | JGI IMG/M metagenome (GOLD analysis project Ga0181589, IMG submission 132444) | Coastal salt marsh microbial communities from the Groves Creek Marsh, Skidaway Island, Georgia - 071410BT metaG (megahit assembly) | ecosystem: Environmental > Aquatic > Marine > Intertidal...
CAGCACATCGGACGCGGCGTAGGAAAGCTGCGCCTGGCTCAGTTCCGCTGCTCCCCAGTCCGACGATTGCTGTTCCTTGGACAAGTTGACGTCCAGCAACTCCCGGCACAAATCCTTGAGCCCGTGCCGGTCGGTGTAGGTCCGGCAAAGCTTTGACGCGATTTTAGTGCAGAAAACCGGCGCGCAATCGACGTCCAGATAGGCCTTCATGACCGCCACGTCGAACCGCGCGAAATGAAAGATCTTCTGTACCGACGGATCGGTGAGCAGCTTTTTGAGATTGGGCGCCTCAAACGCCCCGTCTCTGAGTTGCACGATATGAGCGGTGCCGTCCCCGGCGGAAAGCTGAACCAGGCACAACCGGTCGCGTTCGGGCCGAAGTCCCATCGTCTCCGTGTCGATTGCGACGGCGGCGCCAAAGGAGAGCCCGTCGGGCAGGTCGCCCTGATGAAGCGTGATCGATGTCATGGGCAGGCAGAATCCGGGTAGTTTACGGCGCCGTTCCGGCGATGCCGGACATGCCGGCAAAAAATGGTGCCCAGGAGAAGACTCGAACTTCCACGGCCTTGCGGCCACAGGTACCTGAAACCTGCGCGTCTACCAGTTCCGCCACCTGGGCATCTGAGAAGGGAAGTGGGTATGCCACAGGCCGCCATATTGTCAATATCTTTCGGACGGATTTATTGACGGCGGCTTGCGGCGCGGTTAATAGGCACGGGTTGTTTCCGGGTTGGTTCGCCGCCGTCATCAGGGGAGAGATCATTATGGCGCAACAAGTCGTGACCGTTTTCGGTGGATCGGGTTTTCTGGGCCGTTATGTCGTCCGTGCGCTGGCGCCGACCGGGGCGGCGATCCGTATCGCCTGCCGCCGTCAGCGCGAGGCAATGATCTGCAAATCGATGGGCGATGTCGGTCAGATCGCGCCGGTTCCCTGTAATATTCGCGATGACGCTTCGGTCGCCGCCGCCGTCGCCGGCGCAAATACCGTTATCAATCTTACCGGCATTCTTTATGAACGCGGGGCGCAGACATTTGACGCGGTGCATCGCGAGGGCGCCGCCCGCATCGCGGCCGCCGCCGGACAGGCCGGCGTTGAAAGGCTGATCCATGTTTCCGCCATCGGCGCCGACCTCGGGTCGGATTCCGCCTATGCCCGGTCAAAGGCGGCGGGAGAAGAAGCCGTCAGGGAGGCTTTCCCCGGCGCGACCATTATGCGGCCCGGCCTCGTGTTCGGGGCGGAGGACGAATTTTTCAACCGCTTCGCCATGTATGCCAGGCTGGCGCCCGTCTTGCCGCTCATCGGGGGCGGCCACACGAAATTCCAGCCGGTATATGTGTGCGATGTGGCCCAGGCGATAGTCCGCGCCCTGGCGGATAACGGCACGCGGAACGAGATATTTGAATTGGGCGGGCCGCGGGTGACGACCTTCCGGGAGCTGATGGAGCTGTTGCTGTCGACAATACACCGGCGCCGTCTGCTGATTCCGGTGCCGTTCTGGGCGGCAACGGCAAAGGCGGCACTTATCGAAGCGGGTCTCGCGCTTCCCGCGGCGGTCGTTCCCGGTCTGACACCGCCGCCGCCGCTTACGGTCGATCAGGTGCGGTTGCTGCGCCGCGACAATATTGTCGGCGGCGAAGCGGGCACTCTTGCCGATCTCGATATCGTTCCGGTTTCGATGGAAGCGATCCTGCCGTCTTATCTGTGCCGTTTCCGCCCGGGCGGCGGATTGCGCGATGACGCGGCGCGCGCTGCCGCGCGCTGATCCCGGCGCGTTACATCTGGCCCGCGAATAACAGGATCACGACGCCAAGCAGAATTCTGTAAATGACGAACGGCGTGTAATTCTGGCGGCGCAGCCATCCCATCATTGCGTAGATGGCGATTAGCGCGGCGAAAAAGGCCAGTGCCGTTGCCGTGATGACCCAGGTTTGAAAAACGCTGTCGCCGCTCTTTATGACGTCAATGCCCAACAGGGTTCCCGCGCCGACAATAGCCGGGATCGACATCAGCATCGAAAAACGCGCCGCCTCCCGCCGGTCGATCCCCAGAAAGCGGGCCATCGTGATCGTCGTCCCGGCGCGGCTTGCCCCCGGAATCAGAGCGCATGCTTGCCCGAACCCGATGATAAAGGCATCCGCGACTTTCAAATCGGACACTGTCCTTTTTTCTTCTCCGATCCTGTCGCTGATAAAGAGCACTATGCCGAAAATGATGAATGCCCAGCCAATGATGGCTGGCTCGCGAAGAGCGCCGCCGACAAATTTTGAGAGCAGAAACCCTGCCGCAAAGACCGGCAGGCCGGATATCAGCACCAGCCCGGCCAGGCGCGCACCGTCATCGGTTTCACCGCGGGTCAGTCTGAGGAGGCCGAGACAGATTTTCAGAATATCGCGGCGCAGATAGACGATAACCGCGCCCAGCGTTCCGACATGAACCGCCACGTCCATTACCAGGCCCTGATCCGGCCAACCAGCGAGCACCGGCACCAAAGCCAAATGGCCCGAGGAACTGACCGGCAGGAATTCTGTTATGCCCTGAATGATGGCAAGTACAATTACTTGCAATAGGGTCATCTTACATCTACTCCGGCTACTTCCCCGCCCATCTCATAACGACTATACCCGATTCGTGGCCAACGGAAAATAGTCCCGAAACGGACCTAATACGTCGATTGGGCTCGCAGCAACTAGTTTGACATATTCGGGCGGGTGAGTTGACCAACTTAATTAGTTAACATATACTGTCCTATATGGCGATTTTCCCTCGCCAGAGACGGAGTTATGAGTTATAGAGCCCGGAACCAAGGGGTGAGGGGTGTGATAGCGCAGGCTTCGGCAGGCGCTATATCTGTCTCTTCAGATTAGAACTTTAGAATTTGGTCGCGCCGGGGAGTACACATGCTTGAATTCGTTTCGATCAGCCGGGAAACCCCCGAAAAGCGGGCGGCTGAAGAACGCCGCGTCGATTTCGGTGAGATTTATCGCCGTTTCAGCACCGAGCAGGCCGAAACGCAGGCCAGCCGGTGTTCGCAGTGCGGTATTCCGTTCTGTCAGGTGCATTGCCCGTTGCACAACAATATTCCCGACTGGCTGATGCTGACGGCGGAAGACCGGCTGCAGGAAGCCTATGAGGTGTCCTCCTCGACCAATACCTTCCCGGAGATCTGCGGACGGATCTGCCCGCAGGACCGGCTATGCGAAGGCAATTGCGTGATCGGGCATGCCGGTCATGGCACGGTGACCATTGGCGCGGTCGAGACCTACGTAACGGAAACCGCTTTTGAGAACGGTTGGATCAAACCGCCCGCACCGGTGCGCGAGCTCAGTCAGTCGGTCGGCATTGTCGGCGGTGGTCCGGCGGGGCTCGCCGCCGCCGAAATTCTGCGCCGCCGGGGCTATCAGGTTCATATCTATGACCGGTATGACCGGATGGGCGGGCTGCTGATTTACGGCATTCCGAATTTCAAGCTCGACAAGCAAATCGTCAAACGGCGGATCGCCCTCTATGAAGAAGCCGGCATCGTCATGCATCGCGGTGCCGATATCAGCGATGAATCCGCATTTCAGGAGTTACGACAGCGACATGACGCGGTTCTGATCGCGACCGGGGTTTATAAGGCGCGCGATATCAAGGTCCCGGGAAGCGGTCTCGAAAACATCGTGCAGGCGATGGAGTTTCTCACCGCGTCAAACCGAAAGGGCCTTGGCGATGACGTTCCCGAATTCGAGAGCGGCAAGCTCAATGCCGATCGCAAAAATATCGTGGTGCTCGGCGCGGGGGATACGGCGATGGATTGCGTGCGCACCGCCATTCGTCAGGGCGCGAAAAACGTCACCTGCCTCTATCGCCGCGACAAGGCGAACATGCCGGGGTCGCAGCGAGAAGTGCAATATGCCGAGGAAGAGGGAGTCGAGTTCACCTATCTGGCGCAGCCGGAGGCATTTCTCGGAGACGGCGCCGTCTCCGCTGTCCGGGCGGCGAAAATTCACCTTGGCGTCGCCGATGCGACCGGCCGTCAGACACCGGAAATCATCGAAGGCTCCAGCTTCAATGTGGAGGCCGATCTTGTCATCAAGGCGTTCGGGTTCGATCCCGAAGACATGCCGCGGCTCTTTGGCGTGCCGGAGCTTGGTGTCAGCGACTGGGGCACAGTCAAGATCAATCCGCGCACCAAGATGAGCAATCTCGACGGTGTCTTCGCGGCGGGTGATATCGTCCGTGGCGCCTCGCTGGTCGTCTGGGCGATCCGCGACGGCCGCGATGCGGCGGAATCGATTGATCAATATTTGCGGGCACGGGCGCCCATATCGGAGACGGCGGCATGAGGAAAAGTACCGGCATGGCGGCACATGGCAGCGCCGAATGGCAACAACGGGAAGCGGACCGCCTGCATCGCGAAGGGCTTTACGATCCAGCGCACGAACATGACGCGTGCGGCGTCGGCATGGTGGTGTCGGTCGACGGCAAGCCCCGGCGCGAAGTGGTTGAGGCCGGTGTGGGGGCGCTGAAGGCGCTATGGCACCGGGGCGCGGTCGATGCCGATGGCAAGACCGGCGATGGCGCCGGCATCCATGTCGAAATCCCGCAGGATTTTTTCCACGAACACACCATTCGTACCGGCCACACGCCGGGCGCGGGCCCGATGGCCGTCGGCATGATTTTTCTGCCGCGTACCGATCTGGCCGGACAGGAACGCTGCCGTTGCATCGTCGAGGCGCAGATCCTGCAATTCGGCTATTCGATTTACGGCTGGCGGCAGGTTCCGGTGAATGTAGAGGTGATCGGCGACAAGGCCAACGCGACCCGGCCCGAGATCGAGCAGATCATGATCGCGGGACGTCCGGGGATGACGTCCGAGGCATTTGAACGCGACCTCTATATCATTCGCCGGCGGATCGAAAATCAGGTGCTCGATGAAAATCTGAACGATTTCTATATCTGTTCGCTGAGCTGCCGGTCGATCATCTATAAGGGCATGTTCCTGGCCGAACAGGTAACGGAATTTTATCCCGATCTGCTCGACGAACGCTTCGTTTCGCGTTTCGCGATCTACCACCAGCGCTATTCGACCAATACCTTCCCGACCTGGAAGTTGGCGCAGCCCTTCCGGATGCTGGCCCATAACGGTGAAATCAACACGCTATCCGGTAATGTGAACTGGATGCGCAGCCATGAAACCCGGCTGACGTCGGAATATTTCGGTCAGCATATCGATGACATCAAACCGGTGGTTCAGTCCGGCAGCTCCGACTCAGCGGCGCTGGACGCGGTTTTCGAACTTCTGGTGCGGGGTGGGCGCGATGCGCCGATGGTCAAAACCATGATGATCCCCGACGCCTGGTCCAAGAAGACTCATATACCGGAAAGCCATCGCGCGTTGTTCAATTACGCGAACTGCGTGATGGAACCCTGGGACGGCCCCGCGGCGATATGCGCAACGGACGGCAATTGGGTGGTCGCCGGTCTGGACCGCAACGGGCTGCGCCCGCTGCGCTATTCATTGCGCGATGACGGGTTGCTGGTGGTCGGTTCGGAAACCGGCATGGTCCATCTGGATGAGGCGCGGGTCGTTGAAAAGGGACGTGTCGGGCCGGGCCAGTGCATCGGTGTGGATTTGAACGGCGGGGTGTTTTACCAGGACCCCGAATTGCGCGATCTGGTGGCGGGCAAGGCGCCGTTCGAACATTGGGTGCAGAATATCGATATCCTCGATAAAGAGCTCAACCATGCGCCGGACGAGCCGGTGGAGTTCGACCGGGACGATCTGCGCCGCCGCCAGGTCTGTGCCGGCTATTCGCTGGAAGAGCTGGAGCTGCTGTTGCAGCCCATGGTCGATGACGCCAAGGAAGCCACCGGATCGATGGGCGATGACACGCCGCTGGCCGTGTTGTCCGACCATTATCGGGGCTTGCATCATTTCTTTCGTCAGGCCTTCAGTCAGGTCACCAACCCGCCGATCGATTCATTGCGCGAATACCGGGTGATGACGCTCAATACCCGGCTCGGTAATCTCGGTAATATTCTCGATCAGGACCAGTCGCAGACCCGGCTGATCCAGCTGGAATCGCCGGTTTTGTCCAACGCGCAGTTCGACGGGTTGATCGCCCATGTCGGCGAAGAAGCCGCTGTAATCGATTGCACCTTTGATGCCGATGGCGGCGAAAACGCGTTGCGCGAAGCGATGGACCGTATCCGGGCCGAGGCGGAAAACGCCGTGCGGGGCGGTGCCGTTCATCTGGTCCTGTCGGACAAGGAAACCGGGCCCGACCGCGCACCCATCCCGATGATTCTGGCGACCGGCGGCGTGCATTCCCATCTGATCCGGGAATCGCTCCGGACCTTTACCTCGATTAACGTGCGGTCGGGCGAATGCATGGATACGCATTATTTCGCGGTCCTGATCGGCGTCGGCGCGACCACGGTCAACGCCTATCTGGCGCAGGAATCGATCGCCGACCGGCACCGCCGGGGTCTGTTCGGTGACCGGCCTTACGACGAATGCGTCGCGCGCTATATCGAGGCGGTCAATCAGGGGCTGCTGAAGATTATGTCCAAGATGGGCATCTCGGTAATTTCTCCCTATCGCGGCGCCTACAAATTCGAGGCGATCGGGCTCAGCCGGACCCTGGTTTCGGAATATTTCCCGGGCATCAGTTCGCGGATTTCCGGCATCGGTCTTTCGGGGCTGCAGCATCTGGCGCTGAAACTGCACAAGCAGGCTTTCGATGAAGGGCTGACGGCGCTGCCTATCGGCGGGCTCTACCGTTTCCGCCGCAATGGCGAGGCCCACGCCTTTGAGGGCCGCCTGATCCACACATTGCAGAATGCCTGCGACACTGATTCCTATTCGACCTACAAGCAATATTCGGATGCGGTCCAAAACTTGCCTCCGGTCGCGTTGCGCGATCTGATGGATTTCGTGCCGCACGGGGAATCCATTCCCGTCGATGAGGTCGAATCGATAACCGAGCTGCGCAAGCGGCTGGTCGCGCCGGGAATCTCGCTCGGCGCGTTGAGCCCCGAGGCGCATGAGACGCTCTCGATCGCGATGAACCGCATCGGCGCCAAGTCCGATTCCGGCGAAGGCGGCGAAGATCCCGAACGGTTCAAGCCGCGGGCCAATGGCGATAATGCCAGCTCCGCCATCAAGCAGGTGGCCTCCGGCCGTTTCGGCGTGACGGCGGAATATCTGAATAACTGCCGGGAAATTGAAATCAAGATCGCCCAGGGCGCGAAGCCGGGCGAGGGCGGGCAGCTTCCCGGAATCAAGGTAAGCGAGGTCATCGCGCGGCTGCGTCATTCGACGCCGGGCGTCACCCTGATTTCACCGCCGCCGCATCACGACATCTATTCTATCGAGGATCTGTCGCAGCTGATTTACGATCTGAAGCAGATCAATCCCGACGCCAAGGTCTGTGTGAAGCTGGTTGCGCAAAGCGGTATCGGCACCATCGCCGCCGGTGTCGCCAAGGCAAAGGCGGACGTTATCCTGGTCTCCGGTCATTCCGGCGGCACCGGGGCGAGCCCGCAGTCCTCGATCAAATATGCCGGGCTGCCGTGGGAAATCGGCCTTGCCGAAGTCCATCAGGTTCTCAGCCTCAACGGGCTGCGCCATATGGTGTCGCTGCGCACCGATGGCGGCATCAAGACAGGGCGGGATGTCGTCATCGCCGCCTTGCTGGGCGCGGAGGAATACGGCATCGGGACGACTTCTCTGGTCGCGATGGGCTGCATCATGGTGCGGCAGTGCCATTCCAATACCTGTCCCGTCGGGGTCTGCACGCAAAGCCAGGCGCTACGCGACAAGTTCACCGGAACACCGGAAAAGGTCGTCAATCTGTTCAGCTTTGTCGCCGAGGAAGTTCGCGAAATTCTGGCGGAACTCGGTGCGCGGTCGCTGGAAGAGGTCATCGGACGGACCGATCTGCTGATGCAGGTCCGCCGGGGCAATCCGCATCTCGATGATCTCGACCTCAACCCGCTGCTGGTTCAGGCCGATCCGGGCGATAATCCGCTCGGCATGGCGCGTGAGGGCCGCAACGAAGTGCCGGATACGCTGGATGCGCAGATGATAAAGGACGCCGCCCCGGCGCTCGAAGGCGGTGAGAAGATGCAGCTTGCCTACAACATCCAGAACACGCAGCGCGCCATCGGCACCCGGCTGTCATCAATGATCACGCGGCGCTTCGGCATGACCGGGTTGCAGCCGGGTCACATCACCGTGCGGCTGCGTGGTGCGGCGGGTCAGTCGATCGGCGCCTTCGCGGTGCAGGGGCTCAAGCTGCAGGTATTCGGCGACGCCAACGATTATGTCGGCAAGGGTCTGTCGGGTGGTGAAATCGTCATCCGTCCAATGACGTCGAGCGTCTTTGCGACGCAGGAAAACGCGATCATCGGCAACACGGTGCTGTATGGCGCGACAGCCGGAAAACTGTTCGCCGCCGGACAGGCGGGCGAACGTTTCGCCGTGCGGAATTCTGGTGCCGACGCGGTGGTTGAAGGGTGCGGCGCAAACGGCTGCGAATATATGACCGGCGGCACGGTCGCCATTCTCGGCCCGGTGGGCGATAATTTCGGCGCCGGCATGACCGGCGGGATGGCGTTTGTCTATGACACCGACGCCAGCTTTGCCGATGATGTGAATTCCGACACGGTGGTCTATCACCGTATCCAGTCGCCCCATTGGGACCAGGTGCTGCGCCGGCTGGTCGAGGAACATTGGCGCGAGACCCAGTCCCGCTTTACCGAACGGTTGCTGATCGATTGGGAGCGTGAGGTCAAGCGCTTCTGGCAGGTCGTGCCGAAGGAAATGATCGACAAGCTGGAACATCCCGTGCTTGTCGGCGCCGAGGAGGTCGAAAGCGCGTGATCTAAAACGGCGCTGCTCCACCCCCTCCCTTCCCCTCCCCTCCGGTGAGAGGAAAGGGGAGGGAGTGTTTTTTGCTAACTATCCAGCACGCTTTCGTGGAACAGCTCTTCCACCGCATAGGGCGCATCGATCAGCGTCTGATCGGTCAGATATTTCATAAACCGTTCGACGCTCGCCTTGTTGGCCTTGAGCCCGCTGGGCCAGATATCCTCGCCGAACAATTCCGATTCCTCTTCGAAATTATTGCGCGCAAAGGCCAGCTCCGCATATCCCGGATCCTCGTAGAACTCCGCCGCCTGGTGCTTGGCGTTTTCCCACATACCCATCAGGGCGCGCGGCAATTCGGGATATTTCTCGGCGATCGCCTCTGAAAACACCATCACATGCATGATCGGGTAATCGCCGTATTTCTTGAAATAGCGCGCGCATTCCGCCTTGGTGTCGGGGAACAGCCGCCGCACCTTGCCCTCGCGCATGGCGTTCAGCAGCTTGGGCGGCGGGTGCGGGTGGATCATCATGGCAAGCTCACCCGCGATCAGCTTGTCGGGTGCCGATGGCTCATCGATCAGGGTCAGATTCGCCGCTTCCTGGCCCGGCCAGTCGACCAGCTCCTTGCTCATCGTGTGCCAGTCCATCTCCTGCCATGGCACGCCGTATTCGAAGGCCAGATCACCCTTGGCCAGCACCGACATGGTGGTCTGGAAGCTGCGGCAGCAGACTTTCTTGCCGATCAGGTCTTTCGGTTCCTCCACGCCCGCGGCGGTGGAAATGAACATATGGTTCTGGCTGAACAGCCGGCGCGGGAAAACCGGAATGGCGCTATAGGGCGCGCCGTGCGACTTGGCGGTCAGATAGGAAGACACCGACATTTCGCAAATATCGAACTCCTTGTCCCGCATATAGCGCGCGTGACGGTCGATCCCGTCGCGGCGCGGCGGCGCCATGCCGACCTCCAGCGCGTTCAGCGTCCATTCGGCGCCGTCCGGTTCCGGCACCATATTCATGAAAAACGGAACATGCCGGTCATACCGCTCCAGCGCGATCGATAATGCCTCTGCCATTTTGTCTCTCCCTGTTTCTTTTTGTTGCGTTCCATAGCCTATCCCGCCGCGGCGAAACCGGCCAGACCGCGCGCGGGGTGATTCCAACAAATCACCTAATCGGATACAGTCGGCCCATGCGCGTTCTCTATCATCTGTGGCTGTCGCCGCATTGCCGCAAGGTCCGCATCGTGCTTGCCGAGAAGAAGCTGGAATTCGGGCTTCAGACCGAAAACACATGGCAGCGCCGGCCTGAATTTCTGGCCCTCAACCCGGCGGGCGAGGTGCCGGTGCTGGTGGAGGCCGATGGCACGCCGATCGCTGATTCCCAGGCGATTTGCGAATATCTGGAAGACATCGCCCCCGACCCGCCGGTCCTGCCCGCCGATCCGGTGGAGCGGGCGGAGGCGCGGCGCATCGCCGCCTGGTTCGATCGCAAATTCAGCGCCGAGGTTAGCGAAAATCTGGTCGGCGAAAAAATCATGAAGCGGTTTCTGAAAACCGGCGCGCCGGATTCGGCCGCGATCCGCGCGGGCAAGCAGAACATTCATTATCACCTGGATTATATCGGCTGGTTGTCGGAACGGCGGAACTGGCTGGCGGGCGACGCGCTTTCCATCGCCGATATCGCGGCGGCGGCGCATCTCTCGGCGGTGGATTATCTCGGCGATGTGCCGTGGGACGAACATATTCCGGCCAAGGAATGGTATGTGCGGATCAAATCGCGCCCGTCCTTCCGCGCCATCCTGGCAGACCATCTGCCGGGTGAGCCGCCGCCCAAACATTACGCCGATCTGGATTTTTAGGGGGTTCGCCGGGCGTGTAGCTGCGTCTGCCCCTCCCCTGTCCCCTCCCCAAAGGGGAGGGGGAAATTGTTATGGATTTCGCCGCCAGGTCCCTTCCTCCGCGCGCGGGGGAGGGACAGGGAGGGGGCATTCCTTAAGAAATTGACTGGTTCCCGGATCGCGCTGGCGCTTGTCCGGGATGACAAAATTTTAGTTGGAAGGCCTATGCGAGAGAGGCACACGCCACCCGTCACCCCGGCCGAACAATTCTTGTCACCCCGGCCCCCGAGCCGGGGTCCAGTCAAAAAGAGTAGCCCCCGCGCCCTAACGCCCATCCAGCCGTTTGAGATTCCGCCGCGCCGCGTCGGTCAGCGGCCCTTCCACCGCGATCCGCAGGATGTGCTGCCAGTCGGCGCGGGCGCCCGTGACGTCCCCCGCCGCCGCGCGGATCAGCCCGCGCTCCAGCAACGCCTCCGGATAATCGGGGCGCAGGCTCAACGCCTTTTCCGCGTCCTGCGCCGCCAGATCCATCGATCCCACCCGCCGCCAGGCGCTGGCGCGAAAGGTCAGCGCGTCCACCCGGCCCGGGGCGATGGTGATGGCTTCGTTGAGATCGTCGAGAGCTTCCCAGTCCTTGCCCTGGCTGGCCAGCGCGATCGCCCGGTCGATGCGGTAATCCGGCTCCTTCGGCGCCAGCGCGATGGACTGGTTCAACAGCCCCGCCGCACGCGCATCGTCGCCCGCGATGATCCATGCATTGGCGGCTTGGGCAAACATGTTGGCGCGCAGGCCGGGATGTTTGATTTGGCTTTTCGACGCTGTATCGGTCAGCAGCCGCGCGGCCTTTTTATACTGGCCGAGATTAAGCAGCGCGACGCCGAGACAATGGCTCGCCGCTTCCGCCCCGCCGTTTTTTTGCCAGTTCTCCGCCGCCCGTTTCGCCTGGGCCGGGTTGCTGCCGGCAAGCGCCAGACAGCCGGTGTAATGTTCCTGTCCGCGCACCTGCGGTTTTGGCGGGGCGGGGGCGTATTGCGCCATCGCCGGGCCGTAACCCGCCAGCGCCAGGGCCATCAGTAATACCGGTTTCCGCATGCTCTTGTCCCGCCGGAGTTGCGCTGGCACTCTAACCCGGAATTCTAATTTTGGGTGCGAATCATGCCCCGCCTTTTCTGTTTCGGGTTCGGCTATTGCGCCGCGCATCTCGCCGATGCGCTGATGCCGGAAGGGTGGGCGGTGGCCGGGACGAAACGCGCGGCAAGCGATATCCCCGCCATCCATGTTTTTGACGGCACTGCGCCGATGGCGGATCTATCCGCTCTGGAAGGCACAACCCATCTGCTGCTCTCCATTCCCCCGGCGGGAACGGGCGATCCGGTACTCAGGTTTCATGCCGCCGATCTGGCGGCGTTACCGGGGCTTGAATGGATCGGTTATCTCTCCGCCACAAGCGTCTATGGCGATAGCGGCGGCGGCTGGGTGGACGAAGACTCTGATCCCAATCCCTGCGCGGAACGCGGGTTGAACCGGCTGCAGGCGGAGATTCAATGGCTGGATTTTGGGGCTCAGTCCGGTGTTCCGGTACAGATATTCCGCCTTGCGGGAATATATGGCCCCGGGCGCAGCGTGTTTGACCGTATCCGGGCGGGCCGCGCGCAGCGCATCGACGCACCCGATATTCTGTTCAGCCGCATCCATGTCGATGACATCGTGCGGGTTTTGCGGGCCTCCATCGCCGCGCCGTCTGGCGGGACGGTCTATAACCTCGCCGATGACGAACCGGCGGTTTCCGCCGAAATTGTGGAGTACGGCTACCGGCTGCTCGGGCTGGTGCCGCCGCCCATGGTGGCGCTGGCGGATGCGGGACTTGGCGAGATGGGAAAGAGCTTTTACGCGGAATCGCGCCGCGTCCGGAACGACCGGATCAAGGACGTGCTCGGCGTGACGTTGAAATATCCGAATTACCGGGCCGGGCTGCGTGCCATTTTGAACGGGTAGGCCGGTCTATCCGACCTGTTCGCAGAGCGTATCGAGCTCCCCGCAAAGCCGCTTGAGGTCCTGTTCCCGCGACAGGCGGTGATCGCCGTCCTTGATCAGGATCGCCGTCACATCCGGGGTCTTGATCCGGTCCTGGATCGCCTGGGCGTAATACCAGGGCACATCCGGGTCCTGCATGCCGTGCAGCAGCCGCACCGGCACATCGATCATGATCGGCCCGTCCAGCACCAGATGCTCGCGTCCCTCCTCGATCAGATTGAGGGTGATGATATAGGGGTCGTCGCCATATTCGGACGGCTGTTCCCAGACGCCGGTCTGTTGCAACGCGGTCATTGCTTCCTCCGGCAGTTTTTCCCAGAGCAGCCGCTCGGTGAAATCCGGCGCCGCCGCGATGCCGATCAACCCGGCCACCCGCGCCGGGCGGGCCAGCGCCAGCAGCAGCATGATCCAGCCGCCCATGCTGGAGCCGATCAGGATTTGTGGTCCCTTCGTCGCGTTATCCAGTATGGCCAGCGCGTCCCGCATCCAGGACCCGATGGTGCCGTCGCGGAATTCACCGGAGGAATCGCCATGCCCCTGATAATCGAACCGGACGAAAGCGCGGCCGGTCTTGCGGCAATGTTCCTCCAGCGCCAGCGCCTTTCTGCCGGTCATATCGGACATGAAGCCGCCAAGGAACATCACCCCCGGTGTCTTGCCTTCTGTGGCGCGGTAGGCGATTGTCCCGCCGTCGGGGGCGGTCAGTTCCGCTTTTTCCGGGACGGTTCGCGAATTCTCTGACGGGTCGCGGGAATCTGTCATCTATTTATCGTAAGCGCTTGTGGCGAAAGAAATCATGGTTGAAACGGTGACCGAGACTAACACCGCCGTTGCCGCCGAAAAAGGCGGACCCGTCGTGCTGCAGGTGCTGCCCTCGCTGGTGACCGGCGGGGTCGAGCGCGGCACGGTCGATGTCGCCCGCGCGATAATGGAGGCGGGCGGCACGGCGCTGGTCGCGTCTTCCGGCGGGATCATGACGGCGGAGCTGGCGCGCGCCGGGGCGACCCATTTCGAATTGCCGGTCCATTCCAAGAACCCGCTGACCATCCGCAAGAATATAGAGAGGCTGCAAGCGCTGATCGCGGAACAGGGCGTGGAGATCATTCATGCGCGGAGCCGCGCCCCCGCCTGGTCGGCCTATTACGCGGCGCAGCGCGCGGGAATTCCGTTCGTCACCACCTTTCATGGTAATTACAGCGCCGGAAGCCTTCTCAAGAGGGCCTATAATTCCGTCATGGCACGGGGCGACCGGGTGATTGCGATTTCTGATTTTATCGCCGATCAGCTGGTGTCCCGCTATGGCGCGGATCCCAAACGCGTCATTACCGTGCCGCGCGGCGTGGATGTCGCAAATTTCGATCCCGAGGCGGTGACCGGGTCGCGGCTTATACAGCTCGCCGAGCAATGGCGGGTGCCCGAGGATTACCGCGTCGTCCTGCTGCCCGGCCGGCTGACCCGCTGGAAGGGCCAGGGCGTGCTGATCGAGGCATTATCGCGTTTGCATGATCGCTCCGGGATCCGCTGTATCCTGGCTGGCAGTGCCCAGGGCCGTGATCATTATGTCAGGGAGCTGGAGAACGATATCGCGCGGTGCGGGTTGCAGGACACGGTTCATCTGGCGGGTGAGTGCCGCGACATGCCCGCCGCGATGCTGATGGCCGATCTGGTGATTTCAACCTCCATTGAGGCCGAGGCGTTCGGGCGGGTGATTGTCGAGGCGCAGGCGATGGGCCGCCCGGTGATCGCCACCGATCATGGCGCGGCGCGGGAAACCGTCCGTCATGGCGAAACCGGCTGGCTGGTTCCGCCGGGCGACGCCGACGCGCTCGCCCACATGCTGGAATATGTGCTGTCGATCGACGAGGAAACGCGCGAACAGGTGGCCTATCGCGCGATGGAAAATGCCCGCAGCACCTATACCCGTGAACAGATGTGCGCGCGCACGCTGGGGGTCTATCGCGACGTGCTGGAGGAATTCGGGCGCGGATGACGGAAAAGCGCATTCTGGTCATCAAGCTGGGCGCGCTGGGCGATATCGTGCTGGCCTGCGGGCCGTTTCAGGCCATTCGCCGCCATCACGCGGAAGCGAAAATTACCCTGCTGACCACGCCGCCCTTCGTCGATTTTCTGGAACCCAGCGGCTGGTTCGATGAAATCACCACCGATACCAGACCGCCGCTATGGCGGGCGCGGCAATGGATCGATCTGCGCAAGAGGCTGCGCGCGGGGGAATTCGACAGGGTTTACGATCTGCAGACCTCGGACCGTTCCGGCTGGTATTACCGGCTGATGGGGCCGGGCAGGCGGCCCGAATGGTCGGGCATCGCACCGGGTTGTTCGCATCCTCACGCCAATCCGGATCGTGACGACATGCACACCATCGAACGCCAGCGCGAGCAGCTGGCCATGGCGGGGATCGAGAATGTACCGGATACCGATCTGTCCTGGGTCGCGGCCGATATCGCCCGATTCGGTCTGCCGGACCGCTATGCCCTGCTGGTGCCGGGGGGCGCGCCGCATCGTCCGGCAAAGCGATGGCCCGCGGAAAACTATGCCGTCATTGCCAAAAAGCTGATGGATCAGGGGATCACGCCGGTTTTGCTGGGCGGCCCGGCGGAACGGCGGGCGGCGGATACTATCCTCGGCGCCTGTCCCGGTGCGCGCGACCTGACCGGTCAGACAAACCTTGCAGATCTCGCCGTGCTGGGGCGCGGCGCGGCGGCGGCGCTCGGCAACGATACCGGGCCGATGCATATGATCGCGGCAAGCTCCTGTCCGTCGCTGGTGCTGTTCTCAGCCGATTCAAATCACGCGATCACCGCGCCGCGCGGCCCGGCGGTCGATATTCTCTATCGGGACGAACTGGCCGATTTGCCGATAGAAAAGGTTGATGCAGCGTTAACTATACGGTAAACCGCGCCGCCTAGATTATCCGATCATTTTGTATTGGGAGTACCGGCCGAGCCCATGGTCGCACGATGAGCATTTCAATCTCGCTGCCCGACGGCAGCGTGCGCGAATTCGACAGCCCCGTCACCGGGCTGGCGCTTGCCGAATCCATTGGGCCGGGTCTCGCCAAGGCGGCGCTTGCCGTCGCCGTGGACGGCGAGGTGCGCGATCTTTCCCGTCCTATTGAACGGGATGCCGCCGTCAAGATCATTACCCGCAAGGACGAAGAAGCGCTGGAGCTGATCCGGCACGATGCCGCCCATGTCATGGCGCAGGCCGTGCAGGAACTTTATCCCGGCACGCAGGTCACGATCGGCCCGGCCATTGAGCACGGGTTTTATTACGATTTCGCCCGCGAGGAACATTTCACGCCGGAAGATCTTGAGAAGATCGAGACGAAGATGGCGGAGATCATCAAGGCGGACGAGCCTTTCGTGCGCGAGGTCTGGGATCGGGACGAGGCGGTAAAGACGTTTACCGATATGGGCGAGGCCTATAAGGCGGAGCTGATCGAAGGCCTGCCCGAAGACGAGGACGTGTCGGTCTATCGCCAGGGCGGCTGGTACGATCTCTGCCGCGGACCGCATTTGCCCTCGACCGGCCATGTCGGCAAGGGGTTCAAGCTGTTGAAGCTCGCCGGGGCCTATTGGCGCGGCGATGCGAAGAACGCCATGCTGCAGCGTATCTATGGCACGGCCTGGCGCGATCCGAAGGAGCTGCGCACCTATCTGCACCAGCTGGAAGAAGCGGAAAAGCGCGATCACCGGCGGCTCGGGCGTGAGATGGATCTGTTCCATTTCCAGGAAGAAGCCGTCGGCGCCGCCTTCTGGCATCCCAAGGGCTGGACGCTATACCGCACGGTCGAAAGCTATATGCGCGACCGGCTGGAAGCGGCGGGCTATGACGAGGTCAAGACGCCGACGCTTTATGACCGCATCCTGTGGGAAAATTCCGGCCACTGGGAAAAGTTCCGTGAACATATGTTCACGGTGGAAACCCCGGATGAGCGGACGCTGGCGGTAAAACCGATGAACTGCCCCGGCCATGTGCAGATTTTCCGTCAGGGTATTAAATCCTATCGCGATCTGCCCTTGCGCATGGCGGAGTTCGGCTCCTGCCACCGCTATGAGCCGTCGGGCGCGTTGCATGGGCTGATGCGGGTGCGCGCCTTTACCCAGGACGACGCGCATATTTTCTGCACCGACGATCAGGTGACGTCGGAAACGCTGGCCTTTTGCGATCTGCTGCAATCGATCTATCAGGATTTCGGCTTTACCGATGTGACGGTCAAATTCTCCGACCGGCCGGAAGTCCGCGCCGGCGATGATTCCGTCTGGGACCGGGCGGAGACGGCGCTGCTGGACGCGGTCAAGGAAGCCGGGCTGGAATACAGCCTCAACCCGGGCGAGGGCGCATTTTACGGCCCCAAGCTGGAATTCGTGCTGCGCGACGCCATCGGGCGCGACTGGCAGTGCGG
>Ga0181589_10001710_pt1 | contig 17126 bp, 10 predicted proteins | sample 071ome_25_FD_132444 | JGI IMG/M metagenome (GOLD analysis project Ga0181589, IMG submission 132444) | Coastal salt marsh microbial communities from the Groves Creek Marsh, Skidaway Island, Georgia - 071410BT metaG (megahit assembly) | ecosystem: Environmental > Aquatic > Marine > Intertidal...
AAGGCGGCGTGTTCCCCACAGACGGTGATGAGCGCGGTGTTTGACGCGCTCAAGTTTGACCCGGACAGAGTGTCGGTGTCCTTCGAGGCGAGCACGTCGGAGGTCAAACCGGAGTCGTTGCTTCAGCGGCGGTACACGCTCACCCATAACGACGTCACGAGAAACCTTACGCTCACCGTCGGCGATAGTTTTAACGGCGAGCAGACGTCTATTTGGTACACGCGATTGCTTCGGGACGAGGTTCTCGCCGAGTGGAGAGAGGATGGCTTGCACGTCTTTTGCCAGGTGAGCACCAAGGAGGCGTGGTGGATTCGTTGGGCGGCGCCCCTTCGTTCGGTAGTGTTCAGACAAAAACTACCGCTCGTCTTGGACACGCTGCGCTACGCCGAGAGAGAACTATTGGGGACGTATCCTGAGCTTCTCGACAGTCCGGTGTACGTCAACTTTGGCGCGGCGGACGGACCGGGAGACAAGGAGTATTGGGGAGACTTCAGGTCGGCGGGCTCTGAAGAGTCCAAGTCGACCCGCGTTATTTGTGCGGATGGAGCGGGTTTGGATCCGAGGATAGCAGACAACGTTAGGAATAGGATCACGGGTCAGGGGGGCGCCCGCGTGGGCGGCGTCGTGTTGCAGAATCCTAATCCCGTGTCGGCTCCTCCGCGTTAGACTTTTTTCAGCGTTACGCGTCGTCGTCGCGCCACAAGACGAACGACATTTAGTAGATTTATTACGATGCTTAGTATTCAGCGACACAGTCAAGCGTTCGTAATTGCCAGTCCCTCGCTTTCGCGACTGCGCCGCCTGGGACGCCGGCGTCACATCGTGCCGCGCCTCGACTCCATCTCGCGCATCCCATGCGTTCTGCGCACGCGCACGCATGTCGCACACTACGGCAGCGTCTAGTCGCTCGGAGCGTCGCGCGTCGCGCCGCGGGTCCACGTTGGTGGCGCCCGGCGTCGACCGTGGACGAAAGTCTTCGCGATTTCGTTAACCACGAGAAGAGCGGCGTTCCTCGCGGCGCCGGAACGAACACGACCGATGGGTTCGACTTGGGGCGCATGCACCGTCTCTTGCGTGACTTTGACGATCCTCACCGGGCGTACAACACGATTCACGTCTCTGGAACGAAAGGCAAAGGCACGACGCTCTCGGTGCTCGCGAGCGTCCTCCGAGCCGCTGGTCTCAAGGTTGGGACGTACAAGAGCCCTCACGTGTATAGCGTGTCGGAACGAATACGCGTGGATGGTCGACACGCCCCCGAAGAGCTCTCCAGTCTCTTAAGTGGTCTCGAACGGGAGATCAAGTCGGCACAAGCGCGCGAACGGGGTCACTTGTCGTACTTTGAAGTGCTCACCGCTTTGGCGTTCGCATACTTCAAGAAGGCAAAGGTCGATCTCGCCCTCGTTGAAGTCGGTCTCGGTGGCAGCAGAGACGCCACGAACGTGTTACACGCGCACAACCTAGAGGCTGCCGTCATCACTCACATAGGAGAGGAACATCTGGACGCACTCGGCGGGTCGATTGACACCATCGTCGAGGCGAAAGCCGGCATCGCTCACGCGCAGCGACCTGTATTTTATGCACCCAACGCGAACAAGAGGGTCACAGAGCTACTCGAAGAGGAGCTCAGAGCGCGAGGGGCAAAACTTATCGACGACGTCAAGGTCACTTCACGTTTGATTGGTTACAACAAAGAAGGCGGAACGCTGTCGCAACGAGTCGACATCGACATCACAGTGGATGGCGATGGCACAGTTAGCATACCCGACGTTCGAGTCCCTCTCGTGGGTCCTCATCAGCGCGAGAACATAGAACTCGCACTTCGCGTTCTATGGTGGCTTCGAAGCCAGGGATCGATCGATATCGCGATAGACGACATCAGGACGGGTTTGGAAACGACGGAGAGTCCTGGAAACTTTGAACTGTTCACCTCCGATACCAGAGGCCCCACAGTAATCGCTGATGGCGCCCACACGAGAGGTTCGGCGGAAGCGCTCGTGAAAACCATCAAGGAAGTTTATCCGGGACACAACATTTCGTTCGTCGTCGGTATGGCGGATGACAAAGATCACGGGGGGGTTCTTTCGGAATTGTACAAGGCGAAACCCGTATCTGTCGTTTGTACACAAATGGAAGTTGCCGGTGGATCTACGAGAACTACCGCGGCAAAAACGCTCATAGAGGCGTACCGTCAACTCTCCACGGGCGATGAACTGCCACGGGTCATCGATGATTTTAAAGTTGCGCTTAACGAGGCGACGAGCGCCGCGGATTCCGACACCGTCGTCGTCGTCACCGGATCCTTGTACACGCTCAGAGCTTTGCGGGAAGCGATGGGCAAAGAAAAGTAGAATAGATCAAAAGAATAGTTATTTGTAGTTACAGCCTATAGCAGTCTAGAATTCCGCGCTTCCCGGGTAACGAGGGAAAGGAATAGCATCCCGAATGTTCTCCACCCCCGTCACGTAACAGACAAGACGCTCAAAGCCGAGACCAAAACCGGCGTGGGGCTGCGAGCCGTATCGTCGCAGATCCAAGTACCACCAGTACGACTCCTTCTCCAACCCATTTTCTTCGATGCGACGTTCCAATACATCCAAACGTTCCTCTCTTTGGCTGCCGCCCATCAACTCACCGACGCGCGGGACGAGAACGTCCATCGCGGCGACCGTCTTGTTGTCGTCGTTCAAACGCATGTAGAACGCCTTGATGTCTTTGGGATAGTCCCGAACGATGACCGGTCGATCTTTGAAGACTTCTTCCGTGATGTACCTCTCGTGCTCGCTCTGAAGATCCGCACCCCATTCGATGGGGAACTCAAACTTCTTCTTCGCGTTGAGAATGTAGTCCACCGCTTCGGTGTACGTGATGCGAGCAAACTCTTGCGTCGCCACGCTGCGAAGACGCTCACGCAAGTTATCCTTTGAAACATTCTTCTCGAAGAATGCGAGATCTTCGTCGCAGTTCTCGAGGACGTGGTTGAGGCAATACTTGAGGTAAGCCTCCGCGCAATCCATGTCGTCCTTCAAGTCGGCGAAGGCGAGCTCGGGCTCCACCATCCAAAACTCGGCCAAGTGTCGCGACGTGTTACTGTTCTCCGCGCGGAATGTCGGTCCGAACGTGTAGATATCGTTCACAGCGCACGCCATGATCTCACCGTTGAGCTGTCCGGAGACGGTTAAATAGGACGGCTTACCAAAAAAGTCTTGCGAGTAATCGATGGAACCGTCATCCTTTTTCGGCAACGACGCGCTTCCGGCTGCACCGGCGAGCGCTTCCGCCTCGGCTTTGAGGGAGAGAAGCTTCGCGACAGCGCTGTCGACATCTTCCTTGGATGCATCCCCCGCCTTTTTCGCTTCCTTCACCGCCTTGACCACCTCTCCTTGCTCCTTCGCGGCGGCTTCCGCCGCGGCGACAGCTTCCGGCGTGGCCGCCGCCGCCGCGTCGAAACCATTCAAAAGAGTCGTCACTTGGAACTGCTCCCCCGCGCCTTCGCAATCGGAAGCGGTGATGATCGGCGTATTGGCGTACAAGAACCCATTCTCTTGAAAGAACTTGTGCGTGGCGTACGCCAACTGGTTTCTCACTCGAGCGACGGCGCCGATGGTATTCGTCCTCGGTCGCAAGTGCGCGATGCTTCTCAAGTATTCGAGCGTGTGTCGCTTCTTTTGCAACGGATACGTCTCCGCATCCGCCGCACCGATCACTTCGAGCTCATCCACCGCGAGTTCCGCCGCTTGTTTCCCCCCCGGACTCGCCACGAGTCTCCCCTTGACGCGCAGCGCCGCCCCCGTGGAGACGCTCCCCGAATTCGCCGTCTCCCACGCCGCGCTTCCCTCGTTCACCACCGCCTGCATCCCCGACACGGCGCTCCCATCGTTCAGATCGATAAACGCCATCCCTTTCTGCGTTCGCACGCTCCTCGCCCACCCTCGGAGCTCCAATTCCTCCCCCACTCGACTCGCGCCACCGTCGTTTCCCTTGACGCGCGCGATCCGTTCCGGTCGTCCGTACGTCGACGCCGCCCGCGTCACCGCCACCGTCCCTCGCACCGCCCGCGTCGTGGTGGTGGCGCTCGTCCTCATCGTCACCATCGATCCTCGCCGCACCAACGCGCGAGAGACGAGCATCGTCGTCGTCGTCGTCGTCGCGTCGTCGAACGACGTCATCGACGATGGCGCGGGCGCGCGCTTTTCCTCGATGGCGAGGCTGTGTGTGATTGATGGGTGTTTGGATAGTACAATACGCAGGTACATGGTCCAATTAGGCTTGCATGCGTTTCAATACGCGACCGTTGTCCAACGCACGAGCGACGCGCGACGACCGCCCGCCCGCGCGTGACTCGGAGGCTCGCAGGCGAGGGCGGGAGGATGGAGGCGGACGATGAGGTCGTCTTCGGACGGTGGCGACGCGGATTACGCGTCGAGGGGGAGGCGGGGGGGTGGAATCGCGGGGGGACGGTGACGGAGACGGGATTGCGTCTGTGTGACGCGGAGGATGGGGATGATGGGAATGATGATGACGGGACGAGGACGAGGACGAGGACGACGGTGCGATTCGAGGACGTCGAGGCGTGGGAACGCGTGCAGAGACGAGATTCGGGACGGTGGACGTGGAAGAAGACGACGGGGGTGCGATTGAAGACGCGAGAGAGGCGAGACGCGAGCGGGACGGGGGCGGCGGCGGCGGCGACGACGACGGTGTGGGCGCGAGAGAGAGGGAGCGGTGGGGAGGATTTTTGTGACGCGATCGAGGAGGGGTTGACGCGTTGGGAACGGAAAAAATCGCGAGCGCGCGCGGTGGTGCGCGAAGAGGCGCGGCGGCGAGCGATGGGGGTGACGGCGTCGTCGGCGGGCGTCGCCGGAGTCGTCAACCGACAGGTGCAACGCGCAGAGGCGACGGAAAGAGAGATGGCCGAGGCGTTTACGGATCTCAGGGCGTTGATGGAAAAGGCGGGAGAGATGGTGGCGTTGGCTGAGCGGTTGGCGGAATCCACTGAGAGCGGTGGGGAGGATGAACACGACGACGTGGAGTTGCAGCGTCTGGTGCTCAGTCTCGGCATCAAGAGTCCGGTGACTCGTCTCAACGCAGGGGCGGGTTTCCACAGCGATCTCGGGCGACAGTTCGGAGATTTCGTGAAATCATTCATTGGAAAATTTAACGGCATCGTCGCCCTCACCGATGCGTTCTGTCTGTTCAATCGCGCTCGCGGGACGGAGGTGGTTTCGCCTCGAGACGTCCTCTGCGCGTGCGAATCGTGGTCCTCTCTCGGTATCGATTTACACGTGCGCGAGTTTAAGAGTGGACTCAAGGTGATTCATTCGAGCGAAAGAACGGACGAGAACGCCTGCGCGCGTTTGAGCGGGGCGTTGACGTCCGACGAGTCTTCGATCGATTCGTACGAAGCGGCGCAACTATTAGAGACGACTCCGGAAATAGCGCTCGAGTACCTCTGCGTGGGCGAGGCTCGAGGAATTCTTTGTAGGGACGATGGGCCGAGCGAGGTGCGATTTTATGCAAACAGATTCGCCAATGTACGGCTCGATTGATGTAGATTCTATTGAACAACTCATGAAGCCTCCTCGGTGCTATACAATTATTACGTTTCAAACTTGGCCTAAATCGCTTCTTAGATATCGTTAATATCATCGAAATCGAAGAAGTCGTCGTTCTCGTCGCGCTCTTCTTCGAAAGTATCCGTATCGTTGACGCGGAACGTGTCCGGAAGTTCACCGTACGCCTTGAGCGAACGTGCTTCGTCTGCGAGGTACTTCAAGATGACGTCCGCCTTTTCATCTTGGAAATCGCGCAAACCCAAGAGCACGATATCCCCGGTGTTCACCCACACCTTCTTGCGCATCTTACCACGAATGTGACACAAGCGCTTCACTCCATCGATGCACTGCGCTTCCAAACGCCCGTTCCCGAGCATGCGCAACACCTGCGCATACTCTTGACCATCCTCCTTGAAGATGAGCTCTCTCTTCTCGTCTCCACCGTCACCCTTCCCGCGTCGGCGGTTCTTACCGCCCTTACCCTTGGCGTTGCTCTTCGGCATCTTTCTCTTCTCTCACGCCTCTCGCACCGCTCGCGATCGTCTCTCACGCGTCCGTCGTTCCGGCGCGTTCGGTCGTTTGAACGTACAAAGACCCTAAACTAAAGAAGGCGTCTTCCGTCGTCCTCCTCGCGTCGTCGTCGTCGTCGTCGCGCGGTGTCACTCGCTCGGCGTCCGTCGGTCGAGTGCGCGAACGTCTCCCGTCTGCTCGACGTCGCGCGGCGCACAAAGGCGGATCGCACCGTCCCGGCGTCGCCGTTCACCGTCTCTCGACGACGAGGCGAATGAAAAAAAAAATGAAAATGAACATCGACCGCCGGGCCGGTGGGTGCGCCTGGGGCGCGCGCGAAGGGTTTACGAGACGAGACGGCGCGAGGGCGGGTCTGGAGGGAGGCGGAGGCGAGCGCGAGCGCGAAGGTGTGCGCCGTGTGATTATAAATACTTTAATCCCACTATTTTCGCGCGACGTTGGAGCGCGTGTTGGGTGAGCACGGCGAGGAAGGAGGCGGCGGCGAGCGCGCGCACGGCGGATATGTTCGAAAGACAGGGGGCGAGGAGGGAGAGGGGCGCGGTGAGGATGAGGGTCATGCCGTCCGTTCGCACGCCCGTCGCGAGGAAGTGGACGAGATTGATGCTGCTCACCGAGGCGAGGAATAAAGAGAGGGCGTTGATCATCATCCAGGGCCATTTGGATCCCGCCGCCGCGAGGACGACGACTCGGTTCGGGCCGGCGAGGACGGCGAGGACGGCGTCGTAGCATAGCTTGCCGACGACGACGGCCACGGGAGGGGCGTATCGCTGACTGTCTTCCAAAATGGGGAATATCACCGAGTCTTGATGGAGAAGGAGGAGAATTGGCGCTAATACGAAGACGGAAAATACCGATCCGTCCGCGAATTCGTCGCTCAACACGACGCACGCGACGAACGACGTGAGGGTGGCCACGTTCCCGATGATGGGCATCCAAGAGATCTCTCTCGCCTTGAGTTCTCTATGTTCATTCCTACTCGTCACCGACCGGAAATATTCTGGACGACTTCGACCGGTGGCGGGCAAAAACGGCGAAGAACCGCCTCGTCGCTTTTGCCGCTGTCGCGTCGTCTTCAGGCTTGATTGGACCCTAAACTTGAGCGCGAACGCGATTTGCAGAGATGTTCCGGCAAACACGCTGACGATACCGAATCTTCCTTCAATCCTTTCTTCGACTTCATCGATCTCCTCCGATGACCCTCCCATTTGCGTGACGTACGCCAGGCTGAGAACGCACACAAACGCGCAGTACACGTACGGAAGCCACCGCGAAGACGTCGGCGAGGGCGAATACGTGAACGATAAGAACACCCCGACCAAAGCACACGCCAGGAATAATAAGAGCGTCAAGTGCGTTTGCTCGACAAAGTATTCAAGAGCCATATATAATCCCACACATCCACCACAGATTGCCCCGAACACGCAGCGCAATGTGGAGATAGACGCCGTCTGTTTTCGAGGCGAAGACATCGCGAACATGGCTGTGAGTCCGGCGAGCATGAGAAGCCAACTCGGCCATCCGTGATGAGGAGTGTCTCTCGCACCATACATTCTTGCTTCATCGATTTCGGTGTCCGGAACGTGCTCCGCGTCGTACCACGCCCCGACTTCTCCTTTCCAAGGAAGCGGCGGCCGAAACGTGACGAGGAACAAGCCGGTTGACATCAACAATACGAGCAATCTCTTCCCCAATACGTCTCCATCGAAGGCCGGTTTGCCCAAAACGAAAGCTAAACTCGAGCCCGTGATCAGAAGAAGTCCACCGAACAGCGTCGCATCGGTCGGCCGGTGACCGGTGAGCTCAAACAAGATGTCAAACATTGCGAAGCGCGCAAAGATGAGCGACATCACTAATACTACGGCATAAACTATACAGTCAGCACCCGAAATACCACGAATCATGTGCTTAGACATCACGTGCGGAGCGGTGATGACCATCACCACGACGAAGACGCTGAACATCTCCATAAATCCGTGCACGAAGAGCATGGATAACTTTGCGCCGCACGCACTCTGCACGATCCATCCAAAGTTTCGACTCATTCGGCCGCTTATGACGAGACTTCTGCTCGCTAAAAATCCACTCAGAGACGTCGCCAAGACGAGATACGGCGGATATATTGAAAAATCATCGTCGCGAGTCGCCTGACTCAGGACTTGTTCCACGATGGCCAACAACAATACGTATCCCGCGACGCCGACGCCCATGGCGCGAGCGGGAATACTCTTCGTGCTCGTCGCGACGGGCAACGCGAGCCCCATGGCGACGAGCGCGAGCGCGGCAAAACACATCTGATCAATAGTCAGCGTTCCGACTTTCACGTCGAGACTCCAAAAGTTTTTGGAGAGAAACCAAGTGAAGCACGCGGTGCAACTCGCCGCGAAAACGCCATACTCTCTCGCCGAGCCTTGTTCGTAATAATATTTGACGAAATAAATCGAACCTGGGATCGCTACGGGAATCATCCACATGGGTGCCCCGATGGTACACAGTGCGGTTCCACCGGATATCGCCAAGGCGAACTGAACCGCGCTCGCAGGCACGGAGACGCCGACGGAATCCGTGTAACACGCCACAAACGCCGCCAGAGCGGAGTGGACCGAAACAGCCACCATGACGTAGTTCAGAGGAGCCATGATTTCGATGTACTCTGAGAACTCGCTAAATATGATCCCACCCTCTACGCTCAGCGCGAATCCCGTGAGAGCGAGGAGAAGGATCGAAACCTCAATCCTCTTCGCGGCCTCCTCGTTGGCGCGACGCCACCACCACAAAGATTTCTCCGTGCCTAAAGCTATTAAATACAACACGGGAATCGTCACCAGGGCGAGACACGCGAACGCGTGATCCAGGGACGATGTCAGCGCTCGAAAATTGGTCAGCACGTACAGCGCGATGGGGAGCGTCAGTGTCGTCACCGTGGACCACTTGGCTTGGCGTACGGTCAACACGAATCGATTCTCGTGTCGCCGCCCTTCCTTCTCGTCGCCGACAAATCTACACCCGCTCACGGTGGGAAACAGAAACATTCTGTGCGTGACCAAGCACACGAATAATCCACACAACGCCGCGCTCTCCTCTCCCACGCTCGACGACGCGAACGCCCACGTAAAAATCGCGCCGCACGCCGGCGGCGTGAGCCCAAACACAGCCCGCTCACATGCCGTCGCCGCGCCCGGATGCATGACGTGTATCCACCTAAACTGCAGCGTGAACCACGCGCAAAACGCGAATAAAATCACCCCGTGCGACGCGAACACCGCCGCGGACGTCACCATCGACGACACCCCGGGACTTCCTCGTCCTCCCACCAGCGTCCCGAGCGCCGCCGTCGCGCTCGCCCAGCACGAGAACACCGCCCACTCCCCCTGTCTCGTCACGTCCATCACGTACGCCGCGCACCCACCGATGGCGACACACGCCAGCGTTCCTTCGCTCCCGCTTCCGATCGTCATCATCGTCGCCGGTCCCAGTGCCCACGCCGCGCGCGTCGCGTGTCCCCAACGACTCGGCCTCGACCCATCGCGCGCTCGTCCCCGTCCATCGCGTCGCCGCGAGACGATCGCATCACCGTTCGCGCGGCGCATCGTTCGCGAGGGCACTCACACGTCTCTCGGATTCACGCCACCATCGACGCGTCCATCGTCGTCGTCGTCGTCGTCGTCGTCGTCGACGCGCACTGCCGAACTCGAGTCGCTGAAAATCATCACAACAAATTTGAGCCGAGCGCAAATTCTGGGTGGGCGCCATCGGAGGTTCAGGACTCAAGCGTACCCACTCGGCCGATTTCGACGTCACTTCACGACACGACGCGTGCGCGCACGATGTTCGCGACGACGACGACGACGACGACGACGACCCTGACGTTTTCGTACGCGGCGAGAGGTGCGGGTGCCACCTCCCTGACGTCCGCGCGCGCCGTCGTCTCCCCCGCGGGCGCGCGTCGACACGGACGCGCGACGGTGAAGATTGAAAACTTGGGCGGGTTCGGGCCCAACATCGACGCCGAGGAGATCAAGCGTCGACAGGCGGAGAAACAGAAGAAGATCGACGAGAACAAGCGCAGAGCGGCGGCGGCTAAGGGTGGAAACGTCGGCGGCGGCGGTTTATCCTTCGGTGGTCGCAAACAGTTTCAACAAACCATCGCCGGCGGCGAGCGCGTCCGAAGTCGCGCGGGTCGCACCATGCCCAACGGGAACAAGGTGGGCACCGTCTCGAGCAAAACCAAGACGGTGGCGAGCAAGAGCGCCAAGCAAGAACCAGAAAAGAAGAAATTATTCGGTCTGTTCTGAGCTCCCGCGGTCTCGACGTGTAATTACAGTTAACATCATTCGTCTCTCGACGCTCGCCGACGCGCTCGCGGTGAAAATCACCAATAAAGACTCGAACGAACCAACGACTGAATGAATGAACTGAACGGGAGGCGACACACGGCGGCGCGTCCATCGCGAGCGACGGTGGGAGGTTCGCGCGCGTGGGTCGAGCGAAGAGACCGCGTTCTCGCGCGAGCGACGTCGGTGGCGCGCGATCGTGGACGCGCGTCGCGCGACGAAGTTTTGGTTTCTCACCACGCGGTGAGATCGGGGCGCTTTTCGGACGCGCGTCGTCATGGCGACGTCGTCGTCGATTCAGAACACGCTGCGAACGGCGTTCGCGGAGTTGGAGTGCGTGCGCGTCGCGTTGCGTCTCGTCTCATCGCGTCTCGGTCGTTCGTTCGGTGCGCGGGGGCGAGAGGAAAGACGGGGACGAGGACGGCGGAGGACGCCGCCGAGGCGGGGGAGCGGGAAGGAAGGAGACCAAGGCGACTGACGAGAGAGACCGGTGGTTCGAACGACGCGTAGGGATGGATTTCAACGCATGAGTGCGTTCGAGAGCAGCGCGGACACGTCTTTGGCGTCGCAGCAGTTGAAGAGGTTGACGAATAAAATGGCGGAGACGAAGCGATTGATTAAAGAGTTTGAGAAGACGGCGCTAAACGAGGGGGCGATGGACGCGAACGCGTTGGCGGCGGCGAAGAAGGACTACGTGTCCAAGCTGAATAAGTTTGTGCAGATGAAAAAGGATGCGCAGACGGCGTTGGTGGCGAAAGAGGCGGAGAGGAAGAGCGCCGGCGCGTCGACGACGGAAGCGAGCACTTCGGCGGCGGGGTCGTCGACGGCGCCTTCGGCGGTGGAGACGGCGTTCGCGTTGCCAGCGTTCAAGCCGAACGTGGGCAAAGGAGAAATTTTAGAGGACGAACAGTTGCAGCAGATGGAGGCGGGTGATCTCATCACGCACGGAAGGAACGTATTGGACGAGACGGATAAGAGCCTCGCGAGGAGCGAAGCGGTGGTCGAAGAGACGATTCAAATAGGCACGCAGACGGCGGAGGCGTTGCGCGGACAGACGCATCAGCTCGAGAGAGTCGTGGACGATCTCGATGAGATTCACTTTTCGTTGAAAAAGTCGATGAATGTCATCAGAGACATCACGCGAGGTTTGGCGACGGACAAGTGCATCATGCTGCTTTTGTTTTTGATCATCGTCGGCGTTGTCACGGTGATCGTTTTAAAGGTGGTCAAGAAATAATAACCGCGTTCTGTCGGGAACTTAGCTACAGAAAAGTAATGTAATTTTAATTACTCAAAAGATTATTGTTGTTACGCGCGTGTGCACACACGCGAGAGGTGGAGACGACTTTTTCAGTTGCGCGCTCTGCCCGTCTCTCGCCTGTTTTTGGACGCTTCTTAAAAAATACAATGTACAATGCCAGAATTCGATCAAAGCTCGTTCACGAGGTTTGCATGGGATCAAAATCTTCGTCATCTTCGTCGTCATCATCTCCGTAGTCGTTGTCTAAAGCAACGGTCGCGTCGACCATGACTCGAGCCCATCGAGCGAGCGCCGCTTCTGTGATTTCCGCCGTCGACATACGAAGACTTCTCAACCCTCGACGTCGCCTTCTCTCATCCTCTTCGGAGCTTTCGTCGTCGTCGTCGTCGTCGTCGTCGTCATCCTCGTCGTCGTCGTCGTCGTCCTCATCATCACCGCTCTCTTCGGCGAGTTCATCCTCGTCGTCGCCCTCGTCAAACCACATGTCGTTTTCGTCGCGTTTGGGAGGCGTGCCGAGATGCACGCCCCCGTCGCCGGCTTCAAACACTCGGACGTGATTGTCTATGCCGCAGCACACGATTGTGGGTAAGTGCGGATGCGGTAAAACCGTATTCACCACTTGACTGTCTGCCTGCATTTTACACACGAGCTCGCACGTCTCCTTGTTCCACACGAAGAGGTTTCCGTCGTCACCGCCAGTGGTGACGTACTCATCGTCGCACATGAACGCGACGCCCTTTAAAAATGTCTTGACATTTTTACGCCCCACGTACCGTTTCGCGGGCACGTGCGTGATGGGGACGCTAAATGATTTGAAGATGCGATCTTCCGAGTTCAGACTTGCCGCGGCGCGTCTCGTGTCGAGAAGATACACGTCGTCGCCCTTGCAACTGATGGCGAGCTCCCCGGTTTTGGAATACGCCAAGCCGGAGATGCCCTCAAACTCCATCGATCGCACTCCTCTGCTTAGTTCGAGAGGACTTATCATCATGACGGTCGGAATGTTATGGCTCATCGACGGTCTGGGCGATCGAACAAACATCGGTCGACCGGTGGGGGACGTCCCCAGACTCGGAGGGAGAGGACACTCTCTCGTCACCTCTCTTCGATTGCTCTTGACGTGTCGCAAATCGAACACGCGCACGTGAGGATCATCCGAGCACGCCGCGAACGTCGTGGGCGCCGTCGGATCGAACACAATCTCCGACGTCGGTCCACACGCCGTCAGATCGACGATGGTCTCGTGCGAGTTACCCTCGAACCCTCCGTGACTTTGTCTCAAGTCGAACAGGCGAATTCTACCGTCTTGGTGCGCGGTGAGAAACGTGTTGGGCTCGTTCGGAACGAATGTTATTCCGAATCCCATTCCCGCACCGTTACCGTGCCACAGCGAACGACTGTAATCGCAATTCGGCCGATTCGCACCGCGCAGACGATAGCCGTAGTGCGCCGGCTCGGGTCCCTGAAAGCCTCGCTCCAAGTCAACCAGACGAACGTCGCCGTCGGCGGATGTCGTCACGCAGTACGCGCTATTCGTCTGAGGCACGAATTCGCTCGCGAACACGTTGTGCGTGTGTCCCGTAAACACCGATCCCTTCAACGGCATCTTCGCTCCCAATCCCCACACGCACACCGTCATGTCGTCGCTTCCCGAAATCAACAGAGACGCGTCCTCGTTCCAACTCACGCAATTCACGCACCCTCCGTGCCTCTCGAGCGTCTCTCTCAACCTCAACTCCTCCACGAACCGTTTATTCGAACACCGAAGCGCCGTCGCTCCCAACTTGGCGCTCGGCGCTCCTCCTCGCCTCGCCGTCGTCTGTCGCTCTCGACACCACTGTCTTCGCTGCGCGTCGGCGAATATATTCCTACTCGGCTCGGCCCGCGTCGGGGGCGCCGTCGCCCCTCTCGCCGCCGAGTTCATCTTCGCCATCATCTCCCTCGTTCGTCGCTCGCCCTCGCCCTCGCGCGCCTCGTTTACACCACCATCATCACCATCATCCACCCCACGCGCGTTCGTCCTCGCCTTCCCGCGCGCGCCGCCGCCCCTCTCGCCGCCGCCGCCGCCGTCTTCGTCGTCGTCGTCCCGCGCCGCCCCTCTCGCCGCCGTCTCCCTCCAGTCCCGCGCCCACCTCTCGCGTTCACGCGCCCGCGCGCGTCTCGTCTCCATCACGCGCCCTTCCTTCCTTCCTTCCTTCCTTCGTTCTTTGGATACGCACGCGTCGTCGTCCACCGTCGATTCCCCCCCGCGCCCGCCCGCGCGTCGGTCGCGTCAGCGTCAGCGTCCTCGTCGTCGACGACGATGGGTCGATCGGGGCGCGCGTCGCGTCCTCGTCCTCCTCGACGACGACGCGTTCGAATCGAATCGAATCGCCCCCGTCGCCGTCTCCCGCCGTCGCCCGTCGTCGTCGCCCGTCTCGTCGTCGCGCGTCGTCTCGTCGTCGTCGTAACCACCGAGACCGTGCCGTCGACGTGTTCGCATACATCGTATTTGATAGTATCTATGAACTCTAATCTACGGTACATACTACATACACTATCGTATTTTTGTAATACATCACCCCGGGCGTGACGCTCGGGCGTGACGCACACGCCCGAGGGGCGCCGGCCGTCGTCGAGGCGCGCGCGCGTCAGAGGCGGGCGTCGACGGAGGCGAGGCGCGGGACGGAGGTGTCCGTCGGTGGAGCGTCGACGAGCGTCGAAGAGCGTCGACGAGCGTCGGTCGATCATGGTGGGCGGCGGTGGGACGTGGTGCGACGCGTGCGCGAGAGCGGTGGCGACGGAGACGAACGAGTCGAACGGGTTCACGTGTTGCACGGCGTGTGGGAAGATTTTAGACGAGCGAACGGCGTTTAGTGGTGAGGTGACGTTCACGAAGAACGCGAGAGGGGCGAGCGTGCCGGATGGACACTACGTGAGCGAACACGGCGTCGCGCCGGGGGTGATTCGAGCGACGCGGGGAGGTCGGGTGTACGCGGCGCCGTTGGATTCGCACGAGCGGACGCTCCATCGAGGACGACAAGAGATTAAACAAGTGGCGGATAGATTGGGGGTGCGACCGCGAGAGGACATGGTGGACGCGGCGCATAGGTTGTATAAATTGGCGGTGCAGCGGAATTTCACGCGAGGGAGACGGATCGGACAGGTGGCGGGGGCGTGTCTGTACATCATCTGTCGACAAGAGTCGAGGCCGTACATGTTGATCGATTTCGCGGATGTATTGCAGACGAATGTGTACGTGCTCGGTGGCGTGTTTTTGCAATTGTGTCGATTGTTGCGTCTGGAGCAGCATCCATTGATGCAAAAGCCGGTGGATCCGAGTCTGTTCATACACAGGTTTGCCGACAAGTTGAATCTGGGACGACGCATGCACGCGGTGGCCAACACGGCGCTTCGACTCGTGGCGTCGATGAAGCGCAATTGGATGCAAACCGGTCGTCGACCGAATGGAATTTGTGGCGCCGCGCTCTGGGTCGCGGCGCAGATACACGGGTTCAGTCCGAGTAAGAGGGACGTCGTCGCGGTGGTGCACGTCGGCGAGGCGACGCTGAAAAAGCGTCTGTCAGAGTTTGAAAACACCCCGAGCGCGGCGCTCACCGCGGAGGAGTTCGACAATCAGGCGCGATTGTTTGAGATCGAGGAGGAATCGAACAGGTCGGTCGCGGCGTTACCGTCCGCGGGCTCGATGTCGGTGTTGAGCTGCGTGCACAAGGAGGATGACAACACGCCGCACTTTGCGCTCGGCATGTGTCGCTCGTGTTACGTCGATTACGTGCGAATCTCGGGTGGTTCGATCGGAGGCGCCGACCCTCCCGCGTTCATGCGCGCGCAAGCGTCCCGGAAATTCGAAGAGAACGTGCTCTTACTTCCGCAGGGAGGCGACGCCGACGTCGACGCCGACGAAAATCTGACGATCGAATTCAACTCGGCGCTCGAAGAGGGAGCTTTGGGCTCTCTCCTCGCGTCGCCGTCTTCTAAGGATCATTCGAGGCCGTTAGCTTTGGTCACAACCTCTAAAGCGACGACGATGGGGACGACGGACAAGGAACAGAGTCATCGGGTGACGAGCGCTCCTCGTCGAGAACTCGTCGGCGCCAACTTTTTGCATAGAGCCGAAACCTCCCTGCGCGCGTTGGTGGGATCTCGCTGGGCCGAGATGATTTGCCTGCCCTTCACCGGCGATCTCTCAAAGGCGAGAATATCGAAACGGCACATGTGCGAACTCCATCCCAAATACGAATCGTTCGCGGAGAATGAAGGCGAATACATTGCCCAAATCGACGAGTCGGTTTTGCACTTTTTAATCTCCGCCGAGTGCTTCGATAACTCTGCGCTGGATCAGCTCGCCAAGTATTCTCCGCACGACGTGGCGTCGTTGGAGTCGAAAGCGTTCGATCCCTCGACCGTCGCGATCGACGCTCAAGACGAGGACGCGGAGCGCGGATTAGTAGCCAAGGTGGAAAAAGAAGTCGTCGACACCCTCTCTGACGTCGACGACGAGGAAATCGACTCGTACATTCACGACGCAGACGAGGTACAGCTGCGTCAGCTGGTTTGGTCTGAGATGAACAAAGAATACTTGGAGACGCAAGCATCGAAGAAGGACGTGGAGCGCGCGCCCGGGTCGCCGCAAAAGAAACGGAAAAAAGTACCCTCCGTTCCGGCTGAAACGCCAGCCGAGGCGGCGCTTCAAGCGTTGTCGAAGAAGAAAGGAAGCTCAAAAATCAATTACGAAGCGCTGGAAAACTTATTCAAAGTATCAGACGCTCAGATAACCGTCCCCGCGGCGACACACGAAACCGCAAACGAGCAAATGACGGGTGCGATGGAGACGAGGCGGGCCAGTCGTCGCCCCGACGGCTTGTCCTCCGGCGCTCCGAACGCGAAACGGGTCGACCTCAAGAAACGCGAGTCTGCGGGGACAGGCGCATCTTCGCGACCGAGTAGGTTAGGAACGAAAAGTCACGCGCTTCGAGGAAAATGTAACTAGCTAGTAGCGAACTGTAAAGGACTTGTACGCAGACTCTGTAGACCGGCGATAATTCCCTGAATGTGCCCTCACACCTTCGCGCGCTCGACCCGTCCGTCTCTCACGAAACGTCGCCATGGGACCCGCACAGGTACAATTCATGATCACCAACGCCATGCGGGCGACGCTGGTGGACGAATTGGATTACACGAACGAAGAGGTGAGCGCGATGAGACCGGAAATCGCCGCCCAGCTCATCAAGACGAAAACCAAGCGTCCGTTCGGTGATCGACCGATGCCTGAGGCTTGGAAGCGCGGTGGACCGATCGAACGACGATCGGGCGGTGGGTTATTCGCGAACAATTTAGTGAGGCTCGCGGTTGTGGCCATCTTTGGCTTGGTCGGGGCGGTGGCGACGGGCAAAATCAGCGTGGGGACGCTGCTGGGCGGTCAAGAGTTTGGGAGAAAGCGACTCACGA
>Ga0181589_10001713_pt1 | contig 17112 bp, 12 predicted proteins | sample 071ome_25_FD_132444 | JGI IMG/M metagenome (GOLD analysis project Ga0181589, IMG submission 132444) | Coastal salt marsh microbial communities from the Groves Creek Marsh, Skidaway Island, Georgia - 071410BT metaG (megahit assembly) | ecosystem: Environmental > Aquatic > Marine > Intertidal...
ATCAAGTTTTTTATTTTTTCAACATCTTATGGTGGATTATTCTTGCAAGTTATTAATGCTCATGTTAATTTTTAAACGGGATATCAAAACAACTTTTCCAGAGTCTAATTATAAGTTTGAATATGATTGGACTTTACACCTCCCCTTTATTTAACTCAATACTCCCAGAGAGAATTGGATATGTTATTCATCAAAGAAGAAAACTCTTAGGACTAACTCAAGAACACCTTGCTGGAAGAACCCACTTTTCCAAAAACATTATATCCAAAATAGAAGGAGGAAAGCATGATTTGCAATTAAAAGATCTTTCTATCCATCTTATAAAATCTTTTTTTTAAGTCCCTTATACACCTATTTAAAACTAAATATCATAGCACTTTTTCCTGCTAGGGTAAGTTTTCCTTGAAGAGAAACCGTTTCGTTTTCTAAAACATTTGTTGCCTGGCTAAAACCGCCTATTCTTTCTGCATATTTGGAAAGATCATGTTGAACGGCCTCTTTATTCTTATTAAAGATCACCATGACGGTTTCCTCTTCATTATAGCGAAAATAGCTATAGACCCCATTTTCAGGGGCGAATTGGATTAATTTACCACTGTGGATTACAGCACTCTTTTTTCGCCAATTCAATAATTTTGAGGTGAAGTTTTTCATGTCTTCTTTGACTGGACTCAAGCCCTTTCCAGAAAAACCATTGACAGTATCTCCTGACCATCCACCAGGAAAATCAGCTCGAATTTGGCCATGTCCAGGCAGGTCATTTTTCATTCCTATTTCTGTTCCGTAATAAAATTGAGGAACCCCACGCATGGTTGTAAAATATATCATGGCCATTTTAAGCAAATCAATATCTCCGTTTAACTGGGTTAGAATGCGATCCATATCATGGTTGTCTGGAAAGATAACTAGGTTTTGAGGATCAGGGTACAGGTGATCATTACCCAGCATCTCATAGACTTTGACCCAGCCGCTATTCCAATTTTCTTCTTCCACCAACGCACTAATTAATGCATCCTGAAGCGGAAAATCCATCACACTAGGTAGTGATGAGCGATAGCCATTACTGTTGGTTTTACCTGCTTGCCAAAAGGAGACAACAGCTGGATTTAAAGACCACTCTTCTCCTACAATATTAAATGCTGGATATTCTGCTAAAATTGCATCATTCCAAACAGTCATGAATTCTTTATCGGGGTAAGGATAAGTATCCATTCGGATCCCTGCAATACCAGTATATTCAATCCACCATAAAGTGTTTTGAATAAGGTAGTTCGCCATTAAAGGTTGTTTTTGATTTAAATCTGGCATGGTTTCAACAAACCAACCATCGACAAATGCTTTTTTATCATATTCTGAAGCATAGGGATCTTGATGTGTGGTACGACGATGGGATGTTTGGACATAGGTGTTGTTGTGATTAATCCAATCTTGAGTAGGCGGGTCTTTGACAAACCAATGTTCTGAACCACTATGGTTTAAAATCATATCCATGATGATCTTAATCCCTTTGTTTTGTGCTTCTTGACAGAATTGCACATAATCTTCATTTGTGCCAAAGCGTTGATCCACCTTGTAAAAATCTGTTGCAGCATAACCATGATATGAGGTACGATACATGTCGTTTTCTAAAATTGGATTTAACCATATAGCAGTAAATCCCAAATCATAAATATAATCTAAACGATCTCTTATTCCTTTAATGTCTCCACCATGGCGGCCTTGTTCATCTTGGCGATTCACCACCTTTTCTTTCATTCCAGAAATAACATCATTAGAGGGGTCACCATTTGCAAAACGATCAGGCGTAATCAGATACATGACGTCTGAACTGTCAAAGCCTTTTCTAGGAATCGTCATATCTCTTTCCAGCAGGGGATATTGATGCGAGCCTACTTTCTTTTTTCCTTTGTAAAAGTCAATATTGACAGTTGTTGCATCTGCCCTTTCTGATATCAATAAATCTAGAAACAGGTAGTTGGGGTTATTAACTCGGGTTGTTTTTTTTAATTGGATGTGAGGATTTTCGACATTAGGTTCCCATTGACTGATGTCTTCCCCATAAACTAAGACTTGGACAATGTTATGTTTCATTCCCACCCACCAATTAGGGGGTTCTACTCGCTCAATTCGTTGAGCATTTAGAAATGTAAATTGGTATCCAAAAACCGTAATTAAAAGGTAGATTATTTGTTTTTTCATAGGTGAAAAATTTAATTCTTAGTTTGATTAGAAGGAGCTAAAAGTTGTTCATAAACAGCACCGCGAATACGATTGTCACGATTTTGACCAGCTTCTGGAACGGCAAACATTTGGCTCATAATTACGGCGACAAAATCACGTTTGGGATCCACCCAAAAGTGTGTTTGTTCATAGCCTCCTCCTCGCCATAGTCCTTCATCGCCATAGCCAATTTCAAGATCTTTAGCACTTGATACCCATAGGTTATAGCCGTTGTGCCCCCATTCATTATCTAATTGAGTATGTGGAGCATACATATTTTGAACGGTTGCCTCTTCTAAAAAGCGATGACCGTTGAGTGTTCCGTGGTTTAATAGCATTCTTAAAAAGTCTGCGTATCCGTTTGCAGTTCCAATCATTCCCTCACCTCCAAAATAAGTCTTACTTTCTGGGCGATAATCAATAGTATGTGCACCCATGATGTCAAGTTCTCCCGGATTTGCAAAACGCAAGTTTCCGTCTTTCCCAGAAAAGGTAGGCAATAAGTTAATATCAGAACTTTTTTTATACCGTAGCCCTTTGATATTCATGGGTTTTTTAATTCTCTCTTCTAATAATTCAGCTAACGTCTTTCCACTTGCGCGTTCTGCTACAAAACCTAGGACTGTCGTGTTTGTCCCATAAAAATCATTGCTGCCAGGAACCATAATCAACGGTAGTTGAGCCATGTTTTTTATCACTTCTTCATTGGTATTCAAACCATTCATGTCTAAAGAATCGACCAATTGATTTAAGCAGCTAAAGGGAGTTGTAGCATAGTAGAATCCAGCTTGATGATTGATGAGGTGTTCAACGGTTATGGGATTCGGATTATCAATCAGTTGCCAAGGGCAGTTTTGCTCACTCAATAAAGGATTATTTTCATAGGAACCCGTACCAAATCCTGCCTCTTTAAAGTAGTCATTAGCAATGGAAGCCAGTGATTTTCCATTTGCATCGACAGCAACTTTAAGATCTTTAAATTCTGGTATAAAGTCTGTAATTGGATCATTTAAATCAAGGATCCCGTCTTCAACTAAGTCAAGCAGTAAACTAATGGTAACGATTTTGCTCATAGACCAAATTCGAAACCAAGTATTACCATCAATTTTGGTATTAGGCAATAAACTTTCGTTAACTGCCTGATGTTCATAGATGACCTCTCCAGCTTTGTTTTCCATCCGCATATAAAGTAGGGGAAAACTCCCATTGCTAACGTATTCTTCAATAACGGTATTAAGTTTTTCTGGCTGCTTGAGCAATGGTTCTTGTTTAACTGATTTAGTACATCCAATGGTAGCAATCCAAGTCAGAGAAGAAAAAATAAATAATGGAAATTTTAATTTCATAAGAGTATTTTTTACCTGTGAATCGATTTAGGGTTTTCTTAAAAAACTTGGGTCGTCTCTTTGAAGACGACCCAAGTTAAAGTTAAAAAAGAAACTAAGTCGTTTTTTATTGTGCTACTATGCTGTAGGTGTTGTTTACAGTGTCTAGCGTGATATTATAGGTTCCAGCAGAAACAGCAATATTGTCTCCACCACTGTCTGTTGTTCCATCAGCACCGTTATCTCCAAGGTTCACACCCCAGTCATCATCAGCTCTGAATTTCATCTCACCATCGCTAAGAGTGACACCATAGACTATATAAACGCCTTCGTTACAAGGATCTGGGATCATTTTCACATCGGGCGCATCACCCCAACCATTGAGGGTTGCACTTCCTACAATTCCCCAAACAGGGTCGGCGGGTGTAACAGAAATTGTCATTTCAGTTTCATTAAACTCCACATAGTAGTTCCCTGCTGAAATAGCAATATTGTCACCGTTGGCTTCTAAAGTACCATCTGCTCCAGTATCACCAAGATTCACACCCCAATCGTTATCTTGTCGAATCTTAAATTCTCCATCCGACATATATAAGGCTGCTTTATACAAACCTTCTGTCCCGTTTGATAAGAAGGGAACATCATTACCCGCAGCAAATCCTCGACTATCACCGCCCCAGTTATTTACCGCACTACCAACAAGCCCCCATGTACTCAAAGTGGCATCTTCACAGGAGGCAGCGGCTTCCAACATTTCTATATTAAGAATAACGGTAGGCGAAGTTAAAACTACTTGATTTGCCCCGCTAGATGTGCTTCCCGCAAAAGCCTTTACCCGTGCATAAACACTTCCCTTTGTGTTAGGTTCCCCGGCATCATTGGTTGTTGAGGGGTCCTCATCCAAACCAAGAGCGGTAGCCATTCCTATGAGATCAGAGATACTTATACCAAAATGATTATTTGATGTATCACCAGAGTCTAAATTAATACTTGAAAAATTTGAGTCCGTTGAAAATTCCACTAAATAAGTGACTGTTGTTGGAGCGTCAAAATCAGGTTCGTTCCAAACCAAACGCTCCGCAATATTAGTGGATGTTGCGTTGGATAGTTTGTACACCGGTTGTAATTCATTTTGAATACTAAGTGTTCCATTTGTAGTCGCGGTGAAGATCAAAAAGTCTTCTTTTTCGCATGCATTGGCAGTAAACAATAGTACTGTTGCAATTACTGTTTTTTTTATGTTTAAAAGTGATTTCATAATTAATAATTTGGATTTTGTTGAAGGTTGGTGTTAACGAGTAATACGTCTTCGGGTATTGGGAATATTTTGCGGTAATCGTCTGAGGCCGCCCCTTGAGCGACACCCGATTTAAAGGGCCAAAGATAGCTTCCAGAGACAAATTTTCCATCGCGAATTAAATCAGTTCTACGCAAGCCTTCCCAATATAATTCTCTTGATCTTTCGTCCATTACAAATTGTGTATTGAACTCAGCTAGGGTTGCTTCAGGTGCACCTGCACGAGTACGTAATTGATTGATTAACCCTAAAGCAGTAGCAGAATTTCCGCCACTTCGAGCTACAGCTTCTGCATAGTTTAAATATACTTCGGCAAGACGTATTAGGGGTAAATCCATATCTACATGATCCCCTGAAGAATCTGAGCCAGCATTTCCGTTAACATCTACATTTCGAAACTTTGTAACGGCATATCCTTCTGTGAATTTTGGAATTTTTGCCATTTCATAGCTTTGTCCGTCCGTATGAAACATCGCTCGGGAATCAGACCAAGAGACAGGCTCTCCATTTGAATTTGTAGCTGTAATTGAATAACTAAACTTTTCCACAAGTGCTTTTGTGGTTCGTAAACCTGCCCAGCCTCCATTTACACCAAACTCTGAAGCATTCATTGATCCCCCAATTGGAGCATGAACTAAATAAGTAGCACCGCCCCAAGACTGACTGCTGATTCCATCAAATTGCACCAAGAAAATAAATTCATTTTGTGCTCCATTGGTGTCATTATCCGATAAAAATAATTCGTCATAGGCAGATCCATTACTGTTACCGTCATTTGTATTGAGTCCATAAGAGGAATTTAACACTTTTTCTGCTTGAGTAATTGTTTCTGCATACTTAGCTTCTCCAATGTAGGTTTGTGCATTGAGATACAACCTTGATAAAAGAGCCCAAGAAGCGGCTTTATCTACTCGTCCATATTCATTAGTTCCAGGTTCCTTTAACGCACCATCCAGTTCCAATAATTCAGCTTCGATAAAAGCAAATAGCTCTGCGCGGTTGCTTTGCTCAGGAAGTTCTGTGCTAACAGTAGTAACCAAAGGAACATTCGCGTACATGTCCATCAATTGAAGGTACGCGTACGCACGAATGAAACGTGCTTCTGCAACATAGAATCCCACTTCGCTATCTTCATTTGCTAAAACTAAAGCGTTCTCTATAAACGAATTGGCAAAAGAGACTACTTGTCCTAGACGGAAATACATTCCTTTTGTCCATGGGTTGTTTACGTCCCAAGATAACTCATGAATATTTGGTAAACCTGGGTCGCCCCAACCCACTACTGCATGATCTGTTGTGATTTCATTTAAGGTGTGTAAAATTCGTGTGTATTGAGAAAATCCTTCGTCAATCAAACTAGGATCAATATCAGGATCTCCAGCAGGTCCTTGTTGACCTGTTAAAGCCAAGGAAGAGTATACCTTCGCTAGCGCTCCACGTGCATTTTCAGCATTTTTATACACGTCGACTTCTGTAAATAAATCAGGGTCAATTGGATTTTGATCCAAATCATTATGACATGATATTGTCAAAACAACAATCGCAAATAAATAAATTATTTTTTTCATAGTTGTGAATTAAAATTTGATGTCTAGACCCAATGCCCATGCACGGGACCTAGGATAAAAGTTACTGTCAATTCCCCCTGTAATCTCAGGGTCAATACCGTTGTAATTTGTTTCTACAAAAAGGTTATCACCTGTGATATAGGCCCGTAAAGGATTTTTTCCTATAACGTTTTCGATAGTGTAGCCCAAAGTGAGGTTGTCGATTCTAAAAAACGATGCATTTTGAATGTAATGATCACTTACAGAGTTTCTGTCTGAGAAGAATAAAAACCCGGTATCTAAATAGTCACTATGTACGTTGGACAATCGATTAAGGTTTGTAATCTGTGATTGATTTGATGAGGCTGACATACTGTTATAACTGTAATTACCAAAACTAGCTCTCGAAACTACAGTTAAATCAAGCTGCTTGTAACGCATTGATGCCGTTAGTCCCATAATCATATCAGCATAAGGATCTTTGTAAAAATAACGGTCATCATTGTTTATTTGACCATCGCCATTGAGGTCTGCATAAGCGCCTTCAATAGGACGACCATCTTCTGCATAAATTTGTTTGTAAACATAGTATGCATAGGGAGCTTTCCCTTCTTGGTGCCGTTGAAGCGAGTTTCCAAAACCTAGATCACCTACATTTTGTTCATTTTCCAACCGTGTAATGGTATTGTCATTAATAGCGAAATTATAGTTCAAATTAAATGAGAAATCTTCTGTATCAAAAATCGTGGTATTCAACTCGACCTCGATCCCTTTGTTTTCCATATCCCCTATATTGGCATCAATGGTTGTTCCAAAGTTAGTAAATGGGTCAACGATTGCAGTAGCGATCAAATCATTGGTATTTTTGATATAGGCATTTACCGTCCCACTCAAACCAAATTTCGCAAAACTGAAATCAATCCCTGCATTGTAGGTTTGACCTACTTCCCAACGCAAGTTCTTGTTAATAGGTGCTGGACGGAAAGTAGTAAAGAAACTGGACCCAAATCCATATCGAGATTGGATATCACTTCGGGTATAACGAGTTAAGAAATTGTAGTCTCCTAAACCATTTACATTTCCTACTTCTCCATATCCTAATCGCAACTTTAATTCATTGAATATATTTTCAATTCCAACGCTTTCTTTGTGAATATTCCACGCCAAAGCGGTCGAGAAAAAGGTTCCCCATCGATCCTCTGATGGTAGTTTTGAAGAGGCATCTGCTCGAAGGGTTGCCGTGATTAAATATTTTTCATTAATGGAATAATTTGCACGACCAAAATAGGACAACAATACATTTTTAGACTTGTCTATAAAACTTTGGGTAATGGATGTATCTAAATTTACAGTACCGTCACTATTCAAATATTCGATCGATTCACTAGAAGAGTTATCGTATTCAAAACTTTGATAGGAATGACCTGCTGTTAGTGAAAGGTTTGAGGTTTCAAAAGCTTTCAAATAATTCACATAAGCATCAAAAAGTAAATTGGTTGAAGTGTTGTTATAGTTATTACTGGATCCATTGAACCCATCGGCATCCGTTGGAAGATTAGCGTCCTGGGAACTAATACCTACACCAGTAGAGTTATCAACTCCAGCGTTGATTGTCGCTGTTAATCCTTCAATTGGAAGGTCATAGTCTAATTTAACATTGGCGATTACTCGGTTTACATCCGATTCGTCGTCTGTTAGATTAAGAAGTGCCAAAGGATTGGTTGGGGATAAGGCCAGCTTTGATCCATCGGCATCTAACCAGGTGTAGTAATTCGCAAAGGGAGAATTAGCGTCAAAAACGGGTTTGGTAGGATCGAAAAAAGCAGCAGATCCAATAGCGCCCCGATTTGCAAAATCATTTTGGGTAAATACGTAACGAGTATTCAGGTTCACACGAAGGGCTCCATCAAGAAATTGAGGAGATACGTTTAAAGACCCCGTAGTTCTGGAAAAATTGTCTCCCATTAAAATTCCTTCTTGATCTGTATGACCCAGAGAGGCTCTAAAGGGAACTCCTTTTATAGCGCCAGAGGCAGAAAAGGTAGAATTAATTCCAAAAGCCTGATCGTAAATTTCGTCTTGCCAGTCTGTATCGTCTGTTCCCAAGCGTGAGATAATATCAGCATCGTTGGTTGCTTGTACTGCGCTGGTGAATTCAGCAGCATTTAGAACATCTATTTTGTTGACTGGACTAAAAGAAGTGGCACGAGAACTAAATTCAAATGCTATTTCCCCAGTTTGGCCTTTTTTAGTCGTAATCAAAATAACACCATTGGCAGCACGAGAACCATAGATTGCTGTAGCTGAAGCGTCTTTTAATACGGTCATACTTGCAATGTCATTTGGATTGATGACATTTAAAGCATTTCGGGAACCTCCTACTCCTCCGGAATCTAGAGGAATCCCATCCACTACATACAACGGATTGGAATTTAGATTTAACGATCCTATACCACGGATCAAAACATTAGCGCCATCGCCTGGAGCTCCACTATTGGACACTATAGAAACCCCGGCAACTTTACCTTGAATAAGCTGTTGGGCAGAAACCACAGACCCTTTGGTGAAGTCTTCCGAGCCTACAACGTCCAGTGTTCCTGTTAAATCTTTTTTGCGTACAGCACCATATCCGATAATTACAACTTCTTCCAGCTCATTATCTGCAGCAAGGCTGAGGTTTATTTGATTTTGATCTCCTACCACTACAGTGGTGACCTGGTAGCCTATATAGCTTACTTCTAGAGTTTGACCACGTTCGACTGGGATAGAATAATTTCCATCAAAGTCCGTGCTCACTCCCGTATCAGTCCCTTGAATGATAACCGTAGCACCCGGTAATGGGTTGCCGTCTTGGTCGGTTATTGATCCAGAAACAACTTGTTGAGCAAAGACCCCTGAAGAAATCATAAACACAACTAAGAGTTGTACTTTTAAAAATTTAGTTAGCATAATTTAGTTTATTTTAAATAAAACCACTTCTCAACGGCACTAAATTAGAAGAAAAATAAATGAGGACATCGTCCGTATTAATATAAAATTAACTATAACGTAATAGTTTGATCACTATAACGTTATAGTGTTAATAACTTTATTTTTTATAGCATTACTATTCTACAAAGTGTAAATTTAGATTTTTGAAATTTAAATTGACTTTTTTGATCCAATGAAAAAACGTATCACACTAAAAGGAATCGCAAATGAATTGAATGTTTCAATTTCAACGGTTTCAAAATCCCTTAAAAACAGTCCAGAAATTGGAGAGGAAACTCGTGAAAAAATAATTGCTTTTGCAAAAGCGCACAATTACCGCCCCAATAATATCGCACTCAGTCTCAAAAACAGAAAAACGAAAACTATTGGGGTAATTATACCTGAGATTGTTCATTATTTTTTTTCAAATGTAATTAAAGGTATAGAGCAGTTTGCAAATGAAAAAGGATACAATATAATTATTGCCGTTTCCAATGAATCTTTTGAAAAAGAAGTGTTAAATATGGAAACCCTAGCAAATGGACCCATTGATGGGTTCATACTCTCGATTGCCAAAGAGACTCTAAAAAAACAAGATTTTCATCATATCCAAGAAACCATCGATTTAGGAATGCCCGTAGTTCTTTTTGATCGTGTTTTCAATGATCTAAAATGTGATCGAGTGATTGTTGATGATAAGGGGGGAGCAGAAGCTGCGACTACTTTGTTAATTGATAAGGGGAGGAAGAACATATTACTTCTCACTACACAAGATTACATCAATGTGGGGAATTTGCGAACACAAGGATATTTAAAGGCCTTGAAAAAAAATCAAATTGTACCTGACAATAATTTGATAATCAAGTCTATTGATAATTTGAATTCAGAACAAGAAATGATAGACCTTGAAAAACAAATTGACTATATATTGGATAAAAATATAGCGGTAGATGCGGTATTTGCTGTTAATGAAATCTATGCTGCATCAGCATTAAAAGTAATGCGCAAACGCAATATTAAAGTCCCCGAACAAGTTGCTATTATTTGTTTTACAGATGGTGTAATATCTCGTTATTCCTCTCCGTCTCTATCTACAGTTAGTCAGCATGCCGAACAAATTGGGGAGGCCTCAGCTGAATTATTAATTAACAAACTGACCCAAGATTCATCTACAGAAGAACAAATTACAAAAGTTATAAAATGTTCTATTATAGAACGAGAATCTTCTTAGAAAAACAGATTGCTAAAAAAATATATATATATTTACACCGAATTATAAATCCACTTCTCTACATAAATTTATAATTCGAAAGGTTTTCCTTTCATCATTTCTTTAAAAATGAAAAAGCTAAATCTGCGATTCTGGCAGATCTGGAACATGAGTTTCGGATTTCTAGGAATACAGTTTGGATTTGCTCTTCAAGGTGGATTTATGTCAAGAATTTTCCAAACCTTAGGTGCAGACAAATCTGAAATTCCCATGCTTTGGATTGCCGCTCCCTTAACAGGCTTAGTTGTCCAACCTATTATTGGATATTTAAGCGACAACACTTGGCACTCTAAACTTGGACGAAGAAAACCTTATTTTTTAATTGGTGCGATACTAAGTTCACTTGCTTTATTTTTCATGCCCTACTCCTCTAGTCTCTGGATTGCTGCAGGGTTCTTATGGATCCTGGATGCGTCCATAAACATTAGTATGGAGCCCTTTAGAGCGCTAGTTGCGGATAAATTACCCGAAAAACAACACACCTATGGTTTTGTAATTCAAACGCTAATTATTGGTATCGGAACTTGGGTTGCAAGTAATTTACCTTGGTTTGTGACCCAAATTGGAGTCAGCAACAAGGCACTCCCTGGTGAAATACCTATGTCGATCAAAGTAGCATTTGCTATTGGAGGAGTCGTTTTCCTATCAGCGATAATGTACACAATAGTGACGACTAGCGAATACCCTCCTGATGACTTGGAAGCTTTTAAAGCAAAGAAAAAAAGAAATTTTACTGCGGGTTTTCAAGATTTTCTAAGGCAGTTTTTATCTATGCCCTCAACTATGAAAAAACTTGGACTCATACAATTTTTTAGTTGGTTTGCTTTCTTTACGATGTGGAGTATGGCAAATCCCGCGATAACGGAGCATGTTTTTGACGCCCCTTTTCCTTTAGAAACAAATTATGACTTAAACAATGCTGAACAAGCAAAATTATTTGATGTGGCAAACGCCAAATTTCAAACCGCCTCAAACAGTACAGGATCTTTTATGGGCATTTACGGACTATCTTCAATGGTGTTTGCGTTATTTCTAACTTTCTACACCTCTAGACGAACAATTAGTAGAAAATACACCCATATGGTTTCTTTAGTTTTAGGAGGTATTGGATTCCTTTTAATGTATGTAATTAAAGAGCCAGCATACTTAACGCTTTCATTTACTTTAATCGGCTTTGCATGGGGCAGTATATTATCAATGCCCTATGCGATGCTGTCTGGTGCTGTAGATGAAAAAAAAATGGGAGTGACTATGGGTATTTTCAATATGTTTATTGTAATTCCTCAAATCATCGCAGCAACAGGAGGGATCAACTACCTGTCTTCACTATTTGGTGAGGCACCCATTTACGCAATGGTTATTGCGGGTCTTTCTCTAGTATTGGCAGGGGGGCTGAATTTTTTAATTGATGAACAAAAACTAAAAGGATGACAAAATCAAAACGTCCCACTTTTATTTTTGATCTAGATGGGGTTATAACCAAAACGGAAACTCACCATTTTGAAGCTTGGAAAGAAACAGGTGCTTTTCTTAACTATCAAATTACTCCAGAAAATAACGAGGCACTAAAGGGTGTAAGTAGAACCGAATCGCTAAAAAAAATAATTTCTTGGTCAGGAAAAGAAGTTTCCTCCCCAGTATTTGACCGCTTACTAAAAGAAAAAAATGACCGCTACTTAGCGTCCCTTTCTTCTCTTTCAGAAGATGATATTATGGACGGAGTCCATGAGTTTATTCTTGAGGCTAAAGCAAATAATCACCAAATTGTATTGTATTCTTCAAGTAAAAATGCAAAAATGATTTTGACAAAACTCAATATCATTGCCTTATTTGATGCTATTGTTGATGGGAACGATGTGACCAATTCAAAACCACATCCAGAAGGTTTTGAACTAGCTGCTCTTTTGTCAAATACAGTACCACAAAATTGTGTTGTTTTTGAAGATTCCAGTTCAGGAATCCTCGCGGCAAATCAAATTGGAATGACAACCATTGGAATTGGAGATGCCAAAAGCCTATCAATGGCCTCACGGATATATGAAAATTTTAAAGAAATCTCACTAAACGACTTTTAACTATGATTGACTTCATTAAAGAAAATGAATGGTCTGTAATTGAAGAAGGTTACGATGCAAAACGTGTAATGGCATGTGAAAGCATCTTCAGTATTGGAAATGGAAAGTTTGGTCAGCGGGCCAATTTCGAAGAAGACTTTTCAGGAAAACATCTCTATGGAAATTATATTTCTGGAATTTATTATCCTGATCGTACCAAAGTAGGCTGGTGGAAAAAAGGATACCCTAATTATTTTGCTAAAACTGTAAATTGTCCTGTTTGGAATGCATTGCGAATAGAAGTAAACGGAGAAATTCTTGATTTAAATCAATGTAAAACTATTTTACAGTTTTCCCGAGAGCTAAATATGAAAGAGGGTTGGTACAAACGAGTCTCAAAAGTTGAACTACAAAATAGAACCCAACTTCAAATAACATCTACACGATTTATTTCTCTAGCAATAGAACAAGTAGGTGCTGTTTATTACACGCTTACAGTGTTGAACAACCCAGCAAATGTAAAGGTAACTCCTCACTTAAAAATTGACACTTCAAATAGAGATTCTAATTGGGGCGAACCTTTTACCAAAGAGAACTCCTCCTCTATTGAAGGACAACAAATTTTTCACCATTCTGAAGTTCTAAAAACAGGGTTTCAACTTTGCACTTTTAACAGTAGCAAACTCGAACTAAACGAAAAAAAAATTACCCCAGTAGGAACTCAACAAATGAACAAAACTAAGGTTGGAATCTCTTATGATGTTCTTATGAATTCAGGGGACTGTTTATCAATAACCACATTTGGCGGATATGTAAATTCAATGGATTTTCCAGACGAAAATTTAAAAGCAAAAGCAAAAAAAATAATTTATACCGTAGAGGGAATAGGCTTTGAAGACCTTTTAAGTCAACAACGATTGGAATGGGGGGAAATCTGGCGTCGCTCAGATATAGTGATAAATGGAGACATCTCTGCCCAACAAGCGATTCGCTTCAATATTTTCCATTTAAATCAAACCTACACTGGTAAAGATCCAAGACTCAATGTAGGCCCCAAAGGATTTACAGGTGAAAAATATGGTGGTGTTACCTACTGGGACACCGAAGCGTATTGTCTTCCTTTTTATATGGTATCTAAAGATAAAGGGGTTGCTAAAAATCTTTTGCGCTATCGCTATCTGCAACTAGATAAAGCTATTGAAAATGCTGAAAAACTGGGTTTTAATTCTGGTGCTGCCCTTTATCCTATGGTGACTGTTAACGGAGAAGAGTGTCATAATGAATGGGAAATAACCTTTGAGGAAATTCACAGAAACTCGGCCATTGCTTTCGCAATAAAAAAATACATAGACTACACCGACGATCAGGCTCATATGGCGGAAATGGGTTTAGAGGTGCTCATTGGAATTAGCAGATTTTGGGCACAACGGGTCAGCTTTTCAACTCATCTAAATCAATATGTTATTCTAGGGGTTACTGGTCCAAATGAATACGAAAACAACGTAGATAATAACTGGTACACAAACTATAGTGCTAGATGGTGTTTGCAATATACCCAAAAAGCCCTTGAGCAGATGTCCATTGAAGATCCCGAAAATTACCATCGCATTTGTCAAAAAACAAACTTCAACTTCAATGAAATAGAACAATGGGAAAAAATCATTAAATCCATGTATTTACCCTATTCAGAAAAATTAGGCCTCTACATGCAACACGATGGTTTTTTGAATAAAGAATTGATTCCAGCAAGTGAAATTCCTAAGGAGCAACGCCCCATCAATCAGCATTGGTCCTGGGATCGAATCTTGCGCTCACCTTACATTAAACAAGCGGATCTTTTGCAAGGGTTTTATTTTTTCGAAGATGACTTTTCTAAAGAGGAACTCAAAAAACATTATGACTTTTATGAAACATATACCGTACACGAATCTTCACTCTCTCCTTGTATTCACAGTATTGAATCGGCGCGATTGGGGTATCTTGATCAGGCCTACACCTATTTTCTACAAACGGCACGTTTAGATTTAAATGACTACAATAAAGAGGTCCATGAGGGGCTTCATGTAACTTCGATGGCGGGTACATGGATGAGCTTTATTGAAGGCTTTGCAGGCTTAAAAATTAAGAATGGCTTATTGAGTTTTACTCCTAAGATTTCGAATAAATGGACATCTTATGCTTTTCATCTCAATTTTAGAGGCCGTTTAATTTATGTTGAAGTTTCTCACGACCAGACAACCATAAAAAGGGTAGAAGGAGAAGATCTGATTGTACTGTTAAATGACATTCCTCATCAACTTTCTGATCAAACTCTAAACACGGTAACCTAGAAATCGAATTTCAATAAAACGCGAAATGCAAGGAAAGCATTGACACCTCTTAGTAAACCGTGCTAAATAGAACAAATGATTGATCTCCAGATTACAGTTAATTTAACCCATAAAAAAATGTTATGTTGCATCGTGTTATTGTAATAGTTTGTATAATGGTGATCTGGGGGTGTACTAAAGAAAGTCCTATAGCCGATATCCCTATAGATGTCATTGACGGACCAACAATACCTGAAGACGAACCTATAATTAATACTGAAAATATCCCCAACAACATCTGGTGGAATGATGACGTGTTTTATGAAATCTTTGTTCGTAGTTTTAACGACTCTGATGGAGATGGAATAGGAGATATACAAGGTATTATAAACAAACTAGACTACCTAAATGACGGAGATCCAAATACCTCAAAAGACCTAGGGATTACAGGAATCTGGTTGATGCCAATCTTCCCATCACCAAGTTACCACGGTTATGATGTTACTGATTATCGAGCGATCAACCCCGACTACGGAACCCTAGATGACTTTAGACGTTTATTAGACGAAGCACACAAGCGCGATATTAAAATTATTATCGATTTTGTAGGTAATCACACCTCAGATCAACACCCTTGGTTTACTGCCTCTGCCTCAGGAGAAAGTAAACGAAATTGGTATCTATGGAAAGATACGAAACCCAACTATACCGGACCTTGGGGCCAAACTGTTTGGCACTTAAAAAATAACGCGTATTACTACGGCCTTTTTTGGGGAGGTATGCCTGATCTGAATTTCACAAATAGTGATGTCACCAAGGAAATCAAAGAGATTACGAAGTTTTGGTCACAGGATGTGGGTGTCGATGGATTTAGAATAGATGCTGTAAAGCATTGGATAGAAGAAGGGAGTATTCAAGAAAATACAGAAGCTACCTTAAATTGGTGGCGAGACTATTACGCCTTTCAAAAAAGTTTAAATCCCTCTTTTATGACCGTTGGTGAGGTATGGACCTCCACTGAAAACATTATCCCCTATAGCGATTATCGCTTAGATTATTGTTTTGAATTTGATTTGGCAGACCAAATTATAGATGCTGTAAACAGCGGATCTGCACAACGCTTAAAACAAAAGGTAAATCAGGTAACTTCCAATTATGCTCATGCACAATATGGAACTTTTTTAGCAAATCACGACCAAAATAGGGTTTTCAATCGACTAGGAGGTTCCCTTGATAGAGCAAAACTAGCTGCGAGCATCCTCCTCTCACTGCCAGGTGTCCCTTATCTTTATTATGGAGAAGAAATAGCGATGAAAGGAGAAAAACCAGATGAAAATATACGTCTCCCAATGCAATGGAATACTTCTTCAAATGCTGGATTTACTTCTGGAAGTCCTTGGATCTCTCCAAATGCAAACTATTCAGAATTTAATGTTGCCCTATTACAACAGGATACAAATTCTATTTGGAACCACTATCGTAAATGGATAAAAATAAGAAAGGAGAAACCGGTCCTTACCGCAGGTCGCTATCAAGGCTTAGGATCTAGTATTGATTCAATTTTTTCTTTTTTAAGAGTTGATAATTCAACGGATGAAATGGTTTTGATTATCCACAATTTATCGGATCAAAATCAAACTGGATTTATCATCAATTCAATTTCAAGCGATATCCCCAGCGGGGTTTTTAATTTGATTAATGTAGAAAATTCCTATACATTAGGAACTCTTACTATTAATGCTACTGGTGGATTTAATCTTAATTTGACTAACCTAACTTTAGGCCCTTATTCCTCAATGGTTTTAAGTTTACAATGAACGTAAACTAGAATCAAAAGAAATTAATCTTGAGAGTGAAAGGGCTCATAAAGCAACTGTATTTATTACAGATTATTCAAAAGAACAGAAGCAGTATTTATCTTTTCTAAATATGTTGAGGATTGACATTAGGAACTTATTCAGGCTAAACTACGACAACTAATGAGGCTCCGTTATGGAGGTGTTATAGATGCCATCGATAAATTAGGTGATCCTGATAAAATCAAGAATAGTTTTGAGGACCTGCAGATTAAAATATATGCTTGATGGCTACGTGGGTAACACATGAATGTGACTCCTGTG
>Ga0181589_10001714_pt1 | contig 17107 bp, 14 predicted proteins | sample 071ome_25_FD_132444 | JGI IMG/M metagenome (GOLD analysis project Ga0181589, IMG submission 132444) | Coastal salt marsh microbial communities from the Groves Creek Marsh, Skidaway Island, Georgia - 071410BT metaG (megahit assembly) | ecosystem: Environmental > Aquatic > Marine > Intertidal...
CGTGATCGATAAGTTGATTCCCAAGATTTCGAATACCGGTTCCGCAGTCCAGTATCAATAGCTCATGCAAATTAGGAGAACAGATCTGAACGCAGGTCGTATTACCGCCGAAGCCCATATTTTCACTATTGGCACAAGGCGTAGATCCTCTGACTCCCCAAAATTTTATTGTAACCATGAACTCCAATTCTATTTGGTTCTAACGGATTGAGCTATGGATACTTAAGTATATCAAAATCCGCCTGTTTAAGATTATAAGAAATGAGGACCTTTAATCCGAACTCTTATTTTTCAACAAATCGATACTCTTTTTTAACTCGAAAGCCTCTCCATAAAGAGCATCTACTTTAGTTTTAGCTGCCAATATTTTTGCATCCAAATCATCTAATAGCGCATTCCCTTTATTCGTGGGTTTAAAATAGGTTTTGGCTTCTTGATACTGAATAATTTCAGCTTCCAACTCACTTATTTTTTTATTAGCCGCGTCTAATTTTTTCTGAGACTTTATGACTTCTTTTCGGGTTGAAGGATCCAGCCCCTCAGAAGCTAGCTGTTTTTCCATACCCAAATCGGTGCCTGATGATCGATAGTTACCGTAAATGTGATCACAAACTTCTCGATAATCTTTCCAGACTTTATTTTTGAGCTTAATTGGAACATGTCCAATCTGCTTGAATGCATCCTGAATCTTTTTGGCTTCTTGAACAGCGATCGCAGCATCCTCGTGATCTACAAGAGCTTTTAATTGTTCTATAAGTTCATTCTTCTTCTTCAGATTTTCTTTATGCTCTTTTCGAACATCTTTAAAATGCTCTCGACGATTGTCGTAAAAGGCATCCATAACCTCTTTAAACTGCTTCCAGATTTTGGATGATTTTTTTCGAGGGACGGGGCCAATCTTTTTCCATTGAGCCATCAAATCCTGCATTTTCTGATGCCCATTCTCTTCCTCTTCGGCATCGCGAATTTGAATGGCTTTCTCGACTAAAGCTTTCTTGAGTTCATAATTTTGCTGCTCAATCGCTCGTAATTCATCCAGATTATTGGACTTTTTGTCGTTGAACTCATCAGTCGCAGATTTGAACTTATCCCACAGCTCATTTTCTTCCTTTTGTGGTAAATTACCTGTTTTTTTCCAAAGCTTATGAAGCTTATTCACCCTTCTAGCAGCTTCTGCAATATCATCATCGTCCATCAAAGATTCTGCTTCTTTGATGAGTTTTTGCTTCTTTTGGAGCGCCTTTTCAACCGAATTACGGTAAGATGCATCATGCTTATAACGCAATTCATTGAAGGTATCTAAAGCCGCATAGAACTGATCCCATGTAGTCTGATTACGATCTAAAGGTACGCGCCCTACCTTTCTCCACTGAGCTTGCAAATCTTGTAATTCATCATTGAGTGCTTTAAAGTCACTCCCGGCAACATCGGCTTTTTTATTGAGCTCTTGAATTTTCTCTAGTAAGAGCAATTTAAGTGTTAGATTTTCTTCTTCTTTTTGAAGCTTTTTTACCAGACGATCCACTTTATGATTTTCAAACTCTTCAATGAGTGTTTCAAAACGGTCGTTTAAACTATCTACTTCTGCAGCGGGTAATAATTTAATAGCTTCCCACTGCTGTTGAAGCGATCTGATTTCCTTCGCTGCTGTCCACTTTTTCTCGGCAATTAAATCGGATAGCTGCTTTAGAAGTCCTTTTTTCTTGTCTAGATTTTGAGCTTTTTTATCGTTGAGCTCTTGGTAATGCGCACGTTTTCGCTCTTCAAATTCATCTCGTAAGGTTTGAAACGCGGCTATGGCCTGCTTGGCAGCCTCACTACTTGGGTTAGGGCCTTCGGACAATTTCAGGGCTAAATTGGCAAGCTCATTGGATACAAAGGACCAATCGGGCTGAAGAATAAATTCCTCCGCTTTTCGAGTAATTTGCTGATAGTAATCCTCATCTGAAGGCTCGCCTGAAGATTCTTCTGTTGTTTCTTCTAATGACTCTTCTGTAAGTTCCGGACCTTCCTCGGATTCTGGGAGCTCGGCGTTTTCAAGAGATTCGAGCTCTTCCTCGGTACCTTTTGGTTCCTCGACTTCTGTGGCTTCGAGCACATCCTCCGTTTCTATACTAGCGGTTTCAATCGTAGATTCAACTTCCACTTCATGGGTATCAGTCGATTCAATAGAATCGGTGAATTTCGTTTCTTCTACGTTTTTTTCTTGGTCTTTGTCTTGATCCATCATATCAGCATTGCTCCAGGTCGATACACGACCTTCTTGTTCCTATAGTTCGTAATTACGCAAATACAACTTGTTTTTGCTACAGTTAACCTAAGGTTAGCTAATTTTATTAAAAAATGAAAAAGCTCAAGGCTTATAAATTCGAATATCGGTCTGTGGAAAGGGTATGTTCAACCCGTTTTTTTCAAATTCTCTATAAACCTGTTCAACCAATTGCTGTTTGACTGAAAAAAAATCTCCTGAAGATACCCATGCGCGTACCGTAATATTTACCGAGCTGTCGGCTAGTTCGGTAAGGCCAATGTAGGGTTCGGGTTCGGCCAAAACACGCTCATCTCGCTGTAATAATTGCGCCAATAGCTCATAGGCTTTATCCAAATCATCTCCATAAGCGATCCCTATAATCCACTCGATTCTACGGGTAGGTTGTGCCGAATAATTGATTAAAGAACCGGTTGCTAGGGGGCCGTTGGGTATATAAATAGTCTTATTATCGGAGGAGGTTAGCACCGTTACAAAAATCTGAATCTCTTTAACGGTACCTGCATAGCCTTGTGCCTCGATGAAATCACCAACTCTATAGGGCTTGAACAACAAAATCATGACGCCCCCGGCAAAATTCTGAAGTGTGCCGGATAGTGCCATTCCAATGGCTAAACCCGCCGCACCTAGGATTGCTATGAAAGAAGTCATTTCTACACCCAGCATACCTAAGGCTGTAATGTAGACCATGATTTTTAATAGAATACTGGCTAAACTTCGAAGAAAGCCCTTTAGAGAATCATCTACTTCTGATCGATCAAGTACTTTGATGAGTAGTTTCGTCGATATCCTGACGGCCCATAGACCTATTACGAGTACAAGAATGGCCTTAATCAGATTTAAGCCATATTCTAGTGCGAGTACATACGCTTGATCTATGAGATCGCTATTAAGCATCGATATCGTACACCTCTTTTAAGATGGCTCGGGCATTGGCATCATTCCCCTGCATCACACGATGCTGAAGGTTGGTGATAATTTCTGCCTGAGCTTTCTCAAAAGCATCTTCTTTAGCCTGTTTTTCAGAGTTGGTACGAATGAGCTCATAAATTTCATCGGCCCGTACAATGCTGTAAATTTTATCGTCATTAAAGGCATGTGATCTGAGGTCTTCAAACTCTTTAAATACCCGTGGAAAATCATCATTGGAATCCGCTTTCGTAACAATTTCTACGTCGGATGGGCTTTCGGCACTTAACGGGGTTTTGCAAAGAAAAAAGAAATTCTGAGTGTAATTCATATGATTTTGAACTGGTTCATTATGCTGAGATGATTGAACTAATAATAGCTAATTCAACACTTCTATGCTAACAATAGCTTAGGGCTTATGAAGGGATTTTGGACCAAAGAGCTTTAGGGGCATATGCCGAAAGTAGAACCCCTCTAAACACCATAAATGCCAACATTGCAACCCAAATTGCATGTATTGCAAATCTAGGTTCTAGTAAGAAGTGTAGGGGGATAAAAACTGCAAAAGTGGCTATTAACATGGTATCTCGAAGAGGTTTGGTCGTAGAAGTGCCCATGTATACACCGTCCCAAATAAAACAAATACTGTTGACCAAGGGGGCAAGTATGGTGTACAGGACCACCTGTTTTGCCTGCACTAAAAGTTCTTGGTTAGGGCTAAATAGTTGAATCAATTCTTCGTGTAGAAATCCATAGATCACGGTAAATAATAGCCCTAAACCCAATCCCCACTGCATGGTATTTCGAACAACGCCCTTAAATGCAGTTCCATTTCGAGCACCCCAGTATTTCCCAGATAAACTTTCAGCCGCATAGGCAAATCCATCGATACCATAGGAGCTAATGTACCATAGTTGAAGAAGCACGGTGTTGGTTGCGAGTATAAGATCCCCCGAGCGAGCAGAAACCGTGGTGAAGTAGGCATAGGTTCCAATCAAACAAAGTGTCCGGATAAAAATATCACGGTTCACCGCTAACCATTCGGCCCACCTTTCAAATGCCCAAAAGCTTTTTTGCCTCCATACCCTCCACCCTTCTGATGTCCAGTAATTAGAATAGTTTTTGAAAAAAAGACCAATCGCAACGATTAAACCAAGATAACTAGCAAGTACACTTCCTATGGCTACTCCGACTACATTCCAATCTAAAACCAACACAAAGTAGATGTTCAAAACAAGATTGCTAAGATTTAACACAATCGTAACAATCATAGGGTATCGTGCATTTTGCATACCCAGAAACCATCCGTTCAACCCGTATAAAAGTAATGTGGCAGGTGCCGCCCAAATTCGAATTTGGATGTACTGAATAGCCAAAGTATATACCGATTCACTCGGTTGAACCAAGGCAAGTGAAGCGTAGGCGATGGGAGTTTTTAGTAAGATAAGGGCGCAACCAATGACCAATCCTACAAGACACACCCTCACTAATAGTTCCTGTACACCTTGATTATCAGACGCTCCATATGCCTGCGCAACTAAGCCGGTGGTTCCCATTCGTAAAAATCCAAATCCCCAAAAAATGAAATCAAAAACAAGACTTCCAACCGCAATGGCCCCTAAGTAATGAAGCCCATCCAATCGACCAATAATGGCCGTATCAACCGCACCTAACAATGGCACAGAGATATTACTAAGGATATTTGGAAAGGCTAATCGAAGTATTTTAGAATGGTATGAATTCGTGGGCTGCACCGGTTGCATATAAAAAGGTGTGAATGTATTTTGGAATGATTATTTTAACACGAAATTGATTCACTAACTAATCGATCTGTCGTCCCATGAACATAGATACACGAAATAAGATACTAAGTGTTGTATTCGGAGTTACCATCATTTTTCTTTCTTGGTTGCTATACGATTCAATTGTAACACCTTATAAAGTTGTAGAAGAGCGAAAAGCGGAAACAGAGCGTGTTCGGACGCGAATGCTTAGTCTGAAAGACGCCATTGTTAACTATGAAGCTCGTTATGGACACTTTCCTCCAACCGAGGGTGGGCTTGACAGTGTGGTGGCTTATCTATCAACCGATAGCTTAATGATTGCAATGGGAGACTCTCTTTTCCGTCAAATGCCGCCACTAAGCTATTCTCCTGTGAGTATCATTGTGAGTCCAAGAGAGTCTGGAGCTACTTTCCTCTATACTAGAAACGACACCATTAGACCCCCTCTCTACCTCTTAGAAGACCCAGACACCGATGACGCGGTAGGTAGTCTCTCAAGAACCACAATGAGGAACGCTCCTAACTGGAACTAATGAGTACTGGGGCCTCCAATCTAGGAGTCTGTTTTTTTGCAGGTCGCATGCTGTACAGTGTGGCCGAAAAAGGGGAAAAGAATTCGGTTCAACGCATAGGTTCCTATGAGTTTAGCTTCGATATCATGGATGCTCTTTTCGATCCAGGTTCAGAAGCAGGTACCCAGCTAAAAGCGGTCTTTAAAGACTTAGAACAAGAGTTTTCACTCGAGAGTATTCGAATACTCAGTTATCCCGCTCACGAATGTTGGACGGCTTTACCCAAAGTTGTTTTCGATGATTCTGAGGAGCGTGAACAGCACATAGCCATTCTCATGAAAGGGGTGCCTAGAGAAGATATTGAAGTAACTTGGCATGCGGTAAGTAAAACTCAGTTTAAGTTTTTATGCTTACGAAGAGCCCATCTCATGAATAAATATCGGAATTTTAGTGACCAAGTAGCCATTAACGAATGTTGTAGTGATTTTGAAATTGGTGGAATTTGGTCTACGCATCATCGGCCTGGTGGATCTTTTTTACTAATAGGATGTCATAAAAATTTAGTGACCATATCCTCATATCTCTTAGGTAGTTTTCGAGCGGCTACCTATATCTCCTATGATGATCCAGAAGATATTCCCTATCTGTGGCTACAGCACGCTGAACACTCTTCATGGTTGCGAGGACTTCACGAGCATGTATATTATTTTGGAGAGGACTGTCATGAAATCGCACTTAAACTGAGAAGCTTTATTGATCACAGTTCATCTCAAGTAGTTTTAAATTCGCTTGAATCCATGGGTGTTGACGCGGAAGAAGAAACGTATGGATTTGACTTGGCCTCTGCTTTTCCTGCCATCATGATGAGTCTAGACATCGAATAGAGTAGCCATAACTGTTATGAGAATAATTACTGGCAAATTAAAGGGGCGCCGATTTGAAATTCCAAAGGGTTTAGATGTGCGCCCAACCACCGATCGTACCAAAGAGAGTATGTTCAACAAGATAGAGGCCTATACCTTTATTCAGGGATCTCGAGTATTGGATTTATTTGCAGGCTCCGGGAATTTGGGTTTTGAGGCTATTTCTCGTGGTGCCCAAAGTGTGTTAGCTGTAGATGTAGATTCGGCCAACTTGAAATTGATCGAAAAAATTGCCCGCAATTGGGGAATTGACCATCAGATTCAAACCGTATGCAGTGACGTTCAACGTTTTCTGGAACACCCATCACAGACCTTTGATTATATCTTTTGTGATCCTCCCTACCATTATGAATGGATGGACCAAATGATTGAACAAATTTTGGAAAAAGGCTGGCTATCAGATAAGGGTTGGTTCTTGCTAGAACATGACAAATATCATAACTATAAAGACCATAAAAACTGCTTTTTCAGCAAAGCCTATGGTCGTACAACGGTTAGTATTTTTCAGGCACAACCAGTAGATTCAGAAATATGAAACACATTGCTTTATACCCAGGCTCATTCGACCCCTTTACCAATGGTCACCTAGATATTTTGCACCGAGCTACCAAACTTTTTGAAAAAGTGGTGGTCACGGTGGCAGTAAATAATGAAAAAAAATCTGTTTTTTCAGGAGATGAACGGGTCCAACTCATACAAGAGTGTCTTTCGGGAACCGAGTGGGGCACTCGAGTCCAAATCACTCAATTTACTGGACTTTTGGTCGATCACGCTAAAAAAATGGGAGCACATACTCTCATTAGAGGGGTCCGACAGATCTCTGATTTTGAATACGAATTTCGAATGGCATTAACCAACAAACGTTTGGCGCCATCAATTGATACCGTTTTTCTCATGCCCGATGAACAACTAACCTTTATCTCTGCCTCTTTAGTTAAAGAAGTAGCTTATTGGGGCGGGGACTTGGGTTCATTTGTTCCTAAACATGTTGAAATTGCCTTAAAAAATAAACTTCATCCCTCATCATCTTAAGTATTTACTCACACTCATGATCTCATCACGCGCACTGGAATTACAACCATCGGCTACGCTAAAGGTAACAGGCCGAGCAAAAGAACTACAAAGAGAAGGTCGCTCTATCGTTTCATTAAGCGCCGGAGAACCCGATTTCAAGACCCCAAGCTTTATCTGTGATGCCGCCATTGAAGCGATTCGAGATGGTGCCCATGGATATACTATGAACACGGGTACTCCCGAACTTAGAGAGGCAATTTGCGCCAAACTTAAAAGAGATAATCAACTCGATTATCAACCCTCTGAAATTATTTGCTCTAATGGGGCGAAACAATCGGTGGGATTTGCCTTATTAGCCATGGTGAATCCAGGAGATGAGGTCATTATTCCTGCACCCTACTGGGTTTCGTATCCTGCTATGACACAACTGGCTGAAGGGGTACCCATAACCGTTAGAACTTCCTTTGAAAATGACTACCGGCTCACCCCAGAACAACTGGAAGAAGCCATCACAGACCGTACTCGGGTACTCATTTTGTGTTCACCTTCTAACCCAACAGGATCTTGTTACAGCCGAGAAGACTTGGAAGGTCTTGCTAAAGTGCTTCGAAAGCATCCTCAGGTTTCCGTGATTTCCGATGAAATCTACGAGTACATCGTATTTGACGAAGATCACGTGAGCATTCTAAATGTTGCACCTGATTTAAAAGACCGAGTGGCTTTAATCAATGGCTTCTCGAAAGGCTTTGCCATGACAGGTTGGAGGTTAGGGTATTTGGCTGGATCGGAAGAATTGGTAAAAGCCGTCTCCAAAATTCAAAGCCAAGAAACCTCAGCACCATCAACAATATCGCAAGCAGCGGGTCTAGCGGCCTATTCTGGAACCTTGGATGAAGTCCATACCATGAGAGCCTCCTTTAAAGAGCGGCGAGACTTTATGGTTCAGGAGTTGAACAGCATTGAAGGAGTTAGCTGTTTTAGCCCGGGCGGTGCATTTTACGTATTTCCTGATATTTCATCCTACTTAGGGAAAAAAACTCCAGACGGAACCCCAATAACGGACTCTACGAGTTTGTGTCTCTATCTTTTAGATGCATGCGGCTTAGCGGTAGTTCCAGGGGATGCCTTTGGTGAACCCAATGGATTACGTATGAGTTATGCGGCAGGCATGGATGACTTAAAAGAAGCGCTCCAAAGATTCAAAAAAGGGTTGGAGCAACTTAGTTAACCACTTGTTGCCCAACCTCACCACATTACGAATTTACCACCTTAGGACTTTAGAATGCCCAAATTGTTCGTGGAATCAGTAAAATACTGCGTTACTGATTAATAGCTTCCCATTGTGCCAAAATCCTCGGAAAAACGGATTATCTATCATATAGATAACTTCACCTTGCCCAATGGGTTGCACACCATAGGATAGAGACTGAGCAATGGATTCCTGAGCTTTGTGCCCCACAAACCCACTTCTGGGGCTCCCATCTTTAACCACCCCAACATTCCATCCATCCTCAAGATATTCATACGCTGTAGATCCTAATTTTAACGACATATACTGCTCCCCATATCCAAAAGCTAAAGGATGTGTGGGATCCATATGAAGCGGATAGATAGCTCCTGCATTAAAATTAACCACCGATGCCCGCTCGGCATCCCCGTAGCGCATTAAACGGTCCTCGGGATTATCCTGATCATCTGAATCGTTCGATTTACGCTGTAATGAAAAACCATCCTTACCTGCTAGAAAAGCATTGGCTCCCTCAACCGCAATCAAGCTACCACCCGAGCGAACCCATTGACGAATGTCGGAGAGTTGACTATCTGAGAGGCGGTATCCATAGGATCCCGAGGGCATTATAATAACATCAAATTCCGACCAATCCATACGGCTTAATTGATCCGCTGGAATCATTGTGACCGGATAGTTCAATTGCTGGTCAAAAAAGTGCCAAATATGACCCACCATATTGCTAGAGGTTCCTTCACCCGCAACTACTCCAACTCGTGGAGCTTCTATAAATTGAACCGATGATGAACCAAAATCTTTACCCTGAGTTACTAGGCCCGAAGTTACGGGTACCAAGGTCCGATTAAATACCAAAGCTGCATCCTTCAAAATAGAATCGAAACGATCACCTAGTTTTTCATTTCCTTTACGAGTAATGACCAAGGTTCCAGGATCATAGTTTTTGCCTTGAATACTGAAGGATTCCTCGGCATAACGAGCGCGAACTCCTTGCTTGAAGAGATGTGCCAAAAACTGAGCATCATCAAAGGATTTCCACTCCGCCAAGTACGCATAGGGAGTGCTCACCACAGGCGTCAATTCAGATTCCGTATCAAAACTGATGGGTTGAACTTCCACCTGCCCCTGGATGGCATAACCTTCAACTCCAAAAGAATAATGCGCTTCCCATGCGGTAATATCATAGGTAAGGGAATCAGCTAATTCTGGCTTAGGCTCGAACAACACTCGCACTAAGGTGCCTTGGGGCTGATAGGTATTCACAATGTAATCACCTTGCTCGATGGTTACTCTGCCCACCTGACCCGTTTGATAATCAAAACCACTCGCTCTTACCTCATTAACCGCTTCTTGAACCTCGATCTTTTGGGCCATCAAGTACCTCAGTAAACGACTTGCGTTATCTGGATTACTGTTTCGTTTTATCACGAAGGTTTTATAGGTTCCTGACCCATTATTTCGCGTGGTATCAAAATATTTTTGAAACTCCTCCAGCACTCGTTCTTTTTGATTCACAATGGTTTCAACAGTCGAGAGACCTGAGGTTGCATGATGAATCATTCGATCATACAAGGTAAGCGTATCACCTTCTTCGGTTAACACACCCAATCCTGCAAAACTATGCCCTGCCTGTTCATAGGTCATGCCTATTGCCCCATTAAAGGTCGGCCAAGTATCGCCATAGCTAGGATAAAACAGATCAAATACCTCTCGAGTAAAATACAGCCAATTATTTTGATCGAAATAGGATGCATGATTTTGACCTATCATGGTTTGAAGCTCTCGTTGCCAATCGGTGATTGCATAATGATAAGGCTCAGCAGCTGGCGCAAAATAATAAGGAGAATTGTACCCTTGCTCATGAAAGTCGACGTGAACCATAGGCATCCACTCCAAATACACCTGAACACGCTGCTGGGTTTCGGTCTGGGTTTGCCACGCCCAATCACGGTTTAAATCAAACATATAGTGATTGGTTCTCCCCCCTGGCCAAGGTTCGTGATGCTCCATTGCCTCGTGATTCGGGTTGAATTGGGCCCCTGTCGCTGTTTTATTCCAATACACGTAACGATCTCTTCCGTCGGGATTGATCATTGGATCTATAATAACGACCACATCATCAAGCCACTCGGAATATTGCGTAACCAATGCATGCATCGTGTATAAGGCCGCCTCACTTGAAGAGGTTTCATTGCCATGCACGTTATAACTAAGCCAGACTATCGGTTTAGCTAGGTCGGTTGGTTCACCAGCTTCAAGCCCAATGCGCCGTAGGTTGTTCAATCGAATTTCTTCGATAGACTGTTGATTTTCTTCAGAGCTTATAACCATATAAACCAATTCACGCCCTTCATAGGTGGTACCATAGTCAAAGGCCGTGACCATTTCGGATTGATTTGCCAAATATTGCACATAATCCATCACCTTATAATGTGGAGTCCACTGTGTACCTAGCTCATAGCCTAAGAAATCGGTAGGGCTTTGTATATCGTTGGATGAAATGTTTTGGGCTTGAGTACTAAAACTCATAACCACAAAGGCCAACATTAAAAAAAGTATTCGGAAATTGGATGTAAGATACCGCATAGACAGGATATTCCTTGTTGAATGGTTTATATTTGGAATAGGTTTAATGTACATAAACCTACTAACCTACTCAATGAGATTTATGAGCCATGATTACCAATAAAGATGTTGCCGATCAATTGGATTTAGTCTTCCAACTCATGCAGTTGGCGGGAGAAAATCGCTTCAAAGCAATCGCCTTTGATCGTGCCTCTCAAACCATTCGAGGGCTGGAAGAGGATATACAAGCCTATATCGACGGAAAAAATCTTACCGACATTAAGGGAATTGGCGCATCAATCGCCAAGGATATATACTCATATGCCGAAACTGGAAGCATGCCCGTACTTGAAGCCTTTAAAGAGAAGGTGCCTGTTGGTTTGATACAGTGGCTAGACATTTCGGGATTAGGCCCAAAAAATATCCTCAAAATTCATGAAACCTTCGGAATTAGTACACTGGAAGAGTTAAAAGCTTGTATAGAAGCTGGAGATTTAGCCGGGCTACCTGGATTGGGCGCGAAATCGGTAGAAAAAATCAAGAAATCCATCGAGTGGATGGAGTTGTACGAAGAGCGTTGCCGCTTAAATGAAGCCGATGCCATTGCTCACGAATTAAAGGGTTCACTTGCCCAACTTCCGGGGGTTGAGGAGATTGAAATAGCAGGATCACTACGCAGGTCCAAAGAAACCATCGGAGATATCGACATCCTTATTGCAGCCGAAAACGATTATAGTACGGCGATATTTGATGCCTTTACCAGCCATAAACGAGTGGTTGAAATATTAGGAAGAGGAGAAACCAAAAGCTCGGTTCGTAGCGAAGAAGGAAGACAGATCGACCTCCGAATTGTTGCCCCAAAACAGTTTGGCGCAGCATTAATGTATTTTACCGGCAGTAAAGAACACAATGTGGTCATGCGTTCTCGGGCAAGGGAACGTGGGATGAGTTTAAATGAATACGGGCTTTTCAAGCTCAATGAACAAGGTGAAACCGATTGGAATCGTCCCATTGCGTCAAAAGAAGAATCCGAAATATTTCAGGCCTTAGGTCTGTATTGGATACCGCCCGAGCTTCGGGAAGATCGTGGAGAATTCGACTGGTTTGAAAGCCAAGCAGATATGGACCTGGTTCAAGCCGATCACATCAAAGGAGTCATTCATACGCATAGTACTTGGAGTGATGGAAAATATAGTATTCAAGAGATGGCAGAGGCTTGTATCGCACGTGGATACGAATATTTGGGCATCAGCGATCATTCTAAATCGGCCGGATATGCCGGTGGGCTTTCCGCAGAACGGGTTCGTGAACAATGGAAGGAAATTGACGGGTTGAATGAAAGCTTTGCTCAGAAGGGAATTGGTTTCACCATTTTGAAAGGTATAGAATCGGATATTCTTTCCAATGGGGATTTAGACTATGAAGAAGATATTCTGGAGGGTTTTGACTTTATTGTAGCCAGTGTACACCAACAATTGGATATGCCCCTCGAGGCTATGATGAACCGGTTTCAACGAGCTATAGAAAATCCCTATACCACCATGATTGGACATCCCACTGGCCGTTTGTTACTCAAAAGAGGGGAAAGTGCCCTAAATATGAACGAACTTATTGATCAAGCGGCCCAATTCCATACCGCTATTGAAATAAATGCCTCTCCCTGGCGATTGGACCTGGATTGGACTTGGGGAAACAAAGCTCTTCAAAGCGGACTCTTTACCAGCATCAATCCCGATGCTCACAGCATTGAAGGTATCGATGATATAGGCTATGGAGTACGGATTGCGCGGAAAGCCAAATTCAACCCGAAAAGAGTTCTCAACACCCTCAATTGTGCCGAATTTGTGGAGTGGGCACAACAGTCTCGGGAGTTGAAAAAATCTAAAATTAAGGCTTAAAAACGCTCTATAATAGTACCGTCTGGAGCTATGGTCATGGTTTGTATGCGAACGGTCATGGGAATGTCTTCGGCAGGTCGATCGCCAAATCCTGTTCGAACCTCAGCAATACTATCGACCAGCGCCAATCCCTCGATGACCTCCCCAAAAACGGTATATGATCCATCTAAAAAGGGAACGCCCCCTTGATTCATGTAAATCTCACGCTCTTTGGGCGAGTAGCTAAGAGGTTCAAAGCCCTCTGATGCCAGGGGAGTAATTTCACGAATAATATCACTCACTATTCCACTGTTCCCATTGGTCATAGCCTCATCGATACGTGCCTTTACATCGGCATTTTTGGGGTCTTCAACGTAGGCAGTAATCAAACCTTGTCGGATATTATTGTTGGCCTGTTCTAGGAGTTGATTCACATCTCTCTCGGTTCTTTTACGCCCATGAACCAGATAAAACTGGGATCCACTTGAACGTTTTTCAGGATTCACGTTATCTCCCATGCGAGCAGCGGCAATAGCCCCTTTCTTGTGAATGTATCCACGCACAATTTCTGCAGGCAGCGTATATCCAGGGCCACCCTGTCCATCGTTTCGAATATCATCGTCTTTAGAATTAGGGTCGCCGCCTTGAATCATAAAGCCTTCTATAACCCGGTGAAAGGTGGTGGAGTCATAAAAACCTTCTTTGGCAAGCTTTATAAAATTGGCTTTATGCTCGGGCGTTTGATCGTAGAATCGAATTACCATATCACCATAAGACGTAGATAGTACCGCGACCTCTTCGGTGCGAGTCTCTGTAGGGAATAAGGGGGCGGTGCTGGTCTCAACTTCTTGACCTTGAGGAGCACAGTTAATCGTTACAAAAGCGATTATACAAAGTTTTACTAAGGAGGATGCGTTCATTTGTTTCTCAATCTTTAGTTTAGAATGAATAGTTCAGATCAGTATTTTGTTTATAATGTAGAATACGAATAAAGTATTCAATAGGTCTATCTAAAAAAGTACAACATTTAATATACGATGGAAAACACAAAGGCTCCGCTATCGGTTCCAAAGAACTGGTGTTTCGACCATATCGGGATTGCTGTGCACGATTTAGATCGTGCCATCGCCAGCTATGAAGCATTATTTCAAACCACTCATTATGGTAGAGAAGTGGTTCCGTCACAAGGGGTAGAAGTAGCTTTTTTAGAGGTGCAAGATGGGCGAGTGGAATTACTCTGTTCTATTCAAGAAGATTCATCTATTGCCAAATTTTTGGCCAAACGAGGAGAGGGTATGCATCACACGGCCTATAGGGTGGCTTCGGTGAGTAAGGAGTTAAGGCGTCTTGAGCAACTAGGCTGGGAGCTTATACATAAAGCCCCCGTGATGGGAGCTCATGGGAAAAAAATTGCCTTTTTACACCCAAAATCAGCACATGGCGTTTTAATTGAATTATGCGAAAAAGTAGACTAAGCCGGTTTGGCTTTCTTCTTGGGGGGATTTTATGGGCTTCTTGCTCAAATCCGTCGCAAGCCCCACAAGAACCCGAAGCTCCAACCATTGATACTCCTATTGCGGTCATGGAGATCGATACCCGTGGGATTCCCATTCCCAAAAACCCAAAAATCATGTCCACTCTTAAGGTGTACGTGAATGAAGAATTGATACAGACCCAACCAATGGGCATCGAATCCATTGGCATCGGTTTTATGGAAGACTTTGAAAAAACTTCTTATGGCCTAGAGAGTTGGACGGCGAATGGATTAGATATGGACGTAAGTATTCTTTCTTTGCCGGAAGAAGAAGACTGGATCCTCTATGGGGTTCATCATGATAAAAGTCTTATCAGGCATGCCTTGCTCATGGATCTCTGGAGAGATTTAGGATATTATGCTCCTCGCTACGATTTTGTTGAACTAAGCGTGAATGGCAGTTACAAAGGGGTATATATATTTTCGGAAAAAATTAAACGCGATAACCTCAGGTTGGATTTGTTTGATTTATCTCCGGATGAAAATGATGCCGCTTCGATTTCTGGGGGCTATATTTTGGCCATTGATGACTACAAGGGTGATCGAGGAGAACGCTTGGTTGGGGATCCGATTAGTTTCAATCCGAAAGAAAGTTTTCGATCCAATAGGGGTTCGACTCAAAAAATATTGGACTACCCAGCTTTTGGGGTAAAACGAGGCGAAGAAATGTATTATCTGTTTGAAGATCCCGCTGATGATGCTATTTCTGAGGCTCAAAAAAACTATATCACAAATTATGTTAACGACTTTGAATCCGCACTTCTTCAGGACTCATTCACAGGCAACTCCAGAGACTATACTACTTATATTAATCGAGCATCCTTTGTAGATTATTTTCTGTTGCAAGAATTATCGGCGAATCCCGATGCCTACCGGTTTCATTCTTTTATTCACAAAGACAGAAATGGACCCCTGACGATGGGACCTATTTGGATGGGTAATTTGAGTTTTGGAAATGGTAGCTTAAGTCGGGCTGAAGGTTGGAGATATACGTTTAACCAAGAACAGCCTGAGAATGACTGGCACGTCCCCTTCTGGTGGGCACGATTACTTGAAGACCCTGAATTTGTTTCCGCAATAAAAAGCAGATGGAAGGAATTACGCGGCAATAAATGGTCAGAGTCGGCCTTAAAGGAACGGATCGATACGTATTATACCCGTCTTAAACTATCCGGTGTTGCAGCGCGAAACTTTGAACAGTGGTCTATTTTTGATGAATTATTTACTAATTCTCAACTAAACAGCATCTCTCACGAAGAGGAAGTAGCCTATCTAAATGAATGGATTCACCAACGACTAGCTTGGATGGATCTCGCTTTGGAAGAGCTTTAAGCAGAAATCTTAGAGGCGTCGTACCAAAGCTTAAACATCATGAAAACAACGAAAATTAGTCCGGCATAAAGTCCTAGCTCGAGAACGTCTCCTAGCCAAACCCAAAAAATATCAATCTTAAATCCTAGCATTGTCGTGTAATTAAAGGTCTATTCTTGGTCAGATATTGTGTTAGATGTTTACTTCTTAAGCATTTGTGTAGAAGTAAAACCAATTTAACGATTTAAGATACAATTTTTTAGAGCCTTCAGGGATATTTTTTACCTTGATTCACAAATGTATTACTACTGATTGAAGTATGAGTCAAAATTTCTCCTCAGATTTTAGTTTGGATCCAAAGATTAAACTCCTTTTAGATATTGTAGGAAAGTTTAATTCCAATATAGATCCGGCTAGATTATTACATGATATCATCGAGTCTACCAAAGCCATGGTGGAAGCGGAAGCCAGTTCTCTTTTTTTACTCACAGAAGATGGAAATAGTTTAGAGCTAACCATCCCAACAGGTCCCGCAACGGCACAGGTTTCTGGAAGAAAAATTCCCGCAGATCACGGCATTAGTGGATGGGTCGTTCAGCATCAACAGCCCGTAATTATACACGATGTGCAAAAGGATGCACGGTTCAAAGGGGAGCTTCTAAATAACCCCTCTTTTCAATCCAAAAATATGATTTGCGTGCCCTTAAATAACAATAAGGGATTAACCATTGGGGTGTTGCAGGTCATTAACATTGATGAGACTTTTCTGACCGAACAGATGCTGGTACTGGTTCAAACATTGGCCAATCAGGCCGCTACTGCTTTAGAAAATGTAAAGGTTAAGCAGCAACAATTGGCTTCTGAACTACTTAATAAGGAGCTAGAGGTGGCCACTCAGATTCAAGCGGGATTTTTTCCGGCATCCCTTCCACAAATAGACGGGTATGAAGTCGCAGGATGCAGTATTCCTGCCAAGGATGTAGGGGGTGATTACTATGATGTGATCCCTCAATTCGATCATCATCGATGTGGTTTTGTAGTAGCTGACGTTACAGGAAAAGGAGTTCCGGCTTCCCTGCTTATGGCCACTATGAGGGCTTCACTGCGTGCGAACATACAGAACAACCCTAACGATATTGTTCAGGCGCTTCGTCATGTGAACC
>Ga0181589_10001716_pt1 | contig 17104 bp, 18 predicted proteins | sample 071ome_25_FD_132444 | JGI IMG/M metagenome (GOLD analysis project Ga0181589, IMG submission 132444) | Coastal salt marsh microbial communities from the Groves Creek Marsh, Skidaway Island, Georgia - 071410BT metaG (megahit assembly) | ecosystem: Environmental > Aquatic > Marine > Intertidal...
AGTATATAACAGCGGTTCGCCGGCTTTCTTCCGTGGTTCTTACGTCGTAGTAAGTAACGGTTCTCCGGCTAGCTCATCAAACGGCACCGCCGGCGAAACGCTCGACCGTTTGGCGCTAGATTGCGAAGACTTTAGTTTAACAGTTACGAATACGCTTACACCGCTTAGCTATTCAAATAATGTTATCGGTATGTCGGGAATGGATATTAGCGACGTAAGCGTAGAGCTTAGTCTAACGCTTTCAACCGTTAATACTACGGTCGCAAATGACTACTTTAATAGAACAGTTCGACAAGTATTAGTCGGAACCGGCCCGATCGATGACGGTAAAGGTTGTGCGATTATGCTTCCGGCGGCCGTTTTAACTAATGACCCTAGCGTTTACGATGTTTCGGGTAATGACATCGTGAGACAAACTTTAACTTATCAACAAGCTCGATATGCCGGCGATTTCACTACTTTAAGTTATGAATCCAACGCCGGAAACTCTCCGTTCAGAATCGGGCTAACAGTAGGAAACGTATAAAATGGCTATTCGCTTCGTAACTAGTACAGAATATGAGCTTGAAATCGTTGTAACCGTTGACGACGCAGTTCAAGCAAATGATGAACAAAAGGCGGCTTATTTGGCTTCGGGTAACCTTAGCGATCTAGGTTCGGTTAGTAACGAAGCGACTAGATTTATTATTAAAGCGTTATCACCAGCAAGCCGAGAACGAGCCGAAATAAGAGCCGGCGCTTATACCCGGAGCGAACTAGGTCGTTTACTTTGGTTACAAGCTCCGAATGATTTAGAAGCTCGGGCACGCTGGCACCACGATCTAAAAGAAGACGAACGAACCGCTTATTCAGAATATACCGCTTATATTAGCCGAGTATATATCGAAATGATTCGGGAAAGTTTAGTAAGTATCGACGGCGAACCGGCTTCGTTTGAACAAATCGATTTGATTCGACCCGACCAAGTTCGAAGCGATACGATAAGCGAACTCGTTGTACATATTCAAAGAATAAGCCTTTTAGGTGATTCGGGAAAATAGCGGCGGCGGCTAGTGTTTGGATAAATCAGAATGCTAGTCGCTCATGGTCTTGTGATCAATGCCAAGCTAAACCCGATCTCCGTCGAAAACGTGGTAATTGCGGTTCATCGTTTTTGAAGTCTTTACCTCAAAGCGACGTTGACGATGAAGGCGTTTTTATTATGGGCTATCGTCTAGCGCCGGATTCGGGTTCGCAATTCAGCGACCTTAAAATAAGAACTTGCCCGATCGCTGATATAAATCGACTAGCGCCAGTTATACAAACATACAATCGATTCAAGTCGGGTTTAGTTCAAATTAAAGACGTTTATCCGGCTCCAACGGTTGCACTTATCGACTGTTTAGACGTAATCGACTATAATGTTAATGAAGCTCATAGACGAGCGACCGAAAGAGCAATGAAAGAAGCAAATCGAAATGGCTAATCAAGTTGAAATAGATGTAGTTCTAAACGGTGCCGAAGAAGCTAGCCGAGGTTTAGGAAAGATCGGCGAAACTTCGGCGGCTATGGCTGATCGCTTCGCCGAGGGTAACGAAAAGCTAGGCGAAGGCTTAGGTTCACTAGTTGGCAACGTTGAAGAACTGGGCGGTTCGTTTCTTGAATTTGGTTCAACTGTCGACCGGGTAAGCGGCCAAGGCGTTAAATCGCTCGCTTCATTGCTTCCGGCCTTGGGCGGTGTAGCCGCCGCCGGTTATGCTCTATACGAAACCTTCTTAAATATAAGTGGAGCAGCTCAACAAGCCGAGCAAGCAACTGAAGCTATGAGTTCGGCGGCTAGTGATTTACAATCACGTTTAGAGTCATTAACAGAAAACGGAATCAAGCTTAGTACAAGAGAACTTCAAAAATATACTAAGGCTAGTCTTCAAGCGGAATTTGCTAAGACGTTACTTGAAACGAAAATGGGAACTCTTAAAAAGAGTATGCAAGCTTACGCTAAATCGACGAACGACGTAGCCGAAGCCGAAAAAGTTTTAAGTAGCAAAAGTTCAACTGGTCAAGAATTAATCGAAGCTGCTAATAAAAAAACGCTAGCTCTTAAAAAGCAAACCGAAGCAAACGAAAAACTTAACGAAGGTTTAAAAAACTTTAGAGCCGAGCAAGAAAGAGTTATGAAGCTCGTTCAAGTTAGAACAGATTTAGAACAGGGATACGCTAAGACTACAAAAGAAGCAATTTTAAACGAGACTAAATCTAATATCGAGAAACGAGCTAGAATACAGCTTTTACAAGCCGAAGCAAACTTAACCGGCGATCAGCTAGAACTTGTTAAGCTTCAAATTGACGAGCAAAAAGCTTTAGCTTTGGTTTCGGCTGAATCTTTTAAAGATAATAAAAAAAGGCTGAAATCTTTTGCTTTCGATGTCAGAGAAGCTTTAGACGATGCAAAAGAAGGTCTAAGCGAAGCCGAAATACTTTCCCGGGCACACGAAGCAAGGCAAATTAAACTAGTAGAGAAATCGGGAGCTAGACGATATAGAGCAAGAAAAAAAATCGGATCGTCGATTAAGAAACTAAGAATCAATAATAACGCCGCCGAACTGGCTTTAGCTCGTCGACATGAACAAGAACTAAGAATGATTCGAGCTTTAGAGCTTCAATCAATGGAAATTAACGGCGTTGATCAGCTCGAAATCCTACGCTTACGCTATGAAGACGAGCTAAAGCTAGCTAAAGACTCGCTTAATGCTCAAAGAATAGCTCGTTTACAATATGAAAACGCTGTAGATCGTATCGTTCAAGATGATATAAGCAAAAACGAAGAACTAGAAAAGCGTCGTCAAGCGAAGCTATTCGAGAACCGAGAGTTTGATTTAAGCTTTCAAGAAGAAAGTTTAGACCGTGAACTTGCATTACTTGAGCTTAGATATGAAAAAGAACGCGAGCTAAACGCTAAGACCCAAGAAGATATAACCGAGCTAAACCGCCGGGAAACTATGGAACGCCAAGCGATAAACGATCAGTTTATAGAATCCGAGTTTAGCAAATTAAAAGATCTAGGAAAGGAACTCGCAAGCGCCGGAATAGAGTCGGCCTATGGTTCAATCGTTGCACAAGGTGAATTTAAAAAGTCAGTAGGCGAAGCGATCTTTTCGCTAGGTCAACAAGCGGCCGTACAAGCTGTTTTTCAAGGTGCGGAAGCTTTAGCGCTTTTGGCAACTGGTAACGTAGCCGGCGCAGCTCTTAAAGGTAAAGCCGCCGCCGCTTATGCCGGAGTCGCTACCGTGGCCGGTGTAACCGCTTCTCGAATGGGCGTAGGCGGTTCAAGCGGTGCCGGTGGTTCGGAAACGTCTCCGAGCGCAATTCCTCAACAAGCGCCAACACCAGAACGAGAACAAGCTGATTCAAAAGAAATAGTATATAATATAAACTTCGGCGGTGCAGTGATCTATGACACGAAGACCGCCGCCGAACAAGCTTTCGCTGATCGTTTAACTAATCTACAAAACCGAACCCGGAGAGGTTCGCCAAGACAAAGGGCTTAAATATGCCGAGTAATTTAGTAGCGCCGAATTTCGCCCTTATGACTTCGCTTGATATGCGAGCTTATTCCGGAGTTGATATATTTACTCGAAGCGGTACCGCTCGAACTATGCCGACCTTTTCAGCCGGCGAGGGGATCTTTGAAGATCTTTTATTCTTTCTAAACAATAGAGAATCTTCAAGCATCGTAAGCGGTGACGGTCAATTTAGCGTTTCGACTTTCGGTACGTCTTGGTCGATCTCAATAAATGAAGACGACCGGGTAACAATTACGAGCGACGTAGATTTCGAAATAACTTCAACGGGTACAAATGATTCGCTAGGCTTTGGCGCTTCAACTGTTAGCGCTTTAGCGGTCGGTTCAGATTACATAGCTACCGCTTCAAACGACTGGGTTCGAGGTTTAGTCGTGTTAGACGATATGAGCTATCGAATAGACGAAGTCGGCGGCGGTTCTAATACCTTCAATATTCCGGCAATAGTACCGGACGTTCAAGACATTACGACGTTTATTAGATCAAGCGAAAGCGATAGCGATGATCTAAGCTCAACTTCTCTACAAATTATCGATAGTTCAAACGCAAGCGCCGCTGATATAACTTGGAATCTTAACGACTCGGGTTTCGTAACGTGTCATTATAGAACAAGCGAAGGCAATCTAACTTGGGATAGTACCGGCATTAGAGATTTACTCGGATTTACTGGCAACGAAACGCCAGTAGTCGACGGCGTTTATAGTCGTTTAACCGCTTCTCAATATAGCGATGCGGTCTTATTCCCTAGCCGACCGCTTCAAGCTTACCATTCCCGACTCGAAAACGTAGGACAATTTAGACGTAAGATCGGCGGCGGCTATGCTTCAAATCATGTTGGCTCTTATGTAACGTCAATTATCAGTTTTGACCTAGACGCTAGACTAGATCAAAAAGACGATTATCAACGATTTATAAATCGCTTCTTACCTTTGGTCGGCGGCGGTGAACGAATTAATCTTTATCAAGATTTCGGCGACTCTCGGAGATCACTTAGAATTGATCAAGTTAAAGGGAATCAAGCCGAATATGACTTACTATATACTAGCGAAGAAAACGGCGAACGAGGTCGCTTAAGGGGTTCGCTTGTTACTGTAGACTATGATTTAATATATCCGAATCGCCTTCATAGACGAGTACCAGTTACGATCGAGATTGAAAACTTATGAGTAATTCATTTACAGACGAACCGGTTTTAGTTGAACCCGGAAGGGTCACGGCCGGCCAAACGATCAGAACTACCGAGATAGCTCGGCTTGCTGATCTTCAAAACTATTGTTTCGCCGTTGGCGGTACTCATAACGTAATTAGTCAAACGTTCGATGATTCGGGTTTTCGACAAGATTCAACGTCATTCGTTGAAATGGCTTCTTGGTATATTCCTAGATTATCTCGATCACATAACGAACTAAAGGTTCGAGTCAGTTCTTTTTGTCAAAGCTCCGGCGCTCAAATCAAGTTTACGCTCGGTTTCGCCTTGTCGGGTAATACCTACACGACAACGATAAACGTAACCGATACGGCTCGTTATGGTGGCGTTTTTGACGTTGCAACGATTACGGCCTTATCGACTGAAACCGAATCGTTCGCTTATCTAAATATGGAAGTTAAAGCTTCGGCTAGTAATGAAGTCGAAGTACTCGGCATTCAAGCGAACTGGTCGCCGATAAGCTCTCCAATTAGCGCCGGCGTTCATTATATCGGAACTAAAGAGTTCATACCACAGGGAGCAAACCAACAAGCCGCCGACAAACCGCTTTCAAGTCGTTTCGGCGTTGAAACATTACGAAACATTGAAACGCTAAGAACCCGAGGTCGAGTTCTTCTAAACTGGTCGGGAGTTCAAAACGCTTCGTCTAGCTTAGCAGCAAGTCAAGCGGCGAATCCTCCAATCGGCTTAGGTCACGGCGACCAAGTTCTTTTGAATAGTGAAGTCGCTTTATTCTCGGGAATGAATGAAATAGACGGCTTATCGATCAATCTATTCGCTAAGGTTGTCGGACTAGGTGTCGGCGAATCGATAACAGTTGAAATCTTCAATCATCGAATGACATTTAGTTCAAACGGCTGGCAAAGTTACAGCTTAGATTTATTGGCGAGCGAGGTCGCTAGATCTAATGAGTTCGGCTTATCAATGTATCGAGTCGGTATCGAAAGAAATGATTTAAATGCTAATGCTCTATTGAGTAGATTGAATCCGATTGCTAGTACTCCATATATAAGCGCTTTATCGATCATCGGAGTTTAGAATATGTTAATACCCACAAGCTTTCAAAAACTACCGAGCGTTGAAGGTTGTCAAAACGGAGCGGTTATCATGGGCGGTACGGTCGGACAAATGGCCGGCGCTTTAGCTCAACTATCAAACGCTAAATTTCTTGGCGAAGCTCATTATCCAGTAAGTCATACCTTATATGGTCGATATGGTTACAATACGTCAAACGGCGGTAATTCTATGCCTAGATCTTTATCAACATACAAAAGTAAACAGTATTACTTTTTATATCAATCGACGGCTCTTAGTGAACGCCTAGCGCTTATGATCAATTATAACGCTCTAACGCTAGACGATACACCAAACATAAAAGTAAAACTAAGGCCGTCAACTGGCAACGCTTACAACGCTACGCCAATCGACTACGGAATCGAATATACTAACGATTTACATATAGAAAGCGATACGACCGGAGCCGAGCAAGTTCGAACTTTGTTTACCGGTTGCGAGCTGATCGAAGCGCCAACGAATACGAATCCCGATTTACCTAGACCGCTTTACGTTCCTTCGGCGAACCGTGGCGATTTGCTAGTTTTAGAAATTGAACAAACCGGAGTCGCTTTAATCGGCGTTCACCTTTACGACATATTCGAAAGCAATGTAACGCCGTAAACGTTCCACGTGGAACATATAGAAAGAAGCATTATGATTAACAGTGAAAACGGCCGGAGAGTCTTCGCTTTAGAAATCGGCGGTCTACTATATCGCTATCATTCAACTAAACCGCCGGCTTCGACTAGCCTAGATTCTGAAATAGCGACCGGAATAAACTATATAGATCGAGAAGGAATACTTACGATCGGTTCATTTAATGCTAGTATCGACCCGAGCGGCGGAATCGGTCAATACTCGGCGATTACTATAACACTAGCGATTGATAAAAAAGGTGATCTTGGCGAACCCGGAACGGTCTTCGGTCGATGCGGCGCTAGATCGGCGAGTACAAAAGCCCAGCTTACTAATAGTCTAACGAGAACCGGCGCTCAAGTTTTCGTAGATACAAACTTAACTAGCTTAAGCTATCCTCGTCTTATGCATATCGGCGGCGAAACGGTTCGAGCTTCGGCGGCGCTTAGTACTCGATTGATCGTAAGCGATAGGGGAGTCGGAAATACACCGGTTCAAAACCATTCAATCGATTTAGAAGGTTCGCTAGTTCCGGAGATAACGACAGAAATAACCACGTTTAGAGGACGACGAGCTAAGCTCTACGGCGCTCATCAGTACCCGGACGGCTCAACTAGTGACTATATCGAAATCATTAACGGCATTATCGAAGCGTCTCCGAGCGTTGAGGACGGCCAAACTATATCGCTTTCGCTTGTACCTTTAACCGCCTTAATCGATACCAGTTTAAGCGATAAAGTTAATCAAACTAGACTCTTGAATAATTATCATTATTTTGACGGTCAATTCGGCTCGGCGATTGAATACGCTACAGAGTTAAATCAAGATGTAACGCCTAGGGTTTATGTATTCCCGGACACAGCTTCGACGCTAACCGCTTCGACATATCAAATACAGTTAATCGATAATAGTTTTTTTCAAACTGATTCAAGCTTATTAGATTTCGACCCAAGTTTACCAAAAGGTAACCAAGCCGATACATATAGCGAAGCGCACCCACGCTATCCAAGATTTCAAAAAACGTTTGAAGCGATTTCAAGCGAAGCTAGTTACCCGACGAGCTTAACAGACATTACGACCGGGTCGACGTTGACTTATCAAGTTTACGCTGATTCAACTATTAGCGATAGTTTGACCGCTTTAGAATTAACTCCGACTTTAAATATTCCTTTACCAAGAACCGAACTTAAGTCGCATAGCTTAGGAAATGGCGAGCTTGTTCAATGGCCGAATGTTCTAAATGATGTTATGACAAGCGCCGGCGCTAGTTCTGCGACTGGCTTCGACGGTGCGGTCGCAAAATGGCGTTTTGACTCGGGTAATCAAAGAATTCTAGCGAGCAAAACCACGACGAGCCGATACCCGGCGACCGTTTATTTTTGGACGACTCAATATGCATGGCGACAATATGCGACGAGATACGCTAGACGACCGAAATTTTTTGACGCTACCGGCGATCGAATCGAGCTAGATTCTTTAAGCCGGCTTAGTTATCCTCTCGATATTGGAACTGGTAGCGACCCATATATCGAAGACTTTAGAGAACCCGATTCACATTTAGTTAAATCAATTCGTATTGAACCCGGAGCGCCGGCGGCGACTTTAGAATTAAGAGAAGTCGCTAAAGCTTGGTATCAACTTTACGAAAGCGTGATATTAACCGAAGGTTCGCTAGGTTTGCCCAGTACAGCGACGGCCGGCGTTTACTATTGGCTAACTGTTCATTACTACGACCGAAGAAGCGACACGACAAAGACCCAGTATTTTGAAGTTAGCCATGCCACGGCGGCGACTTTCGGCGGTGGTACTATCGGTTACAAGCTACACCTTAAAAGCGGTCAAAACTTAAGCCGGAATACTTCATTCGGCGACTGGCCAAATAGAGAACGAGCTTTAATTACTAGAGGCGGTCGATTCGTTGGCGAACGTGTCGGCGTTGCGCTTTTGAAATTACTTGAAAGCGGCGGCGGTGGTAACATAAACGGAGACTATGACGAGCTTTCAATCGGTCTAAACATTTCAAGCGATGACATAGACGAAGCGAGCTTTTTAAGAGTCGGAGCGACTTCGCCGTTTATGTTAAGCGATCAATACGCCGGAGACGGTACGGATTTAAGATCTACATTCGAGTCGATTTTAAAGCTTCTCGGCGCTGCTTTAGTAATGAAGCGAGATAGCTCGACCGGACGTTCTAAGATAGCTCTAATACCTATCGGCGCTGAACGCTCAAAAGCGACCGCTTTAACAATAAGTGAAAATGACTGGTTAGTTGATCCGGTGCCGACTTGGGATATTTACGAAGATATAGTCACGCAAATCGCTTTTAATTATGACTTTGACCCAAACGAAGAAAGCTACCGATCAAACGTTTTATTCAATGATCAAGAAGCCATAAACAGATACGGCGGCGAGCGTTCAAAAGTGACTCTTGATTTACCCGGCGTTTCTAGTGATCAATTCGGGCGTGGTGTCGGCGATAGTTACGACGCATTCGTCCCGGTAGCTAGTCGCATATTTAATTTATTAGCGAATCCGCTTCGTTTGTGGCGCGGCTCTATTAGTACCGGTTCAAGTATCTATTTAGATCTAGGTTCTTATTTAGATATTAGTTCAAGCCATTTAAAAGGCTATGGCGATAGCTACGGCGTGACTAATGAAATCGGTATGATTCGTTCAATTAATCAGAATCTAACAGACGAAGGAACCGAGCTAGAATTAATTACGACCGGTTTAGCCCCGGTCGCTTGGAATGCTAGCGCTACAGTTGCAACTATTCCGACGACTTCAAGTATCACAATCAACGCCGATGATTTCAGCGAAGACGATGTAAGCTTTTTTAGCGTTGGTGATGTAGTCGACTATATACCGACCGGCGATCAAGATAATTCGATAACTGGTTTAGAAATCGATTCAATAAGCGGTTCAACTATAACATTTACCGCTAATCATGGTATTACTTCGGCGGCCGGAACGATTGAACCGACGACTTATTCTAACGCTTCAAACGATCATAAACTCGACGGCTATTTAGCAAATGCTAATAATGTGTTAAACTCAACTGTAGACGCTCAAAAGTATAGTTAATGTTCCACGTGGAACACAAAACTTAAATGAAGGTGAAATCATGTCTAAACTAACAAAAGCGGATTTATTAGCTCAAAACGAAGAACTTAGAGAGACGTTAAGACGTACTCAAAGAGCCCTTAATCAAATCGAAATCGCCTTACCGGATTTACCCGAGGTCGGCGAAGCTGATAATAGACCGAGCTATTCAACCGACCATACGGTCGAAGCTCTTATACGAGCTAGATCGGAATGGGAACGAGTCGTAAAAGACCCTAGCGATCGAGTTAATTCCTACATTCGAAGCGCCGAAGGTATCGGCTGGTCAAGTCAACCCGATTATGTTCGAAACGGTCAGTTCGCTTGGTGCGGCGCTTTTGCGGCTTTTTGTTATACTAGCGTTAAGATGAGCATTCGTAAAAAAGTCTTTCCAAGTACTTATAGAATGTTCGAAGCATGGGCTAAGACAAATCGAAGAATCGCAATCGATTGCGTAGCTCCCGGCGATATAGTCGTTATTTATGCCGGATCAAAAAAGCGCTGGGGGGATCATATTACTTTATGTGTAAACGTATGCGACGGATATATAGAAACGATCGAAGGAAACGCTAAAGGTACGCTCGGCGATGATACTTACGGCGAAGGCGTAATCAAACAAAAACGAAGCTTCGATCAGATCGCTTACGTTTACAGACTTCAAGCGGTTGATTTCGATGAATAAGCCAATTATTGAACAGTTAGGCGGCCGGAAAGCTATGGCTTTTTATGCGGCGCTTTTATGTAGTTTTATCTTAGCGCTTTCGGGTAAAGCGAACGGCGAAACGCTAGGCTTAATTGATACCCTTTATTTAGTTTTTGCTGGTGCAAATGTCGCCGCTAAGTCGAAGATTAATCAACAAAATAAAAATACAGAAACGAAAGAGGTTTCGAAATGAGCGTAACTCCTCCAATTACCGCCGGTCGATCTATTGTAAATTATAATGCTTCAAGCGTGAATGATACAGACTGGCACGACCTAAACAGTTCAGATTTCTATGATTTGATCACCGGTGAACAGTTAGCCGCCGATCGGCCTTTTTCTTATGTCGGCGTTTTTAACGGAAATAGCTCAAGTTTTGCTTATGTCAAGTTAAGAGCTAGAACTTTAGCGAGCGATGGTAAAGGAAACACGGACGGAGTCGTAGCGATTCCCGGTCGCTGGTCTTTAGATGTAGCAGCTATCGACGGCGGTTCAAATGTAACAAACATTTCGTACGCCAAAGCGGCCGGCGGTGATACCTTCATTATTTACGCGGGGTTTAATTGATATGAGTATTAAATTTGAAGCATTTCCAAGCGCCGGCGGTGCCGGTACTGATACGCTAGACGATGTCACCGGGAGAGGTTCGTCGACTACAAACGCTATTACGGTCGGCGGTGTAACAATCGGAACTGAATATACATTACCAGCGACCGACGGTTCGAGTAATCAGTATTTGAAAACGGACGGAGCCGGAAACCTAAGTTTCGCCGCTTTGGATATTACCGGCGGTCTTGAATACAAAGGCGAATACACCGGTCAAAGTCTTGTAACCGCTGAAAAAGGCGACTTCTATATCGTTAGCGGAAGTCAAACGCTAGCCGGCGTTTCGCTTAGTTCCGGGGATCATATCGTTTTTAATAATAATGCTACTGATCCCGTTTTAAGTACTCAGTTCGATGTAATTGATAATACCGAAACTACTCCTACGCTTGACGCTGTAACGACTCAAGGGTCTTCGACGACTAACGACGTAACCGTAGGCGGTCTAACTGTTCAAGGCGATATAAGCGCAGACGGTAATTTAACTAGATCAATCGGCGACGAAACAAACCGATTTATTAGCTATTTCGGAGACGTGAACGGAGCGATTCGCTTTAAAGCTAAAAACAATTCCGGCGCTCAAATGACCAAAGGTCAAGTCGTTACAATTACCGGCGTAAGCGGTACTATTCCGACCGTTGATTTAGCGGACGCTAACGACTCGGCGAAAATGCCGGCTTTCGGTCTTGTATATGCTAACGCTAATGATCAAGCCGAGGTTCAAATCGTTTCATTCGGTAATCTTGAAAACGTTAATACTGGTTCATTTACGGCCGGCGATACTCTGTTCGTAAGTACTACCGCCGGAGCGCTTACAGCAACGAAGCCGACCGGAGAAAGCTCATTATTACAAAATATCGGTCGAGTAGTTCGAAGCGACGCTAGCGCCGGCGTTATTATCGTCGGCGGTGCCGGAAGAACGGCGGCGACTCCGAACCTTGATCAAGATAAAGTATTTCTTGGAAACGCTTCAAACCAAGCAACGCCGACCGCTCTTAGTTCAATCGCTCTTAGCTCGTTTAATGATGACCTAAGCTATCTAGTACCGAGTAACAATCTAAGCGACTTAGCTTCGGCTTCAACGGCTCGAACTAACCTCGGTCTAGGTACTTCGGCGACTTTAGACGTAGGAACGACGGCGAATCTAGTCGTTCAGCTTGACGGCTCGGCGAGATTGCCAGCGGTTGACGGTAGCCAGTTAACAAATATAAGCGCTACGGATTCAACTAAATTAGCAATCGCTAATAATTTAAGCGATCTAGCTTCGGCTTCAACGGCTCGAACTAACCTCGGTCTAGGTACTTCGGCGACGCTTGACGTAGGAACGACGGCGAACTTAGTCGTTCAGCTTGACGGCTCGGCGAGACTTCCGGCCGTTGACGGTAGCCAGTTGACTAATTTACCCGGAGCGAGCGCCGCAAGCGAAACAGTAGCCGGCCTTATTGAAATCGCTACGGATTTAGAAGCGCAAGGCGCTACGGCTACGGATAAAGCTTTAGTACCGAGTAATTTAAGTTCAATCGACCTCAGCTCGCTTAATGACGATCTTAGCTATTTAGCACCGAGTAACAATCTAAGCGATCTTAATAACGCTTCAACGGCTCGAACTAACCTAGGTCTAGGTACTTCGGCGACTTTAGACGTAGGAACGACGGCGAATCTAGTCGTTCAATTAGATGCTTCGGCAAGATTGCCGGCGGTTGACGGTAGCCAGTTGACTAATTTACCCGGCGGAAGCGCTGCTAGTGAAACGGTCGCCGGCGTTATTGAAATCGCTACTAATTTAGAAGCGCAAGCGGCTACGGCTACGGATAAAGCTTTAGTACCGAGTAATATCGGTTCAATCGACCTCAGCTCGTTTAATGATGATTTAACTTATCTTACAGATATTACGAGTGAAAGCTTAGGAGATTTATCTGATATAGCATTAGGTACATTATCGAGCGGTGAAGTACTTAGTTATGACGGTACAAACTGGATAAATAGTGCTTCTAGTGGCGGCGGTTATACTGTTAGCAATAAAACGAGCGCCGACTTTACAGCCTCTAATAATACATTCTATTATGTAAATACTGCGAGTGGCACCACAACTACAGCCACTTTACCTGCTAGAACATATTCTGCCACTGATGAGCGCATTAAGTTTTTTAATCATGGAGATGGACTTTTAAGAGTGCTCGAAGTCAGCAATCCAACTCGTATTCATCCAAATGAAGCTGGCGATGATGGTGGAGGTATTGGCTCATCTTGGAAAATAATTGGTTCTCGCTCTGTTATTGAATTTTTAGGAATACCTAATACATATAATTGGGAATGGGCTATTAGTGCTCAGCTCGAGCTTGGCAAAGATACATTATCTAATGATGGTGATGTTTTGCGCTATGATTCATCTACTGATCAAATGACAGCGTTACCTTACACATTCCCAACAAGTGACGGTTCGGCGAATCAAATTTTAAAAACAGACGGCGCTGGCGCTTTGACTTTTATTGATCAACCCGGCGATTCGCCTACACTTACCAGCGCTTCGCCAAGTTCGAACTATACGATTTCGACTTATTCGGGAACCGAAGAAATATTTATTCTGACACCTTCGGCGAATATTTCGGTATTCTTACCGGCGGCGGCTACGGTCGGAAGCGGCTATAAATATCATATTAAAAACATGGCTTCGGGTTTCACTTTAACGATTGACGCTAATAGTACTGAAACTATCGACGGAAGCGCTACGATCGATATAACAAATCAATATGAAGCGTTAACGCTAGTTACGAACGGTTCAAACTGGTTCATTATCTAACGAGTAGAGTATGAGTTATAACAATATAAAAAGCGTTACCGGAACGTTTCTAGTTTATTTAAAAGCGAGTTCATCGGCGCTAACTACTGGCGACGCTATACCATACGCTTTAGTAACAGGTACGAGCGGCCACGGCGTGACGGTTTCAAACGGTGTCGTAACTTTACCGGCCGGCGAATGGATATGCTACGCTACGGCCGATACTGACTCGATTAATGATTCATTAGAAGCTAAATGGTACATTGATTCGACTTTAAATACTGACTTTCCGCATATCATTGTAAATGCTTATTTAAACTCGCCTTATTATACAGATATGAAAAGCGCCGCTTACGCTACAAACGGCGGTGTAACTATAGAACTTCGTTTAACAAGTGCGAATGTAACGACTGATTCAGAATGTGATCTAGTAATCTATGGGGTTAAATCATGAGTTATAGAGTAAAACGGGGCGCTTTTGCCGTCGGTATTGTTGACTCGGGTCAAGATACAGGTACGCAAACTATGACTAAATTGTCACTTGATAGCATTAGAACAAGCGCCGGCTTGTTTCATTCTACGAAATTATTTATTAGCGGCTTAGCGTTTAGCGATACTTATTTCTACGATACTGGCGGCGGTGCTCCTAATCTTCCACCAAACGGAAGTCATTCCCCAGCATCGACCGGGGGGTTCGGTTTTGATTCAACTGACGGATACAGCGTTTTTTACGGTGCCGGCGCTGTCGGTTGTGCAAAATACACAAATGATGAGCTAGCTATTTATTATTACGAGCGAAATGATGATAACCATTCTGTCGATAGTTCGATTTGCGTAGTTTTGTGAGATATTAAAATGACTTATATTCCTTTTTTCGAGAATCCAAACGCCGACAAATCACAAGGCGTACTCGGAGTTCCGGCAAATCTAAATGTGAATACTAGAATACCTTGTACAAGCGTAACTCATAGCGGTATTTCAAATTCAAGCGGTCAACTGGTGATTAATAGCGGTTTATCAGTATTATTGACTGCTAGCGCTTTTTTAGTCAGAGACACGACCGGCGGTTATTTAGTATATCAATGGTATGACGTAACAAATTCATCTTATGTCGGGCGAGCTTGTCAAATCAGTACTGCGCTTTATACTGATGACGCTAATAGATATAGCTCTCAATCGTTTGCTAGATGCGTTTTAGTAACTACAGCTCAAACGACCGTTGAATTAAGAATTAAATCTATTTTAAACACTTCGGCGATAAATGAGCTAAGCGATAGCTCAACAGACTTTAGCGGACGGGCTAGCCCGTGGTATTCAATACTAAGCTTTTAAGGAAATCAAAATGATTGAACAGTTTTTAACTAGAAAAGAAATCGTACCGTACGCTTTTGTCATACTTGCGATCGTTGCTAGTGTTAGCGCTGGTTATATGCTCGGCTATCAACCGAAAGAAATCGCTTGTTCTGAATACACAGTCGAAGCCGAAAAACAAAAAACAAAAGCTTTAGAGCTAAATCAAAAGCTTACCGCTTGCGAAGCTCGAAAAGCCGCCGGGTCAGTTTTAGATTGCAAACGAATTTGTGATGATCAAACGAAAAAAGCTCTAGATACTTACAAAGATATAATTTGTGATGATTAATTTACTACTATCTATTTCGCTAATCTTTACGCCAGTACTACCGGAAAATATTCCGGCTCAAATGATTTATCTTGGTAAAGGTGTAGAACCGATTCATTCGATCAAAGTCGAACGAGGTTACATCGTTGACACGACTTCAATTCTTTTGACTCCCTATCATTTCGTTAGACTTAAATCTATCCTTGAAGGTTCCCCTGATCTTTGTACTTATGCGATCGACGAAGCTATTAAGGCTTGTCAAAACGGAATGATTCGAGAACAAGAGATAGCGCTTGATCGAGAACATAACGACGCTGAAATAATCAAAGCTTATGAGGTTCGGCTTAACAAATTAGAGTTAAGTCTTGAAGCTAGTCAAAAGCAAAGAAATATTTTATTATGGAGTATAGGCGGCGTTAGTTTAGTCGCCGTCGCTTCTACTTCGCTTTTGATATGGGGTCGTTAAAATGGAAAATATGAACGCTGTCGATATTACGACTTGGTTAGCTCTCATCGGTTTTTGGTTTAAAACGACTCAAGACAAAGCGAACGACGCTAAAGAACTTGGTCAGATGAAACAACAAATAGACGATCTAGAAAAACGAGCTAGTCGAGTCGATGACCAGTTAAGCAAGATCGATTCTAAATTAAGTCGGCTCGTCGAAAGTAACACACGGCTTGAAACTCAATTAGGCTTATTACTGGGTCGGCGTGGTCATAGATTGCTAGAAACGCCGGTCGACATTAAAAAGTGAATTCTAAGCATCTAAAAATTAGGATTGATCAATGTAAACTGATCGCTTCGAACTCACCTTGTCCGAGAGGTCGGGTCGGAGCGATTATACTTGACCCGGAATCAAACGCTATTATTAGTGACGGATTCAACGGAACGCCGAGAAAGTCAACCGGTCAATTATGCTCCGGCTCTTTTTGTAAGCGAGAAATCGATAATATAGTAAGCGGAACTCAAAACGATATAGGTTGTCACCATGCCGAAGCGAACGCAATTCTTAACGCTGCTAGAATCGGTGTATCTACTCTTAATCGGTGGCTTATTGTTAATCGTGACCCTTGCCTTATGTGCTCAAAGCTTATACATCACGCCGGCATAATTCGAGTTTATTCGCCGAAGCTAGAACAAACCGCCGGTTTAACATATCTCAAAGATAATGGCGTTGAGGTTATAGCGATTTAATATTCGTCTTCGTCTTCGACTGGGTCTAATACGTCAAGAATGCATTCGACATAATCAAATAAACGCCAATCGTTCGCCGGGTAACCTTGCATAGCTCTTAGTACTTGGTCGTAATGAGCCGGCGTTAATTCATTAGTTAGTTGCAGCATTTCAGCGAATGCCGGCATATTGACCCGGGATTGATACCAGTCGATAGGAACTTCTTTTAGAATCGGATATTGAGTCGAAAAACCTAAGTGAAAATGAACCTTATGATCGGCGCTCATACTTTGCCAGTCATGCGGAATAAACGTAGATTGTCTAATTACATCATGAACGATACATGAGTATAAGAACTCGGCTCGATCATTAGCGCTAGCGTTAGCTAGATCAAACTTCATAGCTTTACATTTGTCTATGACTTCTTGTTTATCGATACCTAGCTCGGCGGTCACTTCGAAGAAATCGTTTTCGCTATTTAGCTTTCGATACTCTCGACTAAGATCGGCATCTAAATCATTAACCTCGTTCAGTTCAGTTTTTTTTTGTACTGGTTCCGGCGGCGTACTTGGCGTTCGGTTCATTGGCGGCCGTGAATTGTTGGGTCGATAATCTTCGAAGCCGGTTGATCGAGCTTGAAGCTGGTCGATTTCGTTCTCTGATAAATTA
>Ga0181589_10001732_pt1 | contig 17018 bp, 18 predicted proteins | sample 071ome_25_FD_132444 | JGI IMG/M metagenome (GOLD analysis project Ga0181589, IMG submission 132444) | Coastal salt marsh microbial communities from the Groves Creek Marsh, Skidaway Island, Georgia - 071410BT metaG (megahit assembly) | ecosystem: Environmental > Aquatic > Marine > Intertidal...
CATCTCTTTAGAATGAGAAATGGCTTTTTTGAGTTTATTAAACTTTCCACCATCAGAAAAACTGTCCGGTGTAACATTTAAAACACCAAAAATTTTGAAAGTATCAAGATTTAAACCTGATATTTTTTTTCTTTTTTGAGTGATATGTTTAATTTTTTTTAAAACTTCTTTTTTTAACCTGGGTTGTAAACTTTTTAATTGATTTATATTTATTGTTTTAATTTGGTTTTTTTTACCTCTAATGATGATTTCTATTTTTCCAAATGCTAAATTTTTATTTGAACATATAGGTAAGGCGTGTTTTGATTTAATTAATTTTCTAGCGTCTGAACCATAAGACATACTTATGGGTCTTACATAAATTTTTTGCATTTAAGAATTGTTGATTAAGTCAGCTTAGGTTTTAGACCAATAGATCCAAGAGCAGATTCTTTTTTTCCACTTCCCTGAGTTTGATCAGGTTTATCAGAATATCTTGATGGATAAATATCTTTGTATAGAATATTTGAAATTTCATCAAAAGTTAAGGTTTCATAATCCATTAAAGCTTTTGCGAGTTTGTGTAGATCGTCAATTTTATCTTCCATGATTTTTTGAGCTTTTTTATATCCATCAAATACGATTCTCTTTACTTCTTTATCAATCTTTTGAACCGTCTCCTCTGACATAGATTGATTTTTAGTAATCGATCTACCTAAAAAAACCTCTTCTTCATTATCACCATATGCAATAGGTCCAAGTTCTTCAGACATTCCATATTTGGTCACCATATCTTTTGCAATTTGTGTCACTTTTCCAATATCGGAACTTCCACCGCCACCTGCGCCTGTTGTTATTTTATCTTTTCCAAATATTTTTTCCTCTGCAACTCTTCCGCCCATTGCCATTGCAATCATACCCTCGAACTGATCTTTAGATTGATAATCTTCATCTTTTTCAGGTAACCACATCACCATTCCTCCAGCCATACCTCTAGGAATAATTGTGGCTTTATGCATTTTAATATTTTTAATTTTGACATTTAATCCAACAATCGCATGACCTGCTTCATGGTAAGCAGTTAATTTTTTATCATCTTCAGTAATTACCTTTGAGCGTCTTTCAGCTCCCATCATGATCTTATCCTTGGCTTCTTCGACATCGATCATAGTTACAATCCTTTTGTTTTTCCTTGCAGCAAGAAGTGCGGCTTCATTCATAATGTTTGCTAGATCAGCTCCTGAAAAACCAGGTGTTCCTCTGGCGATTGTTTTTAAATCTACATCAGGTCCAGTTTGTACTTTTCTTGCATGAACTTTTAAAATAGCTTCTCTTCCAACAATATCCGGTCTTGGAACAATAACCTGTCTGTCAAACCTTCCTGGTCTTAGTAAAGCTGGGTCTAATACATCAGGTCTGTTAGTTGCGGCTATTAAAATAACTCCCTCGTTGGCTTCAAAACCATCCATTTCAACAAGTAATTGATTTAATGTTTGTTCTCTTTCGTCATTTCCACCACCAAGTCCAGCACCTCTACTTCTTCCAACGGCATCAATCTCATCGATGAAAATAATACAAGGCGCATTCTTTTTACCTTGTTCAAACATATCTCTTACTCTTGACGCACCAACACCAACAAACATTTCAACAAAATCTGATCCAGAAATAGTAAAGAAAGGTACATTAGCCTCACCCGCTACAGCTCTTGCAATTAATGTTTTACCGGTACCTGGAGGGCCTACTAATAGTGCACCTTTTGGAATTCTTCCTCCAAGCCTTTGAAATTTTCTTGGATCTTTTAAAAACTCTACAACTTCTTCTAATTCTTCTTTTGCCTCTTCTACGCCAGCCACATCTTTAAATGTAACCCGTCCTTTAATTTCATTCATAAGTTTTGCTTTTGACTTGCCAAAACCCATCGCTCCACCTTTTCCGCCTTGCATCTGACGCATGAAGAAAATCCAAACTCCAATTAACAATAACATTGGGAACCAAGACAAAAGAACTCCAAAGAAAGACGGCATCCCATCTTCAGAAGGTCCTGCCGTTATGGCTATTCCTTTGTCAGTTAATTTTTTTACTAAATCAGGATAGTTTGGTGAATAAGTTTTAAATCTTGTACCATTGGAAAAAGTTCCACTAACATTATTTCCTCTTATATCGACAGAAGTAACATTACCTTTATCTACTTCAGTAATAAATGTTGAAAATGGAAGTTCCTTTGATGATGCGTTCTTAGGGTTTTGAAATAAATTAAATAACCCCATAACTAAAAGGGCAATAATTCCCCACATCATTAGATTTTTCATATTCATATGTATTTTAAAGTAATTATTAATTAATTTTAAACAAGATTAAAAAAGGTCTCATTTATTAACTTTTTCTATTTTCTTTTTTTACTTTGACTAAATTAAGGCCATTTTCAAAAATATATCCACCTACTGTTACTTTTTTTTTATTATTTTTTGATAAATCTGAAATTAATCTATCAATTCCTCTCGCTCTAGGAGGGTAATCTTTATTTTTTGATAAAAAGCTAGAAATTGATCTAAAAATAATCTCGTAAGGTTCATTAAATAATTTTTTTGATATTGTGATCTTTGTTTTTTTTTCAATAATAAATTTTTTTTCAGCAGAAATAGAATAGAATTTTAGTGCATCCGTGGCCTTACTTAGATTATTTAAAGTGGATAATAAACGTTGGTCTCCAAGTCCCTCTTTTTCCATAAAAGACCTTAATTTCCTCACTCTAGATCGTAAATATTTATCATTTAAATTACTAGGATCCTTTACATAAAAATTAAAATATTTTTTAGAAATTTTAACTAGTTCATTTTTCTTCACATTTAATAATGGCCTTAAAAAATTTAAATTTTTATATTTTGATACTTGCTTAATTGGAGCTAATCCAGCTAGTCCACTACCACGGCTTAATCTGATATAAAAATTTTCAATTTGGTCATCTAAATGATGACCTAGAAGAACATTTTTGATTCTATTCTTTTTGCAAAATTTTAGAATTAAATCATATCTTTTTTTTCTAGCTGTAGAGTGAAAATTTCCAGCATCAGTAAATTTAATTTTATGAATATTTGATTTTATTTTTTTTTTAGTAAGCAGTTGTTTGACCTTTTTTGCCTCTTGATCACTGTCTTTTCTAACTCCATGATCAATAATAATACATTCAAAATATTTTTGTGCCTCTTCTGAATAAAGTTTTGACAAATAGGACAATGCTAAACTATCTGGTCCTCCAGAAACCCCAATAACGAACTTTTTTCCTTGTAAATTCTTATCTAAAAAGTTTTTAAAATTTTGATAAATATTTTTAAATTGATTATCCAACAGTTGGGCACTTGTATTTTTTCTTTTCATACCTTGCCTTTTGGATAACAGACTCACCAGCTTTAGGGTATTGTTTTTTTATTCCATCTAACATTTGACAGCCTTGATCTTTTTCACCAAGTTCAGAAAGTGTAATACCTAGCTTTAGTAAATTTTGAGGACCTTTAGAACTCTGAGGATATTTTTGGTAACCGTCTAAATAAGCGGCTGCTGCGTCATGATACAATTGTCTAATATAAAAAGTTTCAGCATACCAGTATTGTGCATTGCCAGCGAGTTTATGATTTGAGTTTTTTTTTACAAATTCTTTTAAAGCCAATTCGGCCTGATCATAATCTCCAACTTTTATTAAACTTGTAGCAAATTTATACTGTTCTTCAGGAGACTTATTCGGTAAAATTTCTTTTTCTTCAGCTTGTTCTATTTTGACTACACTTGCTGGATTAATGGAGTTTGTTTTTTGTTGCTCTGAATTTTGATCTTTTTGAACAACCACTGTTCCTAAATTTTGCGGCTTGTCAGTTCCTGGAAATTTTTTGGGAGTTGTCTTTTTTGAAACTTTTTTTACATTACCTGACTCTAAATCAGAAAGCCTAAGTTCATTATCTTTTTGCGTTTTGTTAACTCGTTCATTTAATTGTTCAAAAGCAAATAAAACTTCTTCTTGACCGGCTGTTAACTTTTGCATCTGCTCTTCGATTTCTGTAATTTTTACTAATTGTCTTGTTAAAGCCCCTTCTAACGAACCTGAAGCTTGGCTGTTACTACCCGAACCTTTAAAGCTTTGAGAATAAACTGCTTTTTCCAGTGTCTTTAAATCTTTTTTAATTTGTTGCAACTCACTTAAAACTTTATTTAATTTTTCATCTGCTTTGGCAGGTGTCAAAATTAATACTATTGAAATAATTAAAATTATAAATTTCATAATGTTTAGTAATACCTAAAAAATTGGCAAAAAAAAGACCCTGCGGTTAAACAGGGTCTTTAATTTTTAATCTGTTTCGTAAACCTAGAATTATTTAGCTTTAATTGTTACAGATCTTCTGTTTTGTGACCAAGCTAGTCTAGATGACTCAGGATTAACAGGTCTTTCTTTACCGTAACTGATTACAGTAATTTTTCCACCACTAACACCTTGAGACATTAAATAATCTCTAACTGCGTTTGCTCTTCTTTCACCTAATGCCAAGTTGTACTCACGAGTACCCCTTTCGTCAGCATGACCTTCGATTACAACGCTAATTCCTGAAGACTTTATATAAGCTGCTTGCTTAGCTAAAGTTTCTTTTGCAGCACTGTGTACACTTGATTTATTTGTTGCAAAGAAAACTCTGTCCGGAACACCTGAAGCTAAAAATTTAACTGTGTCAGATCCAGTATACCAATCTTCTGCTGATCTTTTTCCGCCAGTTGCACAGGCTGATACTAAAAAACCCAAAACTGTTATAATTGCGAAATTTCTAATATTTTTTGTTAACATATATCCTCTTTAAAATTTAAATTTTATTAATTAACTTCTACATAATTGATCATGAGTTTCAAGCTTTAATGAAAATTTTTTACTTTAATTAAGCCTATTTTGACAATAATCCCGACCAAGATGGGTCAGATGCATCGGTGGGTGTTTTAATTTTAACTTCATTGTAACCGGTAATATCTACTGCCCATAAATTAGCACTTGCACCTTGACCTTTCTTCCCGCTAGCCGTTTCTCTATAAAAAATTAAAACTCTTCCGTTGGGTGACCACGAAGGTGCTTCTTGATAAAAGTTTTGAGTTAATAATCTCTCACCTGTGCCATCTGTTCTCATAACTCCAATATAAAACTTTCCTTTATTAATTTTTGTAAATGCAATCAAATCACCTCTTGGCGACCAAACAGGAGTTCCATATAAACCTTTTCCTCTTGAAATTCTCTTTACTCCTCGTCCATCACTTCTCATAACATAAATTTGCTGAAAGCCACTTCGGTCAGAATTAAAAACTATAAAACGACCATCTGGTGAAAAAGATGGAGATGTATCAATTGCAGGGTTTGAGGTAATTTGTTCAACTCGTCTGGTGTCAATATCCATTGTATAAATATCTGAATTTCCATCTCTGGCAAAACTCATGATGACTTTTTTACCATCAGGAGAAAACCTTGGGGCAAAAGTCATGCCAGGAAAGTCACCAACAACTTCTTGTATGCCCGTCTCAATATTCAAAAGGTATACTCTTGGTAAATTTTTAAAGTAAGACATATATGTTACCATTTTTCCATTTGGACTAAAACGCGGTGTTAATACTAGCTCATTCCCTAAAGTTAAAAATTTATTGTTTGCACCATCTTGATCCATGATTGCAAGCTTCTTTATTCTTTGTGTTTTAGGACCACTTTCTGCGACATATATTATTCTTGTATCAAAGTATCCTTCTTCGCCTGTTAACCTTTGATATATTTTATCTGAAATTATATGAGCAATTCTTCTCCATGAAGATGGGGTTGCAAACAATGCTAAACCTTCTATTTCTTTTGCTGATACAACATCCCAAAGTCTAAACTCAACTCGCAATCTATTTTTTTCGTCAATTTTAAGTTTCCCAGAAACCATAATTTGCGCTTTAATTAATCTCCAATCCTCAAACCTTGGTTTTAGATGAGACAATTTAGGTTGTTGAATGTAAGATTTATTATCCAGAACATAAAACAATCCTGATCTCATTAAATTTCCTTTAATCACTTTTGGTAAGTTCTCTTCTAATTTAAGTGCTTTCATTTTTTCAGAGAACTTTTCTGGATTATCTATATAAAAATTAGATATCGCCGTTGGCAACGGTTCAAGATTTCCCCTAGTAATATCAATCGTCACTACTGCGAATGATTTACTTGAAAACAAAATAACAAATATAAAAAATATAAATTTTTTCACAATTATCCTTTTAACATTTCTTTTGCGTCAAAATTAAGTTGTAAATCTTTCCACTTGTCATGTCCAGTCGCAGGCATTTTTAAAGGATTGCATAAACGTACAGCTCTTAATGCACTTTCAGCTAATACCTTATAAAATCCTTGACCCGGTCTATTCATTCTTACGTGGTCTAATACTTCTGAACTCAATATAGATCCATCTTTATTAAGTTTGAGTCTTATTCTAACAGTTAAATCCTCATTATAGGGTAAGCCAAGAGGTATATTCCAACATTTAAATATCTGTGCTTTGATTGCGTCCTCTTGAGTAATGGATAGCCCTTTATCTAAACTAACTGTCGAGTCTTGGTCTTGTGTAATTTCTAGACTTTCCTTTTTATTTATTGTTGCACTTTCTTCCTTTGATTTATCAATGAGTGCTGCGATTTTATTAGGGTCAAAAAGTTCCTTTTTTTCAAATTCAGATGATTGCCTAATTTCATCTTTTATTTCCTCAGGGTTTTGCTTATCTGTTTGCTTTGGTTTTTTTTTCTTAATTTGATCAGGCATTGGCACAGCGTCCTGTTTTTCTTTTTTTACAATTTTAGGAGGAGCCTGTTTAGTCACAACTCTTTCTTTTTCTTTTTCTTCTTTAATTTTATCAATAATTTCTTTGGCTTTCGGGGCAAATGGAAGTGCTGTTTTTTCTGATATTTGAATTAAATCAATAGAGATAATAGGTGGGACATCGATTGGTTTTTTAACAATAAAAGGCAGAGTAAAAAATGTAATTGCAAAAATTCCTACATGAAAAATAATTGATAACGATAAACTTCTAAACATAAACTAACGCTTAGTTTCAGTTATTAACGCCACCTTTGTAAAACCATTTCCAGACAAATTTCCCATAATTTCGATAACTCTTCCGTAATTTAAGTTTTTATCCCCTCTAACATAGATCCTTGTATCAGTTCTATTTTTTGAAATTGCTAATAACTTAGGGACTAAATCGGAATAACCAACTCTAGTATCTTGGACAAATATTTCTCCTTTAGCATTTATAGAAACAGTCAGAGGTTCTTTATCATCTGGAAGTGAGTCTGCATTGGTCTCCGGCAAATTTACTGGCACTCCCACTGTCAACATTGGAGCTGTCACCATAAAAACAATTAATAGCACAAGCATCACATCTACAAATGGTGTGACATTAATTTCACTTATAGGTAAATTTGTTCTTGATGTGTTTTTATTTAAATTCACACCCATTTAAATAATTGAAATAAAAGTTTGCGTAAAATTTTCTAATTTTTGAGTAAACTTCCTAGCGTTGCTTGTATATTTATTATAAGCAACCACAGCAGGAATAGCCGCCAACAAACCAAGGGCGGTTGCAAATAAGGCTTCGGCAATCCCCGGTGCAACGATTGCTAAACTTGTATTTCTTGAAATTGCAATAGATTGAAATGAATTCATTATTCCCCACACGGTACCAAACAAACCAATAAATGGGGCAACAGAACCAACGGTTGCTAAAAAGGTTAATTTATTTTCATATTTTTCTACCTCTTTATCAATCGCAACATCCATAACTCTTTTAACCTTCTCAGTTAAAATATTTTTAGTATCACTTTTATTCTCTGATAAATATTTGGCTCCGGTTCTAAAAACGATGGTCATAGGATCTTCGCTATCAGGACTTGTTTTATCAAAAAGTACATTGACTGATTTGGAATTAATAAAATCTTCTTCAAATTCCTCAGAGCTTTTATTAATTTTTTTAAATACTTTATATTTTTCAAAAATTAATGCCCATGAATATACCGAGGCTAATATTAATATAATAATTACTGATTTCACGATAAAATCTGCTCTGGTAAAAAGGGTCCAGAAAGAAAAATCTGCTGCAGCAATTGCGGAAGCTGCGGCTCCTACTTGTGGTTCCATATTGATTACTTCCTATTTTTCAAAATTGTCATTAATGTGTCATTGGTCTAATGATATTTGGATTTAAATACAACTTTTGAAAGATTTATACAGTTCTTCTGGCATCTTTTTGGGTTTTCCATCACCATTAATAATTGCTAACTCTATATCAGCGCTTACTCTAATTGAATTATTTACTTTTGTGATTTGCTTCAAGTTTATTCGAACAGGCGATATTTTAGATATCTCAGTAGTCACTTCTATTTCTTCCTCAAATTTAACAGGTTTCTCGAAGTCTATTTTACAAGATTTAACAACAATATAGATATCATTACTATTTAGTTTCTTATGATTATAACCTAATGAGTATATCCACTCTGTTCTTGCTCTTTCTAAATATTTTAAATAGTTGGCATAATAAACAATTCCACCAGCATCAGTATCTTCATAATAAATTTTTGTTTTATAACTAAATGACTTAACCATGAAATCCATTGTTATTAAAATGGTCTAAGAAATATCTACCTATCAAAATTGCATCAGCCTTATTGGCATCTTTTTTTCTGGCCATATTATCTGAAAAACTTGGAAACATTTCTATTGCCTTTGTTCTGCTTGCATCTTTTGAAGACCCTATAAGATTAAAATGTTTTTTCCATTTGACAGGCCTTACAAAATATACAGGCAAATTAAGAGCAGAACATATACCTTTAATAACACCAAATGATTGTCCAAAATTAAACATACTTGTTACACCTTGCCCAGGCATTGCAGTAACATGCTCAATAACAACTGCATTCTCATCAGAACCATTAACTCTTTTTTTTATTTCCAAAGACAATTGGGCAGAATTAATTTGTTTTTTATTTTTTTTTCCTTCACTCATAGTAGGCATATCAAGCACTTCTATCAACTTTTTATGCTCATAAACACTTAAAGCACCACTTACACCAGGATCTATTCCAATTAAAATCAAGATGAGATCTCCTCTAAAATTTTTTGGTCTACTTCAAAATTAGAGTATACCTGCTGAACATCATCATCATCTTCTAATGCATCAATAAATTTAATAATTTTCTCAAGTCCTTCTTTTTTATTAACTTTGATGGTATTTTTTGGATTATAAATTATTCCACAAAAACTTAATTGATATTTTTTTTCCAATTCAATTTGAATCTTATGAAGATCATTTTTTTCAGAATAGATCTCATAAAAATCACCTTCTATTTTAAAATCATTTGCACCGCTATTTGTTGATTTTTCAAAAATTTCTTCTTCCGTACAAGAATCTTTCTTTATTTTAATTAAACCGCAAATGTCGAATTGATATGATACAGAACCCTCGGATCCAAGTGAACATCCATTTTTTTCAAAAATTGACCTTACATTTGATATTGTTCTGTTTTTATTATCAGTTAAAGCGTCAACTATCATTCCTGTACCTTCGGGACCAAAACCTTCATAAATAACAGACTCATAATTTGCTTCATCATTACCTTGTGATTTTTTAATTGCACGATCTATGTTATCCTTTGGCATATTTGCTTCTTTAGCGGCTTGAACAGCAGATCTTAATCTTGGGTTCATTCCAGGATCTGGTAATCCAAGTTTGGCTGAAACAGTTATTTCACGACTTAATTTTGAAAAAAGCTTAGATCTTTGTTTATCAGCTTTACCTTTCTTATGTTTAATACCAGCCCAATGAGAATGTCCTGCCATATTAAATATTATTAAATTTTAAATTCCCACCTACCATAATAGGTTCGATATTAATTGCTAAACCAGTGTTGTCGTCTGCCGTAACTTTAATTCCACTGATTGTTGCATTTTTGATTACTGGCACAAGCCTTTCACTTTTTTTTTTAAAAAATTTTAAAATTGCATTCTCTTTATTCATTCCGATCACTGAATTATAATCTCCACACATCCCTGCATCCGTCTGATAGGCGGTACCTTTTTCTAAAATTCTGTAATCGAGTGTAGGTGTATGAGTATGGGTTCCTACGACAAAAGTAGCTTTTCCATCTAAAAAATGACCCATTGCTTGTTTTTCACTCGTAATTTCTGCATGAAAATCAACTGCTAAAAAATCTACTTCTTTTTTGAGTTTTATTTTTTTTATTTTTTCTTCAATATAAGGAAACACTTCTTCACATTTTTTCATATAAACATTTCCCATTAAATTCATGACTCCAATTTTAAAACCTTTCTTTTCATAAACTTCAAAACCCCTCCCAGGTGTACCTTCTTCAAAATTCATGGGTCTTAATAGCCTTCGTTCTTTAATAATATGATTCATAGTTTCTTTTTGGTCCCAGATATGATTACCAGATGTAATAACATCCACTCCTGCTTCAAATAAGTAGTTACAAATCTCCTCAGTAATACCATAGCCACCTGCAGAATTTTCACCATTGGCTATGACAAAGTCAATATTATTTTCCTCGATTAAATAATTTAATTTTTCAATAACAACATTTCTTCCTGCTCTACCAACAATATCACCTAGAAATAAAAAATTCATTAATGGATAAGACTCTTTTCTGTAAGGATATAATCTAATTTTTTATCATGTTTTTCTGTAGGAATTTTTTTTACTTGTTGAAAAGAAAAAGCCATACCTAAAGATATTACTTTTTTTTGATTAGATATTTTATTCAAAAATCTATCATAGAATCCTCTTCCATAACCAAGACGATTTTTATTTTGATCATACGCAACAAGAGGGACAATGACCATTTGGGGTTTTACTTTTTTATTATTTTTATTTGGCTCTAAAATACCAAATCTATTAACATGAAAAGGCTCTAAAGATTTCCACTCTCTGAAACTCATTGAATTATTGTTTTCAACGACTGGCAGGTAAACCTTTAAATTTTTAATTTTAATCTTAGAAATAACTTTAATAATATCAATTTCAAAATTTATTGGATAGTAAAAACCTAATCGGCTAATTTTTTTTTGAATACAAATTTTTTTAATTTCACGAGAGATAAAACTTTTGTTTTTTTCATTTAATTCAAAATATTTATTTTTTCTAATTTTTAGAAATTTCTCTCTAATTTTTTTTTTCATTAAATCTAAACAGCTTTAGTGATAAAGCTATTTATAGATTCACTCGCTTTATTTAAAATTTCTGTGTAGTTATTTTGATTTTCTTCAATTGTTTTTTTTAAATTATCAAGCTTAACTTTTAATTCTTCAACTTCTTTATCTCTATCCTCTTTATAGCTTACTGATAAAGTTTTAATTTCTTTAAATTTTTTTTCGATTTCACTTGAGTGATTTTTTAATTTTACTAAAGAGGTTTTTAAAGTATACAACTCATCTATCACTTGTATAGCTGTTATGAGTAATAATTTACCCTCTCCAAGATTTCCAAGATCTTTTTTTAGTTGATTAAATTTTTTTGCAAGCTCTTCAGTTAATTTTTGAAGATCCTCTTCTTGTCCTTCCTCGCAAGCAAGCAAATAGTCTCTACCGTTAAAGTTAACGTTTACATTTACCATTCGTCAGATCCCAACAAGTCGTTTGCTTCTTGATTTAATTCATCGAGTCTTTTTGAAACTTCATTTTTATTTTTTTCAGCTTGAATGACTTTATATCTTGAACTTTCCAAATCTTCCTCTAGCTTAGTAATAGACTTTTTTAGTTCTAAATTTTCCTGTTCCATTTTAAATATCTTGTCTTTTAAATCTTCATTCAAATTGTCATCGCTGTTCATTTGATTTTCCAAATCCTGTAGCTCAGCTTTTAATCCCATATTTTCATTTTCAAGTGTGGATAACTTAACACTTAGATCGTTTTTTTCGGTTTCGAGTTTGGCTTTGACTTCTTGTAAATCAACAATCTTCTTCTTTGAACCTACTACTAGCTCAGTAATAGTGTCCAATCTTACGAGTGACTCTAGTAATTTTTGCTCTTTTTCTTTTAAATTATCCATAGAAAACGAATATTATCATTTATAATTATACTACAAAGTAATAATAATTTCGAGAAATTAAGTCTTATTAAAATTATAATTAATGAAAAAGTGTTCACACAACGATTTAGCAAATGCAATTCGCTTTTTGTCTATAGATGCAGTTCAAAAAGCTAACTCCGGGCATCCCGGGATGCCTATGGGTATGGCTGATGTTTGCACTGTTTTGTTTAGAGACTTTTTAAAATTTAACCCAAAAAACCCTGACTGGGATAACAGAGATCGTTTTGTATTATCTGCAGGTCATGGTTCAATGCTACTGTATTCTCTCCTCTATCTCACAGGTTATAAAAGTATATCTCTTAACGATATTAAAAATTTTAGACAGATAAACTCAATTTGTGCCGGGCACCCTGAATATGAAAAGGGAACAGGAATTGAAACAACGACTGGCCCTCTTGGTCAAGGGATTGGTAATGGTGTAGGTTTTGCGTTAGCTGAAGAAATTCTAAAGGCTAAATTTGGAAAAAAAATCTTTAATCATAAAACATATGTTTTAGCTGGAGATGGTTGCCTAATGGAAGGAATAAGTCACGAAACATTAAGTTTAGCGGGACACCTAAAACTTAAAAATTTGGTTTTATTATTTGATAATAATTCAATTTCAATAGATGGACCTACAAGTTTAACTGTTTCGGATAATTATAAAAAAAGATTTGAAAGTTATAATTGGGATTTTATTGAAATTAATGGTCATAAAGAAAAAGATATCTTTAAAGCATTAAAAAAGGTTCAAAAAGCAAAAAAACCAACTGTTATATCCTGCAAAACTAAAATTGGTTTTGGTTCACCAAACAAATCTGGAAAATCTTCAGCTCATGGTAGCCCTATGGGCGAAGATGAAATAAAATTAATTAGAAAAAAATTAAAGTGGCCATATGAACCGTTTGAAATACCTGAGGCAATTTTAAATTCTTGGAGAAAGATTGGTAATAAAGGAGAAGCTTTAAATAAAAAATCAAAAAAAATATCAATTAATGAACAAGATTTTAATAATAAGCTAAAAACTATTATTCAAGAAGCAAAATTAAAAGCTTTGAGTGAATTAAAACCAATCGCAACGAGAAAATCATCTGAAAATATTTTAAAGGATTTAAGTAAGAGCTTTAATTTATTGATTGGCGGTTCTGCAGATTTAACTGGTTCAAATAATACCAAAACTGAAAATCAAAAAATTATTTCGGCAAAGAATTTTAATGGAAATTATATCCATTATGGAGTTCGTGAACATGCTATGGCTTCAATTATGAATGGATTAACGCTTCACAGTTATCTTATTCCCTATGGAGGAACATTTCTAGTTTTTAGTGATTATTGCAAACCTTCAATAAGACTATCTGCACTCATGAAGCAAAGAGTTATCTACGTGATGTCTCATGACTCCATAGGATTGGGAGAAGATGGCCCTACTCATCAACCAATTGAACATTTAAGCAATTTAAGATCAATTCCAAATATAAATGTTTTGCGACCATGTGATAATACAGAAACAATAGAATGTTGGGATATAGCTTTAAAAAATAAACATAAACCTTCTGTAATTTCGCTTACAAGACAAAATCTTACTCAGCCTCGTGATAAAATGAGTAAAGAAAATTTATGTGAATTTGGAGCTTATGAAATTTATAGAAGTTCAGAAAATATTGAAATAACTTTCTTGGCAAGTGGATCAGAAGTTGAGATTGCTATTTCTGCTTCAAAAAAATTAGCAAATAAAAATATTAACTCCAAAGTTATCTCATTTCCATGTATGGAAATTTTTGATAATCAATCACCCGAATATAAATCAAAAATTTTAAATGAAACTGAAGTAAAGATTTCAATTGAAGCTTCACATCCAATGTCATGGAAAAAATATGTGGGAAAGAATGGTATAACTCTTGGTATTGAAGATTTTGGTAGAAGTGGGCCCTATAAAGATATTTATAAATATTTTAAATTAACTGATGATGATATAGTTAATGTTGCATTAAACTTAAGGAGTTAAAAGTGTTACGAGTTGCAATTAATGGTTTTGGTAGAATTGGTCGGATGGTTTTAAGATCCATTTATGAAAACAATTATAAAGGAATAAAAGTAGTAGCAATAAATAATAGAGCCAAACCTGAAATAAGCGCCTTCTTACTGGAGAGGGATACAATTCATGGAAATTTTACATTCAATATAAAACATTCAAAAGATGAGATCATAATTGGTAAAGATAAAATCCAATGTTATCACGAAAGCGACCCAATCAACTGCCCGTGGGATGAAGAAAAAATTGATATCGTCTTTGAATGTACTGGAAAATTTAATTCAAGAGACCAAGCCTATAATCATATTGATGCAGGAGCAAAAAAAGTAATTGTATCCGCCCCCTGCAAAGAGGCAGACCAAACAGTTATTTATGGGATTAATCACAAAATCATTTCAAAAAAAGATCATATAATTTCAGTTGCTTCTTGCACAACTAACTGCCTTGCTCCATTAGCCTATGTAATCCATAAAAATTTTAAAATTGAAAGAGGATATATGACTACTATCCACTCTTATACAACTGACCAAAGATTATTAGATAATTCACATAAAGATTTAAGAAGAGCAAGAAGCGCTCCAAATGCAATGGTACCGACTAGTACAGGTGCTGCAAAATCCTTGAAGTTAATTATTCCAGATTTGGATGGAAAAATTGACGGAATTTCAGTGCGTGTTCCAACACCAAATGTATCTTTGGTTCAATTAAGCTTTAACTCTAAGAAAAAAATTACTAAAGAACTGATCAACAATTCATTAATAAAAGCGAGCAATACATATTTAAAAAATATTCTTGGTATTGAAAACAAACCTTTGGTTTCATCTGATTTTAATCATAACTCCAAATCATCCATTGTTGATCTACAGCTTACAAAGGTAATAGATGATAATTTTGGTACTGTTTTTTCTTGGTATGATAATGAATGGGGTTTTTCAAATCGCATGATAGATGTTGCTCTGACGCTAAAAAACAAATTAAAATGAGTCGGCTCAAATCTTTAAAGGATTTCTCTAAAATCAAAGGGAAAAAAATTTTTCTAAGAGTTGATTTTAATGTTCCAATATCAGGAGGAAGAGTTTCTGATATAACCAAAATAGAAAAATTAAAAAGCAATATAGAAAAATTATTAGATCAAAATTGTAAAATTGTTCTAGCATCACATTTGGGTAGACCGCAAAAAAATGGTAAATCTGGATTATCGTTACTTCCAGTTAAGAATGTGGCAGAAAAAATTTTTAGTCAAAAAATTAATTTTTTAGAAATTAATAAAAAAACAAAAGAAGATATTGATACGAGTGATAATCAAATGTTCATGTTGGAAAACCTAAGATTTGATCCAGGTGAAGAAAATAATTCAGATGAGTATGGCGAACTCTTATCTACTTTTGCAGATATTTATATTAACGAAGCATTTTCATGCTCTCATAGATCACACGCATCCATTGATGCAATTACTCAATTCATAGAATCTTTTGCGGGTCCGTCTATAATCGATGAGGTTGATGCTTTAGAAAAAGTGTTTTTGAATTCAAAAAAACCAGTAGCATGTTTAATTGGAGGTTCTAAAATATCGACCAAAATTGACTTAATTATTAATTTAATGCCAAAAATGGACTTTATGATCATTGGCGGTGCAATGGCTAATACTTTTTTTAAAGAAAAAGGATTTAATGTTGGAAAATCTTTAGTTGAAAGTAATGTTGGGGATACTATTAAACAAATCTATCAAGAAGCTAATAGGTTTCAATGTGAATTAATACTCCCTGAAGATGTTATTTGTTCAAAAAAATTCGATCAACCGGGAGTTAATAAAAAACTCGAGGAAGTCAATGAGGATGATATTATTTTAGATATTGGTATAGCAAGTACTGAAAAAATTGATGAAATAATAAAAAAATCTAAAACAGTTCTTTGGAATGGTCCGTTTGGTTTATTCGAATATGACGATTTTGCAAATGGAACAAATGATATCTCAAAATCTATTGCAAAGTATACACTTAATAACAATCTAATATCAGTTGCAGGTGGCGGTGATACATTTGCGGCAATAAAAAAATCTAACCAACAAAATAACTTTACGTATATATCAACTGCAGGTGGTGCTTTTTTAGAATGGTTAGAAGGTAAGATACTTCCTGGTCTAAAAGTTCTTGAAAAATAAATAAACAATACTTAATGAGTGAATGATGGAAATTAATAAAATAGCAAAATTAATGGTTTCAGAAGGCAAGGGTATCCTTGCTGCAGATGAAAGTACTGGAACAATGACCAAAAGACTGCAGAGTGTAAACGTTGAGTCAACCGAAGAAAATCGATTAAGTTTTAGACATACTTTGTTTACCTCAAAAAATTTCAAAAACTATATTAGCGGTGTCATATTATTTGACGAGACAATTCGACAAGAAAAAAATGGAGTCTCTATTGCTGAAATTTTAAAAAATCAAAATGTTCTTCCTGGAATTAAAGTTGATAAAGGGGCAAAAAAATTGGTCGGTAGCGATGAAACAATTACTGAAGGATTAGATGGTTTGAGAGAAAGATTAGATGAGTATTATAAATTAGGTGCGCGATTTGCCAAATGGAGAGGTGTTTATAAAATTTCTAATGAACTGCCAAGTCAAAATTCAATATTTGCAAATGCACATGCTTTGGCCAGATATGCAGCACTCGTCCAAGAAGCTAATATGGTTCCAATTGTTGAACCTGAAGTCCTAATGGATGGCAAGCATGATATTCAAAAATGTTATGATGTTACTTCAAAAGTTCTAGAAGAATGTATGAATCAATTGAGAATAGCTGGAATTAATTTTGCAGGCATGGTTTTAAAACCTAATATGATTTTAAATGGTAGTGACTCTGGAGTAAAAAATAACAAAACACAAGTC
>Ga0181589_10001749_pt1 | contig 16937 bp, 16 predicted proteins | sample 071ome_25_FD_132444 | JGI IMG/M metagenome (GOLD analysis project Ga0181589, IMG submission 132444) | Coastal salt marsh microbial communities from the Groves Creek Marsh, Skidaway Island, Georgia - 071410BT metaG (megahit assembly) | ecosystem: Environmental > Aquatic > Marine > Intertidal...
AATGCCGTTCAGAATCTTTTTCCTGAAGCACAGGTCACTATTGGCCCTGTCATCGAAAACGGTTTCTATTACGATTTTGCCTACGAAAGACCATTCACGCCTGAAGATCTTGAGGCTATCGAAAAAGAGATGCAGCGCCTTGCCAAGGAAAACGTTTCGGTAGAACGTTCCGTCCTGAGCCGGACAGATGCTGTAGCCCTGTTCGACAAGATGGGCGAGAAGTACAAAGTTGAAATCATTGAAAGCATTCCGGGGGAAGAGGAACTCTCTTTTTACAAACAGAGCGAGTTCATTGATCTTTGCCGTGGACCCCATGTGCCAGCAACCGGCGCCATCAAGGCATTTAAATTGATGTCAGTGGCCGGTGCCTACTGGCGCGGGGATTCCAGCAACGAGATGCTGCAGCGTATTTACGGTACAGCCTGGAATGACAAGAAAGACCTGAAGCAGTACCTGCACATGCTCGAAGAGGCTGAGCGCCGCGACCATCGCAAGCTTGGTAAACGTCTCGAGTTATTCCATTTCCAGGAAGAGGCTCCGGGAATGGTGTTCTGGCATCCGAAAGGCTGGGAGATATACCAGATTGTACGCCGCTACATGCAGCAGCTCTGGAAAGACAACGGTTACCAGGAAATCAATACGCCCCAACTGGTGGATTACACCCTGTGGGAGAAGTCCGGCCATGCTGACAAGTTTTCTGAAGAGATGTTCAGCGTTGAGTCTGACAATCGCATGTACGCAATCAAACCTATGAACTGTCCCTGTCATATCCAGGTCTTCAACCAGGGGCTCAAGAGTTATCGCGATTTGCCGCTGCGGCTCGCCGAGTTCGGCTCATGTCATCGCTACGAGCCTTCCGGTGCCATGCATGGCTTAATGCGTGTGCGCAGTTTTACGCAGGACGATGCGCATATCTTTTGTGCACGTGAGGATATCCAGTCTGAAGTCGCAGCATTCATAGAACTGGTCAACAAGGTATACAACGATTTTGGATTCGAGGAAGTGCTCCTCAAGCTTTCCACGCGCCCTGAAAAACGTGTAGGGGAGGATGAACTCTGGAATGAAGCAGAACAGGCACTTGAAACAGCGCTTAACAATACCGGCAAGCCCTGGGATCTGCAGCCAGGCGAAGGCGCATTCTACGGACCAAAGATTGAATTCACCCTGAAGGACTGCATGGGCAGACATATGCAGTGCGGCACCATCCAGGTGGATTTTTCCATGCCCGGCAGACTGGGAGCCGAGTTTGTCACCGAGGACAATTCCCGTGCTACTCCCGTGATGCTGCACAGAGCTATCTTCGGTTCCTTTGAGCGCTTTATCGGTATTCTGATCGAACATTACGAAGGGGCATTTCCAACCTGGTTGTCCCCGGTTCAGGCAGTTGTACTCAATATTACAGACAAACAGGCCGATTATTGCCAAAAAGTGCTGAATTCCTTGCAAAACAAGGGCTTCCGGGTCGAATCCGACTTGAGAAATGAAAAAATCGGCTTTAAAATCCGCGAGCACACGCTTCAGAAGGTCCCCTACCTCTTGGTAGTGGGCGATAAAGAAGTCGAAGCAGGCACACTGGCTGTCCGTGACAGGACCGGTACTGACCTTGGAGTAATGACTATCGATGAATTTTCGGTTTTATTGCAACAGGATGTAGACCGACTCGGACGTGCTGTTGAGTCAGCTATAAACTAAGCAGCAAAAGTTGCAATGAGTTAAAACGGAGAATTTTTATTATCAAACGCGATAGCGACAAATCCAGAAAAGCACTGGTTAATGAAGAGATAGACAGTGATCCTGTCCGTCTGATTCTGGCCGAAGGGACACAGCAAGGTGTCGTCTCCCTCCAGGAAGCCCGCGAAACAGCGGAAGCTGAAAAACTGGATCTTGTTTTAATTTCTCCGGATGCTGATCCACCTGTTTGTAAAATCATGGATTATGGCAAACATGTGTTTGAGCTGAAGAAGCAAAAGGCTGCTAACAAGAAAAAGCAGCGTGTGATTCACATAAAGGAGATGAAGTTCAGACCAGGGACGGAGCAAGGAGATTATCAGGTAAAACTACGCAACCTAATACGTTTCCTCAGTGGTGGGGACAGGGCCAAGGTTTCATTAAGATTCCGCGGTCGTGAGATGGCCCACCAGGAGCTCGGTGCAGAGATGATGCAGCGCATCAGGAAAGATCTCGAGGAGTATGGCACTGTCGACCAGGAACCTAAGATGGAAGGTCGGCAAATAACCATGGTCCTGGCACCGGTCAAGAAAAAAAAGCAGTAGTCCTTTCCCATACCGAATTACTGGTTCTTCTCGTAATACCGGGAGAAAGTGAAAACTGCTTTATATTATTAATTGTATGGGCCCAAGTTGGGTTGCCATAAATGCGGAGTATCAGAAGATGCCTAAAGCAAAAGTCCATAGCGGCGCGGCGAAACGGTTTAAGAAAACCGGTGCCGGAATCAAGCGCAAAAGCGCTTATAAAAGCCATATCCTCACCAAGATGACTACCAAGCGTAAGCGTCAGTTACGCGGTACCCAGCAGGTTAATCCTGCCGACATGGGTAACGTGAAACGCATGCTGCGTCTTGATTAATAGTCTCAACAATACAGAGAATTAAATAATGGCTAGAGTAAAACGTGGCGTTGTCGCACGCCGTAAACACAAAAAAGTTCTTAAACAGGCCAAGGGTTACTACGGTGCCAGGAGCCGCGTATTTCGGGTCGCCAAGCAGGCCGTAACCAAGGCTGGTCAATATGCCTACCGTGATCGAAGGGCGAAAAAACGCGTATTTCGCGCTCTTTGGATTACGCGTATAAATGCGCAGGCCAGGGGTCTTGGTATGTCCTACAGCCGCCTGATTGCAGGCCTGAAAAAGGCCAATATCGAAATGGATCGCAGAGTCCTGGCTGACCTGGCCGTAAACGACAAGGCTGCTTTTGCAGCTATCGTAGAGCAGGCCAAGGCTGCGCTGGCAGCCTGAGTCCCATTGCCGGTCAGCTGTAAAGCCGGCAATACAGACCATGGAAAATCTCGATTCGCTAACCAGCGAAGCTCTCCAAGCAATTGAACAGGCTCCGGATGTGCCGGGGCTTGAACAGTTGCGTGTGCAATACCTTGGAAAAAAGGGCAGCCTTACAGAGCAGCTGAAAAGTCTAGGTAAGCTGGAACCCGAGGAAAGGCCAAAGGCCGGTGCCGCCATTAATGCTGCAAAGGTCAAGGTGCAGGAAGCGCTCGAGGCAAGAAAAGGGTTGCTGGCAGCGGAAGAAGCGGCAAGCAAACAGCTGGCAGAAGCTGTAGACGTGACCCTGCCTGGACGTCGCCAAAGTGCGGGTGGTCTGCACCCGGTAACCAAGACCCTTCAGCGTATTGAGCATATATTTTCCAGTGCCGGTTTTGATGTTGTCCAGGGTCCGGAGATTGAAGACGACTATCACAACTTCGAGGCTCTGAATATTCCAGCCCACCATCCGGCAAGGGCGATGCATGACACTTTTTACTTCGATAGCGGAATGCTACTGCGCACGCATACCTCAACAGTACAGGTCAGGGTCATGGAAACGGGTGAAGCCCCGTTTCGTTTCATTTGTCCCGGCCGTGTCTACCGTTGTGACTCAGACTTGACCCACACCCCTATGTTTCACCAGGTAGAAGGCATGCTGGTGGATGAGCACGTCACCATGGCTGACCTCAAAGGTCTACTGATTGAATTTCTCCAGGTCTTTTTTGAAGCGGACCTGGATGTGCGTTTCAGACCCTCCTATTTCCCGTTCACAGAACCCTCTGCCGAGATGGATGTGCAATGCGTGTCGTGCAAAGGGAAAGGCTGCAGGGTCTGCAGTCATTCCGGCTGGCTGGAAGTGGGTGGTTGCGGCATGGTCCATCCGAACGTGCTGAAGTATTCCAACGTCGATACGGAAAAATATACCGGCTTTGCGTTCGGCATGGGTGTCGATAGACTCGCCATGTTGCGTTACCAGATTAATGACCTGCGTCTCTTATTTGAAAACGATTTGCGCTTCCTCAGACAATTTAGTGAGGGATAGCCATGCAATTCAGTGAACAGTGGTTAAGAGAATGGGTCAGTCCTGATATAGACACTGACACCCTGGTGGCTCAACTGACAATGGCCGGCCTCGAAGTCGACGGTGTTAACAATGCTGCAGGTGAATTCAGCGGCGTGATTGTGGCTGAAGTCACTGATGTGAACCCACATCCCGATGCTGACAAGCTCCGTGTTTGCCAGGTCAATACGGGGTCTGAAACGCTCCAGGTGGTGTGTGGTGCCCCTAATGTAGCAGCCGGCCAGAAGATACCTTATGCCACTATTGGAGCCGTGCTTGGGCCCGACTTTAAGATCAGGAAAGCCAAGCTGCGCGGTGTGGAATCGTTTGGCATGATTTGCTCGGAAGAGGAACTGGGTCTGGCCGAACAATCCTCAGGCATCATGGTGCTTACTGAAGGTGCAGTACTGGGCCAGGATATCCGTGAACACCTCAACCTGAATGATCCTCTTATCGAGGTGGACCTTACGCCGAATCGTGGTGATTGTCTCAGCATGACGGGCGTCGCGAGGGAAGTAGGGGTGTTGAACAACATACCTGTGAAATGGCCTGAAAAGCACCAGGTCCCTGCCCAGCTGGATGAAACGTTTCCCATAAAGCTGGATGCCCCAGAGGGCTGTCCACGGTACCTGGGCAGAATAATCCGCAATATCAATCAGGAAGCCGAAACCCCTCTCTGGATGCAGGAAAAACTGCGCCGTAGCAGCATCAAGAGCATTGATCCCGTCGTAGATGTCACCAATTATGTCCTCATGGAGCTTGGTCAGCCCATGCATGCATTTGATTTTGACAAGCTTGACGCTGGTATCCGCGTAAGAATGGCTGCAAAAGATGAAAAACTGACCCTACTCGACGGAAAGGAAGTCACCCTGACGCCACAAACCCTGGTCATCGCGGACGAAAACAAGGCGCTGGCTATAGCCGGTGTAATGGGCGGACTTGATAGTTCTGTTCAGGCATATACCAGGCATATCTTTTTGGAAAGTGCGTTCTTCACGCCAACAATTATTGCCGGGAAGGCCCGTTCATACGGCCTTCAGACAGATGCGGCCCATCGTTATGAAAGGGGAGTTGACTACAATATGCCCAGGCAGGCCATGGAAAGAGCTACCCAGCTATTGCTTGAGATTGTGGGTGGTGAGCCTGGACCAATTATCGAAGCCGTGGAAAGTCTGCCTGAGGCCAAATCAGTTACTTTGCGTGCTGAACGCATCGAGCGTGTCCTCGGCATCACACTGAACGCCGACACTGTTCAGAAAATCCTGACGGGACTGGGCTTTGAGTTGCTTGAAAAGACCAATCAAGGCTGGCGCTTTGGTGTCCCTTCCTGGCGATTTGATGTCTCTATTGAAGAAGACCTGATCGAAGAACTGGCCCGCGTATACGGATATGACCAGTTACCGGTCACTGAACCGCTAGGCCGGTTCAGCCTGAAGCCTCACCAGGAAGCCAGCGTAGGTTTGTCGAAAATCCAGGAACAACTTACTGCACAGGGCTACCAGGAAGTCATTACCTACAGTTTTGTCGACCGAACACTGGAAGATGTTCTGGGCACCGATGAGTTAATGCTGCTGCCGCTGGCAAATCCGATTTCGCAGGATATGGGGGTGATGAGGACAAGCCTCTGGCCAGGCTTGTTGGGGGCTTTACAGTATAATTTTCACCGCCAGCAGGGACGGGGGAGAATCTTCGAATCTGGCCTGGTATTTTATAATAAAAACAAGAAGATAAAGCAAAAACATAAAGTGGCTTGTGCGCTCTGGGGTGAGCACTTTCCAGAACAATGGAGAGCCGAAAACAAGCCAGTCGATTTCTTTGATATCAAGGGCGATGTAGAAACACTGCTGGATCTGACTCTGGATGGTGACAGCTTAGAATTTGTAGCCGGTGAACATCCGGCGCTTGAACCGGGCCAGACGGCGCAGGTTTGTCGGAATGGCAAAATTCTCGGTTGGGTTGGCGCATTATCCGCCAATGCCCAGCAACACATTGATATTCCTGGAAAAATATTTGTCATGGAGCTAGACATGACGCTCCTGGCACCCGCTGTTTTGCCCATTTACAGGGGGTTATCGCGCTTCCCATCCGTGCGCCGAGATATTGCGCTGATAATCGATGCTGCCCAGGAGACAGGCCCCGTGGAAGCACTGATCCGTGAGAAGGCCGGAGAATTCCTGACTGATATCGTTATTTTTGACGTTTATCAGGGCCAAAATATTGAAAAAACTAAAAAAAGTCTTGCTTTGGGCTTGACCTTCCAGCATCCTTCACGCACTCTCACGGATGAAGAGATAAATGCAATAATTGATTGCTGTATCAAGGCTCTAGAAGCACAATTTAAAGCAGAGCTAAGGATGTAAAGTCAGCATCAAATGAATAGGACTGCTTCGCTTAATGGTAGAAGGGATAGGTGAAGAGGCCTTGAAAAATCGAATCAACAGATGGGGTAGGTTTACATGTCCGGTGCACTGACTAAAGCGGAAATGGCAGAACGCCTGTTTGACGAAATGGGTCTTAACAAGCGCGAAGCCAAGGAACTCGTTGAACAGTTTTTCGAAGAAATCAGGCAGTCCCTGGAATCTAATGAGCAGGTGAAATTATCCGGATTTGGTAATTTTGATCTGCGCGACAAGCGCCAGCGTCCAGGCCGCAATCCCAAAACCGGGGAAGAAATTCCTATCCAGGCCCGCCGAGTCGTCACCTTCAGGCCCGGTCAGAAACTGAAATTAAAAGTAGAGAATTATGCTGGAACCGAGTCATAACGCGGAATTGCCAGAAATTCCGGCTAAACGATACTTCACCATCGGTGAGGTTAGCGAACTGTGTGATGTAAAACCGCACGTTCTGCGTTACTGGGAGCAGGAATTCACCCAGCTGAAGCCTGTCAAGCGTCGCGGCAACCGTCGCTATTATCAGCGTCAGGATGTCATGCTGATCCGGCAGATCAGGGAGTTGCTCTACGAGCAGGGGTTCACCATCGGCGGTGCTCGGCAGCAGATGGCCGGTCATGATGTTGAAGATGAAAAGCCAGCAGTGAACAAGTCCCTGCTCAAGGATCTTATCAGCGACTTGGAAGAAGCATTAAAAGACCTTTCCTAAAGCCTGCGCGTCGTTTCTTTCTTCAAATCAGATATAATTCACGCACAATTCGGAGTGTAGCGCAGCCTGGTAGCGCACCACACTGGGGGTGTGGTGGTCGTGGGTTCAAATCCCGCCACTCCGACCAATTTCTTGAATAAAAAATCGGCTTTGTCAGCCGATTTTTTTTGCCTTTTTTTAATACGGAGAAATCAGAAGACTGGTGATTTTTATAGTCCTAAACGAAGGCCTTAACTGTTGCGGGTATAGATTGACTGCCATCAGAAACGAAAAGCTGCTCTTCAACAGAAGCGCTTGTTTTTAATGTGGCAAATGCTTTCTGAACGTTGGCATCTAGATGAATGATATTGGTAAGAGTGCCCAGGACTTTTCCTTCCGAGTTTACAAGAATGGCAGAAGTGAGCGAGGCTTCGGACGTGAAACTCACCTGATGCAACCTTTTTAAACCCTTACCCTTGTAATGCATGCGGGCAACAATTTCCTGCCCCGTGTAACACCCTTTTTCGAAGCTTACGAAGTTGGCTACATCCATTCCTGCCTCCTCGGGCGTGTATTGTTCGACATCGCCCTCGTCAATCATGAATATACCGTGGTCGTGATCCAGCTCCCGCCAGAGCACGCTGTCTTTTTCCTGCAGTTGACTGGTTAAACCTTCTGGTAAATTCTGAACTTCAGGGCACCAGAATTCAAACCGGGGCAGGTTGCCGCCCAGGTTCAGAATTAGTGCCTTCTTAAAATCTGCTACCGATCCGGGCTTCGGTAATGGGCCAACGCTCTCTTCAAGTAGTGCGCGTACTTCATTTCCCCAAAGACCAAAGCGCTTGTACTCACTGCTGGCATCCTGCATTTCGGCTTTATAGAAGGGAATGTATTTTTGCAGGGTGCTTTGCGTAATTGGCAGAATGCCCATCTGCAAGGCCATAAAGAACGTATCATCTTTTCTGAGGATTCTGAAGCTGGAATAAACGCGGCCCCTGGTATTGCAGGCGGCACCAGGTACCCAGTTGTGACTAGGAAGTTTTTTGAGGTCGCAGGTCAGCTGACCCTGCAGAAATTTTTCGCTATCCTCACCGCTGACCTTGAGCAGGCCCTGGTATTCCAGCGAAGTTATATAATTATTCATAGCGTTATAATTTGGGTGTCTGCATTAAATTTCAAGCGGGTAGGTGAGACATCTTGACCAGATTATCGACCATCCGCCCCGCATAAATAAATGTTATGACTGATTCCGTTGACCTAAAAAAAATGTACTGGCACAGCCGCCGCGGCATGCTGGAGCTTGACCTGTTACTGGTGCCATTTGCCGAACACAAACTGTCTGCTCTCAATGAAAGCCACCTCAGCGACTATGAAAGACTGCTTCTTGAAGAAGACCAGGATATCTACCAGTGGCTTGTTAAAAAACAGCCGGTTCCAGACGCAAGCCTGCAGAACATCATTGATATCATATTGAGCAGTTCAGGCTAGTCCTTAAAAACTCCCGCCATGAAAATTATCCGGAACCAGGATCGTATTTTCCGGCGAGGGTAATTTGCCCGGGTAATCCAGGGTAAAGTGCAGTCCGCGGCTTTCTTTCCTGTTGAGGGCGGACTGGATGATTAACTCGGCAACAAGCGCCAGGTTTCTGAGTTCAAGCAAGTTGCGGCTTACCCTGTACTTGCTGTAATACCACTTGATTTCCTGCTGCAGTAATTCGATACGGTTCTGGGCTCTCTGCAGTCTCTTGTTTGTGCGCACGATTCCAACATAGTCCCACATAAACCTTCTGACCTCGTCCCAGTTATGGGCAATAACAATATCCTCGTCTGAATAGGTGACCTGGCTTTCATCCCACGGCGGGATATTGTCGTGCAGGATGACATTATCCAGCTTTTCCAGAATGTCTTCCGCAGCGGCAAAGGCAAAAACAAAACATTCAAGGAGTGAATTGCTTGCCATGCGGTTAGCGCCATGCAATCCGGTAAAACTTGTTTCTCCAATGGCATAGACATTCTCGACGTCAGTTTTGCCATGCTTGTCCACCATCACGCCGCCGCAGCTGTAATGTGCTGCGGGGACAACCGGAATCTTTTCCCGGGTAATGTCAATGCCATACTCCAGGCAACGTTTATGAATCATTGGAAAGTGTTCAAGAATAAATGAGTCCGGTTTGTGCGTGATATCAAGGTAAACAAAATTACAGCCCAGCCGTTTCATTTCAGAGTCAATGGCCCTGGCCACAATATCTCTTGGTGCAAGTTCGCCGCGCTTGTCATACTCATCCATGAAACGCGATCCATCCGGCAGTCTGAGCAATCCGCCTTCGCCTCTCAGTGCCTCGGTAATGAGAAATGATTTGGCCTCGGGGTGGTACAGACAGGTCGGGTGAAACTGGTTGAATTCCATGTTGGCGATCCGGCATCCCGCACGCCACGCCATGGCAATGCCATCGCCGCTGGCCCCGTCAGGGTTGGAGGTATACAAATAGGTCTTGCTTGCACCACCGGTGGCCAGGATGACAAATCGGGCACGGTGCACACTAACCTGGCCGCTTATTTCATTCAGCACATAGGCGCCTACGCAACGGTTGTCGCTCGCACCCAGTTTTTCTGTAGTGATCAGGTCAACGGCAACCGTATTAATTCGAAACGTGATGTTGGGGTGTGCCATGACCTGGGCTGCCAGGCTCTTGAAGACGGCTTTGCCCGTGGCATCGGCAGCATGGACAACGCGGCGGTGACTATGACCGCCTTCCTTGCTTAGATGATAGTCCTTGCCGGCATTACCTTCCTGCTCCCGAGTAAATTTCACACCCTGTTCGACCAGCCACTCTATGCATTCCCGGCCCCGGGAAACCGTGTATTCAACGATTTCCCTGTTACATAAGCCGTCACCGGCGGCTAAAGTATCTTCTACATGGGAATCATGACTGTCATGCTCATCGAGTACGGCAGCGATGCCGCCCTGGGCATAGTAGGTGGAGCCCTGGTCGAGAGAGCTTTTGGAAAGTATGGTGACCCGGGCCTGGCCTGCTACCTTCAGGGCAAGACTGAGGCCGGCAGCACCACCGCCAATAATCAGGACATCTGAATCATTGCTGACAGGGGAGTGTGGAGTGTCTGGCATAGAAACGCTTGAATTACATCTTCGTGAACGTATTTTACCCTGATGCGATACAATAAAAAGATAAGAAAATGCGCAGGGCGTGTTATAAGCTGTACTTAACCAGCGAGAACTTTTTGTTCGCGGGCCTGTCTACCTGCTATGCAGATGAGTCGAGGCTTCTGTTTGTAACCGTGAAGTATTGGAGCCGGGCTTTTGGCCTCAGAAGAAGAAAAAAATACTGACCAGCAACTGGTAGACAGAGTGTTCAAAGGTGACAAGCACGCTTTTGATTTACTGGTGTTGCGTTATCAGCACAGGATCCTGGGCCTGATTGGCCGTTTCATTCGCGATCCAGCAGAAGTTGAGGATGTTGCGCAGGAAGCTTTTATCAAGGCCTACCGTGCTTTACCCAAGTTTCGCGGTGACAGTGCTTTTTATACGTGGTTGTACCGTATCGCGATTAATACGGCAAAAAACTACATGGTTGCGCGCGGGCGTCGTCCCCCGGCGACCGATGTGGATGTTGAGGACGCCGAACTCCTGGAGAACAATGCGCTTCTGACGGATATAGGCACTCCCGAGGCGAACCAGGAAAAAGATGATCTTCGGCGTGTCATTAACGAGGCAATCGAAGACCTTCCCGAAGATTTGCGCACGGCGTTTACCCTGAGAGAGTTCAGCGGTCTCAGCTACGAAGAAATCACCGAAATTATGGGGTGTCCGGTAGGAACGGTCAGATCCCGCATATTCAGGGCCAGGGAGGCGCTGGATAAAAAAATTCGTCCTTTACTGGATCAACAGTAGGGCATTTTTCCCAGAGCAGAGAGAAAACCAATTTTTTCAGGAATTAGTAAGAAATTTGGGAATTTTTAGAAAAAGACGTTGTCTAGTAAGTATTCGCAGGGTTTACGCGCAAAAAGGGTAATTTGGAAGGTCGTTTAAAGGGTAACAAAGCCTCAAATATCGCAGTAGGAACTTGAAACGGAAAACAAAACAGAAATAAGGCGACAATCGCCCAAAAACTATAATAAGATCAATAACATAGCAGGCCTGAACCTATTTGGTTCCGGTTGTAGCAAAGGTTACAAGGTACATGACAGACAAATTAAATGAATCGCTTTCCGCATTGATGGATAACGAAGCTGATGACCTCGAGCTGCGCCGAATTTTAAAGGCGCTGGACGATCTGCATGCGGATAACGAGGAATTGGCAAAGTTGAAAGGCAAGTGGCAGCGCTACCATGTCCTCAGTGCGAGTCTGAAACAGGAAATTCATTCCTCAGTTTCCTGCAATATCCTGCCAGGTATCAGGGAAGCCATTGATAACGAGCCTGCTCCTGCAGCCAATCCTATTGTCCATTCCCGTACAGGCAGAAAGTTCTTCCAGCCAGTTTTGAAAACACTGGGCCAGGGCGCCGTGGCCGCATCAATGGCCCTTGCTGTCCTTTTCACTGCAGAAACCGCCATGGTTGCTGACAGTGCCCAGGGTGGAGCCGATTCGATTGATATTGCGGGTGGTGCTAGCGGGCAGTTGCCTGGTTTAACGGGTGAACTGAATCCGGATACCCTTACCAGAGTGGCGGTTCAGACCTCCATGGATGAAGAGGAGTTGAATCGTCTCAGGCGTGTAGTCTCTGAGGAGCTCGAAGATACCCGGGAAGACAGGGCAATTCCGGCTACCTTCAATCCAGAAGGCGCGAAATCGCGACAAGATTAAAACCTTACCTTAGGGGCTCATGTCTCCCTGCTTGATTAGAAAGTCTGCCTCCAGCCTGTCTTCTACTTCTGTTGTCTCTAACTTTGTCTCAATCGCCTTCTCAAATTGTCGTTTTGCAACTTGTTCCCGACTGATATGATGACTTTTTTACCTGCTGCCGCGAGAGCGGTATTTTATGGCCACTGAAACGCTACCTGTCACGCAGATTAACTCCCAGGAAATTCACCTGGGTTCGCCGAGTCGTACTTTCTGCACCAGGTGTAGTGCAAGCTCGGCCTGCGGATACGGACTGCTGCAGCGTTTCGCCGCTGACGGTAAAAACGCTGACCTGGTTTTACCGCGTCAGTGGTTAGACCAGGATAGTGTGTCGATGGCGCAGGGCGACCAGGCAGTAGTCAATATCAGCGATACTGTCCTGATAAGACTTTCCTTTTTTATGTACCTGGTTCCACTTTCATTCATGTTGGCAGTTGTACTATTGATGCAGTTTGTACGTATATCAGAGTGGATGGGTATTTTGCTGTCTTATGTCGCGCTGGCTGCAGGCTTCGCCTTTATTTATGTTTGGGGCCGAAATACTGACAGGCTTTTTGTAAAGGTAAAAACGGCAAGCCCCACTTTACAGCTGACCAGGTAAGGGACGTGCAGTCCTTTCTCGCCTGAACAGGAATAACCAATGCAGAATTTATTAGTGAGATTTCAAAAAACACTTTGCGCGCCGCTCATGAAGACAGGCTTGTTTGCCGTGCTCACGATCTATGCGACTTCTGGACTTGGCCAGGCGTTGCCCGACTTTACCAGCCTGGTGGATGAGAATGCCCAGTCGATCGTCAATGTGAATTCGGTTCGTCGTGCCAGTATTGATACAAGCAGCAGTGAGCGCCTGGATGAAATACTGCGTTACTATTTCGGCGACCGTTTTGAAGACAGGCCCGAAATACCTGATGAGCAGTTGAGAGACTTTCAGCAGCGTCCCTCGCTGGGATCAGGATTCATTATCTCCAGTGATGGCTACATCATTACCAATCACCACGTAGTCGAAGACTCTGAACAGATCACTATTACGCTAAATGACAGGCGTGAATTTGAAGCACAGATTATTGGTTCAGACGTAAGTTCTGACCTTGCACTATTAAAAATAGAGGCAGGCAACCTCAAACCCGTCAGGCTTGGTAACTCTGCTAGCCTCAAAGTGGGCGAATGGGTATTGGCCATTGGCTCTCCCATGGGACTGCGTTTTTCCGTTGCTGCAGGCATCGTGAGCTACATGGGCCGCAACATACCCAATGGCACCAGCGGCAACTATGTATCTTTCATCCAGACAGATGTGGCGATCAACCCGGGAAATTCCGGTGGCCCCCTGTTTAATCTTGACGGTGAAGTCATTGGCATAAATTCACAGATATTCACCAGCACCGGCGGCTCGATGGGGTTGTCCTTTGCTATTCCTGTCGACGTTGCCAAAAACGTGGTGGGGCAGCTTAAGGAAAAAGGGGTAGTGGATCGCGGCTGGATGGGAGTTGGGATTAACGAGATTAGCCAGGAACTTGCTGACAAGGAGGGCCTGGCTTCACCGGTAGGCGCCTTTGTTAACCAGGTTATTGAGGGAAGTCCTGCAGAAGCCGCTGGCTTTAAGAGTGGCGATGTTATCGTGCGATTTAATGGCAATGAGATAATAAGCAGCGGGGATTTGCCCTTTTATGTCGGTTTAACCGCTCCGCAATCAGATGCCGAAGTGCAGATTATTCGCGATGGCAATCCCATGGCCCTGACCATGCGGGTCGGCAAACTTACCTCGGGCAATCCGCTTGCGCTTGAAGGTAATACCAGCGGGTCAAATATTCTTGGGTTGATGGTCACAGATGGCAAATCAAGCGATGGCAGCAGTGCTCTCCTAGTTGCCAGTGTCCTCTCGGATACGGGCCGTGAAGCCGGATTCCAGACTGGAGACGTCCTGCTAAGCCTTAACGGTGACCCTACCGGTTCCGTGGATGAGTTCAATTCAGTAGTTTCTTCATTACCGCGCAACCAGGTAATACCGGCACTGATAGAGAGACAAGATCGTCAGTTCTTTCTAACAGTCACAATCCCGGATTGAGCCCCGCCTCTGTCCATGGCGCAGGCATTGATCTTCCTGTAGACTTGCGCCTTTTTTCATATACCAGTAGGTATCCCTGCGGGCCTTAGATCGACGGTGAGTAACCTAGAACACATACGCAATTTCTCTATCATTGCCCATATTGATCATGGCAAATCCACCATAGCGGATCGCTTTATTCAGCTGTGCGGTGGATTGTCTGACAGGGAAATGCAGGAGCAGGTTCTTGACTCCCTGGATATCGAACGGGAAAGGGGAATTACCATCAAGGCCCAGAGCGTCATGCTCGATTACAAGGCTAAGGATGGCATTACCTATAATCTTAATTTCATTGATACCCCGGGCCATGTCGATTTCACCTATGAAGTATCCCGCTCACTGGCAGCCTGTGAAGGCGCATTGCTGGTCGTTGATGCGGCCCAGGGTGTGGAGGCTCAATCGGTAGCTAATTGCTATACGGCTATTGACCAGGGCTTGGAAGTATTGCCAATTTTGAACAAGATGGATCTACCGCAGGCAGAACCCGATCGTGTCAAACTGGAAATCGAGGAAATCATTGGCATAGATGCAGAAGATGCTGTGCTAGCTAGCGCCAAGTCGGGGGAAGGGATCAAGGATATCATCGAAAGGATTATTCATGACGTGCCGCCGCCGACCGGAGATGTCGCTGGTAAGTTGCAGGCCCTTATCATCGATTCCTGGTTTGATAACTATCTGGGAGTTATTTCTCTTGTTCGTGTCAGACAGGGTGTGCTTAAGAAAGGCGATAAAATCATCACCAAGTCCACAGGCAAGGTGCATGTTGTCGATAATGTCGGCATCTTTACACCAAAGCGCGTCGTCAAGAATGAAATCAGCGCGGGTGAAGTAGGTTTTGTTGAAGCCAGCATCAAGGAAATCAGGGGCGCACCTGTGGGGGATACCATCACCCATGCGTCTACACCGGATGTCCCTTCATTGCCAGGATTCAAAAAAGTTCAGGCCCAGGTTTACGCGGGACTATTTCCTGTATCAAGTGATGATTTTGATAATTTCAGGGATGCGTTGGAGAAACTTACTCTTAATGATGCCGCACTGAGTTATGAGCCAGAGAACTCTGATGCCCTAGGGGTGGGGTTTCGCTGCGGCTTTCTTGGCATGCTGCATATGGAAATCGTCCAGGAACGACTTGAGCGGGAATATGATCTGGACTTGATCACATCAGCGCCCACTGTTGTCTACGAAGTGCTTACCAGCAGAGGTGATGTGATCAAGGTAGAAAGTCCTTCAAGACTGCCGCCAGCTAACAACATTGAGGAAATGCGTGAGCCCGTTGTTGAGGCCAATATACTTGTACCGCAGGAGCATGTGGGCAACGTGCTTTCATTATGCGTGGAAAAACGCGGTGTGCAGAAAGACATGCAGTTTGTCGGGCAGCAGGTATCGATTAAGTACGAACTTCCCATGAATGAAGTAGTGCTCGATTTCTTTGATCGTCTCAAGTCTGTCAGCAGGGGTTATGCTTCGCTGGACTACCATTTCGTGCGCTTCCAGCCGGCTAACCTGGTCAGGCTGGACGTGCTTATTAACGGTGATACAGTAGATGCGCTTGCCCTGATCGTGCATCGTGATCATGCCCAGTCCAAGGGCAGGCTGCTCACGGAAAAAATGAAGGAACTGATTCCAAGGCAGCTTTACGATGTTGCTGTACAGGCCGCTATTGGCGGACAGATTATTGCCAGGACCACGGTTAAAGCGCTACGCAAGAACGTAACGGCAAAATGCTACGGTGGAGACATTACCCGCAAGAAAAAGCTGCTGGAAAAACAGAAGGCCGGTAAAAAACGTATGAAACAGGTAGGCAATGTTGAAGTGCCGCAAGAGGCATTCCTGGCCATACTCAAAGTAGACAAGTGAGCCACAAGAGTAATCTGAAAGTGAGTGCATAATGAGTTTTGATTTTTCCCTGATACTTCTGATCTTCTCGGCCATCACCGGCGTGGTATGGCTTTTTGATGTACTGGTGCTGAAACGTCCCAGGATGAAAAAAGTACAGGAATTCCTAGCGCAGAAAGATGTTTCGGAGAGCGATTTCAGGGCTTTTCTGAATTATCAGCTGACCGGTACAAGAAAAGATCTCAGCGATAGTATTCAGCAAAGCCAGGAAAACTTCAGGCAAAACAATTCATTTTCTAATCAGAAAACACTTGAGCAGGCCCTTGATATATACCATGAGCCGCTCATTGTCGACTATGCCAAGTCCTTTTTTCCCATTATTTTTGCCGTACTAATTTTAAGATCTTTTCTCTTCGAGCCTTTTCAGATTCCTACCGGCTCGATGATTCCTACGCTCAATGTAGGTGATTTTATTGTGGTGAATAAAAATGCCTACGGTGTCAGGCTGCCTGTGAGCGGGACCAAGATTGTGGATGTGGGAGAGCCTAAAAGGGGGGATGTCATGGTGTTTATACCACCGCATGATCCCAACTACTACATCAAAAGGGTGATCGGGCTGCCAGGTGACCACATTCGCTATGCCAACAAGACAATCTATGTAAACGGTGAGTCACTGGAACAGGAATACGTGGACTTCATCAATACCCGGCGTCCTCCTGTAGTATATTCTCTGGAAACAGTGGGAGACATCACACATGATATCTACACATCGCCCTCGCCAACTTATATAAGACCAGGGTCCTGGCTGTGGCCAGAAGGCAGGGTTATACCAGAGGGTCACTATTTCATGATGGGTGATAATCGGGATAATAGCAGCGACAGCAGGGTATGGGGTCCTGTCTCGGAGAATAAAATAGTAGGCAAGGCTGTTGCGGTATGGATGCACAAAGATCCAGGATTGAAACTGCCAACCTTCAGTCAGAACAGATTGATTAAAAATCCATAGAAG
>Ga0181589_10001751_pt1 | contig 16930 bp, 17 predicted proteins | sample 071ome_25_FD_132444 | JGI IMG/M metagenome (GOLD analysis project Ga0181589, IMG submission 132444) | Coastal salt marsh microbial communities from the Groves Creek Marsh, Skidaway Island, Georgia - 071410BT metaG (megahit assembly) | ecosystem: Environmental > Aquatic > Marine > Intertidal...
CATTGCAACTGCTGCTGCAATTGACGTGACTAGTGGGCGCTTTTTTATCGAAACATGTTTCATGATTGCACTCCCTCTTTTTTATTAAATTGCTGCTGTGTCCGAAGGACACACAACACCTCATGCTGAATTTTGCACTCAGCCCCGTAAGAGTACCCTAAACGTGCACAATGTTTACACTATAAATGCACAATTATTATGCTAAAGCTCTAGCCGGGGCGGTTTATGCAGGCATGACTAATTCATAACATATTGAAATATAAGAATAAAAAAAAATAAATAAAAAAAACGGAGATAAATACGTTTTTTTAAAAACACTGTTTTTATATTGAAACAATAGGAAAAAATAAATAATCCAATATTTACAATAACTTATATAAAAAATGCAGGTGGAGCTTCAAAGGAACTTTGCATAAAAAAAACATAATTCGGGGCTTTGCTTGGATTTTTTAACTGTGGAGTTGCGTTTTTCTTGCTGTAATTCAACTTTTAAGCCCTATTTAAGCCATACAGGAGCTTGGAATTGAACTTCATTTAGGGAAAAGAGGCATTGATAGCTTTCAATATGCTGTGGTAGAGAGTGCAACAGAGGAATTTGCTCATCGCCAATCATTCTAATGCTATGCATCAAACTAATGCTATGCATAAAAGGTGGAGTGCGCAGAGCTCAAAACCTGCGTGAGGCAATGTAACGTATAATAGATGGTGGAGCAGGAAAGCATGCTGAGATATGAGCGATTAAGCCCCCCCACATTGATTCTGTTATACGGGTGAAAAAAAACCGGCCCTTGGGCCGGTTTTTTTATTTTCTCTGAAGGGTTTTACGAAATAAGACTGTTAATCAGTCGGATCTCTTCGCCCCAGGGGTCATTCACCAGCTCGGGTTCCGGATTGAGCACCATGGTGGCGCGCTCGCTATTGGTGAAAGGTCGCCAGTCAGGTATGCCGGCATGGTTCGGATTGCCGCTTCGGGCAAAGCTGGCCCAGGCAGTGGACATGATGACAGCCAGGGCATCCTGGGCCGGACCGCTACCGATAGCAGGACCGGCCACAGCAACATTATTGAGGGCAAAAGGGATGTCCATGCAATGCATGGCGCGTAGCTCGCCATCTCGCACCGGTGAATAAAAGTCATAATAGTACTTATAGACCGGAGCTCTGCCCAGCGCAGCCTTGCGTTCAGCCTGCAGATTGGTTCCTTGACGAAAGCCTGAACCATCGGTGGCAATAATCAGATACAAATCGAGATTGCTGGCCTGGGGGCGGTTCGAGCGGTACAGCGAAATGACCCGATTGGTGTCGCTGTCATTGGTGCCCAGCGCCTGGCTGACATAATAGCGCAGCGCCTGTTCATCCAGTTCGTCATAACTCTGCCCGGTGTTCCAGGTGACTTCCGTTTCGGTGGATCCAATCATCAGCGGAACATCCGCTGACAGCGCACTGGCCGTAGGATCAAACACATGCGTGGGCAGGGTGCGACCGTCAACGACCGGTCCAAAGCCACCGACCCCTGGGTTCTCAGCCAGGGCATCCCGCAGTATATAAAAGGGGACTTCCTGCAGTGCATCCAGGTTATTGGGGCTGATATCCATCACCCGCAGCACGTTATAGGCCGTTTCCGTTGCCCTGTCTGCAGACTGGGAGCGAACCTGGCTGCCGCTTTGCGCGATGGCGCGATGGAACAGCCCCTGTGCTGCCGGCATGCCAAGCAGGGTGCTGACTTTGGAACCACCACCGGATTGCCCCAGAATGGTGACATTGTCAGGGTCACCACCAAAGGTTTCGATATTGTCGCGCACCCATTCCAGGGCCATGACCACATCCATCATGCCGACGTTACTGGCCTCGGCATATTTTTCGCCGCCAATTTCAGGCAGGTAAAGAAAGCCAAAGCCGTTGAGGCGGTGATTGACACCAACGAAAACCACATCGTGATCGTCAGCCATGTTGGTGCCATCGTAGACGTGACCACCGGATGAGCCGCCGGAAAATCCACCACCATGTAACCAGACCATCACTGGTCGCTTGCGGTTATCATTCAGGCCCTTGCTCCAGACATTCAAGACCAGGCAGTCTTCACTGGAGGGCTCCATGCGATACAGCACACCCCATTCGTGAATCAGGGGACGCTGTGTCTGTGGGGCGCGAGGGCCAATGTCCAGCGCGTCTCTGACGCCACTCCAGGGTGAAACCTTGCGGGCTGGTAAAAAACGGCTACTGCCGCCGGTTGGGGCACCATAAGGCACCCCCCGGAAGGCGTGTACCGCACCACGGCGTGTGCCACGCAGACGGCCGCTTTCGATTTCTACAGTCTCGCCGTTGACATAGGGAGCTGCCGAAGCCTGCTGCGCATGCAGGCGGGTCGAGGCTGTGATTGCGCCAGCGGCTGCCACGGCGCCTAGTCCGAGAAAGGCCCGCCGGTCTACTTCAGGCAACACAGTCTCTTGCTCTTTGTTAAGATCAGTATTGTCGGTAGTCATGGTTTTGTCCTATATAAGAGGCGTTTGTTTAGTTGCTGTATTCGCGGAAATTCATCGGACGCTCGACACTGGCGGGAACATTGCCATCACGTGTTGCCATGTCCCAGTGTTCCTGGATCCAGCCGTCTTCAACGCGGAACATGTCGAACCAGTTCCATTTGTAGACTTCATTGTTGCGCGAGGGATCCTCGGAGTAACGTTTCATCATGTACAGTACGATATCGCCGCTGGCCAGAATCAGTTCCGGTTCATCAATCCACTCATCCTGAACCGGCTGCGGGTCGGCAAAGCGGCTGAAAAAATCAACGAAGCCGGCGCGGCCATCGGGGACATTCGGGTTGTGCTGGATATAGTCTTCGGCCATCACTTCTGCGGCCAGGTCTATCTGGTCGTACTGCAGAATGTCTTTCATCTCGATATTGACCAGCTCAATGGCATCCCGCTCGGCGCGTGAATAGTTGCTGGGGGCTACTGGGCGTGGGCCAATGCCGGGATTGACGGCCATCACAGGGGCGCCGGGAGGTGGAGCAGTGCGGAAAACGGAATCCCAGTGCTCTGCCACCATACCATTTTCTACCCGGACAATATCAAAGAAGTTGTAATCGTACTCTTCACCGGTATTGGGGTCGTTGGCCTGACGCTCCCAGACAAATACCACGTAGTCGCCCTTGGCAAACTGTATGACCGGTGCAGGGGTGATGCTTTCCGGAATCGGGCGCTCCTGGGCGAAGTTGCTGAAAAATTCAACAAAGGCTGCACGGCCCGTGCTGATGTTTGGGTTATGCTGTGTATAGCTTTCGGCCATGAACTGGTCGGCCTGGTTGAGGCGGCCGCCCATCAGTACGGTGCGCCACCATTCATCCACCAGCTGCAAGTTGGCCTGTTCCTGTGCGGTCATCTGTCCCTGGGCATTGGCGAACAGACTGAGTAAGAACATGGGTATGAATAGAAGCGATAATAAGGATTTGTTTAAATTCATGAGAGACTCCCTGATAATATTTTGCAATAAAACTGAGCATTTTTTGCCAGCCAGCGCCGAGAATACCACTGCCATTGTCGGCTGCATACCCATTGTTGACGGTTCAGGGTATTATTCCGGCTGGCAAGAAATGATACTGAGGAGAGTTACATGAAATGCTTTAAAGTGAGTCTATTTAGTGTGCTGATGATGTTCGCGGGCATGGCTCGTGCGGATATCTATGAGCTGAGAACCTATACCACCTATGATGGACGTTTGGATGCGTTGCTGGCGAGATTTGAAGATCACACCATGCGTATCTTCGAGCAGCATGGCATTCACAATGTGGCTTACTGGGTACCTCAGGATATGCCCAACACGCTGATCTACATTGTTTCCCATGCAGACAGGGAAAGCGCAATGCAGAACTGGACAGCCTTTCGCAATGATCCACAATGGCAACAGGTAGCAAGCGATTCCCAGCGAGATGGGCAGATAGTCGAGAATGTAGTATCCATTTTTATGGAGACCACCTCATGGTCGCCAATGCAATGAGTGACAATCAAAATTTACAAGGAGAAAAAATGAAACAAGCAATCAGAATAACAGCAACAGCAAGTTTAATGGGACTCCTGGCACTGCCTTTGTCAGCGCAGGAATTTCAGGCAGGGCCTCCCCTGAGCGCCATCAATCAGGTGGGCGAATATGTGCCCATGTCAAGTAACGTTAAGGTGTATGGCAGTTTTCATTTTACTGAAAGCTGTACCTTTGATGCGGACAAGAACCTGATTGTTTCAATGAATGCCGGTAACCGGGCCGAAGGTGCGCCTGAAGACGGCTTTGTTTCACTGATCAATCCCGATGGCAGTGTGCACACACCAAGATTTATCGGCGCCACACGTGATGGTCTGGATTTAGTTGATCCCATTGGTAGTGCAGTAAGAAATGGTGTGCTCTACACAGTGGATTCCGGTTACCTGCGCTCTTTTGACCTGGCAAGTGGTCGGCCGCTGAATTCATTTCAGGTCCCCGGTGCCGGATTTTTAAATGGCATAGGTGTGGCGGAAGACGGCACTGCCTTTATTTCCGACAGCAATAATGAGCGGATTATTGAAGTGACAGCAGACGGTAGAAGTTCTGTCTTTTATGAAGGCCCGGCTTTGGCCCGGCCTAATGGTGTTGCCATTGATAACGATGGGAATGTCGTGGTAGTGAATATCAATACCAATGATGTGCTTACCTTTAACCGTGAAGGCGAAGTCATTCTGACAGAACATTCCGTTGAAGCAGGCAATGATGGTGTAGTGGTTACGGCTGATGGCACCAAATACACCAGCAGTGTACGATTTGGTAGTGTTTCACGTATTCGACCGGGGCAGGATGCAGAGGTCATTGCGTCGGGAATACCCAGCGCCGCCTCCATGTGTTACGACTCGACGCAGCATCAGCTGGTGATTCCAATGAATCCGAATAATGCTCTGGCATTTATCAAGCTGTAATTATTGACGAAACAGACGGAGCCGGCAGTTTTCTGTCGGCTCTTTTTTTGAGAAGGAAGAAAAGAAAATCTTATGTTGTCAGTATTGAAAAATGTAGGAATGGATTTCAGGCATTTTCCTGCCTTAGTGCTTGCAAGTTGTGTCATTGTGTTGGGCCTGTCCCCTGCTCGGGTCTTGGCTCAGGGTAACAAGCAACTGGAGCTGCTTTATTCGGATGCATTTGATGGTCGTGGCCGGGAAGACCAGATGATCGCTACCTACAAACAGAACAATACCTGGAGCGTAGGAGACAGTTTTTTATTTCTGGATATTGCCCATCTGGGGAATATCGAGAATGGTGGAAATTTCTATTTTGAATGGCAGCCCCGCTTGAGTCTGGGGCAGCTTTTTAGGGATGCTCCACTGGCCTTCGGGCCATTCAGCGATGTGTTTTTCATGGCTGAAATCGACCGAGTACATAACAAGCGTGTACATAACAATATCTATCTGGCCGGCCTGAGCAGCAACCTGGCTCTGCCAGGATTCCGCTTTTTCAAGTTCTCCTTGCTAGCCCGCAACGATCCAACACAGCCGGGCAGCGCCGGGCAAATCACACTGAGCTGGAATTATCCATTTACCCTGGGATCGCAGCAGTTCAGCATTGAAGGTTTTCTTGATTCAGCAGGTTCTGAGGGTAATGCCAGCAATTTCACGATCGTACAGCCGCAGTTTCTCTGGACCTATAACGAGCTCCTGAAATTCGGGCTGGAATACAATTACTGGCACAACAAAGGTCGTGCCGGCTTCAATGAAACAGCCTGGCAGCTGATGATGCGCTTTACCTTCTAGCTGACCTTAACCTTTATAAAAAGGGGCTGATCGGCGAAGCAGGCATCATGGCAGAAATTCTCTACTCGGCAATTACAGGATTGACCAAGGTGCCGATCTGGTCGATGCTAACGCTGACTTCATCGCCCGGTTTCATCCACAACGGAGGGGTTCTGGCATAGCCGACACCACCGGGCGTACCGGTGGCGATGACATCGCCGGGTCTCAGTGTCGTGAAGGCTGAAATGTAGGCAATCAGTTTGGCAACAGGAAAAATCAGGTCTGCAAGGGCTTGGTCCTGCAAAACTTCACCATTGAGACGTGTTCTCACATGCTGCTTGCCCAACTCTGCGACTTCATCGGTGCTGACCAGATAGGGCCCGAATCCACCACTTGCAGGAAAATTTTTACCAGGGGTAAAGTGACTGGCATGTCGTTGCCAGTCGCGTACCGAGGCATCATTGAAGCAGCTGTAGCCGGCGACATACTGGATGGCATCGGCTTCACTGACATGCCGGGCTGTTTTACCAATGATGACTGCCAGTTCGCCTTCGTAATCCAGTTTATCCGATTGCGTCGGTCGTACAATAGGCTGCCGGTGTGCGACGAGTGTATCGGCAAAACGGGTAAAGATCACAGGGTACTTGGCGTCGGGGCTCCTGCCGGTTTCGGCGATATGGTTGGAATAGTTCAGACCGATACAGATGATTTTATCGGGATCAGGAATCGGGGGCAGATAGGTGATTTCATCCGGATTATAGATTGCGCCTTCTTCAAGCTGATCGAGCGTATCATTGCTCAGGACTTTTTTAAGGGAGGTGAAGGCGCCACCGGTTTCAAGCAGTTCGATGACCTTGTCGTTTTCCAGTTTGCCAATACTCGCCTGCTGGTCGGGACGTAAGAAGCTAAGATATTTCAATGCAATTTCCTGTTAACTCGCTGAAAGGTAAAGCATGCTAGCCCCGAGTCTGAATGCTGTCAATTCTGCTTTTGCCAGGCGCTTGATGCTAAACTGACTGGAAAATTGAGCCAAATCATTTACCCTGTCAAAAAAGGCATATACGCTTGGACACAGGTTATACAAGATAGGGGAGTTACTATGAATCTGGAAGAAATCAAACAGACCCTGCTGGAAAAACAGCAGGAAATTATGTCCCGCGTTGACCGTACGCATCATCATATTCATCACCGGGATGAACCGGTGAGCGCTGATTTCAGTGAGCAGGTCACTGAAATGGAAAACGAAGAAATTATCCACGCGCTGGATGGTGAAGGGCGGCTTGAATTAAAGAAAATCAAACAGGCACTTGAGCGACTTGAAAGTGGCGATTACCCCTATTGCTCCCGTTGTGGTGCAGAAATCGGTGAGCAACGTCTGGTGGCCTTGCCGGAAGCGGATCAATGCATTTCCTGTGCGCAGACTGAGGCTTAAGCGCTCCAGCTATCCTTACTGTCATCAATGCTTTTTTCACCCCATTCCAGCTGGTAGCGTTCCATCAGATAGCACAGGCAGTCCTGCCGGACAATGCTGATATCCCCGCGAGGGGGCAGGGCGCGCCAGAAACGCCAAAATTCAGGGCGCATACTTTGCTCATCGGTTTCGTCCCAGAAAGCATTGGTTTCTATGCCGCGGGAATCAAGCCACTGGTTGAGGCGGTTGACGACATCACCCTTGCCGGAACCATCCACGCCAGATAAAAGAATAATGACGGAGTGCCGGGTTCCTTTAAGTTTAAATTGCTGATCCAGCAGGCGGGTATGTAACTCGGCTTCTAGCCGGTTAAACTCTTTCTTGGAAAGTTTATGGCCAATTTCGGCAACTTCGAACATGCTACTTCCTACCTGATCAGGTTGTGCTTATTCTCACAGTCTATGTTACCGGCAAAAGGACTGCTTGATTCGCGTCAAGCAGCCCATTTATTGAGTGCGGCACGAAAACGTGCCAGGTCACTGATTAATAGGGTTTTTGAAAGATCAGCAGCAGGCGGTCACTAGGGCCTTCCAGACCAAAGACGGGCGTGCTGCGGTCATCATCCGGATTGGACAGTAGAGCGCTTTGGTCAAGCAATTCAAAACCGGCGGCAGTGACTTCTTCAATGACCAGCGCGGGGTCAATGCGATGCAGCTCTTCAGACACCGCCCAGTCAGAACCGTCAGGTGCCCGGTGATCTATCACCAGGTATTTACCTCCTGGCTTGAGGGCTTCAAACAGCAGGGCATTCATCTGTGCGGTATCCACGCCAGTCGGCTGCAGGTCATGATAGGAGTTGATGATAAAGGCCGCATCAGCATTCTGTGCATAGGGAGCCTGATGGTAGAACACCATGGTATAGCCAGCATTGGCATGGGAGCGCGCAAAGGCAATGCCATTTTCATCGGCACCGAAGCGCTGCCAGGGTGGCAGATCGTACATGTCCAGCTGGCCTTGCGGGCCGATGGCTTCAGACAGAATGGTCGAGTAGTACTGGCCCAGTGCAGATAATTCAATGATGTGGTCGCCTTCATTAAGGCCGAACAGAGTTAGCACCTCTGCTGGTTTGCGTGTGCTGTCGCGCGCGGTATCTTCTGCACTACGCTGATCGGATAACACAGCATTACGAATATGAATTGGCGTGTTAGCTGCGGGCGTGTATTCCTGTGCCAGCAAGAAGCTGGTATTCAAAAACAGGCATAGACCGGTAAAAAGGGTGCTCAGTGTTTTCATGATATTAGTGTCCTTCGCTTAATTCTTTTTTGAGGAAATCGCTTTCGGCGACAGCACGATCCTTGCGAATCTTGCTGCGCGCCTGGTGCTCCTGACTTTCGGATTTACGGGTGCTTTTACTGGTGCGAATGCCGGCAGGTGAAAACTGTTTTTCCAGATTGGCGCTCTGGCAGAAATCACAGTCAGGCTTCTCGTTGACCAGTACGATCTTCTCAAAGCGTTTCCCGCAATCCAGACATTTGTATTCAAAAATAGGCATGGGGGAATGATACTACAGGCGTTTCTTGCTCGACTAGTCCCTGATTTACGATGCCTGCTTGTAAGTACGAATAAACAGGCCGGCATCCTTGAGCTTGCCCAGTGCGGTTTCCTTGTCCTGCTTGTTAAGGAAGCTGCCCAGTTCCAGGGTTTGCTTGCCATCACTGATTTCGATACCCAGTGGGGCATGGGGATGCCGTGGATGGGTAAGTTCCAGAAAGCAGCTTTCACGGTTGAAGTGCCAGCTGCGTTTGGGAAAGTGCCTACCGACCTGCACCAGAATTTCACCTGGCGAAAAAGTAATGACCTGGCGCTGATAAGTCGCCAGGCAGACCCGGTATAAAAAGAAGGCCACAAGAGCAGCTTCGATGCCGGAAAAGGGCAAGATCATCCACGCCCCGATGAAGGCCCAGAAGGTGCCGATAGCTAGCATGGTGCCGCAGATCAGCAGGAGCGACAACCGGGTTTCAGCCCAGGTGGCCGAGCGGTTGGGCAGTAAGGTGAGGGTGCTGCTGCTTGCTTGCTGACTGGACAGAACCATTCCTGAATTCTAGCAGTTTGGTCCTGCCTGCGAAATAAAAAGCCGGCCATATGGCCGGCTTTTCAATGCTTAAAGCACTGACTGCTTAATCAATCGCGAAGCAGTAAAACAGGCCAGCACCACCACCAGCGGCTACCCCCTCAGGGCTGCAGCTACGGGTGTTGTGAGCCGAGTTCCAGGAATTATCAGTACGGCCATGACGGTCATGATGGCCGATACGGGCACTGCCTTCATCATTGCTGGTCCAGTTGTTGCAGGTCATATCATCGCCGGCAGGAAAAGCGGCACCACGAATGGTGGAGCCAGTCAGGATGTCATGAACGCTGGGGCCAAGGCCATATTCACGGGCCAGAATGCCATTCACGATGTCGCCGTTTTCTGTTCTGGCGTGAAATGGATGTAAACCGCTGCCTTCACGCGCACGTTCCAGCGAATCACCGTGCAGATGATCCAGGTCTTCGGCAATCAGGTTGCCAGCAGACCCATACCAGGGGCCGTTGCCGATACGGTCACGCGCATTGACGGCATTGGGGCCCTGAGTGCTCAGGTAGGCATGCCAGGTGGCATCGCCACGGCCAACAGCAGAAGCCAGTGCCTGACAGTGCGCATCAGCGCCAGCCAGACCGCCCAGATCGCCACCATCGAGGCCGACACTCGTAATAAAGAAGGACATGGGTTCCTGTTCGCCGTTCTGTGCCAATGCCATATTGGCGGCAAACAGGCTAGTCAAAATTATCAAAGGTGTTTTTATGTTTATCACGATCATTCCTCTTGGATTCTTTGGTGTTCCCTAAAAAGGTTTTATAACCCGGCAAATTGCATAGACTGCCGGATGCCGGGTTCAGATACTACCATCAATTCTGGCTGGCCGTTATAGTCGATTGCAGATGAATGCAGCGTTTTCGAGAGCCTTAGCCTCTCAGGCTATGCTAGTATCGCTGCGCGAGTTTCAAACCGGATAAACACACATAAAGAGCGAGATGGTAGATATGAGAAAATTATTGATGACAGCGCCGATGCTGCTTTTACTGTCCTGTGCCGGGCTTTTTAGCTTGGGCCTCAGCGCCCAGCCGGATGAGTGCAGCAGCAGTGGGGGGCTGAATTTTATTTGTGATTTCAATGGCGCTCCAGAGGATCTGGTCAATGTGCCCGGCACTGAGTGGGTGGTGGCAAGCACCTACCTGCCCGGTGACCCGGTGGGCCTGTATCTGGTGAATAGCTACAGCAAACAGGTTTCCGTGCTGTATGGCGAAGGCGAGGGCAGGGACCGCCACAACCGAAATCGTTACGGAATATGCCCGGGAGCGCCACGGCGAGATGAGCTGGAGACCCATGGCCTGGGTATCCTGCCCAAAGCCGGTGAGACCCAGGTGTTTGATTTGTATGCGGTCAGCCATGGTGCGCGTGAAGCTATTGAGGTCTTCGAGCTGGATACCAGTGCTGCTCGCCCTGAAATCACCTGGGTGGGCTGCGTGATGATGCCGGAAGGTCTGGATGCCAATGATGTCAGCCCGATGCGTGACGGCACCATTCTGGCTACCGTGCTGATGCATCCCGGTAACACGTTTGATGACCTGCTCTCGGGTCGGCCTACAGGAGGTGTGTATCGTTGGAGCCCCGGTATGGACGGTTTCACCATGCTTGAAGGCTCTGCATTACCGGGGAATAACGGCATTCAGGTATCGGCCGATGAAAGTGAAATTTTTGTCGCGGCCTCTGGCTTGAGCGCAGTGGTTGCCTTGTCAAACAGCAATCCTTCCCGTGTTTTACGGCGCACGCGCACGCTGCCGTTTGCCCCGGATAATGTGGTGCTGGGTAGCGACGGTTATTTGCTGACAGCCGGCATGCGTGATGATGAACCCGCCTGTCGGGGTACCGGGCTGCCACCGGTTAGTGATTGCCCTCGTGGCACCATTGCGGTATCGATCCACCCCCTTACCATGAAAGACAGTACCATTTTGGATGCGCCGGCAAATCCGGATTTCAGTCGGGCAACCATGGCAATTGTGACTCCGGGGAATGAAGTGTGGATCGGCTCCTTTGGTACACCGAAAATTGCCTACCAGGTACGGGATGCCAGCGATTGATGCACTGACTTCCCTTTCAACAGGCGATGTAAAGCCGGGCAAGCTGCTTTATACTCATGGCAGGTGTGCCAAGGGGCACGACTGCTTAACATACTAAACGCGTAAAGGATCAAAGATGGCTCAAATCACTTTAAGAGGTAATCCGATTAACACCAACGGCGAACTGCCTGCTCCAGGTACGAAGGCCCCGGCATTTTCACTGGTAAAAACAGACCTGTCTGCGCTGGATTCCGCGGATCTGGCCGGCAAGCGTGTCATTCTCAATATTTTCCCCAGCATCGATACGCCGGTTTGCCAGTTATCCGCCAAGGCTTTTAACAGCAAGGCAGGCGCGCTGGACAACACTCTTGTCGTCTGCACCTCAATGGACCTGCCTTTTGCGCTTAATCGTTACTGCGGTGCCGAGGGTCTGGATCAGGTGGTGCCGGCATCCGCTTTCCGTTCAGATTTCGCCAGTGACTACGGCGTAAAAATGAGCGACGGGCCACTGGCGGGACTGACCGCCCGCGCGGTTGTCGTCATCGATGAAAACGGCACGGTAAAACATGCTGAACTGGTGGGGGAAATTGCCGACGAGCCGGATTATGATGCGGCACTGGCAAGTCTGTCCTGAGTTTTACAGCTTACTCAAAACCTTGTATCGATAATAAAAAGCTGCCCTTGCCGGGCGGCTTTTTTATTATCAACCTACTGTTCCGGAATTAGTAATAGCGCTCTGCTATTTTTTCTTTGTGCAATTCCTCCTGGTTAGAATTCGTTTTATATCGGTATTTAAAGCCTATTTATATTTCCGATAAAAATTCAGCATACTGCAATAATGCCCTTATTGTGCCATTACCGTGAGTAAATTCATTGGTCAGTTGGCGTATTAGTCCACTAGAATGCAGGCATTGATCGGCAGGGAAGACGAATATCAATGCTGGAACGGCAAATCCTTAAATACCTCTACGCCAACTATCCGCTGGCCATTTTCATGACCATGCTGCTCAATGGCATGCTGTTTGCCATCGTGAGCAATGAAAGCAATGCCCAGAGCCTTTTTATCTGGTATCTCAGCTTGAGTCTCCTGCAGTCGTTTCGCCTGGCGGACTATCTATATTACCGCTTCATCCAGCAGGGCGAAATCTACTCAGTATTTACCATGTTTCGTAATTTCAGGTTGGGCACACTGGGGACCGCCCTGACGATTGGCGCCTTGCCGGTTTTGATTCTGAATAATGTTGGCCTGACTGAACTGGTGTTCGTAGCTTTCGTGTTTGCCGGCATCACCGCTGGGGCTACCAGCAGCCTTGGCATCGATCGGGTGTCCCTGCTTTTGTATCTGCTGCCCGTGCTCTTGCCGCTGACTTTCTGTTTTTTCAGTCTGCCGGGCTCCATGCCACTGGTCATGGCACTGATAATTCCGTTCTATTCAGTCTATCTGTTTCTTAACAGCAGCCGCTTTATCAGCCGCCTGACCGAGAATGTGCTCTTACGGGAAGAGGCCAGCAAACGTGAGAAGGAAATACTGCTGAGACAGAAGCAGGCAGAACTCATCGTGAAAATTCAGGCGGCTTACATGGAAAACAGAGTAGACAGGCGCTTCTTCCAGCAGGTTTTGCAAGAGTTGCAGAACTTGAGCGATTGCCAGTACGGCTTCATGTGCCGACTGCACCACAAAACACCTCATGAATTTGACAGCGTGCTCATCAGCCAGCTTGGGGATCTGGATCTACGCAGGATTCAGGGTGAATCCCTGCACATTGATGAGCTAAACCAGCGTCCGCTGAGCCTGGAAGCTTATTTCGCACAGGTGATTACACAGAAAAAAGAATTGAGCGTAGATTCGATTGAATTGCTACACGGTAAGCCACCAGTAAAAACACTGGGGAATTTCTATGGTTTTCCGCTGCTCAGTGAAAACCGGGTTATCGGTATCATTGTGCTGCTTTACCCTTATGGCTCGATGCCTGATCCCCTGCCTGAGCTATTGCAGACTCTGATGGATACCCTTGCGCGTGTTTTGGTCGGTCAGGCGGGAGATCGCAGAACTTTAGGGACTTCATTGAAGCGTTCTGCTTATGAGGGGTTAAAAAAATCGGACAGAGATTGGCCTGACTCACTCTAGCCTACCTTAGGGCAATATGCTGGAAGCCACTCTCATTGAAAATGTCCCAGGTCATTTATCCCTGTGTACAGAAGAAGCCTTTGGGCCGATAACATGCCCTATGGCGGTGTCAATGAGAGTGGCCAGGGTCGCGAAGGCATCCGCTTTGCTATGGAAGATATGTCCGAGATTCGTAAGTTGCAGATTCGTACACTCTGAACTCTGATCCATCCGGGAAGGATAATTCCTAATTTGATTGTACCCTCAGACGGCTTTTGCTAGTCTCAGGCGACGGTAATTCTCAACATTCATAACAAAATCAATAAGCTCACGGAGAGATGCCATGTCCCGAGTTAGTTTTTATCTGTCTTTAGCTATTTCCTCAATGCTGCTAGCGGCCTGCGCACCAGAGCAGAACGCAGTCACTGATGTCAGCCCCGAAGCCATGCCGGCAGGGCCTGCAAGGTCACAGGGCAGTAGTATCAGCGGCCGGGTTAGCAGTTCTGCAGGTCCCGAGGCCGGGGTCTGGGTGATTGCCGAAACCGATGATCTGGATACGCCCTATGCCAAAATCGTGGTGACCAATGACAACGGTGAGTATCTGCTGCCTGATTTACCGGCTGCGTCTTACCAGCTCTGGGTGCGCGGTTATGGGCTGGTGGATTCAGCAGCAGTCACAGCCAGCCCCGGCACAAGCCTTGATCTGGATGCGGTCATAGCGCCGGATGCACTGACAGCCGCGCAATATTACCCGGCCGGTTACTGGTACTCCCTGCTGGAGATTCCCGATGCCAGTGAGTTCCCGGGAACAGGCTCCACGGGTAACGGTATCAGTCCCAACCTGAGGCATCAGGAAGAATTCATTGGCCGTGTGGGCAATCAGGGTTGCCTGGCCTGTCATCAACTGGGCAATCAGGCCACGCGTACCATTCCGGCCCTGTTCAGTGATCTGGATACCGATGCAGCCTGGCAGCGTCGCATTCAGTCCGGACAGGCGGGTGGCAACATGATACGGGGTATGACGGATATTGGTCTGGAGGCCTTCAATGCACTGTATGGCAACTGGAGTGAGCGCATCGCCGCCGGTGCTCTGCCGCCGGCACCGGAACGTCCGCAGGGTCTGGAACGCAATCTGGTCATCACCATCTGGGACTGGGCGGATCCGCAGGCCTATATGCATGACCTGGTGTCCACCGACCGGCGCAATCCAACCCTGAACCCTAATGGCCTGATTTACGGCGCCACTGAACTGAGCACCGATTACCTGCCGGTGCTGGACCCGGTCAACAACCGTATCGATCAGGTGCCTTTAAGCATGCTCGATCCCTCTGCGCCTTCCGTTTCCGGTGTTCAACTGGCCGAGTCGCCTTACTGGGGTACCGAAGAGCCCTGGGATTCGCAGACCAATGTGCATAATCCGATGATGGACCAGGATGGTCGGGTCTGGATTACGGCACGTACCCGTGGCAATGATAATCCGGCCTGGTGTCAGCAGGGTTCGGAGCATCCGTCGGCACAGGCGTTTCCGTTGGACCGCAGTGGTCGTCAGTTGGGTGTCTATGATCCTGAATCGGATGTCTATACCCCTATTGATACCTGCTTCAGTACTCACCATTTGATGTTTGCCGAGGATGCCGATAACACCCTGTGGACCAGCGGTGGTGGCCCGGTGGTGGGCTGGCTCAATACCCGCGAGTATCTGGAAAGTGGAGATGCCCAGGCAGCCCAGGGCTGGACGCCGATGATTCTGGATACCAACGGCAATGGTCAACGTGATGCCTATACCGAACCGGGTCAGCCGATGAATTCCGAGATGGATACGCGCATTATGAATGGCTCCTATTATGCCGTCGCTCCGGCTCCGGACGGTTCTGTCTGGGGTACCTTGCTGGGCTATCCCGGCGGAGTGGCCCGGCTGATACCGGGTGAAGATCCCACGAGGGATGCCTTGGTGGAATACTATGAATTGCCTGTCGATGAAAACGGTCGGGCGATTGAAGGCTTTTCACCGCGTGGCGGTGACGTTGATCGTGATGGGGTGATGTGGGTGGCGCTGGCCAGTGGCCAGATGGCCAGTTTTGATCGCCGTCTGTGTACAGCGCCTCTGAATGGACCGGAAGCCACTGGTCAGCACTGTCCGGAAGGCTGGTCTTTTTATACCGAGCCGCTGCCGCAGTTTCAGGGGCTGGATCGCGAGGGCAGTGTGGAAGGTTCCTACTACACCTGGGTTGATCAGCAGAATACCCTGGGCCTGGGCGACAACACCCCGATCAATACCGGCAACCTGAGTGGTGGCATGCTGGCCCTGAATGACGGCGAGTGGGTCAGGTTAAGGGTGCCCTATCCGCTGGGTTTTTACACCAAGTGGATGGATGGACGTATTGATGATCCGAATGCCGGTTGGAAGGGCAGGGGTATCTGGGCAACCTACAGTAGTCGAGCACCTTTCCATATGGAAACCGGTGCCGGCACGACCTCTAAGGTGTACAAGTTCCAGATGCGGCCAGACCCGCTGGCAGATTAGCTTTTTGATAGGGTAGCTAGAAGAAACTGGAGCAGCAGGTGTCAGCGGCAATTCTTACGCTGACACCTTCGATGTATCAGGGATGCAGCACCAGTACGTCGGAATGCAGATAATCCAGCACGCCCTGTGCCGTATTCCCCACCAGGGTTTCTGCCAGTCGTGATTTGGAAATCACACCCATGACGATAATGTCGACATGCAGTTCCTTCTTCAGGTTGAGCAGGGCCATCACGGGTTTTTCCTGTGACAGGTGCACGAAACCGGGAGCAATGTCGTAGCCGCTCATGAAATTGTCGAGCGCTTCCTGGTGCTTGGCAACAATACTTTCCGGTGAGGAGAACAGACCCGCAGAGGCTGAGCAGGCATGTGCTATGTGTAATTCACCGCCCAGTTGCTGTTCGGTTGCCAGGCTGGCATCCATGATCTTGCTGTCAAGCTGAATCGGTTTGTGGTGGGCATGGGTCGGGTCCACGGCCGCCAGCAGAATGGGTTTGCTTGGCCAGGCCTTGTCTCTTACCAGCAGCAGGGGGCGTTTACAGCTTCTGACCAGCTGCCAACTGTCATTGGACAGCACCACATGTTCATCATCGACATTGCTGTTGACGTGCTGAATGACCAGATCCACGTCATAGGCTTCAGCTTCCTTGGCGATTTCCTCGTAACGGGGGTAGGCCCAATGCACCTTGCTCGTGACCTGATAGCCTTTGTCCTTGAGTTTGCTGGCAACCTTTGCCAGACGCTCTTCCAGCTTGGCAACAAAAGCCTTGCGGATGTCGACTTCATCCTTGGCGAAACTGGAATAACTGTCGTGCAGGTACTCTTCAAAACCGCAGCCGATGATAATCAGCTCAGTGCCTGCCTTGTCGGAAACAAATCGTAGTGCTTTCTCAATCTCGATGGGATGCTCATCCGGCCCCTGCCGAAAATCTTCATTCACATCGAGTACGATCAGAATTCTATTTGTTTTGCTCATCCGGCCTCTCCAG
>Ga0181589_10001752_pt1 | contig 16927 bp, 9 predicted proteins | sample 071ome_25_FD_132444 | JGI IMG/M metagenome (GOLD analysis project Ga0181589, IMG submission 132444) | Coastal salt marsh microbial communities from the Groves Creek Marsh, Skidaway Island, Georgia - 071410BT metaG (megahit assembly) | ecosystem: Environmental > Aquatic > Marine > Intertidal zone...
AAATTACGAATTTTATATGTGGTCGGGGGGCACTTTCACAGATCCATACAGCATAAATACACAACTCCTTGTCGATAATAACCTTAACATTAAAGCTCAATTTTACCCAAAATTATTTTTAATTAGTGTACCACCAGTCCAAGAGCTAGAAGTTCAAGGCCATGGCCCTTACCCCTATGGCTCCACAGTCAATTTGTTTTCCCCACGATCACCTACTGGATACCGCTTTTCTCATTGGCTAGAAAATGATGAAGTAATCAGTATTTCAAATCCCTATTCATTCACAGTCACATCCGATAGACATTTGTCTGCAGTGTATCTGCCCCAACAATATAACATATCCATAACTTCAAGTGACGGCGGCACCATTGATCGTGTGCTTGACCAGAATGGAGATTTGGCAACTGAATTCTTCTTCGACTCCAACTACTCTGTCCTCCTCAGTCCTAACAAACACTTCAAGTTCTCAAACTGGTCTTCCGATTCATCCTCCTCAAACTTGTTACCCAAAGCAAGCGAACAGCCATTAGTTTGGAGCTTTAGTCCAGAAGCAAATGCAACTTTTCATGCAGAATTTGATATCATAGAAAATTATCTATTCATAAATGCTGGAGTCGGTGCCGAATCTGTCTACCCCTCTTCGAATATGTTCTTGGCCATTGATGAAAACATGCCTGTTCAAGCATTCCCCAAGGAAGGGTACAAATTTTCTTATTGGTCCGACCCTTTTGGTATTCTAAGTGAATTGTATTCAGCCGAAACCGAGGCAAACATCAGCAAGATTGATGTGTCCGCAGAGATTACTGCAAATTTTGAACTACTCGAATATCAGCTCAATGAAGATATTAACATAACACACTCTGATGGAGGTCACTCTGTTATTCAAAGTGGTGAAAACGGGCAATTCCAGCATTTCGGACAATATTCGATAAATGCGGTGCCCCACATTGGTTACAAATTTTCTCAATGGGAAGGTGATGGCAACCTTACAAACCTTACATTGGATCCCAACATTGCTAATAATGAGTTGATTTTAGACGGACCAATCAGCTTGATCGCTTCATTTGTACCAGCTGATTTTACCCTCGATGTTTCAAGCGAGCCTGATACCGGCGGTTGGGTAGAAGGAGGGGGGGGATTCTCAATACTAGATTCACTTTCTGTTCACGCAAAACCAAGCCCTTTTTGGCAGTTTGAGAAATGGGCAGGTGATACAGATCTTATAGTATCTCCTGATTCTCCAAGCACCCTTGTAGAAAACTGGAACGAAGGCTCTCCTCCTAGAGACTTTAGTCTAACTGCATACTTCTCCCCTATCAAAATTAACATCTCCGCCAACACTGAGGGCAGTGGATATTTGTCTTATTCCATATCTAACGGCGATACTCTTGAACAATCAGAACCCTCAGTTTCTTTGATTGATACGACCACTTACGCAGAGAACATTTTAAATATTGAAGGAGTGCCAAATGTCGGTTGGGAATTTCGAAAATGGAATGGGCTTCCTCAATCAGATAATGTAATTTCATACAGTCTTCTTGATCCCTTCCTTGAGGTGGCCTCTTTCTCTTCACCCACTGACATTAATCTAACCGCAAGTTTTGCAAGAAGTGAATTTGATTTATCTGTAAATGAAGCGACACTTGGCGGAGAAACGAACGGGTCTGGAACATACGCATTTGAGCAATTAGCTCAATTAAGTGCCAAACCTTCACCGGATTACAATTTCGTCAAGTGGAGCGGCCCTGGTTCCTCACTCCTCAACAACTCCGTATTCTCTCCTGATAATTCTTTAAATATGCCAGCTACTGAGCTCAGCATATATGCAGAATTTACACCTATAGTTTACAGTTTGTCACTAGACTCCGATGAGAATGGCGCTGTTAGTCACCAAGTTTTCTTTGAAGGAAATACTCATAGTGGATTAGAGGTCAATGGTACGAGTAAGGTAGTCTTCACTCCCCACCCAAATACTGGATATCAGCATAGTTTTTGGTACTGGGAAAAAAATGATGGATCATCAGGAATATCTTATTCTGAGAGCTTTACAATTATTTCGATGGATGGAAATTATTCAGTCCGTGCGGAATTCAGAGAGCCTCCGAGTAACCTGGATTATGATTTAGAAACTAATATTGATGGTGCCGGTATAGTTCAGGAAATTAAGCCTCTTGCTAGTCTGTCCCAAAGAACATTCGAGGCGACATCCTACCCGGGGTACACTTTTCTTGGTTGGGAAACCGAACAGACATCTTCAATCTTACCCCATTGGACTTCTCACACGATCGATATCAATGTAACAAATGGATCTAAAATTACTGGTATCTTCAGTAAAAATAATCCCACCCTTAAATTAGACTTCAATGATTCTACAGGACATGTAGAAATCCTTTCTGATTCGTCTGATGGCAAATTCTCACTACGAGCAACTCAGCAGGACAACTACTTATTTAAATCATGGAATTTGAGTAATTCATTCGACTATGAAGTCAGGCGAGATTACTCGTCTACCGTTTCCAATTCGTCTCGAATTTTTATTGAGGACAAAGAAAGTCCTGAGTTAACTCTTGTAAGAGGATTTGTTTATAATTTCGCGACTGACCTAAGTGACCAAGAGGAATTGTATTTTTCAGAACTGCCTGATCAAAACCAGTCAAACGCTTATTTAGATGGAATCAATGACCTCCAAGTGGCAAGTGGTTCTATTTCCTTTACTGTGCCACAAGATTGCCCCGACACTCTTTATTACCACAGCAATAAATTCCCTTATTCCGGCAATAAGATTGAAGTTATTTCATTGAACGAAACTGATTTAATACCATTTGCTGAAAACCCTACCTTAGATATCGAAATCCCCGCACCTTTAATGATTCAAGCTAATTTCTCGCCTAGGGAACTTAATGTAGATTTAGCTGTTTCAGGTTCAGGAGAGATTGAAATCTTAACTGAAAAGGTTTTTTATGGTGAGAAAGCCTCTTTTCAAGGAACTCCATCCGATCATTGGGAATTTTCGCATTGGGAATCAAACTTTGAAATTCTTGAACCTAGCAACCCCTCCCTCATTATCGAGCTTTTTGAAGATGCACAATTGACTGCCGTTTTCGAAAAGAAAGCTTACATTGTAGAAGTCATTTCTTCTCCTGATACTTTTGGCAATTCTTTCACCATTGATAACAAAAGCCTTTTTTATCACGGAGATGAAGTTCATATTTCAGCATCTCCCAAGTTAGGGAAGTACTTCACTCATTGGTCTGATCCTATTCTCGAAAATAGGAAATATGACCAAAACTCCTCGTTTGTTTTAGAGGGGGATACTGTAGTGAAAGCATTTTTCGAAAGTGTAGAATACAACATGACATATCAAACTTTCGTCTTAGATCAGAATGAAAACATCGTTCCTGACGACTTTGGTGGGTTCATCTCTGCTAACCATTCTTACAAAGATGAAGAAAATGCTACTTTTAGATTTGTATTAAATGATGGTTACAAATTTCTACATTGGAAAAATGGGGAAAATAATTCAACCCTGTCACAGGAAATTACTTTCAATAAAGTTATTAGCCAAAATTTGAACATAAATGCAGTTATCCAAAAGGAATCTCATCAAGTAAAATTATCAACTGTCCCAGCGAGTTTCGGCAAAATCATTTACAACGGTGTGGACTACAACGGATCGCATGATTTCCCTACTGATCATGGCCAAAAAATCGATCTATTCGCATCTCCTGCACAAGGTTATGCTTTCGAGAAGTGGGTTTCATTTAGCGGAAATCTACCTTTCCCATACAATCCATCACTAAGCTTTGAAATTAAAGATGACAATCATATCGCCGCATATTTTATTCCCCTTGATGATGTAAATCTCAAAATTTTAATTGAGCCAGCCGATTCTGGATGGACAACTGGTGAAGGAACTTATTCCTACAATCCCAAACATGCAATTTCAGCAATGCCACATAAGGGATGGCTTTTTGATGGATGGATTGGAAATGGTATAACTGCCGATCATTTAAAAAGTACCACTATTAATTTAAACGAGTCGAAGACGATAATTGCAAAATTCCGAAATGACCCAGATTACAAGGATTCCGATGCTTCCTCTTCTGGAAACAATCTAAGAGTATTGATTGTTTCACCGGCTAACTCTTCGATGGGTAAAACCGAAGGATCAGGAATTTTCAACGAGATCTGGACCGAAATCCAAGCTTTACCGTTTGAAGGTTACGATTTCAGCCATTGGCAAGGAGAGAATATCCATAATATCTTTTCTCCTTCTACCACCACTTTTATGGGGCAAAGCAAACAAATCTTCGCCCACTTCGTTCCCAGCAGTATACTTGCAGACTCTAGCTATTTGGAGAATGGTTGGTGGAGCAATTCGTGGTTTGGTTATTACTGGAAAAAAACCAACCAAAACTGGATATATCATAATAAACTGGGTTGGGTTTTCCTTCGTTTGCTCGAAGATAATTCTCTATGGATATGGATTGAGAAGTTAGAGTCTTGGTTTTGGACAACGAAGACGCACTTCCCTTACATCAACCTTACAAGCGGAAACCAATCGGAATGGTATTGGATTCACCTAGATAAATCTTCAACATCTCAGTTGCTTATATATAAATTTGGTGAGAATGAAGGTTGGTATACCTATTGAAGATTGAGAGATATCTTTGCTAAGCTAAGCCAGCCGATGCTCTAATATTTTCCCTACGCTCTTATTTTATCTAACAGTGTTATTAATTATTTCTAGTTTGGAAGATTTTACTAAAGCAAAATAAAAAGTTACATATTTTGCTAATCAGTTATTCGCGGGATTTAAAGGTTCGATAAAGGACTTAACTCCATTTGTGGCCCCCCTAGAAATAATGATTCCATCCGAAGAACTGACAAGCTGATCACCGCATCCTGAAGCGTCTAAAATATTAGTCCAACCTCCCCCAGAAATAATGATCTGAGGAGCAGAAGTATAGCCAGACCCAGCAGAACTTACGCTGAAAGTTCCGCTAGTGGTTACCGTGCCTTCAGCTCCGGTTCCACCGCCACCAATTGCCCACCAACTTGCTACTGATGTGTACCCAGTACCAAGATCTCCTATTTCCCATGATGGAGAACCCTCATCAGATTTAAAGTTCACATCTCTTTGTTTTTCGATAACAACAAAACCACTTCCACTTCCCACAATTTCAAATGATCCAGTTAGGTTAGAATAAACAACTGAACCTGTGCCATTGGTATCTACATTTTCACCAGTAGTCGCATTAACCTCATAATTTCCATCATCATTTAGCATATAACCTTGAATATCAGAAATCGAGATAGTGAAACCAGTACCAGGCACCGTACCTGAAATGGATAACTTGGAATAGTTTCCATCGTTATAATTGGTCACTACACTGCTACCTGAAGCATCGGAGCAACTCTGAATGTTGGTTATACTACCCGAACCGATAAATAAGTCACTCGTTGTAATCGAATTATTGCCCCCAGTTCCTGCTCGTGCCTTTGCTTGCATCATCTCCGTAATTGCACCGTTTTTGCTCGAGTCATACCAATACTTCTTCCACTCGCCATCGTAGATCGTAATTGTATCCATATTGGTGGTGGATGAAGAAGAACCTGGTCTGAACTTCTTGTTGTAATTGGAATCTCCAGAATTGGAGCTTATGCTTGTGGAAGGAATAAGTTCAGCAAGTAACAAATCCATACCATATGGATTATTACAAACCATTTGATCGCCCACTACAGGTAAGAAAAGCTTTTGATCTTCTGTGGAAATCGCACCCTCAATCTCAAGCTCAATGTTACCAGATGTCCGCTTAGCAACAATAAAAGCTTCGTCGGGGTAGATCACTAAATTATTTTTGGGTCGTCCATTCCCCACACGATACCAACCATCGGGAAGTAAAGTTGAACCGTTAACAAAATGATGAGCCATGTAACCGCCTTTCGAATAATCCCAAATATAAACCCAATCGGATGAATCATCATCGGATAAGTTTGCCGCGGTTGACCAATTAGATGGAAGCTCACTGGAAGATATCCCAAAAATTGTGCCAAGAGTTGCGGCAGGGACGACTTCTACAGATGTACCCGCAGCAAAGAAGGTAGAAGCACTGGCAGTCTCTCCCTCAGCCAAAATGGAGAAATCAAGATCAAGGTTTGTTTGAGTGTTATTCTCAATCAAAAATACACGACCGTAGTAGCTGCTGGAAGTATCTGTAATTCTGACAAGGTGAGGCCCGGCGACAACCTTGGCTTCAGGTGCGGAACTATAATCGCTTCCACCCTCTGAGATAGTGATAGATGTAATTTGCCCGCTGGTAAGAGTGGATGTAGCAGTAGCAAGAGTTCCTCCGGCACTTGAAATAGAAATTTCTGGTGCATTGGTAAAACCTGTCCTTGAACTTTCAAATCCATCTGTGCCATAGCTAATCGATATAGAACTAACTGCACCTCCACTAACCGATGCGGTAAGTGAGGGCACCTGCACATCCTTATTGAAGGCTCCAGATGCATGAAAGGGATACACAGTCGCGTTTGATTCATCCAGAGAAGTCGCAAAAGAAATTGTATCGCTATCAACAACGGAATCGACGACGCCAGAAAAAACTGCATCTCCTACAGTTGACGCACTAACGATCTTCCAGTTGGTTGAACCACCACTCGCTCCAGATATTGAGAAAATATTAGATCCCGCAATTGCACCAACATTAGCAAAAGCAGGCAAAGAGTAGAAAAAGTAAATAAAAACTAAAGAAAGAAGAGGGCGGGAATGCTTTTTCATAATTTTACAATAGGGAAAACATGGTGGGCTTTAATAACATTAGCAGTAATTCTAGTTTTCTTACAAGAAAGTTAATGTCTTTTGAAAATTTATGAACGAATTGATTTATGCATGGAGGCATGAAGTTCTCAAAAACAGAAGGCCAAAGATCAGGAAGGCTAAACCATTAATCCACCAACCCGCACCTACCCCTCCCGTTAATCCTGCCAAGCTAACTCCTGATAAATAGTAGGTTACGCAAATTAAAACACCCCAAAGAAGGTTGGCACTCGACTCCTTTCTGCCCTTACTCATTCCCAATGGCAAAAGGACGAAGCTTAAAAAGAAGGGGGAACAGGCTAGAGCAGAATTTTTATTTAAAATAAACAAGGCGGACTCGATCCATTGCGTATTGTTGGAAGAATTGATCTGGCCAAGCAGTCTCCCAATATGGAGAGTTTTAGGATTATCGGAAGTAGAGGATTCCTTTGAAACGGAAAGATCGAAAGGTGAATTCCATTTTTTAAAGGCGATAAAGCGGCCGCTCCCCGCTTGCCCACCCTTTATTGGTTCAAACCTTTCCACATCAACATCCAATAACATCAGTTGAACCATTCTTTGATCCATTTTTTTATGAACTTCTGCTCTTTTGGCGTGCATGATGCCAACTAGTTGCTGGTTTTGCCCCCAAAGCAGAATTCTCAAGTTTCGCCATTCCCCTTGATTGCTTGATCCAACGATTAGGGATATTCTAGAAATATCATCACCTGCAAATGATTTTATGCTGCTTACTGATGCTATATCTTGATCTTCGTTGAGATGAAAATTAAATTCCTCTCCATTTTCGATCAAGCGGTCAAAGTTGCCCCAAATCATACTTGATTTTTTACCTTCAAATTGGAAACGAGCATGAGGCGCCCAAATAAGCGAGCAAAAGGATGCCCCTAAGCTAGCGAGTAAGGAGGTAAGTATGATTGGCTTTATCCAATCCATTTTGGAGAAACCCAATGAGTCTAGGGCCATAATCTCACGGTCAGCTGACCACTTACCCACACAGAAAATAAACGCCAGTGAAAACCCAAACGGTAGGGCAAGTGAAAATGCGTAAGGCAAAAGAAGGTAAACTAATTCTGCAAAAAGGATCTGATCCTCTTTCAATGCTTGGACAAGTTGCTCATGATAACGGGACATGTTCCCATAAAGGAGCAAAAGAGTTAGGATCAGGGTGGCCAAGCCACCTGCAAGCCAGACCTCATAGTAAATGTACCTTCGAATGGCCCTAGAACCGGAATGGGGATACATGGGATTGCTTAAAAGTGAATTCGTTTGAGGTCATCGGGATGGTCTACCCCGATCGATCCACAACTTACCACCGAAACTGAGATTTTAAACCCTTGTTCAATCGCACGGAGTTGCTCCAAGCACTCAAATTTCTCCAAGACACCCTGCTTACTTTGGGCAAAAGCGGCAAGAAAAGGGGCAGTGTATGCATATAGGCCCATGTGTTTAAGTGGCTTGAAGTTTTCTTTATCAAGAAAGTAATGCTCCGCTTCGCCATCCCTGTAGAAGGGAATGGAAGAACGTGAAAAATAAAGAGCAAAGCACCGTTCATCCAAGACGACTTTCACCTGATTAGGGTCCAAAAAGTCCTCCACCTTGGCAAAAGGAACCGCGAGGGTTGCCAAATCCGCATCTGGTACTTGTAAAGATTTAGTTAGGGCGAGTATATGCTCCCTCTTCACCAAGGGTTCATCCGCTTGTATATTGATGACTTCGGCCCGATTGAGTTGCTCATTGGCTTGCGCGATCCGGTCCGTCCCGGAGGGAAGATCGGGATTGGTTATAATTACCTTGTATCCGGCACCCAAAAGGACATTTCCCAGTTCATCCCCATCGACAGCAAAAAATTTCTCGAACTCAGGAGCTTCGCTGTCAAGCCTTTTTGCAGTTCGTAAAATAAGGGGCATACCCTCAGCATCAGCAAGTAACTTTCGCGGAAACCTCGAGGAGGCAATGCGGGCAGGAACAACAATGGTGGGCAGGGTTGGCATAGTATTACGCTAAGGAATGTCCCGTTTTCAGCAACTTCTTGTGTTGTCGCAAGCAAATCTGAATATATGGTTATTATTTTCTCATGCTATCCGATCTAACCAATCCTTCGCCTTCTCCACAAAACAGGTTTTTAATACCTGATGAATCCGGTCATTTTGGCCCTTATGGAGGAAGTTTCGTTCCTGAAACTCTCTACCATCCGCTCAGCGAGCTTAATAAGGCCTACAAGGAAGCACAGGCAGACCCTAGCTTTCATCAGGAACTGAATGCCCTACTCAAATCCTTCGCCGGTCGCCCCACGGAGCTTTATTTTGCCAAGCGTTTGACGGATCAAATTGGTGGGGCCCAAATTTTTCTCAAACGAGAGGACTTGCTGCACACAGGTGCCCACAAGATAAACAATGCTCTTGGTCAGGCTCTTCTAGCCAGGAGGATGGGCAAAAAAAGAATCATTGCAGAAACTGGTGCTGGGCAGCACGGCATTGCCACCGCCGCAGTTTGTGCAAAGTTCGGACTTGAGTGCAAGATTTACATGGGTGCGGAAGATATGCGCCGGCAGGCACTCAATGTTTTCAGGATGCGCCTCAGCGGAGCTGAAGTTCATGGCGTGGAAGCAGGGAGCAAGACCCTTAAGGAGGCGATCAATGAAGCTATGCGCGACTGGGTCACCAATGTGCGCTCGACCCACTACATTCTTGGTTCGGCTCTGGGTGCCCACCCCTACCCCGCAATGGTTCGTGACTTCCACAAAATAATCAGCGTGGAAACTAAGAAACAATTCCTCGAATTCGCTGGCAGGCTTCCCGATGAATTAATTGCCTGCGTCGGTGGCGGAAGTAACGCGATTGGGTTCTTCTTTGAGTTCCTCGACGAACCTTCGGTCCGGTTGGTCGGCGTGGAGGCAGGTGGCAGATCCCTTGCGGAAGGGGAACATGCCGCCCGCTTTGAGGGTGGCAAGCTTGGCGTACTTCAAGGATGCAAGACGTGGATTTTGCAGAATGTGGATGGCCAGATCAATCCAACCCACTCGGTATCTGCAGGTCTGGACTATGCCGCGATCGGACCCGAGCACGCGTACTACCGTGACCAAGGCAGAATCGAGTTTGCCCATGCCGGAGATGAAGATGCCCTCGAAGCTTTTCGCAAGTTGGCATGCATTGAAGGCATCCTGCCTGCCCTAGAAACTTCTCATGGAATTGCTCACGCCCTCAAGAGGGCTGCGGAGATGAGCAAAGATCAGATTCTTTGCGTAAATTTGAGCGGCCGCGGAGACAAGGATGCGATGGAGGCAGCCCGCTTGATGGGAGTCGAAGGACTTCCGAAAATGACCTTCGCATGAACAGCATGACGGGCTATGGGCAGGCAATCATCGAGCTTGCCGAATGCCCCCTATTCATCGAAGTATCCTCGGTAAATAAAAAGGGCTTCGAGCTAATCTTACAATGCCCAAGAGAATGGCAGGGATTTGAGAGAAAGGCCCAGAAAATTCTTCGCAGTTTTTTGGAAAGAGGGCGCATTAGAATCTCCCTTTCCGTCGACCCCGCGTGCAGGAATGCTCGAGAGAGAGGGTGGGACGAGGAATCAATGGATGCCGAGCTTTCCGCTCTTGAAAATTACTGCAGCTCCCGAAGGATCCCATTTTCCCGATCAGTCGACCTGGTTCTCAAGTTAACCGAGTCCTGCCGCACCGAAGCCCAACTGCCAACCTTGTCCGCCGTAGAGGAAAAATTGGCTCAAGCACTCGCCCAGGCGACGGAAAATATGTTATCCATGCGCCAGCAGGAGGGATTCCTATTAAAACAGGATTTGTCTACCCGCCTGACCACCTTACAACATCTTCTTCAGGGGATTGACAATGCGGGTGTCGGTATGGCAGAGGAGTGGAGAGATAGGTTGATCAAGAGGCTGGAGGAAAGTGGTCTCCCCATCGACCCCAGTGATGATCGTGTGCTCCGCGAATTTGCCCTTTATTCCGAGAAATGTGATTTCTCTGAGGAAATGACCCGTATCCGCAGTCACATCGAACAATTTAAATCGGTCATATCCACTGATTCCCCAATGGGCAGAAGGCTGGAATTTATAGTACAAGAGCTGGGCAGGGAATTTAACACCCTGACATCGAAATCTGTACGGCCCACCTGTTCGGAACTGGCAATTGAGGCTAAGGTCGAATTGGAAAAAATTCGCGAACAGGTACTGAATATTGAATAAGAGCCTGCATTTTCCCTTGGAACTATCCGCACCTTCTATCGGCAAGATCTGGCCAGCTTACTATCCCGCTAACTAGCCAATTCTACCGAACCTTTTTTCTCCCTCCTTGCATCCTTAACCGCGAGAAGGATACAGAAAAAACCCCCGATAAAGATTGCCGAATCCGCAACATTGAAGACCGGGTAGTCATATTCCAATAATGGCAAGTAAACATCGATAAAATCCACCACCTCGGCAGGTTCACGAAATAAGCGGTCCCCCAAATTTCCTGCCGTCCCCCCAGCAATACATCCAAAAATAAACTGCTGGGGAGCTTTTTCTAACTCAAGATATTTGCGGAAGATATAAATTGCGACCAATGCAAAAGAGGCCAGCAGCGTTAACGCCTCTGGATAATCCGAAAACATACTCCATGCGGCACCCGGATTGGTAACATAGGTAATTTCTAAAAGTGCCTTGTGCCCATCGAGCACATCTAGAAACACTAAAGGTTCCCTCCTCAGTTCGACTGCTCGCTCAACAATCCATGACTTGCTTAGTTGGTCAAGAATGAGAACGAATAAACATAAAGCCCAAAATCTCCCATACTTCACCTGAAAAAAATAAAGGATTTAAAAAGACAGGAATCAATCCTCTTCCCCCATAGTGGAGTCAGAAATCGTGGCAAAGGCACCGGATCCGGAATCCCGATCACGCCTTGAGCTCTTTTCAAATAACATCTGTCCCTCCAAGGAGAACCGGGTAAAGGGAACGGCTTGTAAACGGTTCTTTTTGATGGGCTTCTTGGTCTGCTGACAAATACCATAAGAGCCATCAAAAATCCGGTCGATCGCATCTTCAATTTCTTCAAGGGCTTCCTGATCATTCGCTACCATGGAAAGGGCAAGATCGCGGTCGAAGGTCTCAGTACCTGCATCGCTTGAATTGAGCGAGAGTTCACCAGACTCGCGGGCCGATGCACCAATGGTCTCGCTGGAACGCTCCCCCAATGAGCCCTTCAGGGAGTCACGCATGGACTTGAGTGCTTTGTAGTAAGTGGCCCACTCCTTAGGCACTTTATTCTCATCTCGGACGGGACGCTTCGACAAGGAAATACTTCCAAAACCTAAGATATCATCGATAGAGGCGGTGGTTATCTTTTTTACCTTTGAAACTTTTTCTTTGGAAGAAGATGCTTTCTGAGAGGCCTTTTGCTCTTTTACTTCTTCATGAGCAGACTTTGGTTTTTTGCCGCCCTTTTTCTTAGATTGTAAAATACGACGCACATCATCTAGAGAAAAGCCTAGCCCGTCCGAACTTTTCTCATCGCTAACCTGACGGTTTATCTTAGACGCACTGGTGGCTATTTTTCTTGTAGCACTTTCACGCACTTTGCTCTTTTGGACTCTTTCTTTTTTCGGCGTTGCTTTCTTGGGTGCCACCTTGGCACTTTTGGATGGCACTGCCTTTTTGCTCACCTTAGCCGCGGCAGGTTTATTAACAGCAGGCTTGGCCACTGCCTTTTTTGCGGGAGCTTTTACGGCACTGGCTTTTGACTTCTTTGCCGAAGGTGCAGGAGCGGGCTTTTTCCTCGCGACCGCCGGAACTACCTTTTTAGGAGTGGCTTTCTTGGCCGCGGGCTTGCTGGCCGGTTTTTTTGCAGGAGCTTTTGCGGCACTTGCCTTTGCCTTGGTTGGCTTTGCGGACTTGGGGGTTGAAGCTTTCTTTTTTGCGGTCATGGGAATGGAATTTCGGCAGAATAGTGGTTCAACCAAGCTTGGCAAGCACTTCGGCACATCGGGGAGATACCTCGCCCCAGGGCTCGACTTTTACAAGCTCAGGCACCCAACGCCAACTGCGGGGGCACCGGACTCCGGATGCATGCTTCGCGAATACCTGATCGCCCTCTGAACCCTGCCCACCAACAAGGGTTACCTTGGAGACTATAAAGAGCTCGGCCAGTTCATCGGGGGATCGGCGCCTGATCGTCTCACTCAAAGGACTGCCGTCAATGATCTGCACTTCCACTTCGGCATCTAGGGACTGGCCAATCTCTTTCTTCACCCGTAATGCCTCGAGAACTTCGTTGACTTTTGAATCCTTCAATTCCAGCAGTTGGTCTACATCCTGCACACAGAGATCTCCCTGCGGAAGCTCAATGGGTTCGGGCCAATCCTGAAGGGCGAGAAAGTCTCCACCCAATTCTTCCCCTGAGATGGCAAAGGCCCAAGCTTCATCCGCAATATATGGCATGAAAGGACCGATGAGCTTGGTAAGAGATTCAAAAATGAGAAAGATAGCGGATTGCGTGGACCGGCGAAGAGGGTCATCGGTATGCAAGGTGTAGAGTCTATCCTTAATTACATCGTGGTAAGTGGCGGAAAGCACACCTGAGCAGAACCGGTTAATCGACTGGATGGCCCGGTGAAATTCGTAATTATCACAGGATTCCGTAACTTCCCGAATAAGATCATTGGTCTTACCGATAGCCCAACGGTCAATCATGGACATCTCCCCCACTGGCATAGCGTGCTCACCTCGGTTAAAGTCATCCAGTGCCCCCAGTTGGAAACGAATCGAGTTGCGAAGTGAACGATAGGCACGCACTGCCTGATCAAGAATTTCATCGGACAAGGGAATGTCTCTGCGAAAATCCTCGGAACAGACCCACAAGCGCAAGACATCTGCACCATATTTGGTAACATAAGAATCGGCCGTCTGGGGCTTGCCATCACTTTTGGAAATCTTCTTCCCCTCCCCATTGACCACGAATCCGTGGGTCAGAATTCTCCTGTATGGGGGCAGCTTTTTCGAAACCACACTCGTCCACAATGAACTTTGAAACCACCCACGATGTTGATCACTGCCTTCGAGATAGAGGTCAGCAGGCCATGTAGTCAGTTCCTTTTTGCCAAGAACCGCCCGGTGGCTGCAACCCGAGTCTATCCACACATCCAAAGTATCCTGCCCTTTGCTAAGTTTTTTCCCTGCCCAGTCTGATGGCAGATCGTACCCATCAAGCAGATCTTCTGCAGAACTTGAAAACCACAAATCACATCCATGAGTAGAAATCTTATCGGCAAGGAAATGAATTAATTTTGCATCGAGCAACGGGTTGCCTTCGCTGTCAAAAAAGACAGGAATCGGAACGCCCCAAGAGCGTTGCCTCGAAATGCACCAGTCTGGTCTAGACTCCAGAAAGCCAAGGATGCGGTTACGGCCCCAGTCCGGGGTAAAGGCAACTTCCCCCAGGGCATCCATACAGCGTTGCCTGAGTTGATCGTGGTTAAGCGAAACAAACCATTGGTCCATTGCCCTAAAAATCACGGGAGATTTACTTCTCCAGCAATGGGGGTATTGGTGGTGATGGTCACTTTGGGCGAGTAAAGAACCATTTTCCTCAATGATCTGCAATACTGCCAGATTCGCTTTCGACCCATCCCCTTTTTCCAAAACGGAAAGCCCAACGAGGGAGGGAGGAACCTGGCCATCGTCCAAATACTTACCCCCATCATCCAATGGACAGTAGATTTCCAAACCGTGCTCCAATCCGGTCAAATAATCATCCAAGCCATGACCAGGGGCAATGTGCACGCACCCCGTGCCGGTATCCATAGTCACATACTCGGCAGAGACCACTGTACTTTCACGGTCAATAAAGGGGTGCAAGGCCACTTTGCCCGCCAATTCTGAACCGGTGCATAGATTTCCGAGGGAATAGTTCCCGAGGTCACATTCCTTAACAAAAGATTCCACCCGCTTTTCGGCGATCCAATAGTGTGCACCATTGGCAATGACCTCTCGGTAGGACTCCCTAGGGTGCACCGCAACTGCAAGGTTGGCAGGCAGGGTCCATGGTGTGGTGGTCCAGATCACCAAATATGCACGCTGTGGGGAGTCTTTTAGCTTGAAGCGAACGTAAATCGAAGGGCTGATATGATCCTTGTACTCAATCTCGGCTTCCGCAAGAGCAGTCTGACAGGGAATCGACCAATAGACCGGTTTTTTGCTGCGGTAGACCAAACCCTGTTCGACAAAATCTGCAAATGTACGAAGGATTTCCCCCTCATAGGCAGGATGCATGGTGCGGTATTCATTTTCCCAGTCCGCCAGTACGCCAAGTCTTTTAAACTGTGCACGCTGTGTTTCGATGTAGGACTTGGAAAATTCTTCGCACTTACGGCGTAGCTCCACGGTATCAAATTCCTTCTTCTCTTCCCTTAACTTTTTGGTCACCTTGTGCTCGATGGGTAATCCATGACAGTCCCACCCCGGCAAGTAGGGTGTGTGGAAACCCCGGGCGTTTTTATAACGAAGGATGGAATCCTTTAACACTTTGTTCAAGGCAGTGCCAACATGGACATCTCCATTGGTAAAAGGGGGCCCATCGTGCAAAATGAAAGGTTGGGCCCCAAAGTTCTTTTGCTGCATTTTTGCGTAGACGCCAGCTTTCTCCCAATGCTGCATCCTTGCAGGTTCCCTCTCCACTGCATTGGCCCGCATGGGAAAGTTTGTCTTGGGAAGATTTAGGGTATCCTTGAGTTTTTCAGGAGCATTCATCTTTTATTATTGTCACGCGCAAGGGGAAAAAAGATGTCGCATTAAGCCGTCAAGTCAAGGGTGGATGGGATATCTTGCTCGAATCTCCTTGCCATTGGTAGGCATGCCCCCACCCTTGACATACTTTTACATGTACCAACTCTTGGATCAGTGGATAGGCCCGTACCAGGCAAATGCCTACATGTTCTACCTTGTCCTCCTTTGGCTCGGAGTTTTCCTTGGACTTTATTTGCTCACCAAAGGTGGAGATTGGCTAAGTGAGCACAGTGCCAACCTTGCAAGCATCCTTGGGGTTCCGCCGGTTGTAATCGGGCTAACCATTGTTTCTATCGCTACATCGATGCCGGAGCTCTTCACTTCGGTTTCTGCCTTGCGGAGCAATTCGCCCGGATTGGTACTCGGTAATATAATCGGGTCAAACATTGCCAACATTGGCCTTATCTTGGGCGTCTCCTTACTTCTGGGGGCGATCCAGACCGACGGAGCCGTATCCAGATCACAACGGGCTTGCCTGCTCATCCTTACCCTTATTTTTTGCGGAATCCTTTTCTACCATCCGCGTGGAGAACTGGGCACATCTGCTGGCATTCTCTTCATTCTTTTTATCTGTATCTACTTGGTAGTGGTTGCCAAGCATGCCCTTCGGGAAAAGCAAGGCATGGAAAACTGTAACTCGGAGATCGAGCAAGGAGCGGCTTCGGACTCACCGAATTTGCTGGTTTCTTTGGCCATGCTCCTGGTCGCCACCTTCACTCTTTGGGTCGGCTCAGACTCCTTGGTTTATGGCTCAAAAAACCTAGCCTACCTAGCTGGCTTACCTGAAGAACTGATTGGTTTTACCTTAATCGCCTTGGGCACCAGTCTCCCCGAGCTCGCCGCCTCAATTAGTTTGGTTAGGAAACAACACACTGCGATGCTACTGGGAAATGTCGTTGGCTCCAATTTATTTAACATTGCTCTAATTGGGGGGATCGCCGGCATTCTCGGTCCTGTGCGTTGTGGCACACCCCGTCCGTGGGTGGATTATCTGTTCCTCCTTGGTATCACTTTTTTGCTTATTCACTGGTTGAGGGGAAGAGACCTTGGAAAGAAACATGGTATCCTTCTACTCTCGCTCTACTTAGGTGCATGTACTACCACTTGGCTTCTTAACAGCTAAATGCTAATTTGTTCCCCTCGACAAAGAGAAGGAGAAAGCATTGAAAACTTGATACCCACCCGCGTAAAGCAAGAGGGATGGTGAATTAGATCAAGCGTTTTCCCCGACCTGAAAGCGGAGAAATTTTTCAACCTTGAGAGTACTTCCAATTTCTTTTGCAGTAGCCTCGACCAATTGCTTGACCGACTGATCAGGGTTCTTCA
>Ga0181589_10001754_pt1 | contig 16925 bp, 15 predicted proteins | sample 071ome_25_FD_132444 | JGI IMG/M metagenome (GOLD analysis project Ga0181589, IMG submission 132444) | Coastal salt marsh microbial communities from the Groves Creek Marsh, Skidaway Island, Georgia - 071410BT metaG (megahit assembly) | ecosystem: Environmental > Aquatic > Marine > Intertidal...
GGGAGTTTGCCGGACCAGCCTAGTGAACTTCTTTACTCACCAGGACCAGGCCAGAAGCAACACCCGCAAACTGGTGTTCCTGTTCCTGTGTGCGGTGGTGACGCTGATCCTCATCACCTCATTTCTCGTCATCGCAGTATTGTTCTATGCCGACGCGCAGGCGGATATAGGGCTCAATACCGAATTCCTCACGTCCACCATCTTCATCCAGGTCAGCTTCATTGTCATTGCCGTGGTGGGCATCGGCACGCTGGTACGGCTGGCCCAGTTGCGCGGCGGCGGCAAGGTGGTGGCCGAGTCGCTGGGTGGTCGCCTGCTCAATACCAGCACGCGCGACCCGGATGAACGCAAGATCCTCAACGTCGTGGAAGAGATGGCCATCGCTTCGGGCACGCCGGTACCACCTGTCTACCTCATGGAGGATGCCGCCATCAATGCCTTTGCCGCCGGATACAAACCCCGCGACGCCGTGATCGGCGTCACCCGCGGCTGCATTCACGAACTCAGCCGCGATGAACTGCAGGGTGTGATCGCCCATGAATTCAGCCATATCTTCAACGGCGATATGCGCCTGAATATCCGCCTGATGGGTCTGCTGTACGGCATCATGGTTATCGGCCTGATCGGCTACCACATACTGCGCGGCACGCGCTATCGCGGTACGGGAAGGTCCGGAAAGAACAATGTCGCCGCGATTCTCGCCCTGGGGGTCGGTCTCATTGTCATCGGTTATGGCGGCACCTTTTTCGGCAACCTGATCAAGGCCGCGGTCAGCCGGCAGCGCGAATTCCTGGCTGACGCCTCGGCCGTACAGTTCACACGCAATCCCGATGGTATCGGCGGCGCCCTGAAAAAAATCGGCGGCTACAGCAAAGGAACTGTCATCGACAGCAGTGATGCCAACGAGATCAGCCATATGCTGTTTTGCAATGGCATCAAGTCGCACTTCACCGGCCTGTTCGCCACGCACCCGCCGCTTGATGAACGCATTCGCCGCATCGATCCGCGCTGGGACGGCAAGCTCGCCTATGCCAGGTCTTCGGCACATGAAATGTCCAGTGAGGCAGGGGTTTCCCACCTGGCCGGCGGCGGGGAATCCGCCCTCGACTCGGTTGGCAATCCCGGTCCCGCCCATCTGTCACAAGCCGCGGCGACCATCGAGGGATTTCCGGCCCTGCTGATCGAGGAGGTGCATACTCCCCAGGGAGCCAGTTTTATTATCTACTGCATGCTAACGGCGCTGTCGAATGACGCCGTAGCTAAGCAGCAGCGCGTCATGCTGAGTGATACGCTCGACGAGGGGGACTACCTGGCCCTGCTGCAGGTGGACAAAGCTTTCGGGCATGTTGCGAGGGAGCAATACCTGGCACTCGTCGACATGGCGCTGCCCAGCCTGAAACAGTTGTCGAAGGGGCAATACCAGGCGTTCATGGTCATGCTCGGCAAACTGATCATGGCCGATGACAATATTTCCCTGTTCGAATGGTGCCTGTTCAAGATTTTGCGCTACAACCTGGATGAACGTCCCGACCGCCGGCAAAGGGCCATACCCATTTCCTCGCTGGTGGATGAATGCGTGGTGCTGATGTCGGTGCTGGCGACGGCGGGCAATTCGAATGAGCGGGCGGCAAAGGATGCCTTCAACCGCTCACGCAATGTGCTGGATCTCGGCCCCCTGAGTTACCAGCCGCAGCTGGGGGTGAACACGGGATTGCTGGAAAAGGCGCTCGACAGGCTGAACCATCTCAGGCCGCTGCAAAAGCCGCTGCTCTTGAAGGCCATGGTGTCATGCATCAATGCTGATGGCAGGGTGACGGCGACGGAAAGCGAGTTGCTCAGGGCGGTGGGCAGCCTGCTGGATTGCCCGATACCCCCACTGCTGCCGGGGCAGCGGTTTATTTAGGACGTGGGTTTATTCCAGGGCGTCGAAGTGGCGGCTCTCGAAAAACTCCAGTATGCCGGCTGACGGCACCATTTCCGTTTCCGCGCCGAATTCCTCCCCCAGAACCATCACGTTGCCTTGTTCGTTGCCGGTAAAGCCTGGCCAGGCCGGCAGCCCGGGACCGCCGGCGCGGCTGCTGCGGGCAAAGCTGACCCAGTAGGTGGCCATGGCGTCGGCCAGGGCGCGATCGGCGTCGGTCCATTCCGGGTGCTGGTCATGCTGGTTGAAGACGTAGGCCAGTTCGGAAACGTGGGTGGCGCCACGGTTGGTGCCGGGCGGTACGCGGGTAAAGAAATAGACATAGGACTCAAAGCCCCAGTCGGCCTGGTAGCCGGCCATGTTGCGTGCCAGGAAAGCCATCTCGTCATTGAAAGCCTGCTTGCCCATGGCGTTGGCGGAGGCATCGTCGCTGGCAGGATATAGCGCCAGGAAGTCTTGCGCCCTGTCACCATACAGTTCGTTCACCGTGTTCCGGTAAGTGGCCAGGTCGGGAATGCCGGGGCCGAAGAAATTCGCCTCATCACGATTCGTGCCCGCCATCAGGTAGACGGGGTGTTGTTCGCCGTCATAGAAGGTCTGGAAAATCGATTTCGGCAGGAACCAGCCGTCGACATTGACACTGCCGCCGGTCGGAAAATTCTCGTAAATATCCTGTGCAGAGGCCGCACGCAACCCGGCCAGGTTCGCCGCGCCGAAGACGCGCATCTGCGACAGGCCCGCCTGTTCAGCCTCCGCCAGCGTCAACTGGGACTGCGAGGTATATCCCAGCACGGGATTGTCGGCCCGGCTCTGCAGTATGGCGCGGTGAATGAGCCCGAGGCTCAGCGGCGAGGAAAGCAGCGCACTTACGGCGATGGCACCGGCCGATTCGCCGAACACGGTGACGTTGGTGGGATCGCCGCCGAAAGCGGAAATATTGTTGTAGATCCATTCCAGGGCGGCGATGGCATCGAGCATGGCGTAGTTGCCTGACGCGTTGTTCGGGGACTCGGCGGTCAACTCGGGATGGGCGAAAAAGCCGAAAGTACCCAGGCGGTAATTGAAGGTGACTACCACGGCACCCTTGGCGGCCAGGTGCTGGGCGTCATACTGGGGCCCGTTGCCTGAACCGGTGAAGAAGCCGCCACCGTGGATCCACAGCATGGTGGGATAAAGCTCGTCCTGGGATTTTGCCGGAGTCCACACATTCAGGTACAGGCAGTCCTCGCTGCTGAGTACCTGATCGGCGCCGGGTGCGAAACCGGACTGGATGCAGCGCGGTGCGAAAGCGGTGGCCGGTCTTACACCGGACCAGCTGGCCGGCGGCTGTGGTGCGCGCCAGCGGTTTGCGCCGATAGGTGGTGCGGCATACGGGATGCCGCGGTAAACCATGACATCGCTGTTGCTGGCCGCTTCACCAGCGATCAGGCCAGTGTCGATTCGAATGCTATCCGGCAGCTGGGCAGCCGCCAGGACCGATATGCATGTTGCAGAGACGAAGAGGGTAATTCTTGTAATCGCGTCAAGCATGGTTTTCTTCCCCCGGAAATCAGTCAGGCAAATATAACAGTTTCAAGCCTGCCAATGCCAAGTGCATTGTGGCTGCGGTGGGGAGGATGCAACCGTAACGGCGTCAGCCGTTCGTCGACATGTAGAAGACAACGCAGTAAAGGATTTTGAAGGCCATGTGGCCAACCTGGTCCTGGTGCAGGGATATCCATTTCTCGCACTTGCAGAAATCGATCACCCAGTGACTGACGGCTTCAATCACGGCAAACAGGTTGCTGCCGGTGATGATGATGACAATGGCGGCGTGGGTGAAGGAATGGGCGGTGAGCCAGTAGTACCACTGGGGAAAATCTTCCCCGTACTGCTCGCGCAGCTTGCTGTGGCGGCTCTTGGCCGAGCTCATGGGGCCCAGCTGCAGGACGTAATCGCCGATGCAGTGGCCAATGACCAGGTGGAAAAACAGTATCAAGACATCCATTGACATTGTCCCCGTTCCCCCGAAATCCTGGAGAACTGGTTAGTTTTCAGGTCGTTACAAAATCCTTAACCTGCAATTATTCATAGAATAGCCCCGGATACTAGGGAAATATCCCAGGTCGGGAGTTTTTCATAGTAATCCGGCACCAGTGTGCCGGATTAATCGCGGCACATGGACGTGCCGCCGCCGGCCAGATGCCGGCGTGAGCCAGAGAAATACAAGCAGAATCACACTTCTGCGCCAGTATTTCGAAGGCGTTCATCAAAATGTTCTGGACGAACATTTTGATGGTCTGGTGGATATGTTCAGGGGCTGTTCATTTACCCGCTGGTATCGTAGCTCCATCGTCAACACAAGGAACAGATGCCATGAACAGATCACGCTTGCTGGTTGTTTCGGTCCTGGCCGCCGCTGTCGCCTGCAGCCTGCCCGTGCAGGCGGAAACCACCTACTTTGATGCCCAGGTACTGGATGCCACGCCGATATACCGTGTCATCGAAACGCCTGTTCCCACACGCCAGTGCTGGGAAGAGGAAGTGGTCCGTTCCAGTAGTCGTCACCATTACCGCTCCCGCACTCCGGGTCTCCTGGGAGCGGTAATTGGTGGCGCAATTGGCGGCTCACTCGGCCACCACAACACCAGCCGCAACGTCGGCACGGTGGTGGGCGCAATACTCGGTGGTTCCATCGCGAGGGATATACAGGAAGCCAACTATGAACCCGGCGTACGGCTGGAGACAGTCGAGCGTTGCGAGACGGTAAACCACTACGAACAGGAGGAAAAACTGGTTGGTTATGATGTACTGTATCGCTACAATGGCGAAGATTTCCGGGTAAGGATGCCCAACGATCCTGGCGCCACCGTGCGTGTCCGGGTCAACGTCGAACCGGTTATCTAGCCGACAAATCCAGACGTTGTATTTCCAGACCCAGTGGCAATGCAATCACGAGACCGGCCCGGTTCCGGGAATGACAAACCGGCAAACCTGATCAGAGAAGCTGAGCGTGAAGAGCACATTTTCCAGCCTTGCCCTGTTACTGGCAGTCTTGATGCTACTGCCAGTCGCCGGCATGGGCGCAACGGAAGACGACGGCTTCGACGTGAACGATCCGCGCAATGCCACCCGCAACGTGAACCCGGAAAACAGCGCCAACAGCCTGACGGCGCAGCCGCGCATCTCCCGCAGCCAGGCCATGAATATTGCCAGCGGCCGGTACGAAGGCCGGGTCCTCAGCATTCTCATGGATAACCGCACCAACAACTGGCGCGTACGCATGGACCGCGATGGCACTGTTTTCAACGTCTTCGTCAATGCCTCATCCGGTGATGTGAACGCGTCCTCGGACTGAACGCGATCCTGACCGTATCCTCAATTCCTATGCGCCTGCTTATTGTCGAAGACGAAGACCTTTTGAGAGCCCAGCTCGTCAAGGCCCTGACCGATGCCGGCTACGTGGCGGATTCCGCCAGTGACGGTGAAACCGGGTTGTTCCAGGCCAAGGAATTCGATTACGACGCTGCCATCATCGACCTCGGCCTGCCCAAACTCAACGGGATCGACCTGATCAAGGCCATCAGGGCAGAGGCCATGACATTTCCCATCCTTATTCTCACTGCCCGGGACAACTGGACGGACAAGGTAGAGGGGCTCGATTCCGGCGCCGACGATTACGTGGTCAAGCCGTTCCAGATCGAGGAGATCAAGGCCAGGCTCAATGCCCTGCTCAGGCGCGCCGCAGGTTTCGCCAAGCCGACACTGGATTTCGCCGGGCTCAGCCTGGACACCACTGCCAAGCGCCTGCAGGTGAACGGCAGCGAAGTGGAATTGACCGCCTACGAGTACAAGGTACTCGAATACCTGATGCTGCACCCGGGCAAGGTGGTGTCAAAGACCGAACTGACCGAGCATCTCTATGACCAGGACTATGACCGCGACAGCAACGTGCTCGAGGTGTTCATCCGCCGCCTGCGCCAGAAGCTGGATCCCGAGGAAACCCTGAAACCGATCGACACCATTCGCGGTCAGGGCTACCGGTTCAATGTCCCTGCCAGCAACGCATAAAGTTCCCATTTCCCTGCAAACCCGTCTGGTGCTGGCCTTCGGCATCCTGCTCATCCTGTTTCTCGGGCTGACAGGCCTCGTCCTCGACCGCGCTTTTCGTGAAAGCGTCGCGGCGGCCGTCGAGGAAAGACTGCAGTTGCAGATCAATGCCCTGATTGGTGTGGCGGAACCGGACAATGGCGTTTTCTTCGTGCCGGATCTGGAGGAGGCCCGGTTTTCCCAGATCAACTCCGGCCTGTATGGTTTCATCCTCGATGCCAGCGGCCAGGTATTGTGGCGCAGCCCATCCGCCCTGAACCTGAGCCTGGAGCAGGCAGAATTTCTCAACCAGCCAATGGAGCGCGGCCAGACCGTGTTCGGCAGCATGGAAACGACCGAGCAGGGCAGGTTGTCCTATGCCAGTTACGGAATTTTCTGGTCGCCCCTGGAACAGGAGTTTTCCTTCGTGGTCATGGAATCGGTGGAGCCCACCACCGCCGAGATCCGCGAGTTCCAGTCCAACCTGTACCTGTGGTTCGGCGGACTGGCCGTACTGCTCTCCATCGTGCAGATCCTGCTGCTGCGCTGGGGCATGAAGCCGTTGCAGCAACTGGCCACGGAAGTGTCTTCCATCGAAGCGGGTGAGAAGGACCAGGTGCAGCAGCAGTACCCGCCGGAACTGAAGGCGGTGAGCAAGAACCTGAACCTGCTCATCAAGAGCGAGCGCGAACGCCAGTCACGCTATCGCACCACCCTGGGCGACCTCGCGCACAGCCTGAAAACCCCGCTGGCGGTGATTTCCGGCATCGTTCAGCAGTCCGGCGGCAACCGCAGCAATATTTCTTCGGATCCGGCGTCGCTGAAGGATCTCGAGGAGCAGCTCGAGCGCATGAACCAGATCGTGTCCTACCAGCTGAAGCGCGCGACCCGCTCGGAAAAATCCCGCTACCTGGGGGTGCCCGTCAAGGTGGCGCCCGTGGTGGCGAAGATCATCGGCGCCCTGGCGAAGGTTTACCGCGACCGGCAGATCAGTGTCGACCAGGAGCTGGAAACGGATGCGGTTTTCCACGGTGAGGAAAGCGACCTCATGGAGCTTTGCGGCAACCTGCTGGACAACGCGTTCAAATATGGTGAAAGCCGCATCCATGTCCGTGTGTTCCACAAGGGCAGGCAGTTGCACATCGAGATCGAGGATGACGGCAACGGCATTGCCGAAGGCGACAGGGAATGGGTGCTGCAGCGCGGCGCCCGCGGCGACACGCTCAAGAGCGGGCAGGGCATCGGCCTGGCCGTGGCCGTGGATATTGTGAGCAGTTACAACGGCCAGATCAGTGTCGGCTCCGGCAGTCTTGGCGGGGCGAAGATACAAGTTATCCTTTGACTAGAAAAATTTCGATAGGTAGGCCGGAAGAGGTGCGAAGCACCGTCATCCGGCAATCGATAAAGGGATAAAAGGATAAAAGGATAAAGCGTAACGCTTCACTTTCAATTGAATCATTCGGCAGGTAGGTCGGATAAGGTCCTTAGGGCCGCATCCGAAGGTTTAAAAAATGGAGCCAGGGCATGACTTGAGTAACGTCCCCCGATTTTACTCCAGGAGAGTAGAGGTTGGCCTATGCTAACGCTCCGTTCATACCCTGGCTCCAAAGGTGAGCCTGTCTAACTAAAAAATCTTGCCGTTCCCGATCAGCTCAGAAATTGCATGCCGACGCCGGCAGTTGGACCCGTGTTTCCACGCCGCGGCTGTCATACGCGCGTTCGTAACAGTCGCCGTGGATATCCCGCAGCAGGCTGCGGGCGGGACCCGCGGACGGTCGATCCACGACCCTTTCAATCACTCGACCGGTAACCCGGGAAGAATCGTTCACATTAACCACCCTGGGTTGGGTGTAAACCACAGTGGTCTGGTTTCGCCAGGGGGTGTACGCATAGCCAGCGCCGATGCCGGCGAGCAGCGAGGTGCCGTACCAGGTGTTGTAGCCCGTGCCGTAATTCAGGCTGGCTGACCAGCCGTTGTGTCGGTAGGGCCGGTAGTTGTACCGTGAACCGTAAACATCATTGCGGCGAAAATTCCGGTTCCAGGAATTTCTGGAATTGAAGCGGTTGTTCCGGTTGTAGGAAAAATGGTTGTTGAAACCGTTGTTGAAACCATGACCGTTATTGAAAAACCGGGAGCCATTGGAGCGGTGAACCGGGTCGGCCGATGCGTTGCCGGTCGCAAGTGCCATCCCCAGTGCCGACAGCAGGAGCAGTACCCGCAGGTGTTTTATTCGCATGCTCTTTCCCCCGTGCATTGTTCAGTACCCCGGAGTGTAGGCGGGCATGCCTGAATCGTTGCTGAATGGGAAAAAGGCGCCGGTTAACAGCGGGTTAACAGAATTTTTCAGGCAGTTGGCGCGGGAGATATCCGCGCCAGCAGCATGGCGGTGCCGGTAAACCAGAGGTTCAGCATCAGGGCCATGATCCACTCGAAACCGTCCTCATAGCGGTCATAATCCCCGCCCAGCAGGCCTTCGAGCAGGACGCTGACGATACCGACGCCGAGCAGGCTCAGCAGCAGGGTCATCAGCTTCTGCTGGCGAATGACCAGCGGGTGATCGCTGGTTGCATGGGCGTATTGCCCGATGAGGTGGGTACACAACAATTGCGACAGGTAAGTGAAGGCGAATGACAGGGTCACCCCGGTGCGGCGCATCAGCCGGAACGTATCACCTTCGGCGCCCAGCGCCAGGGTATAGAGGATGAGGAAACCCGCCGCCAGGAATCCCAGGACGATCATCGCCTGTGCCGTGCGTTGCAGGTGGCTGACAGGAGAGCGCCCGAGCCAGCCATACATGCCGCGCCAGAACAGCGCGGTCAACAGGGCGGCGGGAATCATCCCCGCCTTGAACCAGAGTTTTTCCGGCATCTGCCGGCCGGTGGCGCTGATGGAAGTACACGCATCCCAGTAAGGCATGCACCAGTCCACGTGGCCCTGGCTGGCGGCGATCAGGTAGCTGGCATGGGTGGTGACAAACGGCAGCAGTGCACACACCCACGCCAGTCGGTGCAGGGTCAATTCACGAAGGACTGGCATAACACCCGTTAATAACGGAATCGCACCCCGACTTCAAGCGAACGTCCCGCCTCCGGCGCAAATCCGCGCAGGTAGGAGGTGGACAGGCGGATCTCCTCGTCGCCGAGATTGCGGCCGCGGGCAAACAGCATGAGATCGCTGTTATCGAGGGCCACGCTGTATTCCAGGCCCATATCCCAGCGCATGTAGCTGTCGGTCGGCAATTCGAAGTCGCCGGGCCGGTCCTGTTCACCGGCGTGCAGGACGGACACGTATGCCGACCAGTTATTGCCCGTGTAATCCAGTTTTGACCCGATGCGGGTCGGAGGCATACGCGGTGCATCGCCGTTGCCCTGAAAGTCGCCATCGATGGTGTCGCCGAAGACCGTCAGGTAGAGGTAGTCGGTGAGCGGGAAATTCAGCTCCACTTCCACTCCCCAGAACGTGGCATCCAGCTGCTGGTAGGCGCGCACAGGAAAACCGTCCACTGCGTCGCCGGTGGTGACCTGGCCGATATAATCCTGGAAGTCGTTGTAGAACGCCGTGATGGTGGCGTCGAACATTCCCTGGTCCAGATACAGCGTGACGTCGAGATTGCGCGATGTTTCCTCGGAGAACCCGGTATTGCCTATCTCGCAGGCGCCGGTCGCGAAATGGATGACGCACGCATCCAGGTCTGCCAGGCCGTAGTTGGAATACAGCTCTTCCGCGGAAGGCGCGCGTTCGGAATGGGAAGCCGTGATGCCCAGCGAGGTCTGGGGGTTGAAGTCCCACAGCATTGCCGCGGAATAACTGAAGGTGGAGAAATCAACGGAAGGTGCCGGGCTGTTTTGAGGATCGTAATCATCCCGGTTGATGCGGGCGCCGAGCTCCACGGTGTAATTGTCGCCGTGATAGTCCTCCACCAGGAACAGGCCCCGGGATTCGATGTCCGTGACGGGAATGAAACTCTCTTCACCTAGCGCGCTGAATTCCTCATCGGCGGTTTGCAGTCCAATTGCGCCGTGCCAGTTGTTGATTTCGGCATGCGTCACCTGCAGGCGCTGTTGCCAGGCATCGTTGCTGTACTGGGTACTAATCATGCCTGGCCCTTCCAGTTCAGCGTGCTCATAATCGGAGTAAGTCAGGCGGTAATCGACATGTTCGATCCAGGGCGTCAGGTTGCGCCATTCGCCCGTCAGGTCGTAGCGGGTGCGTTCCATGTCGATGGAGACGTTGTCACCGTGCTCCTCTTCATCATGTTCTTCTTCATGATCCTCGTCATGCCCTTGCGCATGATCGTGCGCACCTGCCGGCAGGCCGTAATTGTTTTCAATACGATTGACGGCGAGGCCGAGGAAACCCGAATCGAAAATCCAGGAAGCGCCGAGAGAATACGATTCGGTCTCGCCGCCGGTGTTGGCCACGAAGCCCCGGGTATTTTCCACTTCTTCATGTTCTTCTTCGTGATGCTCATCCTCGTGGTCTGCGTCGTGATCATGCTCGTCTTCCAGGTACGCCTGGTCGATGGCGAAGCCGGGGATCTCCAGGTCGTTCCATTCCCGGCGCAAGGCGTCCACGTGCCAGGCGATGCTGCCGGTCGTGAAATCCAGCCGGGCGATGAGCGAATCCTGTTCGGCGGCAGTGTCGTGCCGTGCTTCCACGGTGAAATCCGGTTTTTCTGACAAGCTGCGTGGAATCCGGCTGTCGATGACGTTGACGACACCGCCGATGGCGCCGCCGCCGTACAAGAGAGTGGAAGGTCCGCGCAGTACCTCGATGGCATCCGCCAGGATGGGTTCGACCACATTGGCATGGTCGGCGGAATTGCCGGAAGCATCGGCATTGGCGATGCCGTTGGTCAGGTTCATCACGCGCCGGCCCTGCTGGCCACGGATCACGGTCTGGCCCACGGCCGGGCCGAAGGAGGCGTTGCTGATGCCCGGCTGGTTGGCCAGGGTGTCGCCGATGGTGGCGCGTGAAGCGCCGTGCAGTTCATCGCCCGTCAAAACCGTAACAGGCAGGGCGGTTTCCGCGCGAATGGTATGGATGGCGGTTGTGACCAGCTCATAGTCGGCTTCCTGTGCCGACACCGGCAGGCTTATGGCTAGCGCCAGGTAATGCAATCGGTATTTCACTAGTTTCTCTCCCGGCGTTTCAGCCGTAATTGGCGATGCATGCATCGCCTGTGTAACTCAGGGGTATGGGAAGCTCAGAGAGAAACTTGCGGTGGCGCACGCGACAGGTACGCCGGAAGTGCGGGATTTTCAGGGCCGGTGAGAAGCGTGGCGGGCAGGCTGCTCAAGGATTCAGGAAGCGGTGTCGAGTTGGAATCGGCCGCCTTGATGGCCTGGGCGCCGTCGAAATGGCACAGGGAGCACCCGGAGAAATGACTGGCATGATCATGCAGCGGGGACGCCTGAACCACCTGGACGCCGCACAGGGCCAGGGAAATGAGGAGTACCGTTAACAGTTTGCGTGTCATGGGTCGGGAGTTTAATGCCGTTGTCACAGGCTAACTATAGCCCCGGGCTGCTTTGCTGCAAAGTCCTTCCAGGGTTGTAGACCGAATCCGGGCAAAAGCCTTGCAGGTATTCACGGTAATTTTGCGCGAAAGTCGGCTTCAGAAATGCCGTCGATAGTGATCTGTTTGTGCTGGCTGGTACTGCCGCTGACGATAGCGATGGCAGAAGCCGGCAGTGCCAGTTGCTGCGCCAGCAACTTGACCACGGCCTTGTTGGCCTTGCCCTTTTCCGGCGCCGCGGTCACACGCACCTTGAGTATGCTGTGGCCGGTATCCAGCCATTCGATGCTGTCGCGGCTGGCGCCGGGCACGACCTTCAACGGCAGTCTCACAGGATGCCGTCCAGGATGGCCTGCTTGGATTTGGGCACCAGCAGGAGGTTCTTGTACAGCCGCGCCGGGTTGAAATCGTACAGCGCCGCCCGGGGCGTGCCGAACAGGCGCGTCAGCTTGCGACGTATGAAGGCAAAGCGGTGATGCTGCCAGTAGCCGCGGTCGAAGTTGCTGCCGAGTACATGGATGACGTAGTTGTTGAACAAGAAATTCTGCTCGTCCGAGCCGCCCAGGCGCTCGATGGTCAGCGGGTCGTTCCATTCCATGGTGATGATGGGCTTGTGCTGCTCGAGGGTTTCCCTGAGACCGCGCAGGACGAAGGCTTCATGGGCTTCCACGTCCAGCTTGATGAGGTCGATCTTCTTCAGGCCCAGTTCGCGAATGACCTCGTCGCCGATCCGCTTGGTGACAGTAACCGCCTGGGTGTTGTCATCGCGCTGGTCGAAGCTGGATGCGCCGACATTGCCTTCGCTCACCATGTAGATATCGGCCTCGCCTGCGGTATCTGACAGGGCGAAGGGAAAGGCGCTGATATTGTCGATGCCGTTGTCGGCGATGTTGCGCGCCAGCAGGTCGTACACGGCGGGCAGCGGCTCGAAGGCGTAGACATGGCTGGCCACGGTGGAAAAGGCCAGGGCGTGGTTGCCGATATTGGCGCCGATATCCAGCACTACCGGGCTGCTGATTTTTTTCAGCAGGACCAGCAGCAGCGCCAGGTTTTCCTTTTCGTACAGGCCGTTCCTCGCGATCTTGTCGCCCACGTGATCGTTGCGAAACGCGGTGACGCGGTGACCGAGTGATGTGATGAGTTGTTGTGTTTCAGGCATCGGGACCGGCTCAGGTCAGGCAGGCGGGGTCGAAGGCGTACTGGCCATCGAGCCAGCCAAGCAGTTCCACCACCATGGGGTGGTCCTTCCAGGGCGTGTAGCGTTTCACCAGCAGGACTTTTTCGGCGTCACTGATCTTGCCCAGGCCGCCTTCCTGGAACAGGGCGGCATCTTCAAACAACTGCGTGCGCAGCACGCGGGGACAGAACACGGTGCAGGCTTCCTCGAGCAGCGCAGTCGGGTCCGGGTCGGCACCCTGGTACAGGCGCGACAGGGTGTACAACGGTATCTGTGACAGGAAGGCCTGGTTCATCGGGTTCGCCATGTGCCCCTGCGCCAGGGACTTCAGTTCGGGACCGCGGTTTTCAAAAGCCCCCAGGCGCAGGTAATCGGTGAGCTTCTTGCTGTCGTTGACCGGGTAATTGTCCCACAGCAGGGGTTTACGGTGCAGGCGTTCGGCGACCTCACCCAGGTGTTCCTCGGGGAAACTGTCGGAGAACACGCGCGGGCCGGTCCATAAAATATCGATGCGCGAATCGAGCTGGCTGCCCAGTTCCTCAAGGTATCCGGCAGGCATCTGGCCAAAATGCCTGGCCAGGACGGGATCATCGGAATAATAGGTGGGGCAGAGCATGAATTGCCTGGCCTTGGAGATGCGCATCACGCTTTCCATGATGCGCAACTGTTCCCGGGCGAGGTTGTCCTGGGCGCCCTGCATGTCATCGAACAGGATGCACAGGGTGTCGGGGTTGATGGCATTGATCTCTGCCAGTTTCACCTCGAGCGCTTCCTTGCCCGCGGTGGAAAAATCGCGATACAGCTCGAAAGGGCTCAGGCCCAGACCGAATTCAACGCCAGCCTTGCGGTAATGGTTGGCGAGGCCGGCCAGGTTGTCCAGATGGGATTGGGGGCAGGCCTGGGTCCAGTGCTTGCGATAGTAATCGTCGTTCTTGGGCGCGTAGAGATAAGTGGTGAAGCCGTTGCCGCCGAGAAACTGCGCGTAATGCCGGCGCGCCTCCCAGGACCAGCTCTTGCCGAAGAACCCTTCGACGACTCCCAGCCTGAAAGGCTTCACCTCCAACATGACAGGACCGTGTTATTGCGCGGCGCTGCTCTGTGCGATGTTGCGCACCTCACGGGCGTCACCGATACCACCGGCATTGACGACGTTGGTGAAACCGGCGGCTTCCAGGATGGTCTTGGCCTGGCCGGCGCGGTTGCCGCTGCGGCAGTACAGATTGATCTGCGCATCCTTGCCGTACATGGCGGCCAGGGCTTCCGGGTCGATGGTGGCGAGCGGGACATTGGCGTCGCCATCGATGTGGTCGGCGTTGTATTCCTCGACCGTGCGGACATCGATCCAGACGGATTCCTGCGGTGCGGACACGCACGCGGCGAGCACCAGTGAGAAGCCTGCGGCAAGCAGTAAGCGGTATAAAGTGGTCATGGCATTTTCCTCGTTGTTAACTGGAACTGGCTGGAGTCAGCTGGGTGCATGATAACAGATTCAGTGCACGTGCTTTGTTAAGCAATTACACCCTTTTCGCCATGCAGTCCTTCACGCGCGCCAGGGCATCCTTGATGTTTTCGGTGCTGCTGGCATAGGAAAAGCGGATATAGCCTTCACCGAGATGCCCGAAACTGGTGCCGGAAACGGTCGCCACGCCCACTTCGTCCAGCAGCAGCTCCTCGAGTGCCTTGGATTTCATGCCCGTGCCCGTGATGTTTGGGAAGGCATAGAAGGCGCCTTTCGGCTCGATGCAGGAGAAGCCCGGTACATCGTTGAGCAGTTCCACGATCAGCTTGCGGCGTTCATCGAAGGTGCTGCGCATGACTTCGACGGCGTCCTGGGGTCCTTTAAGGGCTTCGATGCCGGCGATCTGCACCGGGGCGGACGGACAGGAGTTGCTGTTGATCTGCAGGCGCTCGGCATGGTCGATCAGGCTGGCGGGCCATACACCGTAGCCCAGGCGCCACCCGGTCATGGAATAGGTCTTGCTCCAGCCGTCGAGCAGGATGGTGCGGTCGCGGATCGACTCGTATTCCATGAAGCTGACATGTTCCAGGCCGTCGTACAAAAGACGCGCGTAGATTTCGTCGGATAACACGCATACGTGGGGGTGCTTTTCCAGCCCTTTTACGAAGCGCTCGATGACGTCGCGCTCGAGCACGCCGCCGGTGGGGTTGGCCGGGGTATTGATGATGATCAGGCGGGTGTTCTCGTTGATCTGCGAGAGCACACGGTCGGGGTCGAAAGCGAATCCGGTTTCCTCCAGCAATTCGATCGGCACCGGTTTGGCGCCCGAATAATTGATCATCGATTCGTAGATGGGAAAACCGGGGTTCGGGTACATGATTTCCGCACCGGGTTCGCCGAACATCATGATGGCGAAGAACATCGTGGGCTTGCCGCCCGGCACGATCATCACGTGCTCCGGGTTCACGTCCACACCGCGGTACTTCTGGATGTCATCCACCACGGCCTGGCGCAGCTGGGGCAGGCCCTTGGCCGGGGTATAGAAGTGAAAACCGTCTTCCATGGCCTGCTTGCCGGCCTCGACGATGTTGTCGGGTGTGCGGAAGTCGGGTGCGCCGATGCCAAGATTGATGATGTCGCGTCCGGCGGCCTCCAGGGCTTTCGCCTTGGCCAGGATCTTGAAAGCGGATTCGGTGCCCAGGCGGGACATGGATTTGGCTAACTGCATAGTTTCCTCAGAGATAGTGGTACGGGAAATGGGGGTAATTAAACGATAAAGGCAAGAAACGATAAAGGGATAAAAGGATAAAAGGATAAAAGGATAAAAGGATAAAGCGTCCCGCTTCCAAAAGAATCGGAAGGTAGGTCGGATAAGGCCCTGAAGGGCCGCATCCGACGTGTGAGGTAATTTTTTGTAGGCCGGAAGAGGTGCGAAGCACCGTCATCCGGCAATGGAAACCTGATTATTCAACGATCGATGAATACAACCTGGCCCTGAGCTTCTGGAAATCATCCAGCCCGGGATTCGGGTTCAGGATCTGTGTCAGGTAAACCACCACCATGTTGTTCTCCTTATCGACCCAGTATGTGCTGTGGTAGGCGCCCCCCCAGCCATATTCACCCACCGAGCCCATGGTGCCCCGTGCACCCACGTCCTTGAGCACGGAAAATCCCAGGCCGAAGCCGTTGCCGGGCTGGAAGGGTATGCCGCGCAGGTGGTCGGTCGTCATCAGTTCGATGGTCTTCGGTCCGAGGATACGGGCGCCGTTGAATTCACCGCCGTTGAGCGTCATCTGCAGAAACCTGGCGTAGTCACTGGCGGTGGACAACAGGCCGGCGCCGCCGGAGAAGGTGGCGCGCGGGCCGTTCACGTATTCGCCCTGGGCGCCCATGCCCGGGCCTGGCGGTGCGGCTTCGATGCCGCCGCCCTGCATGCCGTGATACACGGTCGTCAGGCGTGAGGCTTTTTCCGGCGGCAGGAAGAAATGGGTGTCGTTCATGCCGAGCGGCGTGAAGATTTCGTCCTTCAGGAACTCATCCAGGGATTTGCCGCTGGCGACCTCGATGACGGCGCCGAGAATGTCGACGTTGTAGCCGTAAATCCATTCCACGCCCGGCTGGTTGCGCTGGGGCAGGCTGGCCATCTTGCGCACGGTGGCCTGGATGCCTTCCGGCCTGCTCGCCAGGTACCAGCCGGTGATGCCTTCCTGCTCCCACGCGCCGGTAGCAACGCCACTGCCGGCAAAGCCGCCGTAACCGATGCCCGAAGTATGCGTGAGCAGGTCGCGCAGGTTGATCGGCCGGACGAGCCGCTGCAGGGTGTAGCCGCCATCGGGGTTGGCGACACCGACACGCGCGTTGGCCCATTCCGGGAAAAACTTGGCTAACGGATCGGCGATATTTAGCACACCGCGTTCATGCAGGATCATGATGCCGGTGCTGACGATGGCCTTGGTCTGGGAAGCGATACGGAAAATACTGTCTTCCCGCATGGGCACGCTGCCGGCGATCGTTTGCATGCCTTTTGCCGAGGAATAGGCGATGCGGCCGTCCTTCAGGATCAGTGTGACACTGCCGGCGATCTGCTGGTTGTCGATGTAGGACTGCAGCACTGCATCCATCTGCTGCAGGCGGTCGGGGTCAAAGCCCAGACGGTCAGGCCGTGTCCGCGAAAAGTCCTGGGCATGCAGTGACGCCGACAGCAATGCCAGGAGGATGAAAAAGGCAATGCCGGCCCTGAGGCTTCGCATGGAAATCCGTTGCAACATCATGGTTCCCCCC
>Ga0181589_10001761_pt1 | contig 16906 bp, 20 predicted proteins | sample 071ome_25_FD_132444 | JGI IMG/M metagenome (GOLD analysis project Ga0181589, IMG submission 132444) | Coastal salt marsh microbial communities from the Groves Creek Marsh, Skidaway Island, Georgia - 071410BT metaG (megahit assembly) | ecosystem: Environmental > Aquatic > Marine > Intertidal...
AAATTTCAGGGGGGCCAATATTACGGATCGCCCAATTGGCCAATGGTTCTGTCGCCGTCATCATGACCAGCGCCGAGGCCATACCGCCGATGGCCGAACAAAGAACAGCCGCTCCGACCGCTTTGCCCGACTGCCCTTTTTGCGTCATGGGATAGCCATCAAACGCGGTAGGCGCATTTTCTGCCGATCCGGGGATATTGAATAAAATCGCCGTGATCGCCCCGCCATAAGTGCCGGTGCAATAGATCACCGCGAAAAGCATGACGCCTTGCGCAGGGTCTAACCCAGCGGTGAAGGGCAGCAAGATCGCGGCTAACGTCAACATGCTGACGCCAGGAATCGCCCCGAAAAGCATCCCGCCAATCACGCCAAAAACAAAGATGCCGATGGTGAAAGGATCGCCAAAAAGTGCCGCTGACCCTGCGAGGAAATTCTCAATCATGGTTTATATTCCTTGAAGCTTGGCATTCATTTTCAAAATCCAAGCGCTGAAATCATAGAAAGGAGACATATTCCCTTGTGGGAGTGGCGCGTTCAGGATCACCAGAAAAAGTCCAATGAAAACTACATAAATCAACAATGTAATGATAAGGATGGCCTTCCAGCGGCGCTCCCCAAAAAGCCATATGATGATCGCAATAAAGAATGGCGCGCTAAAATAAATACCAACCGGCTTTAACAACCACGCAAATATAAAAGGAGTCCCAAGAATAGTGACCATCCGTGGAATTGTCCCGGGGGCGCTAAAATCCGGCTTTTCTTCACTTTGCCCGAGCGTCGCTTGTGAGGCCGACCCATGGTTATATTGAAACCAGAGATTTCCGATGGTTGCGATAAAAAGCAATCCGATGATGACGCGAGGCCATCCTGTAGCCCCAAAGATATAAATCTCAATGGGCTGATTAAATTCAAACGAAAAGCCAAAGAACAGAATAACAATCGATAAAAAGATCGCGGCTTCAATAAGATGAGTGCGCTTCAATTGTCCCAAATCAAATATCCTCAAAAAGAAGCCTTGATGAAAAGCATGGCGCCAGATAGCGCCATGCAAGATGTAATGTGATGGATTTATTTCACGTCAAGACCCATGGCCTTATACACTTCACGGTACTGTTTGATCGAACGATTGATCAAGTCCTTAGCACCTTCCGTTTCACGGTAACTATCAATAACAGTCATGTATTTGGATTCATTGTATGCCTGATAGCTATCTTGACAATAGGCACGCTGGAAAGCCCATTTTAGCCATTCAACCCGATCGGCGGGGGCATTGGCATGGACATAGAAACCGCGGAAACGCAGCAGCGGATCAAAATCCATACCAACTTCACGATGCGTTGGTGTATCCGCAAAAGCATCGGGACGGGAATCAAAGATTGTCAGAATTGGCTTGAACTGCTTGGCGTCTAAGAAGTTACGAACGTCACCGGGCTGTTCAAACAGCGCGTCAACCTGACCACCCAAAAGCGCGCCATAACGAGGCGCCCCTTTATCAAACGAAATCTGCTGAATTTCAATTCCTGCCGCATCGGTGATGAAGCCCATGGTTACACGTTCCATTGAACCTTCTTTGGACACGTTCGCAATTGTGGCTTTGCCGTTTTGCGCCTTTACCCACGCAACAAAAGATGGCCAATCAGAGAACCGTGTTTCATTGGTGCGAATGTAAATCTGGCTAAAGGTCACCTGACTGATGACCAATGGGATCAAATCTTCTGCCGGATTTGGAAGTGATGAGTTCAGCGCATGGGCAGATGAAGCATCATCAATATGCTCAAGAACGTTATAGCCATCAGCAGGTGAAGCCATGTAAGCGGTCATCCCCACGGTGCCAGAACCACCGGGCTTATGGTCACGATTGATGGGAACGTTCGTCAAGCCAGTCACGGCTTCTGCCATGGCGGCAGCCACTTGTCCTGAACCTCCAGCAGGGCCATAAGGTACAATCATTGTGAGCGCTCGCTCTGGAAAACCACCTGGTTTGTCAAATGATGCTTCGCTTCGCTTACACTCAAACGCAGAGGCTGTGCCGCTCGCTAAAATAACGGTCGTCAAAGCCACTGTTCCTAGAAATTTTTTCACTGTTTCCTCCATGATATTCGTGTCGTGTTTTTATACTCTGCCTATTGATGAGACAAAGTATAGCCTTCACCTCTAAAAACAAAATCATCAAAGGCTTGACTATATTATTAAATTCAACGTTATGCGTTTAATTTTGGTCTGTCTAGTCTTTGATAAACATCGAATCAATTAATTTGAATTTTGTAAAAATTTCAATTTTGCATCAATTTCAATGAGTTAAAATAATAAATCGACGTTGAATTGAAGAGGCGGCAATCGACCAAAGCCTAATTGCCACTTCTGATTCAACCTAACGTCTCATCAAAACGTGCCGCAATGAAACGGTGGATATGCTCCGCCACGACATCACCCGCTTCGAGCAATAAAGAGTGCTTGTAATTTGGCAGGATGACCAATTCCGCATCGGGCATCGCCGCGGCAATCTGCTGGTTGAGGCGGGGGTTACACCCGCCGTCATTTTCCCCCGTCAGCACTAAGGACGGCGCCGAAATTTCATGAATCCACGGCGCCATTTCCGTGCCCGCGTAAATGCGAAAAACATTAAGGAACACCTCCGCGTCGGTGGCGATCACCTGATCGAGGCGGCGGCGCACCACCTCACCATGGCTGGCGATAAACCCATCGGTAAACCAGCGATTGGTGAGCGTTTCCAGCACATTGGGAATCCCCCGCTCTTCCATGGCTTTGACCACCGCCCAGACTTTTTGGCTGTCGTCTTCAGTGCGAAAAGCCGCGGTGGATAACAGCCCCAAGGACAGCACCCTTTCAGGATAGCGCTTGGCATAAGCCGGGCCAATCATCCCCCCCAGCGAATGGCCAGCGAAATGCGCTTGGTCAAAGCCTGTTTGCTTTTGCAGATAGGCCAAATCCTCCACCAGATCATCAAGGTCAAAACTCCCTTCTGGCAAAGGGGACGCGCCATGGCCGCGCAGATCATAGGTGATCACCGTATAATGCGGGGTCAGGATCGGCAGCAATTTTGCCCAAGTGTTTCGCGCCGCGCCAATCCCATGAATCAAGAAAAGCGGCGGGCCATGGCCTTCAATCGAATAAGCGCAAGGGATGGGCATGGTTTCTCCTGACCAGCGTGAGGGTTACGCCACCATCGGCGGCTTTTTGGCAAAATGCGGCATCACCTCTTCGGCAAAGCATTGGATCGCCTCGAGCGTTTCTTCGGCAGAAAGCCCAAAATTGGGGTTGAGGATCACGCGGTCGATCCCTAATTCCGCATAGGGCGCCAATTTATCAATCATTTCCGAGGGCGTGCCAATCAACAGGCTTTCGCCCAATTCATCGATGGGCGTTTGGCATTCGAGCGGCCTGACCATGCCATGATCGACCAAGCCGGGGCCGGTGAAGACATTATCAAACCGGCCATAATACCGATGGGCGGCTTCAATCTTTTGCTTTTTGTCCCTGTCATTTTTAGCCATATGCGCCACCCGCGACAGGGTCAGCGTCACCTCACTTTTATCCCCCATCTCGTCTTTGGCGCGATTAAAGGCGGAAACCTGATCGAGCAACAATTGATGATTGCCCGAAAGCGGCGTCGTTTGGATATGAAAGCCGCGTTTTGCGCAATGATAGATGCCATCGGGGTTCATCACCGCCATCATCATCGGCGGCCCCCCGAGGTGGATGGGCCGTGGCATGATGGTGATCGGATCAAATTGATAGTAATCGCCATGCCACGACACCTCTTCTTGGCTCAGCAACGCTTGTAAGACATCGAGGGATTCATTAAACCGCGCTTGGGTTTCATCCATGGGAACGCCCATCCGTTCCATCTCATAGGCAAAAGCGCCGCGCCCCACGCCCAAGAGCAATCGGCCATCGGTAAAGATATCCGCCACCACCACTTCCCCTGCATAAACCCGCATATCATGGAGCGGCAAGACAACGATGGAGGTCATGATCTTGATTTGCGACGTCATGGCGGCGATCTTGACCGCGAATTGCAAGGGTGCGGGCATCATCAAACAATTCATCAAATGATGTTCGGTGATCGAGACCGCGTCAAACCCCAAGCGGTCGGCCAGCACCGCCTGATCGAGCATATCGCCATAAACGCGATCCCCGCCATAGGCTTTATCGGGATAATCCGCTGAAAGTTGTATGCTGAATAACATATCGTCACCAAGGCATGAGGGTCATAGAGTATTGAAAAGACTTTCACGAAGACCTGTCAACAATCTTTGCGCCTGAAATCTTGCGCGATGAAGTCCATCGGCATCGAAAGGCGTTGCATTGAGCCTGTTTAATATAATAAAATTTCTCTATGTAATGTGAATAACATAACCATTGGCAAGGGGGGTGAAGTCCATGGTTCAACAACAACGCAAAAACAAGATTGAACCATTGGTCAAACGCCTTGCGGCAGGGGCGCTGATGATGCTGGCCGCCGCCTCACCATCCTTAGCCGATAGCGCTCTCTTGGACAAAGCCGATATGGGATATGGCGAATATCTTTCCGGCGAATGCGTCACTTGCCACCAGAAAAATGGCTCGAATCAGGGCTTGCCATCCATCACCGGCCTCGACCCTGAAGGCTTCATTGCCATTATGCTGGCCTATCGCAACAAAGAATTGTCGAACAACGTCATGCAAACCGTGGCGGGGCGGCTTGACGATGAGCAAATCGCCTCACTCGCCGTATATTTCGCGTCTCTACCGGCGGGCGATTAACCCCATAAAAATAATTGATATGAAAAATCATATATTATGGTAGTATATAATTCATAACATATGTTGTTTTTTATATGTTTTATAAACAATGAACGGGGGGATAGATATGTCCAAAATGTCAAGACGCCAGTTTTCTGGCTTATTTGCAGCAACCACCGGCGCTTTAGCGATGCCATCACTGGCATTCGGCGCAACACCACGGGTGGTGGTGGTTGGCGGCGGCGCTGGCGGCGCCACGGCCGCGCGTTATATTGCGAAAGATTCCAAAGGCGCTATTCATGTGACCTTGGTGGAAGCGTCCAAGCAATATTACACCTGCTTCTTTTCCAATCTGTATCTCGGCGGTTTCCGCGATTACGATTCGATTGGTCACGGGTATGAAAACCTGTCGAGCAACCACGGCGTTAATGTTGTCCATGATTGGGCAGCATCCGTTGATGGCAGCCGCAAAGTCCTGAAATTGGCGAGCGGCGCAGAATTGCCTTACGATCGTCTGGTCTTGTCGCCGGGGATTGATCTGGATTACTCCAGCGTCCCAGGGTATAGCGCGGCGGATCAAACCCGCATGCCACATGCTTGGAAATCAGGCACTCAAGTCAAAGTGCTTCGCGACCAAGTGATGAACATGAAGCAAGGCGGCACTTTTGTCATGGTGGCGCCACCAAACCCATACCGTTGCCCACCTGGACCTTATGAGCGGATTTCCATGATCGCCCATAACCTCACCCAAGTGAACCCAACGGCAAAGATCATCATTATTGATCCGAAGGATAAGTTCTCCAAGCAAGGCCTGTTTATGGCGGGTTGGGAGCGTCACTATCCGGGCATGGTTGAATGGCTTGATCCAGCGACCCATGGCGGCATTAAGAACGTCAATGCTGAAACCATGGAAATCGAAACCGATATCGACACCTTTAAGGCTGACGCGGCTTGCGTGATCCCAGCACAGCGTGCGGGTTCAATCGCGATGGCGTCTGGCGTTAATGATGGCAATTGGTGTCCGATTATCCCAGCAACGATGGCTTCTAAGGCGGACCCGAACATCTATGTTCTTGGGGACGCGTCCGTGGCGTCATCCATGCCGAAATCAGGTTTCTCCGCCAACAGTCAGGCTAAAGTTGCGGCCAACGCGATCCGCGGTGAACTGACCGGCAGCAAGGTTTATGAGCCACGTTTCGCCAACACCTGCTGGAGCCTTATCGCCACCAATGATGGCGTTAAAGTTGGCGCGAATTATAAAGCCGGATCGGAAAAGATCGACGTCGTCGATAAATTCGTCTCACAAGGCGGCGAAACCGATGCTGTGCGTAAAGAAACTTATGAAGAATCCATCGGCTGGTACAACGGTATCACAGCCGATATGTTCTCATAAAAACCCATCCATCATGAAAAAGGCGGCTTTGAGCCGCCTTTTTTATTGCTGTATTGATGGGGTGATCATCACATCCCCACAACCTTGACGGTTTGATTTTCTGGCAGATTGATGACCTGCTTTCGGCTAATGTAATTTTCCATCAAATCGTAAATCGCTGGCCCTTCCGTGCCTTCATTGACCGAAGCCCAGCCGCCGACGGTGTATTTTTTATCGGCTTCAATCGGAACGCCTGTATCGGTCATGACCATATTGGTGATGCGATTGCCCATCGAGGCCTTTGGCGCACAGGTGTAGGACATGCCGCCCACCCGCACCATATCGCCACCCTGCTGATAAAACGGATCAAGATGGAACAGGTTATCGCAGACATCTTCTAGGATTTCGTGCAATTGCTGACCCGTCATTTCCGTGCGATAGACATTCGGATAGCTCATGCTGGTTTGGGTGTAGAGATCGTCCATCGTAATGTCTTGCCCCGGGAGCAAGGTTGTCCCCCAACGGAAGCCGGGGCTAAGCGCAATCTCAACATCACGTTCTTCGCGGATGCCTTGGCAAATCAAATCATCCCATGTGCCGTTGAAATTCCCGCGGCGATAGAGCAACTGATCGGTCTTGCCCAGCACGCGATTCAATTCGCTTTCATGGGGAGCGCGGATGCCGTCAATAAAGGCTTTCATCTCAGCGTCTGGTTCAATCGCATCGGAAAAGACAGGGATCAGCGTTGAACTGTAATCCACCACTTCACCATTTTCGACCTTCAGATCAACCCGCCCCAGGTATTTGCCATGGGAGCCTGATGAAAGCACCAACGTCTTGCCAATCTTAATCGCCTCCGGCACCGCGTCATGGGTATGGCCGGTTAAGATCACATCGATGCCGCTGACCACTTTGGCGATTTTCTGATCGACATCAAAGCCGTTATGCGAAAGCAGCACCACCACTTCAGCGCCTTCATCGCGGGCTTCATCGACGTTTTTCTGGATTTCTTCGGGGCGAATCCCAAAAGACCAATTGGGTACCATGTATCGCGGGTTAGCAATCGGGGTGTAAGGGAAATGCTGGCCAATCACCGCGACTTTAACGCCGCCTTTTTCAAAATAAGCCGTGCTGTCAAAAACGCGCTCATCCCATTCCGTGTCAAACACATTGCCGCCTAAGAAAGGATAGGCCATTTCTTCGACAATTTCTTCGACTCGCTCTTGGCCAAAGGTGAATTCCCAATGCCCCACCATCGCGTCCGGCTTGAGCAAGGCCATGGCATCAACCATATCTTGACCATTGGTTTTGAGCGACGTGTAAGACCCCTGCCACGTATCACCGCCATCGAGCAACAAGACTTTATCATCGCCCCGTTCCGCGCGGATCGATTTGACCAGCGTTGCCGTGCGATCAAGCCCGCCCAATCGACCATAAGCCCGTGCCAGATTGACGTAATCCACCATGGTATGGGCATAAGCAAGCGGCGTGTTCGGCGCGATGCCAAAATGATTGAGGAAATCTTCCGCGACCAGATGCGGCGGGATGCCTTCATAAGCGCCGACGCCAAAATTTTCTGACGGCGGACGGAAATAGACGGGTTTCAATTGCGCGTGAATATCGGTCAGATGCAACAAAGTCACTTGGCCTTTGGCGTCAAAAGACAGCAGATCATCCATCTTCAAGGCTTGCTGGGCGGCCAGCCGATTCCAATGGCCCAGCCCACCCAGCATTGTGCCGGTGACAGCCGCCATTTGGATAAATTCACGACGTGAAAACATGAGGGAACCTCCCTTTAATTCGATTATTGCTGAAGATAGTGGTAAGCATTGCCTTGCCGTTCGACGCGGCCAAATCCCGGCGCTGGCAAGTGATAGCCGATCAGCATCATGTCATCCGCCACCAGCCGATCCAGCAACCGCGCTCGGCTTGCCGCGGCTTCAGCGGTGTTCATGTCTGATTTATTTTCGGCGTCGGGATGTTGAAAAGAAATCAAGGGATGGGTCAACGCATCGCCCACCACCATGACGGCTTGATCGCCGGTATGCACCGCAAAAGCGGCATGGCCGGGGGTATGGCCGCGAGAGTCAACCACCTCAATCCCGGGGATGATTTCCTCACCATAAGCAATCATCGCGACTTGATCGCGCATCGCGTCAAAACGTGTTTTCGCGCCAACGGCAAAGGCTTCTCGCCCCGCAGGCATGGCGGCAAGGGCATCGTCGGAATCCCAGAAATCCCATTCCCGATCAGGCATATAGAATTGCGCCTCTGGCATGGCCAATTCATCAAAATCGTCAATCACGCCCCAAATATGATCAGGGTGAGCATGGGTGAAGACCACATCGGTGATGCTATCAAGAGCGATCCCGGCGGCGTCCAATTCATTCGGCAATTCACCCAGCCCGGGCAGAAAATTAGGCCCGCTTCCCGCATCAAATAAAATGCGGCGGTCGCCGATATCCACCAGCGTGATGTTCAAAGGCCGCTTGGCCTGCCCTTCCCCCATGCCCGATTGATCGAGCAAGGGTTTGAGGGAAGGATTGGCTTTTGCGTCAAACAACATCTCCGTCGGCACCGTCATCAACCCATCGGAAAAGGTCGTGATGCTGGCGGCGCCAATCACCCGCGTCTGCGCTTGAACGCTCGTCAAGGGGAAAGCGCCAACCGTCAAGGCGGCGATGGCGGCGGTGGATTGGCAAAAGGATCGCCGGGATATCCCCCTCGCCGCCTCAGGTGATGTTGGTTTGATGGGCATTACTGGCTGAACTGCTTCAGGTAAGCAATGACATTAGCGCGGTCTTCTTCTTTCTTCAGACCAGCAAAGGCCATGCGCGTGCCCTTCAGATAGGCTTTTGGCTTTTCCAGAAAACCATCAAGGGTGGCTTCATCCCAAACAATGCCGCTTTCTTTGATGGCTTTTGAATATTTCGTAAAGCCTTCAACCGAACCAGCCTGCCGCCCCATGATATTCACCAGATGGGGGCCTGTTTTGTTCTTATCGCTATCCACCACATGGCAAGCCTTGCACTTCTTGAAGACTTTTTCGCCAAGAGCCGGATCACCCGCCATGGCGGTGGAGGACAGACCGAGGCTGACAACAGCCGCAGCCAAGAGACCTGAAAATACAGTTTTCATCATTTCGTTCCTTTACCTAATTACAAGTTTTCTTGCGTGATTATCCATCACCTTCCGGCGTCACATCAATGATCCGCGCGCGGCCGATGATTTCAGTTGAGACATCACAATTTGACATACATGGCTCACCGCTGGCAAGTTGGGCATCTGGTCGCGGGTCAGGCATGAAGAAGCCACCTTGGTTGGGCATTTCAATCGTGCCAATATTCTCGTTATTGAGCTCAAAATCATCGTCGATGACATCATTCATATAGAGCAAATACGCGACAATCATATACGTCTCATCATGGGTAAGCGATTGCGCTTCGCCAAAAGGCATCGCCCGGTAGATGTAATCATAGGCGGTAGACGCATACGGCCAATAGGACCCAATGGTCTTAACAGGGTCTTCGCTTTCCAGCGTGCCGTGACCACCCACCAGAATGGGCCAACGATCAACCCCTTCGCCAAAATCACCATGGCAATGGGCGCAACGCTCGGCGTAAATATCTTCGCCATCAAGCGCCGTGCCAGCACCGATTGGCGCGCCTAATCCATCGGGGCGAACGTCGATATCCCAGCCCTGAACTTCTTCTTTTGTCGCTAAAGTACCAAGACCGAAAACACGCTCACCAGCAGTGGCGGTGACAGTTGAAAACGCCAGCACCGCACCGGTGAGGCCTAGAATTGTAGTTTTAACCAATACGGACATTTTCAACCTCACCATTTGTCTTAACATGCCATGTGGCAATCGCGTTGTTGTGATAGATGGAATTGACCCCACGTTCTTTTTGCAGGGCTTGGATGGTTGGCTGAACATAGCCTGTTTCATCCATGGCGCGCGATTGAACCAAGAGGTCTTCGCCATTCCATTGGAACGGCAGGGTAAAGCGCGTCAGGCTCTTATCGAGAACCGGATCATGCAGTTCGGCGGTTTGCCAATTGCGGCCACCATCGAGCGATACGTCAACCCGGGTGATTTTACCGCGCCCTGACCAAGCCAAGCCTTTGAGCAAATTCTGGCCTTTATGCAGAATGGGCTTTTCTGGGCTTGGAGAGGTGACGCAAGATTTGGCGTCCATCACCCAAGTGAACATCCGGGCGTTGCCGTCTTCCATCAGATCGGTGTATTTTGAAGTTTCTTCGCGCGCCATATAAGGCATATCGCCAAATTCAAGGCGGCGAATCCATTTCACCCACATATTGCCTTCCCAGCCGGGCACCACCAAACGTGCGGGATAACCTTGTTCTGGACGCAAGGCTTCACCGTTCATCGAATACGCGATCATGCAGTCATCGAGAATCTTTTCGATGGGGATCGAGCGGTTCATGCCCGCGCTGTCGCCGCCTTCCGCCAAGACCCATTTGGCTTCTGGCTTGATGCCAACTTCACGGCAAATATCAGACAAGCGCACGCCTGAATATTGCACGTTATGCACCATGCCAAAGGTGTATTGACAGCCGTTGAGCTGAGCGCCGCGCCATTCCATGCCGCCATTCGCCGCGCATTCGAGGAAATGGAAGCGGTTGACTTGCGGAAAGCGCTTCAGATCATCAATCGTGAAGATCAATTCACGATCGACCAAACCGTTGATCATCAAGCGGTAATCTTGAGGGATGACTTCCGGCACACCGCCATGGTGACGCTCAAAGCAGAGGCCATTGGGCGTGACAATGCCATCCAATTCATGAAGCGGCGTAAAATTCACCGATGATTCAGGGCTGGCGGTCAGCCATTCCACCGACCGGCGGATCACATGCGCTTCATGTTCAGACGGCATCCCGTAAGGGTTCACATCCACGCCTTCGCCCAGATAGGGTGTCCATTCCGGCACATTGGGCGGCAGGTTATCAGGATTGGATTCAGCCGCAGAGACAAGCGATGGCGTTGCCAAACTGCCCGCAGCCAGAACAGCACCACCCAGCAGTTTACGCCGAGACACCGCCACCGTATCAAGATCGCCGGATTGTCCCTCTTGGGCAATAAGATTAGAATCGGTTTTTGAAGTGGTCATGGTCAAACACTCTCCTTATGACGATTGTTGCTGGCGGGCTTCTTCAATTGTTTTGCGAATTTCAGGCATGCGCCGGCCAAAATACTTCTGGAACGGCTCATCACCGTCATAGCCCTTGGCCACGATCCATTCCAGAAACCCTAAAAATGTTAACTTTCCGAACGCGCCGGGCATGACCGCATTGGCCTGTTCGGGGATGGTGCCGCCCTCAGCGGGCTGACCGAGGAAATAGATGGTGGGGGTAAACATCACCCCCCATTTGCGCCCCATTTCGTTTTCCGCGCGCGCATCGCCATCAAGGTCTATAACCTCGCGGCCGCCATAAAGGTCGAGTTGCACGACGACAAAATGTTCGCGCACATAAGCGTTGATGGCGGGTTCAGACAAAATCTCAAGCGCGATTTTTTCGCAATAAATGCAGCCCTTCTGATCAAATTTGATCATCAGCACTTTGCCCTCATCAAGGGCTTCTTCCAAATCATCCGCCAATTCAAGGAAAGACTGATGATACCAATCGTAATGATAGATGCCATCTTCGCCCATCGTGGGGGTCATATCACCGGCCCGTGCCGCTTGACTGAAACTCAGCGCCATTGAAAGGGCCAGCATCCCCGCGATGACCATTGGCAAAAGGCGTGCCATTATTGTTGATGCAATCTGGTTAGGTTTTATCATGACTATACCTCTTTCCCTTGCGTTAACCGACCGTCTGGAAGGATGAAAACGTCCGCAACATCCAAAACCCAACGTCATTCATCTTGCCAGAAACCATAACCCCGCCTGTCAGAACCATCAGCGCGCCAAGCGTATATTTGGCGATCGGCGCCAATCTTGACATGCCACGAAAACGCTTAGTGAAGGCCTCGGCAAAAAAAGCAACCGCAACAAATGGAATGCCAATACCCAAACCATAGGCCAAGAGCAAAAACACCCCGTCATGGCTTTCGGTTGAACTGGCCACGACAAGGAAAATGGTGGCTAAGACAGGCCCAACGCAAGGCGTCCATCCAAAACCAAAAGCCAGGCCCACGACATAAGACGTCAGAACACCGCCTGATTTGAAATTCGGCATATAACGCATCTCGCGATCAAGCCAACCGAGGCGGATTAACCCCAAGAAATGGACGCCCAGCAAAATAATCAACGCCCCAGCGATTTGCTGGAACAGCACCATATGACGGGCGAGCATCGAACCGACCACCGTCGACGAAACCCCTATCAGCAGGAATACCGAGACAAAGCCCGCGACAAAAAATAAGGAGGCCATGACCAAACGAAAACGCTTCGCCGCTTCGCCGCTCGCGTTACCGTTCTGCAGACTGCCCAAATATCCCAAATACCCCGGGACAATTGGCAAAACACATGGCGAAAAGAAACTTAACACCCCGGCTAGTATCGCTGCATTGATGGATAAATCCATCATGCGCATCCCCCCAACTTTTATTACATATAATTTTCTATATATTAATATATATGATTTTTTTTATATTTTGAACGTGAATCTGTAATCGCGACATTTTTTCCACGTTTTGATGACTTAAACGTTATTCAAAAAAAGAATCCCATGACCGACGGCCATGGGATTCGTTAAGCGTTTGACTATTGACGAACCGCTGGTGTTTCGACCGTCAACCCGTTGCCGCGCCAAGCGATGTACAATTCAAGCGCGACATAATCTTCGTGGCCATAAGGCAATTTTGTCGCCCGAATATTATCGTTACACCCCCGGAAGCGGCGATGGGTAGACCCGATCCCGTTCCATTTCACGCGATAGGTTGGGAAACCATTGATATGCCCTTGCGAGAGCATATCAGCGCGGATGTAATTGCCGTAATTGTCTTCGTGGCAATGGGCGCAGGACATATCCAATTGGCCGACGCGCTCATAAAACAACGCTTCACCCTTTTGGAAAGTGGCATTGGCAGGGCCATCGACATCGACATTGATGGGGCTACCATTCGCGAGATAGCGAATATAAGCGGTCATGCCGAGCATATCCGCCTTTTCCCATTTGTAAGGCTTAGCGCCCATGGCGGTTTCACGGCAATAGTTGATTTGCTGCTCAAGCGTCAAGACTTTGCCAGCGCCGTCGTGGTAACGCGGATAGACCGCACCCGCCACATCCGCGGCCACACCAGAACACTCTTCCCAGACTTGAGCCAAAGAAAGACCTTTGCTGCCATCGACTTGATCCCAGATGCCTTCACCATATTCCACCGTCAGCATGCCCGGATTTTCAAACTCATCCGCCTGCATGTCGCGGATCATGTCTTTCCGAAAATCGATGCCAGAGATCACCTCACCCAATGGGTTGCGGGAATCCGAAGGCTCGACCACCGTAGCGGTGCCATCATGGTAAGGAGTTCCAGCGGCAAGCGCAGAACCTGCCACCAACAACCCAGCCAAGGTTAACGTTACTTTTTTGAACATGTTTTCCTCCCTCGTTTTAGCGCTAGGCTTGGTTTGTTTAACCCACCGTCATGTCATTTTTAGCGGTGAATTCAGCACCGCCATCTTCGACCCAAGTGAATTCAAAACTACCGCTCTCCGTCGCCTTAAATGGGAAGGAAATAAACGGGTTTGCCGATACCGCAGGCTCAAGGGCAGCACTGAAAACAGGGGTGCCGTTGAAAGACGCGCGGAAGGTGTTGATGATCTTGCGCGGAATCACATTGCCTTCTTTGTCTTTGGCGCGGCCTGTGTGCATTGGGTGCGAAATCAGCGCTTTGATTTCAATGATTTCACCAGCATCAGCCGACTTAGGGACTTTTACGCGGGGTTTAATTTTAGACATTGCTTTGCTCCTCTTAGATTGGGATCAGCCGCCGCAGCCGCCGATGGTAACTTTGATCGTGCCCGTGGCTTGCTTGAACGAACCGTCGCTCATTTCCGCAAGAACGACTACATTCTGGGTTTTAGCCAAGCGCATCCGGGTGCTCGCGGTGCAAGCGCCATTGGCGGGCGAGAAATTAAAACTCGCCACTTCGGGCGTTGGGTTGCCATCAGCCATCACATGCACGGCCTTGACGTAATCGCTATCGGTCATGGGGCTATCGACATCAAAACCAATCTTCACGGCGTTGCCGTTTTCAGCGATTTCAGGAATATCAAGAGTGATCGCGCCTTCAGACGCGCCAGCACCGCCAGTCAATTCCTTGATTTTTCCAGAGACGGCAGCCGCGTCAGCAAGCACCGGGCTCGCAAAAGCAGACAGCGCCACCGCGCCACCAAGCAAACCAAGCGCCTTGCGCCGGGAAATGTCTTGAAAGTTCATCGTGTATTTCATCGGATTATTGCTCCTCAGTCAGGGTTTTCAGGTAAGCCACGATATCTTCGACCTCTTGAGCCGATAGAATTGTCTTGCCTATGAATTTTTTATTGGGGCGGTTGTATCCCCAAACGCGATAAAAAGATGGCATCATCGTGTTTTCGTTGGTGACTTTTGCGTTAACCAACTGCATCCGAAGTTCACCCTCGGACAAACGATTGGCCACACCATATAAAGACGGTGCGGTTTCGCCATGAAAAGATTGCTCGGAAATTGGCATCACATGGCAGGCCAAACAATTGCCTTTTTTACGGTTGATCGCCAATTTACGGCCATTGGCTGGGTCGCCCGCTTGATCGGTAAGCGGCTCGTTGATCGCCGAGTCATCGACAATCGTGTAACTCACAAGACCTGGCTCACTCACCTTTACAGACGCCGCATGGGCTGTGCCAACCAGCAAAACAGCAGCCAAGGCTAAGGTCATTTTTTTCATGATTCCCCCCTCAAAAAACCTTTTTAAAACGACTTTATTGTGAGGTCGTGGGAAAATATGTCAAGAGCAACACATAATTAATTTAATATATTTGGATTGCCCTATTTTTGAAGCGTTCAGGATTTCAAGTCAGGCTTGAAATAGACCTTATTCGGTAAATTCAGAAAACCGCCACCAAAACATTTCATCGCCGGGGTAGCCCTCGAGGCGGCCAATCTCTTTATAATCTTCAATCACGATGAAGGTCGGCGTGAATTGAGCGGGTGGAATATGACTCAGGCTTTGTGGGAATTTAGAAAAGAAATCAACGCGATAGAGAGGGAATGTTTGCGCCTCGATGGTCTTATAGTAAAGATGACCAACATCGTCCTCAAAGGCATCACACCATGGGCAAGACGGCGAGGTGACCATCACCAAGGCGGTGCCGGGGATTTTCGCCGGGTCCGCAAGCGCCGAATCGCCAGCCCATGTGACGTGAAGAGGCCAAAGCAATAGTAATCCAGCGATGACACCTCGCGCCCAATGAATTTGACCTCGGATTGCTGATACGCTTGTCATTGCCCTCATTCTCTTAGCCTAGACATGCATCAAGGCCAGCCTTAACGCCAATATTAACGAATAGCCGAAAACCGCCCAGCCTCAAAAGAATGGCCTTTTTTATCTTTTTTATCAGCCGATGCTGAAGCCGCCACTTCATCTGGTTTGGGGTTGGGTTTATGCACTTCACGGTGTTCCGATACATCCAAAGTATGGCGCAACGTATTTTCCACAAAAGCATCAGCGATTGAATAGAAGACCTGGCGCGATTGCTTTCTTGCGGTGACCACTTTCGACGAGCGAAGCAGGGCCAATTGCTGAGAAACCCGATGTTGCGGCTTATTCAAGCGTTGGCAAATGGTTGATACCGAAAGCGGCTCATCCACAAGGATGGCGCAGATTTGAAAGCGAAGATCATGGGCTAGCGCGCGAAAAACGGTAATCGCGTGTTTGGCCAATTCTGGGTCGATGGTTTTATTCGTCATCTCATTCTCAGTTTTGTTTTCGGCGAGCAAGCCAAGCGAATGTGCTTAAAAATCAAAGTTTTTCATGGATTGCTGCAACCAATCGCCATCCATTTGCCGCATATCTTCGGCAGGATAATCGAGCATTTTGCCGCCATTTTGCCAATCCACAGGGCAAGTTAAGCCGGTTTTTTCAATTTCGATCAGCGCCTTCTGCACCCGCAACAATTCATCCACTGAACGCCCCAATTGCATGGGGTAGTGAATTTTAGCCTCAATCACCCCTTGCGGGTTGATGAAGCAACAGGCGCGCGCGCCAGAGGTTGAATTACTGTCTTCGTTGATCAATCCATAAGCGCGGGCAATGGTCATCGACACATCTTCCATGATGGGGAAATCAATCTTAATATTGTAATGCTCTTCCATCCACCGCACCCACGCCATATGGGCGTAGATCGAATCAACGGAAATGCCAATCAGCTGGGTGTTGAGAGCGTCAAATTCCCCTTTGCGTTGCGCGAGGCGAACAAATTCAGACGTGCAAACCGGGGTGAAATCCGCCGGATGAAAGAACAACATCACCCACTGCCCCAAATAATCATCCAATGAGACCTCGCCTGTTGTTGAGCGCGACAAAAAGACCGGCGCTTTTTCACCAACAAGGCTTCGGAAGATGGTGGTTTTGCCTTCAGTGGCAGGGTTATGATCGGCGTTTTTAATCGTTGTATCGGGCATTTCTTATTCCTCTATCGAAGACATATAACGCAGATTGCTTCAAATACATACAAAAATTTCTATATTTTAAGTTGAAGCCAAAGATCATTGTCGGCATCATGACGTGATATTCATGGAGCCTGCGGGGAAACATCGCATGGCCAATCTTGATTGAAGACG
>Ga0181589_10001762_pt1 | contig 16898 bp, 14 predicted proteins | sample 071ome_25_FD_132444 | JGI IMG/M metagenome (GOLD analysis project Ga0181589, IMG submission 132444) | Coastal salt marsh microbial communities from the Groves Creek Marsh, Skidaway Island, Georgia - 071410BT metaG (megahit assembly) | ecosystem: Environmental > Aquatic > Marine > Intertidal...
ATTCGTGGGCACATTAGAGGCGCTGAATGCCCAGCCAGAAATTCGCGATGCCTATCTGTCGGTTTGACCCTGCAATCAAAGGTTTATCGCTGATCACAAAAACACTTTTCACGTCAGCGCGGTTCTGCTAACCTAAGGGTAATAAAAAAATTGAGGCAGACAGACAGGCAAAGATATGAAGACGGGCTGTGGGGGCACGTTTGTCATCTCTTGGTCGCAAATGGCACTAGACGGCTTTCAAGCCGCCCCAATTGATATTCTTACTGTGGGTGCTGCTTGGTCGTGGGGGGGCGAGCTGATCCGTGTGGATGGGCCCGCCTCGTTGTTGCGGCTGGAAGATGCAGACATGCAAGAAGATAGCCGCAAGCGCGCTGCGCGTGCGGTACGCCGCTTGGTAGGGGTTGCCCTGGGCACCACGCCGGCGCGGCAACAGGCAGCAGATGACGCTGCGATGCTTTCAGACGATTATGCCATTATCGTCAGTGATGGGTTGAAGACCTACACGCTGACATTGATACCGGTGGGCCAAGGGGCGCAGCCCTTGGTGATGTTCTCGGGCCCAGTGCCGCCACGCCAGCGCGACTTGTGGGTGGTGCACCATAATTTGGGCAACCAAGCCCAGTCAAACCCCATGGGCCCTGCCAGCGGGGGGGTGATTTGTTTCACCCCCGGCACCATGGTTCAAACACCACAAGGCCCCCGTCCCGTCGAGGCGCTGCGCGAGGGCCAGCAGGTGAACACCAAAGACAGCGGCCCGCAAGATATCTTGTGGATCGGCCAGCGCCGCATGACGGGGGCACGGCTGTTTGCCATGCCACACCTGCGCCCTGTGCGGGTGCGGGCGGGGGCCTTTGGCATCGAACGGCCAGATCAGGAACTGGTGCTTTCGCCCGAACATCGCCTGCTGGTCACGGGCCCCTCGGCGCGGGCGTTGTTTAACACCCCCGAGGTTCTGGTGCGCGCCGCCGATTTGGTGAATGGTCGCACGGTGGTGGTGGATACGGCCATGCGCGAAGTGACCTATATTCACCTGATGTTGCCCGCGCATCATGTGGTTTGGGCCAATGGCGTGGAATGCGAAAGCTTCCATCCCGCCAGCACGGCCCTGTCCACCCTGTCAGACGCAGATCGCCAGCGCCTGTTTGCCCTGCAACCGATGCTAGAGCATGACACAAGCAGCTATGGCGGCTTTGCGCGCCGCAGCCTTAGCGCCACGGATGCCGCGATATTGTTGCACAAAGCGGCCTAGGGCGGGGGCGAATCTGCTTGACACTGCGGCGGGCATTCGCCATTAGCCCGCTTTATTGGTGTTGGTGGCCCCCGCAAGGGGACGCCTGTCGGGTATTGCTATGCGCTTGCATGGGCAAAACCAAAGGACAACGCCCTTCACACTGGCCGCAAGGCCTGCATTTATAGGAAGGATATCAGCCGTGACCAAACGCACGTCTGCCAAGTACAAAATCGACCGCCGCATGGGCGAAAACATTTGGGGCCGCCCCAAATCGCCCGTCAACCGCCGCGAATATGGCCCCGGCCAGCACGGCCAGCGCCGCAAGGCAAAACTGTCGGATTTCGGCACCCAGCTGCGCGCCAAGCAGAAGCTGAAAGGCTACTACGGCGACCTGACCGAAAAACAGTTCCGCCGCATCTATGCCGAAGCCGAGCGCGTTAAAGGCGACACCGGTGAAAACCTGATTGGCCTGCTCGAGCGCCGCTTGGACGCAGTTGTGTACCGCGCAAAATTCGTGGCAACCGTCTTTGCCGCACGCCAGTTCGTGAACCACGGCCATGTGCTGGTGAACGGCCAGCGCGTGAACATCCCCTCGTACCGCGTGAAAGAGGGTGACGTGATCGAAGTGCGTGATCGTTCCAAGCAGATGACCGTTCTGCTGGAAGCCGTGCAATTGGCCGAGCGTGACGTGCCCGATTACATCGATGCAGACCATTCGAAAATGACCGCCACATTCGTGCGCACGCCCTCGCTGGCAGATGTGCCTTACCCGGTGATCATGGAACCGAACCTGGTGGTGGAATTCTACGCGAAGAACTAATCTTCGCCGCTCCACGCAGAAATTGGCCCCATCATTTGCGAAAATGGTGGGGTTTTTCTTTGCCTTACCCCTGTGGCGGGTGGTGGTGGCGCTGCGCGTGGCCATTCTGCACCGCGCGCCATGCGCTATATTTTTACGCGCGGAATGATCTTTCCTATCTCAAAACCCGCCGCTAATAGGGGGTTGAGGAGAACATCATGACGAAACTTGTGCCGCAGCCCGGAATTATGGACATCGCGCTTTATGTCAGCGGCGAAAGCACTTTGGCGGGCCGCTCTGACGTATTGAAACTGTCAGCAAATGAGAACCCGGCAGGTTGCAGCGACAAAGCACGCGAGGCATTCACCCGCGCAGCCCATAGCCTGCATCGCTATCCAAACACCGATCATGCTGCCTTGCGCACCGCCATCGCCGAAGTGCATGGGCTGGATGCCGGGCGCATTATCTGCGGCGTAGGGTCTGACGAGGTGCTGCAATTCGTGGCGCAGGCCTATGCCGGCCCGGGCGACGAGGTTATCACCACCCAGCATGGGTTTTCCATGTATCCCATTCTGGCCCGTGCGGTGGGGGCAACCCCGGTGGAAGTGCCCGAAAAGAACCGCAAGATTGATGTCGATGCCATTTTGGCGGCGCTCACACCCCGCACGCGTATTGTGTTTGTGGCCAACCCGGCCAACCCCACTGGCACCTATCTGGAAAAAGACGAGGTGCTGCGCTTGGCCGCTGGCCTGCCCGAAACCGTGGTGCTGGTGCATGATGGTGCCTATACCGAATTTGTCGATGGGTTCGATGGCGGCGCGGCGCTGACCGATCAGTTCCCCAATGTGATCATGACGCGGACCTTTTCCAAGATTTATGGTTTGGGTGGTTTGCGCATTGGCTGGGGCTATGCCGCGCGCCCGGTGATCGATGTGCTCAACCGCTTGCGCCAGCCCTTTAACCTGTCCGAGCCGCAAATGGCCGCAGCCGAGGCGGCTGTGCGCGACACCGAGTTTACCGCGCGATGCCAAAGCGAGAACGCCAAATGGCGCCACTGGCTGCGCGAGGCGCTGCTGGGCCACGGGCTGGAGTGCGACGAAAGCCATGCCAATTTCGTGCTGGCCCGCTTTCATGATGCACAGACCGCCAAAGACTGCGACGCGGCTTTGCGCGCTGATGGCATTATCGTGCGCGCTGTGGCGGGCTATCAATTGCCAAATGCCCTGCGCATCACTGTGGGCGACGAGGCGGCCTGCCGCCGGGTGGCCCATGGGATTGGCCAGTTTTTGGCAGGCCGCGCATGAGCGTTATCGATAATCGCGTTGCGCTGATCGGGCTGGGGCTGATTGCGGGCTCGATGGCGCTGGCCATCCGCCGCCGGGGTCTGGCCGCCGAGGTCACAGGCTATGCCCGCACCCCCGCCACCCGCGAAACGGCGCGCCGGATCAATCTGGTAGACCGGGTTTGCGACACGGCCATCGAGGCGGTGAAAGAGGCTGATCTGGTGGTGCTGTGCGTGCCGGTGGGCGCGATGGGCGACGTGGCCCAAGAAATCGCCCCGCATCTCAAGCCGGGCGCCACGCTCAGCGATGTAGGCTCGGTGAAACGCGCGGTGATTGACGCGGTGCAGCCGCATATGCCGGATCATGTGCATTTTGTCCCAGCGCACCCCTTGGCCGGAACCGAGCATTCCGGCCCCGAATCTGGCTTTGCCACGCTGTTTGATAACCGCTGGTGCCTGATTGTGCCCCAAGACGGCGCCGACCCCCACGCGGTGGCACAGCTGCAAGCGCTGTGGCAGGGCATGGGTGCCAATGTTGATCAAATGGACGCCGATCACCACGATCTTGTCTTGGCGGTCACCAGCCATACGCCCCACCTGATTGCCTATACAATGGTGGGTGTGGCCGATGATTTGCGCCGCGTGACAGATAGCGAAGTGATCAAATATTCCGCTGCAGGCTTTCGCGATTTTACGCGCATTGCGGCCTCGGACCCAACGATGTGGCGCGATGTGTTTTTGACAAACAAAGACGCCACATTGGAAATTTTGGGGCGGTTCACCGAAGAACTATTTGCCCTGCAGCGCGCCATCCGCCAAGGCGATGGCGCCTTGCTGTTTGATTATTTCACCCGCACCCGCGCCATTCGCCGTGGCATTATCGAGGCGGGTCAAGATACCGATGCCCCCGATTTTGGCCGCACCAAGAAAGACGGCTAAAGCGGTTAGCGCAGCTGCAGTTTTGGCGCCGGGCCAAGCGGCAGCACCCCACCCACCATGATCAGCCCTGCGCGAAAATCGATGGGCAGGTCCAAGGTGTTTGGGTCGCCCGACATTTGCGCCAGCATCTGCAGGCCCTGTTCGGCCTGTCTGGCCAGCGCCTGTGGCACCGCCCCGCTGGCCACGGCCATGGCCAGAATATCGCGCCAGTTGCGGGCCTTGATCACCACTTGCCCCGTGGGCACGCCGGCTGCATCGATTTGCAATTGCCCAGCCATGGCCAATTCCATCTGGCCCCATTGCGCGTTGATGGCGGCGATATCCACCATCACAGGCTGGGGGCGGCGCGCCTCTAGCGCGGCGCGGTCCCATGCTTGGGTGAAATCGGCGGTAATATCGGCGCTAAAATTGCTGAAACGGGGGGGCAAGTTGCCGCCCATATCCAGCGCCAAGCGGGCTGATTTTGCCGGTTCTAGATCTTCGGCGGCAAAACCGAAATGATAGCGGGCCGCGTGGCCCTCGACCCGCTCGACCGCCATGCGCAGCGCAGTCATCGCCGTGCTTTCGCCCGCCTCGTCGGTGATCAGCAGCGTATCGGCCACCAGATTGGCCCGCTCTAGCGGCAAATCGGTGCTGCTGCCAAGGCGCAGGCTGGCTTGCATGCTGGCGCTGCTGATCTGAAATTTTTGCAAAGGCGTGGCCAATGTTTGGCTGTTTGGCCATACCGCGATGACATGATTGGGCCGGTAGCTAAGGGCCAATAATTGGAAAAAGGGCGCTTGCCACGCCCAGCCGCTGTTGGGATCGGCCAATACAAATTCGCCAAACGTGGTATCGAAACGGTTGGGAAAGCCCATCACCGTCAGATCTGCTACATCGGCCTGCCACCCGGCTGCGCGGCGCTCTTGCAGCCATGCCTCTAGCCCGCGTTTCAGCCCTGTTGCCCCCATAAACCAATACCCCGCCCAAAGGCTGGCGGCGATCACGACGATAGCAGTGAGGCGTTTCATGATGGGCACTTTCCATTCGGTTTCAGGCAGTGTTTACAGGGGTCAAAGCACTAGGGCCAGCACTATGACACTTTGGGTATTTGGATATGGATCTTTGCTGTGGAACCCCGGGTTTCAACCCCAGGCGCAGGTGGTGGCCCGGCTGGAAGGGTGGCACCGATCGTTTTGCATGCGCTCGATCCACCATCGTGGCACGCCACAGGCGCCTGGGCTGGTGCTGGCATTAGATGCTGCCCCCCAGTCTGTGTGCAGCGGGGTGGCGTTTGAGGTGCGCAGCGGCGAAGAGGCGCAGGTCATGGCCTATTTGCGCGACCGTGAACTGGTGTCTTCGGCCTATCTTGAACAGGTTTTGCCCCTGCACCTGCAAGACGGGCGGCAGGTGCAGGCGGTGTGTTATGTGATCGACCCTTTGCATGCGCAATATTGCGGTGACCTGCCCTTGGACGAGCAAGCCCAGATTATTGCCAGCGCCATCGGCGGGCGCGGGCCGAATGCAGAATATTTGCACAATACCGTTGCCCATTTGCAGCAGTTGGGCATTCACGATCCAGATTTGGCGTGGCTAGACCAGCAGGTGCGCAACCTATGCGGATAAGACCTTGGCTTGGCCCGGGCCAATGCGTAAGCTGTGGGAAAGTAAAATAGTGTCAGGAACTGACCTTATGGATCAGCCGGACCGCGAGGCCGAGCCACATTTCACGCTGCCAATCCGTCAGATTGTTCTGATGGTGCTGGTGCTGGCATTGACCGGCGTGGTTGTGATGATGGCCTTACCCACCGTCATGCCCATTTTCGACGCAAACCCCTATTTGAACGGGTTTATCTTTTTCGTGTTTCTCTTGGGGGTCTTGGCCTGTTTTTGGCAGGTGGCACAATTATTAACCTCGGTGCGCTGGATTGTGGGCTTTGCCCGCGATGGCGGCAGCGTGGGGCGCGCGCCGGTGCTGTTGGGCCCCTTGGCCACGTTGCTGCGTTCGCGCGCGGCGCAGATGCAGATTGCGGCCACCAGCACCCGCTCGATCCTAGATTCCGTTTCGACCCGCATCGACGAAGACCGCGAGATTACGCGCTACATCGTGAACTTGCTGATTTTCTTGGGCCTTTTGGGCACGTTCTATGGGTTGGCCACCACGGTGCCCGCCTTGGTTGACACCATTCGCGGCCTTGCCCCGCAAGAGGGCGAGGAAGGCGTGGCGGTCTTTGGCCGCCTGATGAGCGGGCTTGACGCGCAGCTGTCTGGCATGGGGGTGGCCTTCGGCTCGTCCTTGCTGGGCTTGGCGGGCTCGCTGGTGGTGGGGCTGCTGGAACTGTTCGCAGGCCATGGGCAAAACCGCTTTTACCGCGAGCTGGAAGAATGGCTAAGCTCGATCACGCGGTTGGGGTTTTCTGGCCACGAGGGAGATAGCGGCGACCAAGCGGTGATGATCCAGCTGATGAACCGTATGTCGGGCCAAATGCAGGGGCTGCAACAGCTGCACGCCGAGGGCGAGCATGGCCGCCAAGCATTGGAACGGCAACTGTCGTCTTTGGCGGTGTCGGTGGAACGGTTAACCGACCGGCTTGCAGGGTCGGGGGCGGTGCACGATGCGATCAGCCGCTTGGCAGATGCGCAGGCAGAATTGGCACAGGCCGTGGGCGCGCAGGGGCAGGGCGAGGGCATAGATGCCGAAAGCCGCATGCGCCTGCGTTCGATCGATGTGCAGTTGCTGCGGATTTTGGAAGAAATCAGCGCTGGTCGCCAAGAAAGCGTAGAACAGCTGCGCCAAGAGCTGAACGCGCTGACCCAAGCCGTGGCAGGGCGGGGCAAACCCGCGCCTGTGCGGCTGCATTTTGGCGCGCCCATCCAGAAAACCGACCCTAACGACACCGGCAGCGGGGGCTAGGGCATGGCGCTGTCCCGCCGCACTGGGCAACGGCTGCAAGGGTCTATTTGGCCGGGGTTTGTGGATGCCGTGACCGGCCTGTTGATGGTGCTGGTTTTCGTGCTGACGATCTTTATGGTCATGCAATATGTGCTGCGCGAAACCATTTCTGGCCAAGACAAGCGGCTTGACAGCCTGTCATCCGAGATTGCGGCCCTGGCACAGGCGCTGGGGTTGGAACAGCGCCGCAGCGAAGCGTTGTCTACCCGCGTGGGCGAGTTGGATGCCACCTTGGCCCAAGCCCGCACCGAGGCGCAGGCACAGCAGGCGCTGATCGCCGCTTTGCAAACCGATCTGGGCGCGCGCGAGGCCGCGTTGCAGGCCGCCCAAGGCCAGATCACCAGCTTCGAGGCGCAAGTGGCCAGTTTGCTGGCCGCGCGCGATGATGCCTTGGCGAATGTGGCCGCGCTAGAGGGCGAGAAAACCACGCTTTTGTCACAGCAAGAGGCGTTGAATGCCGCCTTGGCCAGCGCCCGTTCGGAACTGGATGCCAGCGCTGAAGCCGCGCGTTTGGCAGCCGCACGGCGCGAAGCGCTGGAAGCGCTGATCGCTGATTTGCGCCAGCAAGCGGGCGATGCGGCGGCGCAGGCGCAAACGCGCGAACAACAAATGCAGGCCTTGATTGCCAGTTTGCAATCCGATCTTGACGGCGCGCGCAGTAATCTGGGCGATTTGCAGGGGCAGGTTGCGCAGCTTGATGCCCAACTAACTGATGCGGAAATGGCCCGGCTTGCCGAAGCCGCCGCCGCCCAAGCGCTGCGCAATCGTTTGGAAAATGCCGATGCCGAACTGACCGCCATGACCATGGCGCTAGAGGCGCAGCGCAAAAAGGCCGAAGACACGCTTACATTGCTGGCCGCGGCCCGTGCTGCCGAAGATGATTTGGCCAAAGATCTGGCCGCTGCATTGGCAGAAAACCAAAACTTGAACGCAACCGAGGCAGAATTGGCCGCCAATGCCGAGGCACTGCGCGCCCAATTGGCGCAAGCCTTGGCCGCAAAACTGGCAGCCGAAGGCCGCGCCGAAACCGCGCTGACCGAGGCAGAGCAGCGCCAGATCTTGTTGGCCGAGGCCAACAAAGCCCTGCAAGGCGCCGAGGCCCAAAGCACCCAGGCGCAGCGCCAACAGGCCCTGCTAAACCAGCAAGTGGCAGCGCTGCGCACGCAATTGGGCGCCTTGCAAGCGTTGCTGGATGACTACAAAGACCGCGCTGCGGCAGATAAGGTGCAGCTGCAAACCTTAGGCTCGGATTTGAACGCAGCTTTGGCGCGTGCGGCTGCAGAAGAACGCCGCCGCCGCCTGTTGGAAGAGGCCGAACGCCAGCGCCTTGAAGCGGAAAAACGCGACCTAGAAAAATACCGCAGCGAATTTTTTGGCCGCCTGCGCGATATCTTGGGTGGCCAAGAGGGGGTGCGCATCGAGGGCGACAGATTTGTCTTCTCGTCCGAGGTGCTATTCCCCCCCGGCGATGCCGAGCTAAGCGCGGCAGGCATGGGCGAAGTGGCCAAAGTGTCCGCCATATTGCGCAATGTCGCTGGCGAAATTCCATCGGGTATAGATTGGATCATCCGCGTGGATGGCCATACCGACAACGTGCCCCTATCGGGCGAGGGCGATTTTGCCGATAACTGGGAACTTAGCCAAGCGCGGGCTTTGTCGGTGGTGCGCCATATGATTACCAACTTGGGTATCCCCCCCAACCGGCTGGCGGCGAATGGCTTTGGCGAATTCCAGCCGGTGAACCCCGAAAACACCCCCGAAGCGCGGGCGCAAAACCGCCGGATCGAATTGAAACTGACCGAACGTTAGGCGTTAATCGGCAATTGTGATCTGGCCTTCGCTTTGGCCCAATTGTTCGCCCGCGCGCAGCAAGGTGGCGCGCCCCGAATAAAGCCCCGCCATCAGCGGGGCAGAAACCCGGCGCCCGGCGGCGCGGAAATATTGCGCTTGGGTTTTTTCCAGCGTCACACGGGTTTGGAAAAAAGTGCTGCCATCGGGGGCGGTGATGGCAATATCCAGCTGGTCGCCGGGCTTGGCACCAAAGCCATGGGCCCAAAACACCAGCGCCTTTGGTTGGCGGGGCAGGCGGTTTGGTGTGGGGCTGGCTGTGCCGGCCTTGACCGCATCGAAACTTGGCACATTCTCGGCAAAGCCACCCGCCAACAGCCCGCCGGGTTGATAGGGCAGGGGCATGGCCCATAGGCTGGTGTGCCCTTCGCCCAAGCAACTGATTTGGCCATCGGCATCAAACGGGTCGATCACTTGGCCGTCATGGCGCACCGACAGGTGCAGATGTGGAAATTCGGTGCGCCCAGAAAAGCCCACTTGCCCCAAAACCGTGCCTGCCTGCACGGTTTGGCCGCGTTGCACGGCGATACTGCCTTGTTTCATGTGGCAATATTGCGTCTCCCAGCCGTCGGCATGCTGGATCACCACGCCATTGCCGCATTCGCGCCCGGCCAGCGTGGGCGCCCAGCCGGTATCGGGCATGCCATCGCGGGTGCCGGCCACGCGGCCTGGCGCGGCGGCCAGCACATCAACGCCCGCCGCCATGTGCTGCATGTTGGGCAGGCCAAAATCGGTGCCCTTATGCCCATCATAGCTGAGCGCGCCGCAGGTATAATCGCGGGCCGTGGGGCCGGGGGCGTGGTCGACGAATTGTTGGATAAAGCAGGTTTCGCCCAAGCTGCACGATACGGGCAGCCCCAAGCGCGGCGGATTTGCCGCCGCGCTATGGCCTACCAACAGGCCCAAGCCCCCCAAACCAAGGGCCAGGGCCCAGCGCGCTTTGTGGGCGGCTTGCCTCACTCGGCTGTCAAAAGTGGCGGCTTAGAGCCAGACAGCTGTGGCCGGTCGGGGCCCGAGATTTGCAGATCGATTTGGCCATTTTTCACAGCCACCCGCACCACGCCGCCCTTGGCCAATTTGCCAAACAGCAATTCCTCGGCCAGGGGTTTTTTGATGTGCTCTTGGATCACCCGGCCCAAGGGGCGGGCGCCCATTTTATCGTCATAGCCCTTTTCCCCCAGCCATTCGGCGGCGGGGCGGGTAAGTTCGATTTGCACATTGCGGTCCATCAGCTGTGCTTCCAGTTGCAGCACAAATTTTTCGACCACTTGCAAAATCACCTCTTTGGGCAGCGGCTGGAACGAGATGGTGGCATCCAGACGGTTGCGGAATTCAGGGGTGAAGGTGCGTTCGATCGCGGCTGTATCTTCGCCTTCGCGGCGATCACGGCCAAAGCCGATGGCGGCCTTTTGCATATCGGCTGCGCCCGCGTTCGATGTCATGATCAAGATCACATTGCGGAAATCCACCTTGCGGCCATTGTGATCGGTCAATGTGCCATGATCCATCACTTGCAGCAAAATGTTGAACACATCGGGGTGGGCTTTTTCGATCTCGTCCAGCAGCAACACGCAATGCGGGTGTTGATCGACCCCATCGGTGAGCATGCCACCCTGATCAAAGCCGACATAGCCGGGGGGCGCACCGATCAGGCGTGATACGGCGTGTTTTTCCATATATTCCGACATATCAAAGCGCAGCAGTTCCACACCCAGCGTATCGGCCAGCTGTTTTGCCACTTCGGTTTTGCCCACGCCGGTGGGGCCAGCAAAGAGGTAGTTGCCGATGGGTTTTTCCGGCTCGCGCAGGCCCGCGCGCGCCAGTTTGATGGCGCTTGACAGCGCCTCGATGGCGGGGTCTTGGCCGAAAACCACGCGTTTGAGCGTTTTTTCAAGGTCTTTCAGCACTTCGGCATCGTCTTTCGAAACATTTTTCGGGGGAATGCGCGCAATTTTTGCGATCACCGCCTCGATTTCCTTGGTGCCAATGGTTTTTCGCCGCTTTGATTCAGCCAGCAGATGCTGGGCTGCGCCGGCCTCGTCGATGACATCAATGGCCTTGTCGGGCAACTTGCGGTCGTTGATGTAGCGGGCCGACAGTTCGACCGCGGTTTTGATGGCATCGCTGGTGTATTTTACGCCGTGATGTTCTTCGAAATAGCTTTTGATGCCTTTGAGAATTTTGATTGTGTCATCGGTCGAGGGTTCGTTCACGTCGATTTTCTGAAAACGCCGCGATAGCGCCCGGTCTTTTTCGAAATGCTGGCGGAACTCTTTGTAGGTGGTCGAGCCCATGCAGCGCAATTTGCCGCCCTGAAGCGCGGGTTTGAGCAGGTTCGAGGCATCCATAGCCCCGCCCGACGTGGCGCCCGCGCCGATCACGGTGTGGATTTCATCGATGAACAATACGGCATCGGGGTGGTTTTCCAATTCGGTCACCACCGCCTTTAGGCGTTCTTCGAAATCACCACGATAGCGGGTGCCGGCCAAAAGCGCGCCCATATCAAGGCTGAAAATCACGGTTTTTGACAGCACTTCGGGGGTTTCGCCTTGCACGATTTTGCGTGCCAGCCCTTCGGCAATGGCGGTTTTGCCCACGCCCGGATCGCCCACCAACAGCGGGTTGTTCTTGCGCCGGCGGCACAGCACTTGGATGCAGCGTTCAACCTCGGAGGCGCGGCCGATCAGCGGGTCTACATCGCCGGTGCGCGCCTTTTCGTTCAGATCCACGCAATATTTGGCAAGGGCCGATTCCCCCTCGGTTACCTTGTCGGAACTGCCGGGGCGCGTGTCTTCGCTTTCTGCGGCTTCGGCCCCCTGCACCGAGCGGTTTTCGCCATAGGCGGGGTCTTTGGCAACGCCATGGGCGATGAAATTCACCGCGTCATAGCGTGTCATGTCCTGTTCTTGCAGGAAATAGGCCGCGTTGCTTTCGCGTTCGGCGAAGATGGCCACCAAGACATTGGCGCCGGTCACTTCGGTGCGGCCAGACGATTGCACGTGGATCGCGGCGCGTTGGATGACGCGTTGGAAGGCGGCGGTTGGCACGGCTTCCGAGCCGTCGATATCGGTGATCAGGTTGGCCAGCTCGTCATCGATGAATTCCACCAATGTTTGGCGCAATTCTTCGGTATCGACCGAACATGCCTTCATCACGCGGGCGGCATCGGGTTCGTCGACCAGCGCCAAAAGCAGATGCTCCAGCGTTGCAAATTCGTGGCGGCGTGCATTGGCAAGTGCCAAAGCTGCGTGAATGGCCTGTTCCAGCGTGCTAGAGAATGAAGGCACGATGCGTGCTCCTTCCTGTGGTTGGGCTGCGCGATGTTGCGGCAGCCTAGGGTCTTCTTATTAAAGTTTGGTCGATATGCGCCCGGCTTCAAGTATTTTCTTGGGGAAAATTCGAAGAATTGATTTTAAGGGCCTTTCTGCGCGGCTTGTTGCCTGCATTCCGCCTAAAACTTGTCCTTCAGGGCACGCACATGGGCAAAGACATCTGCAGCCGGCGTACCGGCCATGCCGAGGGCGGCCTGCAAATCGGGCTGGTCGGCGCGTAAAAACGGGTTTGTGGCCAGTTCCTCGGACAGCAGCGATGGCACGGTTGGCAAATTGCGCGCCCGCGCGGCGGTGATGCGGGCAATGCGGGCCTGCAAGGCGGGGTTGTCTGGGTCGATCGTGGCGGCAAAGCGGGCGTTGGCTTGGGTATATTCATGGCCCGAATACACCATGGTTTCGGGTGGCAAGCCGGCCAAGGTGCACAGGCTTTGATACATCATCGGTGGCGTGCCTTCGAAGATGCGGCCACAGCCCAGTGCCATCAGGCTATCGGCGGTAAAAACGGCATGGGCACCCGGGAAATGAAAGGCCACATGGCCCAAGGTATGGCCCGGCACGTCCAGCACCTGCCAAGCCCCGGCGCCGCTGCCCCCCTGATCGCCGCCGGCCACCAGCTGATCTAGCCCCTCGATCTTGGCGGCCTCGGCCCGCGGGCCGATAACGGTGGCGCCAAATTCGGCCTTTAGCGCGGTGATGGCACCGACATGATCGTGGTGGTGATGGGTGATCAAGATTGTATCCAGCCCCCAGCCCCGCACCGCCAGCGCCTGTTGGATCGGCGCCGCCTCGGGGGCATCTATCAACACAACCCCATCGGGACCTTTCAACAGATAGGCGTAATTATCTGACAGGCAGGAAATGGTGACGATATCAACGGGCATGGCATTTCGTCCTTTGGCTGCTATGGTCGGCCCACAGTGACGCAAGCACGGGCCAGCCGCAATGCATCTTGATGTGCAAGATCTGCGCAACTTTTATTATCGCAGCACGCTGGGGCGGGCCGTGCAAAAAATTGTGCGTGATACGCTGCTGCAAGTCTGGCCCGAGGCCAAGGGCCAAACCTTGGTGGGCTATGGTTTTGCCGTGCCCTTGCTGCGCCCCTACCTGGCCGAGGCGCGGCGCGTGGTGGCGCTGATGCCGGGGCCACAGGGGGTTATGCCGTGGCCTGCGGGCATGGCCAATGTCAGCGTCTTATGCGAGGAAACGCTGTGGCCGCTGGAAACCGGCCATGTCGATCGGCTGGTGGTGATGCATGGGCTGGAAACCAGCGAACAGCCCTCGGCCTTGCTAGAGGAATGTTTTCGCGTCTTGGGGCCGGGCGGCAAGGCGTTGTTTATCGTGCCAAACCGTGGCGGGTTGTGGTCGCGGGGCGATAAAACGCCGTTTGGCTTTGGCCGGCCTTTCACCCTAAGCCAGCTAGAGGCGCAATTGCGCCGCCATCATTTCATGCCCGAACGCCACCGTGCCTTGCTGTATCAGCCCCCCAGCACCAAGCGGTTTTGGCTGAAAACCGGCCAGATGTGGGAGGGGATCGGCCAGCGGCTTTCGGTTGTGATGGCGGGCGGTGTTTTGATGGTGGAGGTTTCAAAGCGCGTGCATGCCCCCAGTGGGGGCTTGAAGGCTGCGGTGCGCCGGCCATTGCAGGTATTAGACGGGCTGGGGCGCCCTGTTGCGGGGCGAAATTCGCTGCGCGATCTGTGATAGCGTTAACGATTTGCCGGGCTTTTAGGCGCTGCGCGGGCCGAGGAATCGCAAATATGCGTGTTTTCGTCAGAAAAAATTTTAAGCTTTTTGCGCGCAAAGGGTCGCACCTGAGCTAAGCATATGAAAACACGTTGTATTCTATTGTATGCTAAAGTTTTCTAGCAGGTTGCTAGGTGGGGAATGCTCTGCTACACCCACGCCGAATTTCTATGCCTTGACGTACTCAGGGTGATCAAACGCCCCCGGCGGCCCTTGGGCCAACGACCGGGGCCAGACAATCGGAAGGGTGGACGTGTCCGAACCAGCTTCGATTTCCATGGGCATTGCAGCACGCTATGCCAAGGCCGTTTTTGAGTTGGCCAAAGAAGACAAAGCTGTCGCCAAGGTTGAAACCGACCTTGACGCGCTGGAAGCGGCATTGGCAGACAGCGCAGATTTCCGCGCGCTGATCTCTTCGCCGGTTTACAGCCGCGACGAACAGGCAGGCGCCATCGCGGCGCTGGCCAAAAAAATGGGGCTTTCGACCATCGTGTCGAATGTTCTGGCGCTTATGTCGAACAAGCGCCGCTTGTACATCCTTCCCCAGTTGGTGCAGGCCCTGCGGGCTGCTATCGCCGAGGACAAGGGTGAAATCACCGCCGAGGTTACCAGCGCCAAAGCGTTGACCAAGACACAGGCAGACAAGCTGGCAAAAGCGCTGGCGTCCAGTGTAGGTAAATCGGTGAAAATTAGCGCGACCGTCGATGAGAAACTTATCGGTGGTCTTGTCGTCAAAATGGGTTCGAAGATGATCGACACCTCGATCGCCTCGAAGCTGAACTCCCTCCAGAATGCAATGAAAGAGGTCGGATAAATGGGTATCCAAGCGGCAGAGATTTCTGCGATCCTGAAGGACCAGATCAAGAACTTCGGGCAAGAAACCGAAGTGGCCGAGGTCGGCCGGGTGCTGTCGGTCGGCGACGGTATTGCCCGTGTGTATGGCCTCGACAATGTTCAGGCTGGTGAAATGGTCGAATTCCCCGGCGGCATTCAGGGCATGGCCCTGAACCTCGAGTCGGACAACGTGGGTGTTGTGATCTTCGGTTCCGACCGCGAGATCAAAGAAGGCGACACGGTAAAGCGCACCAAGTCGATCGTGGACGTTCCCGCCGGCCCCGAGCTGCTGGGCCGCGTTGTCGATGGTCTGGGCAACCCGCTGGATGGCAAAGGCGCCATCAACGCAACCGAGCGTCGCGTGGCCGACGTAAAGGCGCCCGGCATTATCCCGCGTAAATCGGTGCACGAGCCGATGGCCACTGGCCTGAAAGCCGTGGACGCGATGATCCCGATTGGCCGTGGCCAGCGCGAATTGATCATCGGCGACCGCCAGACCGGCAAAACCGCGATCGCACTGGACGCGATTTTGAACCAAAAGTCGTATAACGACGCGGCCGGCGACGACGAAAGCAAGAAACTGTATTGCATCTATGTTGCGATCGGCCAAAAGCGTTCGACCGTGGCCCAGCTGGTGAAAAAGTTGGAAGAAAGCGGCGCGATCGAGTATACCGTGGTTGTGGCTGCAACCGCATCCGACCCGGCACCGATGCAGTTCTTGGCGCCCTATTCCGCAACGGCCATGGCCGAATATTTCCGCGACAACGGCAAGCACGCGCTGATCATCTATGATGACTTGTCCAAGCAAGCCGTTTCCTACCGCCAGATGTCGCTGTTGCTGCGCCGCCCGCCGGGCCGCGAAGCCTATCCTGGTGACGTGTTCTACCTGCACTCCCGCCTGCTGGAGCGTTCCGCGAAGCTGAACGAAGACAACGGCTCGGGCTCGCTGACCGCTTTGCCGGTGATCGAAACCCAAGGCGGCGACGTGTCGGCCTTTATTCCGACCAACGTGATCTCGATCACCGATGGCCAGATCTTCTTGGAAACGGAACTGTTCTACCAAGGGATCCGCCCCGCTGTGAACACCGGTTTGTCGGTGTCGCGCGTGGGGTCGTCGGCGCAGACCAACGCCATGAAATCGGTTGCTGGCCCAGTGAAACTGTCGCTGGCTCAGTACCGTGAAATGGCTGCATTTGCGCAGTTTGGTTCGGATCTGGATGCCGCCACCCAGCAGCTGCTGAACCGTGGTTCGCGCCTGACCGAGCTGATGAAACAGCCGCAATACGCACCGCTGACCAACGCGGAAATCGTATGCGTGATCTATGCTGGCACCAAAGGCTACTTGGACAAAGTTGCCCTGCGCGACGTTAGCCGCTGGGAGCAAGGCCTGCTGGCGCATCTGCGCGGCAAGCATGCCGACCTGCTGGATTGGATCACAACGGAAGACCCCAAAGTGAAGGGCGACGCCGAGGACCGTATCAAAGCAGCGCTGGACGAATTCGCAGCTGACTTCGCATAAGGGAGAGATGGGATGCCTTCTCTCAAGGATCTAAAAAACAGGATCGAGTCGGTCAAATCGACCCGCAAGATCACCAAGGCCATGCAGATGGTGGCCGCCGCAAAACTGCGGCGGGCACAAGATGCAGCCGAGGCAGGGCGCCCCTATGCAGAACGGTTCAACACCGTTCTGGCGGGGCTTGCTGCATCGGTTGGCGGCTCGGACAGCGCCCCGCGCTTGTTGTCGGGCACAGGCAGCGACCAAGTGCAGCTGCTGGTGGTCATGACGTCGGAACGTGGCCTGTGCGGCGGTTTCAACAGTTCGATCGTGAAGCTGGCGCGCGTTCGCGTGGCCGAGCTGCGGGCGGCTGGCAAGACGGTTAAAATCTTGACCGTCGGTAAAAAGGGCCGTGAGCAGCTGAAGCGTGATTACGCAGACCTGTTCATTGGTCACGTCGATC
>Ga0181589_10001763_pt1 | contig 16892 bp, 9 predicted proteins | sample 071ome_25_FD_132444 | JGI IMG/M metagenome (GOLD analysis project Ga0181589, IMG submission 132444) | Coastal salt marsh microbial communities from the Groves Creek Marsh, Skidaway Island, Georgia - 071410BT metaG (megahit assembly) | ecosystem: Environmental > Aquatic > Marine > Intertidal zone...
ATGCTTACTTTGGTCTTGTAGCTTGCAGCGCTAACCATAAAGTTACCACCAAGACTATTGAACTGATCTAGGTTCACATATGTGTATTCAAGTCCATCCACATTCGCCAGAGTAATCTTATCATCGATATTGTTGAAGAAACCGGTTAACGACGGACGCACCAGAACGTTTTTAATTCGATGCACGCCTGATGCTGAAGCTTGGAAATTGTGTGATTTTTCAGCCGTTAGATCCGGATTACCAATTACGTTGTGATTTACATCCACGAAATAGAGATACAATTCCTTGATGTCGGGCGCTCTAAAACCTCTGCCGTAACTCAATCGATATACGTGGTCTTTGCGTTTGTGGCGCAGCGATAGAGATGGGGCAATTGGTGCTCGGTAAGCCGTGTTGTAGGCAACCCGTACTCCCGGTTTAATATTGACTAAGCCCAACCAATCATAGTTTAGTGTTGCAAACACTGCGTAATCCCCAATATCTTGTTGTCCATCCGCTATTCGACCTCCAATACCGGTTTGGTGAATAAAGTCGTAGCCCAATTCATACTGAATCTTTTTCCCTTTTGGAGTACAAGCATACACCCCACGGGACATAAATGCATTGAAGCCGGTGGTGTCCTCACCCCCATCTGTCAATACTTGTTCTTTCGATAAAGTAGTAAGATCTCTAAAGAACTTATTTCTTAACCTGCTGTATCGGTTGTATGCTAAGAACCCGGTAAATCGTTTATTGGAGTCGATATCGCGATCAAATTGAACTTTTTGATCGATGCGCCAGGTTCTAAACTCTTCATCAAATGCTGTTTCGTAATACGACGGCAACGGTCTTCCTTTGTTGACCAAAAGCTCTCTGAAAACCTCAGATTTGAGTACCACGCGCGTTTTCTCACCTTGTCGGGCAACTTGAAAACGACCGTTGTATTGCTCTTTGGGTTTCCACTGATCAAAGCGACCTTCGTCTGTTGGATTCCATCCGGCAAAGAAGTTACGTGATCCTCCGAACCGAACATCGTATTTATCTTTTATTCTTTTTGCCGATGTGAATGAGATGTTATCTTGACCGTTCGTCTCGTGATAGGCATCAACCGTGAGTTCGGATTTCTTTTTGGTCTTCTTCTTGGTGATGATGTTGATAACACCCGCTAAGGCGTTACTCCCGTAAGCCGTTGAAACCGGACCTTCAATCACCTCAATGCGCTCGATATCGTTCAAGTTGATTTGGGACAAATCGATGTTGCCGTCTAGTCTTCCAATTACAGGAACTCCATCGATCAAAATCTTTACGTTCTGACCTGAAACACCCATCATACTTACAGAGCTTCCTGTAGACTGATCATTGCTGATCTGTATGTTCATTTGCTGATTTAAGGCATCCCGCAAATTGAAAACCGATCTATTTTCTAAATCTTCAGCGGTAATTACCAGCACCCGCTCAACGGTTTTGGTAGATGCCTGAGGTCTCGATTGAATCGTCACTACGGCTTGGCCCAGCCATTCTTCAGACGGTATTAGGATGATTTTTTGGTTGCTTTGCTGCGGTACAGAAAAGTCTTTACGGAACGGTTCAAAACCCACAGCACGTATCTCGGCGGTGTAGTTTCCATTCGGTAGCGACAATCCTAATTTACCGTTGTCATCCGCCACTCCACCTATGATTGGAGTTGCAGACTCCCCTTGTTGGTAAATCGCAACTTCGCTGGCGGAAACACCAGCGTTGTCGGTAGAAGAAACTACCTTAAATACAACAGGGTTCTGAGCATACGAAAAGATGCCCAGAACCATGATGTACGTGTATAGAATGAATCGCTTCAACGATTTAGTTTTTTACCAAAATGCGCTTAACTGTTTTCCCGTGATTGGTTAAAACTTCAAGGAAATAAACCCCTGTTGTGAGTGTGTTTGTTTCAATTACGTTTGATGAAGTTGTGTTCACCAATTGCATTTGGCTATTCAAAACATTGATCTGCGTTAGTTCAAGTGCTGCATCAATGGCAACCACAACGTCTTGTCCGTTTGACGGATTTGGATAAACAGCCGTGTGAGATAACAACACTTCAGTTACAGATGAATTCCCGGCAATTAGCTTCTTATTGAACTCGTATTTACCCCCTTCGTATTTGGTGAAGTAGATCTTCCACATCGACTCATCCGCTAAACGAACGAAGTATGCTCTGTCTTCAGCATAATCATAACCGGTTCCGTTAAACGATTTCCAGTCAGATCCAATTTCAGTGATATTGGTGGTCCAGGTTAAACTAATCGTATCATCGCTCATTACGTCAATCCCATCGCGTTGAGCAACCTCAATTCCCTTGTTAATTTTCACACCGGCAACTGGGTAGTTAATAAACTGACCAGGGCCTGTTGGTATCGGAGTTAGGTATTGGGTAAAAAGCAAGTCCCAATCAGCTGTATTTGGTTCTCTGCTAACCGCTTGGTCATTCTCAATTGAGTAGAAACCAAAGTTTTGCGTTCCGATGTCTGATTTCTTCATTTCAACAACTTTTTCGTTGCTGCCATCCACATCGGCATATGTGAAGGTATATACACTACCGGCTAATTGATCGATCATTATTTTCTTAACCGACTTGTCGGCTAACACGATTAAAAAGATGCTATCACCATTCACAGAGTGAGTGGTAAAGTCATACTTGCCCCATCCTAGGTCTGTATCCCCGCTTAAATCTTGGTTGAATGCTCCACTTGACCAGGACTCAGTTGAGTTAATCGTCTCTTTCCAAGTCATGTATCCAGTTGAATCAAAGTTTGCCCACTCCTCTACTGTGTAAGGAGAACTGTATAGTTGTACCCCTTTCTGGCCATTTATCAGCACAGAAGACGTGAATCCTTTGTTCTCTAGTGCGATGTCCCAATTGTCTCTATCAGCTGTTGGTTTGCTGCCATCGGCCATCTTGTAGTATACATCCACAGTGTTGTTCTGGGTGTTTACTGAATCTGCTTTTTCTTGAGCGCTTACAACCGAACCAATTAGAAGGAAGGCGAGCGCAAATTGTAGATGTTTCATTTGTCTATTTAGATAGTCTTTAAATAACAGTGCAAATGTGCTGGTGCCGAATGTTTATTTTTGTCGGACTACGGAATAAAAATATCGCTGAAAGTTGAGTTATACTGACGAACATCATATTCCGTAATGACCGCAAATTCAAGCAATTAGATAAAAACATCAGAAGAGCGGATTTGTTTAGTATCGAAAAAAGTAATGCTTACAAGACTACATACCGATGAACTAAAACTCCTGGTTACTGAACCCGGTGTAACAGTTGGTCCTTTCCCCACCAAGCTGAAAAAATCCCAAGTTCACCTATTCTATTGCCGGGAGGGTCAACCCATATTTCAATTCTCGGAGCAATACCAGCGTCCATTGCCTGCAGGCTCTTACTTTACCATTTACGACCAAGGAAGAGACTTAGACTTAACTCTTCTGTGCGCAGACTGCAAGCTTATTTATGTTGCAATGCCGCCCGAGTTTATTCATGAGGCACTGATAGATGACCGAAAAACGCTCGTAAAGACAGGGTTTAATGGCTTTGGCGTTAGAGACTACTCGATACATCAAATCAGTTTTAATACTGATTTAGTTCTCGACAGCCTGTTCGAACCCAATGAACCAAACCTACTGAAGACAGCATACTACAAAGGAAAGCTGTCGGAATTACTCAGCTATTCGTTTGACATTGAAGAAGCTCACCTATATGAAGCTTGTCCATTCCTGAAGGAAAAAGAAAATGTTGAACGTATCAAAAATGCTCGAAACATATTAATCGATAACCTCGATAGTCCTCCTAGCCTAGGAGAATTGGCAAAGGCAATTGGTATGAATGAATACAACTTGAAAGTTGGATTCAAAAATGTCTACGGACTACCCGCATTTAAATACCTCCAAGAACACAGGTTGGGTTTGGCTAAAAAGCTATTGGGTGAAGGTCAGCTACAGGTATCTGAAATAGCAGATAGCGTTGGATACAAATCATCCAGTCACTTCATTGAAGCATTCCGCAAGAAATACGGCAATACACCAAAGAAGTTTATGCAGGCGAACTCCTGAAGGAATTGAGAATGTAAAATGGAGAATTGAGAATTGGGGTGGAAAGTGGAGAGTGGAAGGTTGAGGGTTTTAGGTGAAACTTATGGATTGGGGTATTGAATCAATAAACAATTGGCCCTATTTGCATCTTTGAATGCTTGATTTAACTCTTTGAAATCCAACTTGCCGTTAACCTCTTTCAGGTATTCGTTTACCACCATGGCTTTCTTTATTCTGATTTCTTCAGACTTTGGTTTGCCAATTAAGTGAAGTAGTGTTCGCTGTTTTCCTGCACTTAGATTGTGAAACACGCGATTCCCCTCTTCATCAATGTCCAACAATGCTTGAAACTCTTCTGGCATAGGTAAGCCGTATTTACTTTCATCAGGTCTGATGGATAACGTTACCTCATCACCTAATTGGATTCGAAGTTTAGTTCTAATCTCCTTATTTAGGTTGATAAAATATTCACCTGTTTTGACTGGTGTAAAAGCACACTGAAACGTGTGAACCTCGTTAACCGTGCACTCGATTCGTTTGGTTTTTGCTTCCCGATATGCGGTAGCAACGTTGTCCGGAACGCGAACGGCATAATACCAGACACCACTGTCAAGTTGCTGAAGTTCAGCACGAAACGAGAAATCTAATTTCTTCATGTCAGACAAAAATGGTATATTTGAGCTACTACTACAAAGAACGAAAATTATTATGCTACTTCTTTTATCGCTCTACCTAACGCGTAGAATCTCCAAGAAACGTATTTCAAATTTCAACTAGAATCATGGGTTATCCTCATATTTCTCGTCGTCTTCTTCTTTCACAAAGACGCGCCAAGCCATGTACAAAGTACCGGGTAAAAGGATTGCTCCAAATCGTATGGAATGGGTCAATTTCCATCCGTTGATTGTACCCCACGCAAAAATGGCAGCACACAAGAAAATGAAAAATCCGGTTAGAATTTTAGCAAACCACGTTTTATAAAAACTCTTCTTGCGTTTAATCTTGACCTTTCGAGGTGATCGAGATTCGACGGTATGTTTCCACTCACCTTCGGAACTTGAAACTTCAGATTCAGGTGCCTCACTAACTTTCTCAACAGCTTCAAGAAAGGCTAGTTTGAACTCATCAAACCCGTGTTTGTTCTGCTGATTCGTTATCCAGATTTCCCGTGGTTTTGTGCGTAGATACAGCTTTATATATTCGTATTCTTGCCTACGCCTCGAGAAGTCTGTATCATTCTTGTACGATTTGACATCTTCCCACCGTATCAGACGTTGAGACTCTTTTTTGCTCAGCCGATAAGGTATTAACCTCCGAATGGTCTGGCGCACTCCATCGCGTGATAATTCATAGTCGATGGTAGCAACCTGAAATCCGTACACCAAATAAATGCCTGCAAACAACCCTAGCATGGACGGGATAACTCCTATTCCTGCGCTCATTACTAAAAACATCACCATCATACCTACAAATGTGGCTAGCATTATTGTAGAAATCGGGTTCTTAACAAATCCTTTGGTAGTAAAATACCTTTTGCCGTGAGCCATGTATGAATTTATAAAATGTAATCGGCATCACATGGAACCTCCATCCGCATACTTAAGTGCCACATATTTTGTATCTTCGGTTGTTAGACTACTCATCCACACCTTGAACCACAAGTCACTCATACTTCTGCCAATTATACTTATCAGCTGTTTTGTAGCCGCTTATGGACAGTCCGGGTTTATTGAAAAACGCAACATCAAAACTGAGACTTCTACACGGTTTCACTATGTCGCGTCGAATCCTGTAAATGTTCCGATTAGCGAATTGGAAGAAATGATTCACAACACGCTTCAACTCAATCATGAGTATCAATTAAGCGTGCTCAACTCAATTACGGATGAGAGCAAAACTCAGCACATCCGCTGGCAGGTTTATCATGCAGGTTATCCAGTGCTGGGCAGTGTGATAGTCACTCACCACAAAGAAAATGCGCTCATTGGCCTTAATGGCATTTTGTACAAGTCGACTATCACTTCGGCAAAAATCGATGCGAACGCTGCGGTATCTAAAGCAGTCGATCACATATCTGCAGAAAAATACGCTTGGGAGTCTGAAGAAGATGAAGCTCTCCTTCGAGAATGGAAATCAGACAGTAGTGCGAGTTATCGACCTACAGCCAAACTCATCTATGCACCTAAAAATCTAGACTTCACCTTGCCATCACAGTTGTGTTATGAAGTGAATGTATACGCCGTTGAACCATTGGCCTACAAACGGATTTTCATCAATGCGATAACCGGTGAGTATTGGGCAGAAGAAGATCTCATACATGAGATAGATGTTAAAGGACGTGCAAACACGAAATATCGTGGTGTGCGTGAAATCACGACCGACAGTTTAGGTCCAACTTCTTTTCGCTTGCGTCAAACCGGTCGAGGCAATGGCGTAGAAACATACAACATGCGCAACGGACGCAGTTATTCCGGCGCCGTTGACTTCACCGATTTAGATAATTACTGGAACAACTATAATGCGAAGCTCGATGAGGTTGCCGGCGATGCCCACTTTGGAGCTGAGATGACCTATGACTATTTCTACGACAACTTCTCTCGAAATAGCTTTGACAATAAAGGTGCAAAAATTCGGAGCTATATACATTACGGAAGTAACTATGTAAATGCGTTTTGGAACGGCTCTGTAATGACATATGGCGATGGAAATGGGTCTACATACTCACCACTCACCACATTGGATATCTGTGGACACGAGATTGCTCACGCGGTTACCACCAACAGCGCCGGTCTGATATACAGAAATGAAAGCGGCGCGCTCAACGAATCGTTTAGCGATGTGTTTGGAAACGCGGTGGAATGGTTCGCAGACTCAACCAAATTTAGTTGGCGAATGGGTGAAGACATCATGGCGAGTGCCAATGGCATACGCAATATGGCAAACCCCAAAACACATAGAGACCCCTCCACGTACAAAGGGTCATATTGGTACACCGGAACTGGCGATAACGGAGGAGTGCATACAAACAGTGGTGTCCAAAATCATTGGTTCTACCTTTTATGTGAAGGTAAGTCGGGCACAAATGACAATGGAGACACATTTACAGTTCCGAAAATTGGGATGAAAAAAGCTCAACAAATCGCCTACAGGAACTTAACTGCCTACCTAACCAATTCATCAGATTACGAGGAAGCGAGATACTACGGTATCTTATCGGCTGCCGATTTATATGGCCAGTGTAGCAAAGAAGTTGAGGCAACAACTAATGCTTGGTATGCGGTTGGCGTTGGCGACGCTTACGACAGTAGCGCCGTACTAGCTGATTTTGAGGCAGATACAACTTTCTGTTACGGATACGAGGTTGTCGCGTTCACCAACAAATCAACCAATGGAAAGTCATTCGTTTGGTCATTTGGTGATGGGGATACCTCCACCGACATTCACCCAACACATCAGTACAACAAACAAGGCAAGTTCTCGGTACAATTAATCACTGAAAGCTGCTACAACGGTGTGCTTGACACGGTAGCTAAGAGTAATTACATCGCAATTGATTCAAATGAAGACATATGTAGTGCGATCATAATACCTTACGCGACATGGGATACGGTAAGAGCCTGTAATGGTTTTGTTTACGATCACGCCGGCGAGTCAGACTACACAGGTCTTCATCGAGATACGCTAACGATAGTTTATGCGGTAAGCGATTCAGCTTCACTCACTTTTGAAGAGTTCGATTACGAAAACAAATACGACTCTGTATACATATTCGACGGGCACAACACCTTGGCCACTCGGATTGGTGGTTACACGGGACAAAATTTGCCAAATGGTGGCAAACCGTTAATCCTAAGATCCGGTGCTGTAACCATTGTTCACTTCTCCGATCCATATGTTGTTGGCACGGGTTTCAAAGCAAAATTCGAAGCCCATCGTCCAGATATAAAGCTAACCAGAACACCGAACCAAAATGCGTGTTACAACTCAACTGTTAAGCTAGAGCTCAATGGTACTGGAGGACATAAAGACGACTACCTTTATCTCTGGAAAAACGTAAAGGGCGACACTAGTATTAGTTTCATTGCGAACCAGGATACAGTGATTAAAGTAACGTTTGGGGACTTGTGTCTAGACACGTTTATATCCGAGTTTATTACGGTAAAAGTTCGTGACCCGATTACCCTCACCCAAAGTGCCGACACAACAATCTGTCAGGGTGGCGAAGCTGAGATTTGGGTAAAACCTACTGGTGGCTTGGGATCATACTTCTTCACATATTCTACGGGCGGTACCAGTAAGTTTATACCGGAAACGTCTCAGAAATTCACCGACTTGCTTCCGGGTACACATGAATATCGAATTGGCTTTACCGATTGGTGCACTCCCGGAACGTACACCGCTGACTTCAAAATAACTGTCCGCGACTCGCTTAACTTGATAACGAGCAATGATACCACGATATGTTTGGGGACTACTGCAGCACTCTCAGCAAGCGGATCAGGTGGATATGGTAATCTGTCTTTCACGTGGAGTGATGGCACTGCGAGTCAAAATCGAACGATCCGTCCGGATTCTACTTCCAACTACTCAATTCGCCTTAGTGATGGATGTAGCGAATATCAACCCGAACAAACGGTGACCGTAAGTGTACTAGAACCCTTAAGCATCAAACTATCAGGTCCTGATACGATATGTTACGGTGAAACCGCACGCTTATTTACAAGCTCAAAAGGAGGTAAAATTATCTACCACGAGTTCGAGTGGCGTGATAAGGCTAGTGATGGTGACACCCACACCGAAGTTTTGAAGAAAACTGAGACGTTCTACGTAAAACTATCAGACAATTGCACGGTTGACCCGTCCGAAGATAGTCTTACTGTGATTGTTCGAGAACCTCTAAACATCTCGATACCGAACAACGGTCGAATCTGTCTAGGTGAGTCGTTCGACATTGAGATTAATGTAAGCGGGGGTATTTCTCAAAACCATGAGGTTACGTGGGACAATGGATTGCCAAACGGCGTGAAACACAGAGTAACACCAACCGACAGTACAGTTTATACTGCAACGCTTACAGACAATTGCAGTGAACCAACATCTCAAGAAGTATATGTGCATGTTTCCCAGTTACCGGAGGTAGACTTTGAGTTAAGTGCAGATGAAATCTGTCTGGGTGATGACGTCGAGTTTAAAAGTATTTCTAAAACAAGTGGCCTTAGCGATTATGTATGGGACCTTGGAGATGGTAACACGGGTAGCGGTCAAGCATTAATTCACAGATACTCGGCAAGCGGCAGTTATGATATAAAGTTGATTGTTACAAACAACTTCCCTTGTACCGACTCAATCACAAAAACCTCTGCTGTCGTTATTTACGAGCGCCCTCAGGCTAGTTTCATTTTGGCTTCAGATCCACCAACGTACTTAAACCCGCAAATTGAGTTGGCAAACACCTCTACGAATGCAAGTTCCTATCGTTGGTTTATCAATGGTGTCCTGCAGTCCAATTCAAAAGACTTGAATTACACCTTGCCTTGGTCCGGTCCGCATCAGGTTTTATTGGAATCGTCCATTGATATTGGGTGCCACGACACTTTTGTCGAACAGATATTCGTAGGAGAACCCTCTACCTTGTTTATGCCAAATAGCTTTACGCCAAATGGAGACAATCTAAATGATGAGTTCAGACCCGTATTTGGGAACTTCAAACACATTTCAATGTGGATTAGCAACCGACATGGTCACATCCTTTGGGAGTCGAGCAATCTGAATGATGCTTGGGACGGAACTGTTAATGGTGTGCGCGTACCGATAGGCACATATCAGTATTATCTTATTGGAGAAGACATCTATGGCTTACCCTTTGAAAAAAAGGGGAATGTCCATGTTTTGTATTAATGCTTCATCAGCTTGACTGCATAGGAAATACCTTCAGATACAATCGTTAGAACATAAACGCCGGGAGGTTGATTCCTCAGATCTACAATATTGTTCTCTATAGTAGTTTGAAGCCTTCTTCCATTAACCGACAAAACTTCCATTTGAGTGACGTCCGCAGAAGTTCGAACAAAATACAATCCGGAAGCGGATGGATTTGGATAAATATTAATACCAATCTCCTTCAATTTACCCACACCTACGTACATGAAGTCATAGGTATCCGAGGTCTCGACACACCCAGAATCCGAAGTAATACGTACGCTGTAAATGCCATCTTTACTCGGGTTGAATTCTTGATCTATTGCTCCGGCAATTTCAATGCCTCCTTCTAACCATTGATTGCCTTTTGGACTACTTGAAATCAATTTGTTTTTCACTTTACTAATAATTGGTTTCAGCGGTGATGGGTGAATTCTTAATTCATTTGTTGCTGAATCTGCGCAGCCGGCGTAATTCTCTACCACATAACTCAACATATATGCCCCCGGTCCAAGTTCAGTTGGTCTGATCGAATCGATTAAGGTGCCATTAATCTTATGCATTCCGGAATCGGCAGGTACACCAAAATTAGCGCTGAATGAAGACACATTAGAACAAATTCCGAAATCACCTGAAAGCGACACCTGAGGTGTGGAAGCCACCGACATGACCAACGTATCAAAGGCCGGGCAACCATCGGTATCAGTCAATCGATATGTAAGAGTAAAATCCCCTACACTCGATATACTCGGTGAGAAGACGCTTGAAATAATCCCTCTCCCGGTTAGCTTACCTCCCGAAGGATACGTTTTGACAACAACCGGATCATCTGTCTCACACATCAATACTTTAGACGCCGTTAATGATACGCTGTCCGGAGTTAAAACCTCAAAAGGTAACGTACCGATACTAACGCATCCGTCAGAGTTGGAAAGTGTGTACGTTAACATATGATTCCCCTTTCCGGCTGATACCGGCACTAGCGTGTCATTCGAAATTCCCGGTCCTGAATATTTTCCGTTTGCAGGACTTGCCACATTTAAAAGACTGGCATCAGCATGTAAACAGAATGGTGACAGTTGCCCGAACGTAATTGCGGTTGTGTCATGGATAATTGCCTCAATGCTTGCTCGATTTAAGCATCCGTTTTGATCTCTAAATCTATAATTCAGTTTATGCTTACCAGCTCCTGCCTGAAGCGAATTAAACAATCCAGATTTGCTGAGACCGGGTCCATCAAAACTACCTCCATTCGGCGTTCCTTCTTTCAGTTGAACCGTATCTGAATTCACACATCTTACTACCTGTTCTGACCAGGTTACGGTTGAATTCTGGATTACTTTCACCTCTTTACTCGCGGTTGAAGTACACCCAAGATTATTCGTAAAGCTATAAGTCACCAGGTATGCACCCTGCCCCACGATAGACGGATAAAAATGATCTCCATTAACACCTTTCCCAGTGAAGCTCCCATTGGCTGGCACTCCAGCGAGTTGGATGGAATCATCTTGAGCACAAGCACTGTCTTTGACTGAAATCGTACAAGGAGTAGCCCATTTCACCTCAGTTGAGTCTACAATACTATTGTAGCATCCATTGGCATCCGTAAGTTCATATACATAGGGATAAAAGCCGGTTTTGTAGCTTGAAGTAACAAGATCTATATAGCCGTTAACAATGTATTTGCCCACATACATTCCTCCCTTAGGTGTATACTCGTTTAGCTTAATCGAGTCGATGTTGTTGCAATACGTATTACCTCCAATTTTATTGAACTGAGGCAGCGGATTTACCACCTGTGTGTTTGTCGTATCTACAACACAGTTGAACGTATCTGAATACCTGTAGGTAATATCATAACTTCCTTGTTTTACTTGTGAGGGAAAGAAAAGCCCTCCGGACACTCCTGTTCCTGAAAAAGTTCCACCTGATGGTGTCACGCCTTGTAAAACAATTGTATCAACATCCTCACATACAGCCTTAAGTGAGGTGAATGTGACGGATGGTTTAGAAGTCTTCTTAACAGTGATTGTTGACGATGAATACTGGCACGAGCTTGATCCTCTGCTCACCGAAACCCGATAGTCTGCAGCACTATCAACCACCAACTGTCGCTTTGTATTACCCCAAAGTGTGCTGTCATTCATGTACCACGTGTACGTGAATGAATCGCTACCGGCCGCTGTTAAGGTGAGTTTATCATCTCCACATAAATAGAACTTGCCCGTATTTGAGGTTATTACATCGTTGGAATCAGTTACTTGAAAGGCTGCGACAAATTCTGAATTCTTCTGATCCTCCAAAAAGAGAGAGTCCCCGGAAAACGAGAAATCTGCCTTACTGTCCGACCATGTTCCGGTTCTACCCGGAGACTTTTTAAACAGGTGAATGGCACATTTACCGGCTGAACCCAACCCTTTGAGATTGCCAAAGTGGTATGAAACATCAAACTTTACAGACGTATCTTCCGGGTAGTGAACGGAGAAATAATGAGTCGTATCAATTGAACTTCCACTTGTGACGGATTGACTTGATTTGGCATAATCCGCAATAAGATGAAAATAAGAAGGACTTCCCGAAATGGATTGAATCTGCATTTCATCTCCAAACCTTGTTTTGAGCGTTAAGTCTTGAGAACCTATCGTCACAACTGAGGTATCTCCTATTACGGCACCAGAGTTTTGAACGGTTGGTCCGTTGTTCTGGGTTCCTGTATTCCCCCTGCTAGATGCATCGGCAGATGAGGTACTGGTAGTTTCGTTTAACTGCCAGTATCCCGACAAATTGGCCAAGTTTGGGTGATTATTTAAATTCTTCCGACACATGTATTTGCGAATGTTCTCTTCGTCAACAGCAACCGACCAAACACGTACTTCGTCAATCATTCCGTCGAACCGACGTCCGCCTCCATAAGCTAAATCCCCAATTCTGGCTGTAAGCCCAGAAGAAGCTGAAATCGTGGTAGAAACTCTATTTGTCCCAACAAGAATGCCGTTTAGATAAATGTTCACGGAATCACCATCATACGAACCTGCAACGTGATACCACTTTCCGGTGCTCATAAGCGAAGAAGACTGAGCTTCCCGCCAAGTTCCACCAGCGTCTGCGATGTTGAAAGACAACTTGCCATTATCCCCACACCTGAGCACGTAACCTTGATTGCCTCTACCCCATCCATGCTTACAGAAAATACTGTTGTCATAAATATTGGTACCATAGCTATCCGCATTAATCCATGCCTCTATAGTAATTGCGGTTGTTGGATTAAGTGAAGTGTCGTCTTGAATTTGAACATAATCATCTGTTCCATCAAAGCTCAAACATTTGTAGCCTCCTTGGTTTTGAGCAAAACCAACAGATGCAATTAGAATCGCAGAAAAAAAGGAAAGTGAACGGCAGATAAATGGCATGTTAACAGCTTTAGTGGTATTACGATATTACCAATTTCAGTTGACTTTTAATCAAAGAAATTTTCGTTTGAGGGCGGTATAAGCGCCTTTCCTCAGCAGATGACTTGATCAATATCATATCTACACTTGAACATTTGTTCATATATTCGAACAAAACAAAATCGCTTTGAAGTCAACAAAAAGAAGTTTTTCGATTGAAGCGCTGCAAGATGTAGCGCGTATACTAAAAACCATATCTCATCCGGTACGATTGGAAATCCTTGAGGTATTAGAGGCTAATGAGCCATTGGATGTGACGTCTATCTGTAGTGAAATCGACAGGCCGTGTGAGATGTCAATGATGTCACACCATTTAGCAAAGATGCGGGATAACGGAATTGTTGTTACTGAAAAAGTGGGTAAACACGTGCATTACAAGCTAAAGGACCGAAACGTTTTGAGAATATTCGATTGTATGGAAAGTTGCGATTTTAGATAATGGATATACTTGGTTACATAGCCGCCATCGTTATTGGCATATCACTCGGTTTGATTGGAGGAGGCGGATCAATTCTCACAGTTCCTGTTTTAGTTTATTTGCTTGGCATCAGTCCGGTGCTTGCTACCGCTTACAGTTTATTTGTTGTAGGCAGTGCCTCATTGGTTGGTGCATTCAACAATTTAAAAAAGGGGCTCGTTAGTGTTAAAACTGCTATCATTTTTGCAATTCCTTCCTTCCTCACCGTGTACGCTACTCGCCTTTGGGTTGTGCCTTCAATACCAGAGCAACTCGTAACTATTGGGACGTTCGACTTAACAAAAGACATCGCCATAATGGTATTCTTTGCCGCGATTATGTTGGCTGCTGCTGTCTCCATGATTCGAAATAAGCGCAAAGATGTCGCCGATGAATCAGAGACTAAGGAATTGAAATTCAATTACCCAATGATTGTTCTTGAGGGTGTAGTGGTTGGTTTTTTAACCGGCATAGTAGGTGCCGGTGGCGGATTTTTAATCATCCCCGCGCTCGTACTGCTCGCCAGGCTACCAATGAAGCTGGCCGTAGGAACATCGCTCTTTATCATTTCGATCAAGTCGATAATCGGATTTATGGGAGATCTTCAAGCAGGGCAGGCAATAGACTGGCCTTTCCTATTGATTTTCAACGGACTAGCGATTGTTGGGATTTTTGTTGGAGGATATCTATCCAACTTTATTCCCGGTCAAAAACTCAAAAAAGGCTTCGGTTGGTTCGTACTCATCATGGCCGTATACATCATATTGAAAGAACTTTTATTGAAATAATATTTACTAGAAATTATGAGCACACATCACAATGTATTGATTATTGGCGGAGGAACTGCCGGTATCATGACAGCAGCTCAACTGCTAAAAAAAGATAACTCGATGGATGTCGCAATTATTGAACCGAGCGACAAACACTTCTACCAACCGGCTTGGACGCTTGTGGGTGCAGGTACTTACGACATGAAGAAGACCGAGCGAACAATGGCCTCTGTAATGCCTTCCGGAGCTACCTGGATTAAAGACTATGCAACAGGTTTTGACACAGAGAATAACGTTGTAAAAACTCAAAACAAGGGCGACATTTCTTACGACTACTTAGTAGTTGCTCCGGGTTTGGTGATGGCTCCAGAAATGATAGAAGGCCTACCTGAGGCACTGGACAAAGGAGTGGTTTGCAGTAACTACACCGATCCGGAACATACGTGGAACGTGATAAAAAACTTCAAAGGTGGAAATGCCGTATTTACTCAACCAACAACACCTATCAAGTGTGGGGGAGCACCACAAAAGATTGCCTACCTGGCAGCTGATTACTTCCGAAAGAATAACCTCTCTTCTAAGCAGACGGTCGCAGGTTCGAATCCTGCCGCGATCACTTTAGGATCAAGAAGGGTTACCGTTGGGTAGCCTTTTTTTTATGCTCTATTACCAACTTTTATGACATTCAGACACAAAGTGTAGTTATTTCAATTTTAAAAAGTATTCTTGGCACTTATTTGGCACTAATTAAGAATCTGATTTTTAACCGTCAATAAATCTTCCTTATTTGAGGCGTAAAGATGTAATTAAGCCAAAAGTGCTTACCGGGTTATTCTAATGATATAATTTCATAAATTAGGCAAAACATTTTCAAGGTATGAGCAAAGAAACAATGGAATACATATTTAGTTTTGATTCCAAGTCAGGGGTGTTTACCCTTACCTCTTCAAAAGACCAATTAACCATAAATTTAAAGCACAAGAAATACGAATGGTTGAAAGGACAGGAGACGGGTAGAATCATCAAAATTTCAGACAAAGGAAGATGGACTTCTTCAAATGATTATGATAATCTTTATCAAATTATTAAGCCAATAAAAAAAGCTGAAAAAAAATCAACATCGTCAAATAATACTACTGAAAAGTCAGGTGCATATGGTTTTTTATTCATAGAAAATGACAACCAATTCGTTTTGACTGACCAAAATGGCAATGAAATAAAGGTTACTTCCAAACATAAAAAGTTCGAGTGGCTTCAATCACAAGATTCAGGTCGAGTCATTAAAATATCTGATAAGGGAAGGTGGAATTCATCAAAAGATTATGATGGCCTTTATGGGAAATTAAAGTCCGTTAAAAATAAACCAACCAAGCCGAGTGTTTCCAAGCCGACAACTCAAAAGCCAAAATCCGATAATTCTGATGAAACAAAGAAGTTAAATGAAGAGATAAAGAATTTACAATCGACAATACAAAATCTAAGAGATAAACTGAAAAAACTCGACTCGAATTACAATGAATTGAAGAAAGACAAAGCCGCTATCGAGTTATTACTGAAGAAGAAATCACAACCCGCAAAACCAAAAGCAACTAAAAAAGTTGAAAAAATAGTAGCTCGGAAGCATTGGAACATAAAATTTATGGCAACCGAAAGTTATACCTATCATGGGAGAAAAATTAAAAGTGAATGTACGATTAGACTAGAGACAGAGCTTATCGAAAGGCCTACTAAATCTTATGCTAAAGCACTTTTAAGACAACATATTGTAAGAAAAAGAAGAAAATATCCGATAAAATTCATTGGAGGTTTAAACCACACTTATTTGGTATTAGCGGGAGATTATAAATTGACAAACATAACAATCCTGGGTATCGAAGAATGGTAATCAGTTGAATTTAGGCATATCCTCCTCTGTAAGTTCCGCCACTTCTAACCCTCTTAAGTAAGTTAAACTAACATTTAAACTTGAGTGTCCCATAGCCATTATTTCATACAGAAATCATAAACAAAACAGAATGGTCTATCCACTTTTGTCCACTAATTTTTGAGAGTTAAATCAACATAATATCGACCATCTGACTTCTTACATACTTTAGGTTACTTTAAACTCATTATTGGCACTTATTTGGCAATTCAAATAATTTGAATCACTTCGTGCCTTTAAAATCAATAGCTCAGCTGGATAGAGCATCTGCCTTCTAATACGAATGTTGTTTTTGCTACTCCCGGCTCAGTGATTTTTGGTGTCAA
>Ga0181589_10001778_pt1 | contig 16855 bp, 7 predicted proteins | sample 071ome_25_FD_132444 | JGI IMG/M metagenome (GOLD analysis project Ga0181589, IMG submission 132444) | Coastal salt marsh microbial communities from the Groves Creek Marsh, Skidaway Island, Georgia - 071410BT metaG (megahit assembly) | ecosystem: Environmental > Aquatic > Marine > Intertidal zone...
ACTGAATCGATCAATCTGGTTGCCCACTGCCTAGGGCAAAACTCTTTGGGACCCGGGGACAAGATTCTCATCACCGAAATGGAGCACCACAGCAACATGGTCCCCTGGCAAATCCTTGCTTCAAGGACAGGGGCCACCCTGGAATTTATTCCCGTCCTTGAAAAGGATGGTAGCCTTGACCTGAGTTGGCTGGACAATCGTTTGACAGAGGATGTCAAATTCCTGAGCTGTGTCCATGTCTCCAACAGTCTGGGCACCATCAATCCGGTCAAGGAATTATGCCAGAAGGCTCGCTCCAAGGGCATACTCACTCTGGTCGATGGAGCGCAAAGTGCCGGGCACATGCCCATCGATGTTCAGGAAATCGATTGTGATTTCTATGCCTTCTCAGGACACAAAATATGTGGGCCTACAGGTATTGGGGTGCTCTACGCTCGAAAATCAATCATGGACTCCTGGCCGCCTTATCAGGGAGGTGGGGAAATGATCCAGGAAGTTACCTTTGAGGGGCCCAGCTTCAAGGCATCCCCCCATCGTTACGAGGCTGGGACTCCCAATATGGCTGGAGCCGTGGGGCTTGCCAGAGCCATGGACTACATCGACGCCATCGGTCGCCAGCACATCCACGACCACGACCAGGCCCTTGCTCAGTATTTTTATGATGAAATCCGGCGCTTCCCGGGGGTCCGGGTCTTTGGTCCGCCAACCAACAGAGGCGGTCTGGTAAGTTTTCTCCTCGATGGGCTACATGTACATGACCTGGTGACTTTGGCGGACCAGAAGGGGTTGGCATTGAGAGGTGGCCACCATTGCACCCAGGCTCTAATGAAAAAATGGGGGATCACCGGCACGGCCAGGGCCAGCTTCTATTTTTACAATGACAAGGAGGAAGTTGACCGATCCCTCGAGATTCTCGATCATCTTTACAAACGTTTCGCAGACCGTAACTAAGTTCTGTTCCATGTCAGAGATCACTCCTGAATCCACCATGCAGGCCGTTTTGGAAGCCTACCCATGGGCGCAAAGAGCCCTATTCCGCCACTTTCACATCGGCGGTTGCTCCAGTTGCGCCTTCCATGCCGAAGAAACACTAAAGGAGCTTTGTGAGCGTAATGATCGCATTGACCCTCAGGAAGTCATCGATCGCATCAAACAAAGCCATGATGAGGACCGTCAACTTTGGATGTCTCCCACCGAAGTGGAAGTTGCCTTGCAGTCAAATGACCCATGCCACCTTGTCGACATCCGCACCAGCGAAGAATGGGATGCGGTTCACCTGGAAGCATCCACCCACATGTCTCAGGAATCCATGCAGATGATGCTCTCTCAATGGCAACGGGATGCACTCCTTGTGATCGTGGATCACAAGGGGAAAACCAGCCTAGATGCCGCCACCTATTTTCAGGGACAGGGTTTCACTCAAATTAGGTGCATGGAAGGTGGCATTGATGCGTGGTCTCAGCAAGTGGACCCAACCATCCCGCGTTACCGTCTCGAGCCCATGCCACCCACCCCTGAAGCATCCTAGCCCATACTATGACCCACTCAGACTCCTTTGAAGAAAAGGTTCGTGAAGCCATTGCGAATCCCAAAAACCTCGGAAAAATGGAAGATGCCGATGCCGTCGGAACTGTCGGGGGGGCAGGTTGTGGCGATATGCTCCGCATGTGGCTCAAGTTCAAGGACCAGGATGGCAAGAAGGTCATCGACAACGCTTCCTTCCAATCCTTTGGTTGTGAGACCGCCATTGCCGCTGCCAGCTTGGCGACTGAACTGATCAAGGGCAAAAGCACCTCGGAGGCCCTGGCCCTTTCAGGGGTGGAAATGGCGGCAGACCTGGGCCCCTTGCCTCCTACCAAGATCCACTGTACCACCATGGTCGAGGATGCCCTTCGCAGCGCCATCGCAGCCCATGAGGGCGGCAGTCCTGAGAAAGAAACCAGCGAACCATCGACAGAAGGCTCTCCTCCCATCACCCAAGGCAGCCTGCTGGATCAGATGCAGAATGCTGCCAAGGGCGGCCAGGGATTAAGGGTGGTGATGCTTCCACCTGAAGAGGACTCTCGCTAGGTCTTTTCACCCATGCTTCGCATGCGGTGCAGCAAACCTGAATAGCGGCGAGCAGAGGTAGCGTTGGCCACCGCCATGTTCAGGGCCTTTTTCTGCCCCACCAGCAGCACCAGCTTTCGACCTCGGGTGACCCCCGTGTAAATGAGATTGCGCTGGAGCAGGAGGAATTGCTGAGTGGCCACCGGAATCACCACCACGGGAAACTCCGATCCCTGAGATTTGTGTATGGTAATGGCATAAGCCAGGGCAAGCTCATCCAATTCCCCGAAATCATAGTTCACTTTGCGCTGATCAAAGGCAACAATCACTTCTTTTTCCACCAAATCAATCTTGGTGATTTGCCCGATATCTCCATTGAAGACATCCTTGTCATAGTTGTTCTCCGTCTGGATGACCTTGTCCCGGATACGAAACTGCCAACCAAATTTTTCCACATAGGTCTCTCCTTCCCTCGATGGGTTCAATCGCTCCTGCAAGGTCAGATTCATTTCACGCACTCCGAGACTTCCACGATTCATGGGACACAACACCTGAACATCCATCATCGGATCCAACGTAAACTTCCTTGGTATGCGCTGAGTGATCATGGACAGCATCGCAGAGATAATCTGCTCGGGCTCATCTCGCTCCAGAAAATAAAAGTCTTCCTCTCCAGCTTCGCTCGTCAACGGCATGTCTCCCTGATTCATCCGGTGGGCATTGGTGATGATCTGACTGGTGGATGCCTGCCGGAAAATCTCCTCCAGCCGAGCCACCTCTATGCAGCCGCTGGCCATTAAATCTTTCAACACCGAACCAGGGCCGACAGAGGGAAGCTGATCCACATCACCCACCAGCAACAAATGGGCTTCGGGAGGAAGGGCACGCCAAAGCTGATACATAAGGGGGATATCCACCATGGAGCATTCATCGATCACCAAAAGCTGCACCTCCAGAGGATGATGTTCATCATGCAGGAAGCGTCCGGTGTGGGGATTCATTTCCAGCAGGCGATGAATGGTTTTGGCCGGGTGACCGGTCGATTCGGCCAATCGCTTGGCGGCTCGGCCTGTGGGCGCTGCCAACGCAAAAGAAACTTTCTTGGCATGCAGAATTTTGAGAATGGAGCGAATGATGGTGGTCTTTCCGACGCCCGGTCCACCTGTCAGAATCATGAAACGATGCAATAAGGCGTTGCGAACCGCTTTGACTTGAGAATCTGCCAGCTTGATTTGGGATTGCCCCTGAACCCACTCAATCGCCCGCTCCAAATCAATGGGAGGATAGGCTGCAGGCTTTCCTGCCAGTCGAAGGGCTCTCCTGGCAATGCCCTCTTCGGCTTCCTTGAGAGCAGGAAGAAAGATAAACGGCTTTTCCCACAGCATTTCCCGAATCACCGACCCTTCGCTCAGCGCTTGCTCCAGGCCTGAACAAACCACATCCGGAGGAACGCCCAGCAGTTCGGTGGTCTGCTCGATGAGCATTTCCTCGGGAAGCCCACAATGCCCCATGCCTGTAGCCATGGTCAGGGTATGTGCCAAACCGGCCTGAGATCGATGCAGGGAATCTTTGGGAATCCCAAGCTTTTGGGCAATTTGATCCGCAATCTTGAAGCCGATACCACGGATGTCGCGTGAAAGGATGTAGGGATTGTGCTGAAGCTTTTCAATGGATTCCTCGCCATAGGTCTTGTAAATCCGCACGGCTCGGCTAGTGCTCACTCCGTTGGAGTGCAAAAAGACCATGATATCCCGAATGACCTTCTGTTCCTGCCAGGCATCCTTGATCAATTTTCGGCGCCCCGGCCCAATGCCCTCGATGGTTTCCAAACGGGCAGACGCATGCTCGATGATGTCGAATACCTCATCGCCAAATTTCTGCACCATTTTCTTGGCATAGACCGGCCCAATGCCCTTGATCATTCCACTAGCAAGGTATTTTTCAATACCTTCCCGGTTGGTGGGTGGCGTGCACACCAGCCGATCGGCCCTGAATTGCATGCCATGGTCTCGATCGCGCTGCCACGAACCTTCGGCCTGAATCCATTCACCCGCATTGGCGGAAACCACTTTACCAAGCACCGTCAGAAGAGACTTCCTCCCCTTGGCCTTCACGCGGAGAACCACAAAGCCCGTGTCTTCGTTGAAGAAAGTCACACGCTCAATCAAGCCCGATAGGCTTTCCTGGCGAGATTGGGGATGATCCGGCATCAAGAAGTGCTGATCATCGCGTGAGCGCATGATTCGATTCAAGCAGGAAACCCGCTTGGATGCCTTAAATCATCGAGGGTGAGAGTACTTCAACCGGAAGAATTGACGACTGGGAAGGGTCTGCATTGGGGGCAAGATATAGCGCAGCCAGACGCGCTCTTCATCTGCCATAACTTCAGCTGTTTTTTCCAAGGAGATGCCGGCAGATTGCCAGGTCTTCAGATCAACGGAGGCTTCGATATCCATCAGGATCTCGGTGGCAGCTGGATCATGCATGACATCCATCATCCAGTAGATGGTAGGTTCAGGATTGTTTTGGGTGACCGACCGGATGACAAACACTTCCTCGACTTTTTGAGGCTCAGCATCACTGGTTCCATGAAATACTTCACCCAGTGCGGGAATTCCATCGGCATCGACATCGCTAGAAACATTGCTCCTTGTCTCGTTGACATCCATCACTCCCGGGGATCCACCCAAAGCATCACTGGCAGTCCAAAGCGCCGGATCGTTTAGAGCACCGATTGCAGCGGGATCCCTGAGAACCAGACTGTATCCCTCTCCATCTGCTGAATCAGGCCACGGGGCCTCATCGCGGTATTCCAAACCAAGAAGCACGTCTCCAGATGCGTTGACGAGACTCAGACGCTCGCCACCGTTGGAAAGCTGAGTATGGTTTGCGAAGGGACCGTACACCATGATGCCCGGGTAAGCGGAACGCAGGCTTTGGGGATACTGGGCAACCACCACACGCTGTCCAGATTCGAGCAGGCTTTGGGGAGGAAACACAAAGGAAAGCCCATCACTGAAAGTGACCCCATCCAAAACCAGAGTATCCTGCGCCATGTTCAAGATCTCCACAAACTCACCGTGCTGTGGCTCAGCCGGATGATAGTGTACTTCGGTCAAGGCCAGATCACCAGGTGCTGGAGGGCGACCCATGGAATAATGGGCCTCGGTCAGAGCGGACCACTCACCCTGGTAGAAGGCACGAGCCTTGAGGTGGGCGCTCTGGGTCAGTGGAATGGACTGTGTGTAAGTAAGCACTTCAGCAGGCAGGACCCCTTGAACTCTCTGCGAAGCCACTATTTTGGGGGTGATCAACAAATCGCTACTGGAAAGCGAGACATTGAGTCCATGAATGGCCAGGACGTTTTCTCCCTGAACCCACGCGTCTTGATGATCGGTGATATCAAACGCTTCAAATTGGCTAGCTGCACTGTCGGCATGTGAAGCACGGGCCAGTGAGTCCCAGGAGGGTTGACCCAGTGGCGCATTGGCTCGCGCCACTTCTCGACCATTGAGGTAGGCCACAAACCCATCATCGTAGCGCATGTGAAGAAAGACGCGGGTGTCATCGCTCATCCAGGTCAAATCGCTCATCTCGAAGGGGACCCGTATGTAGACCGATCCATTGAGATTCCTCATTCCCATAACATCCAGCCCTATGAATCCCTTGTAATCGGAAAGGCTCGTTTCATAGCCCACGCCCGTTCGACCTTCCAACCAAGTGTCATCCGCTCTGAAGTTCTTCCGCGTCCACAAGAGACCATGACGATCATCCACTGGAATCCACGCATGGGCAGACACGCCGTCGGGTAGAAGCACTTGTTGAGCATCCTTGGAAGGTTGCCATGGATCCTGGCCCGTCAGGGTATAGTAAACGGTACCTCGGGTTGCCTGCATGCCCAATGCTTGCCCGAAAACCACAGGGCCCGGCTTCAGTGAAAGACCGGGAGCATCCAGGGAGGGGTAAAGGTTGGCAGCTCTCAGTTCATTGATCACCGCATGGGGACTGGAAGCATCATGCAAAGTGGGCAGGTAGTGTTCGACCACGTTGTCCCGCTCCACTAGCCAGGAGTCTTCGCGAGTAAAGTAAACATAGGGCGCATGAGGAGCGGGCGGATAGTGATCATCATCCACATCACTCAGCGGACGGGGTTGTTCAATGACATTACCATAAGGGGTGCTCATCTGCGTGTCCCCCCAGCGTGCCGATTCAGCCACGATGGCCTTGTCAATCTGATCCGCAAGCTTGCGATAGCGCTCACGACTGGCCTCCAAACTCAAAGCACCTCCGTGAAAAAGATGCTTCTGCACTCGATCAGCAAAAAGACGCCTGAAATCAATATTGGCTCGGAGCTTTTGGAAGAGAGCACCCATTCCGCTATTTTTGTTGAACGGGTTCCATGTGAACTTGTCCAAGACGATTTCCTGATCCCACACAAAAAAACGGTACTGCCCATCCCCTGAAACCGGATTGACCGCTGCGTAACCGTTATGATGGGGCCAATCCTCGGCATCCGCATAAAAATGCAAGAGGCTGTAATCTGCCAGGTTTGCCAGATCAACATACTGGTGGAGTTCGGCATAGGCATCGGGATCGGTCACATCCATTGAAAGCATTTGGTTCCAGCGTGGTCCGGGACTGCCGAAGTCCTCATTGATTTCCCAGTCCTCGGGATCACCCCCCAAATGATCGGCAAAAAAATCCTCTGCCAATCGCTCCGTCAGGTTGTGCAGGCCAAAGTACAAACCGTTCACATAAAGATGCACGAACGACCCATGGCTGGAGGGCTGGCCCATGTCACGGAAGGATTCCTTCATCCATACATCGCGTATGTATTGAGAATCGTTGGGACGATAACGACTGCTCCCCCAGCTCACCAAGGCCCAGCTATCGGTAAAACAGGCTCGAAGAACCAGCTGGTTGAATCGGCTCACTGGAGACTCCTCAAACAAAGGATAATCGAGCGATTTGACACCAACCTGACCGCTGAAGGTGATTCGCAGGGAGTGCTTCTGCATGCGCCATGGGCGCCGACTCGAGTTGCCGTGCACCTCAATCTTGGCATTTTCCTGAAATCCTTTTGTGCCATCAGGATGCAGGTATTCCATCGAACAAACCCTCTCGATACGTGATTGTGGTATGGAATAAATGCCTCTTCCGGGTTCAATGAAATCGTCCGGATGCATCACGATGGAAACACTGGGAATATCCAATAGCGCATCCCGTATGCCGAAGCCCTCCAGGGTTTGATCAACCACCCGAGGATCCATTTCGTAATCGGCAGGCACCGTACCATTACCGGCTCCATCTCGACCATCCACTTCGCTGTTGCGTCCCCAATTCTGGGGCCATCCTGAGGGTTGAGCCGGTTGGTGTGCAACGTCATCCACAAAGACATAGCTATGGGTATCCACGTTGGTAGATTCCCACCCTTCTCGAAATGCCATGGCCCGAAGGGTCGTTGTGGTGTTGACCGTGATCGGAGATTCATAAACCAGACCATGAGCAGGAGAGGGCTCACTACCATCCAAGGTGTAATGAATGATCGCCTCCTGCCCCGAAGAAGTTGAAATAACCACTTCGAAAGGCTCGTCGTAAAAGCCTCGATCCACCGAAAAAACAGTATCTCCCACCCAACCGAGAACCCCTGCAGAATTTCCTCGACCGGGTGTGGGTCGTGTTTGAAAAGACCACTGTCCTTGAGCATTCATGCCGTAGGAGACATCCGCAAACTGGGCAGGGTAATTCTCGGCCAATTCGAAGGCAATCCTCTGCCCATCAGGCTCAACCAATGCAAGATACTCTCCATCTGCATCAAGATTGAAACTGAAATGCAGGAAACCCTGAGCGTCACGAAAATCTTCCTGCCTCACTCCATCGACTTCCGGTGCCCCACCATAAAGCACCAGGTAAGCTCCAGGTTCCATCTCACAGGGCGGAAACCTCCATTTACGTAAATCATCTATCTGATCGGTCAGAAAGTAACCGGTCAAGTTGACCGGAATGCTCAAAGGGTTGTGCAATTCAATCCAATCGACCGCTCTTCCATCGCCGTCAAGATGGATTCCCTGGTTGTCGGCCATCAGTTCTGTAATCAGAACCGGAGCTATGAGACCCTCCCCACTGACCACCAGAATCATCATAGACACCTCATCGGTCCAACCGCCGGCATCATGGACTCTCATTCGAAGGTTCAATTCTTGCCCATGGGAAAGCCGTTCCAAGCTTGAAGCCAACATCAATTTTTGATCTTCGATCACAAATAAGGTGTTGCCTTCGGATCCCTGACCTTCCACAAATTCAAAAGAAACCGGCCCCAAGGCTTCTTCGGATGAGAGAGACAAATCGGCGACGACCGATCCAACCTCATGAGACCGTTTGACCCAATATTGACTCAGCTTGACCTGTGAACCCGAGAGGGATGCGTCGCTATTTTCCAGCCAATCGCCTACCGATTGTTCCGAAAGCTGGTGGATTTCATCCCCTGAAAGAGCACGACGCCAAACGGCGACATCATCGATCAGACCAGTGACCCAATGCGAGGGGGAGGCACGCAAGATACCCCCCAAGGTGGTGTTGTCCAATCGCCAGGCTCCATCCGGCCGAGGAGCGATCTCCAAAGCATCCAAGCGACCATCCACATAGAGAGAACGTTGCCCATCTTGCTCCACCCAAGCCAGATGATGCCATTGACCATCCAATGGCTCATACTCGGAATAGGCGTGCCCAAAAGTAGGCCAACCACTCTGACGAAGATACACATCCAAACGACCGTCAGCCCCACCGCTGTGTGTTCCCAGATTGAAAAGAGGGTTGCTGTCCACGGTGTTCCCTTCGGAGAAAAGTCTCAGATCATTTTGCCTGCGACCATCCACCTTCGCCCAAAGGGAGAGGGTAAAGGAGGGATGCTGGTTGATGGGAAGTTCTTCGCCCACTTGATGAACGCGGGATAGCAGCGTCTGACGCCCACTATCAAAAGAGATGGCGCGCCCGTGCCGCCCTGACACCACATCGCCGACATCAAGATGGGTAGCTTCCAAGTCATAGTCCCCCACAACGTCGGGAGTGGCACCGGCTCGCAGCTCATCCAGCGGCCAGTAGGCTACCAGACCATCAGACTGCGCCATGGCAGAGAATGAAACCAGCCAGACCATCATCGCACCAAGCACGACCAAGGAATGAAGGCATTTCATCCGAGCGAACCACCCCGATTCGGATGCGTTTTCAAAGTGTTTCATACAGTGGCAAAGCAGGCTAATTTTGCAAAGGCATGTCGCGATTTCATCATACCTCAGACCAATCCGCTCGATTCATTCTTAGCCCAGCTCAAGGTTTCCAGGAAGCCCCATCTCGCATCATGGCCCCTTCGGCAAGGATCGCAGGCGGATCAAAGCTCAACGGCTCTTTGCCGGCAGCCCAAGTGCATCCTCGTTGGATCAAGTTTGCTGCTCGATAGATCGAAGTGCTGGCATGACCCAATAGGGTCTGGAACACCCGGCCCTGCTCCACATGGTAGGCCCAGGCAAGGGGCTCTACCTGCCCCGTCACCGATGAATCCGCATAAACCAGGGCCTGCACCGGGCGATCCCCAGCTTGATGAAAGTAAAGTTCATCTTCTGTCTGAAACGAGGGCAATCCATTAGTAATGGGATGCTTGACCTGCGAAACACGCACTTCAAATGGTCCATAGGGATCATGACCGCTTGGAGCATCATGATCCCAAACCCGTCGCACCAATCTCCGATAACCCGGCCAGTCCGATGTTTCGGCCCCAGGCAACGAAGCATGGAATGCCCCGTTGGCAAAATGGATCACGGCAAGTCCGCCACCTCTGCGAACAAATTGATCGAGTCTTTCCCTGGCTCGGGCATCCCATCCCGGGCTTTCCCAATTGCAATAGTTCATGACCAGAAGATCGACCCCGTGCAAATGGGAAGCATCCGATAGCCAGGCCTCGGGCGATTCACTCACTTCAACCCGGCACCTTGGATCCAATTCCATTGCGTGCATCAATGCCAGGGTCGTGTCCTTCCAGTCATGAGCAGGGTGCTGATCTCCCGTTAAAATCACCACTTTCTGGCGCGAGGACAACGCACTCACGACCCCATCCTCGGGAACCTCACATCCAGAGGTCCAGACGACTGCATTCAGCAGCATCCTTCGGAAATCCGGAAGCCACCAGCTGTCGTGGAAATGACCACCGGTAAAGGCAAAACCTCGGCCTCCGTCCTTGCGCTCCAAACACCACGCAACGGTATCCAGAGATTCTTCGCCCGGAGGATGGACTTGAAGGATGGGCTGCAGACGCCTGTCGGAGGTTCGGAACCGAAGGTGGTAGTAGTATTCGTCCTTCAGTTCAAAAGGGCGGACCCCCCTGAGCACAGGGTGTGCCATGGAAGCGAGAGACACCTCTTGACTCCATGTCTGAATGCGTGAATACCATTTTCGAGGTTCAGGGCCCGTTTCGTAATCGAAGTAACCCCCAATCCACTCGGTAATCTCATCATGAAATCGAGCTGGATGAAAGGTCGACCAGTGCAGAAGCATCAGTCCGCACCCTCTGTCCATCTGTTTTTTGAGCATGGCAAAACGATCTTCCCTGTAAAAAGGATGCATCGTCTCCTGATGATCGCTCCCGTCGGAAACCAGAAGAATGGCATCGGCTCTCTCCAGAACCGACGGGTCTTCAGGCCATCCCTGGTAGTGAGCTGAAAGATTCATGGAGGGGGCGTTGGGAGAAGTCTCCAGACAGTGCTTGATCAGGGTCACGGCCTTTTCATATTCGTGAGCCTCTTTGGGATGCCCGGTAATGGGTCCGGCAATCAACACCACATTGGCCGAGCGATCGGTCTCTCCCTGGGCCATAAGCAACTCCCCCCCCATTTCCAGAAAAGTGCCGCACAGGACAAAGACGGAACAGAGGCCTGAGATCCTTTTTGGAATCGTTGGATGGAAAGTTGCGGTCATGATTACTTTTTTGGCGAAAAGAGTGGAAGAATGCCAGATGTTTGTTAAGAAGTCTTCCACTGCACGTGACTCACCAAAGTCAAAGAGCCACGTCCACCACCGGGGTTTTTCTACAGCCACCGGAAATGAAGCTGTTCCCGTCGTATTTTTCCTGTCGTAACCGCTGGTGGAGACTCCCCAGCGATGGCCTTGGCATGCCTTTTCACCCGGTGAGATGGGAAGCAAGGGCCCAACACATGAGACCCAAGAATCATGGCGGCAAACAAACACAATTACGACGAAAGCAAAATCAAGACTCTTTCCTCATTGGAGCACATCCGGCTCCGAACGGGGATGTATATTGGTCGCATCGGTGACGGGAGCCATTATGATGACGGCGCCTACATTCTCCTCAAGGAGGTCATCGACAATGCCATTGATGAATACATCATGGGATTCGGCCAGGAAGTCCGGATCGACATCGAAGACAATCAAGTCAGTGTCCGGGATTTCGGAAGGGGGATCCCCTTGGGCAAAATCGTCGATTGTGTCTCCACCATCAATACGGGTGCCAAATACAACGACGAGGTGTTTCAATTTAGCGTCGGACTCAACGGAGTCGGCACCAAGGCAGTCAATGCCCTTTCCCAATCCTTCACCGTCAAATCGCATCGGGATGGAGCCTATGCAGCCGCTTCATTTTCCAAAGGGTCCTTGCTGGAGAAAAAGAAAGGTAAATGCCAGGGAGAGGCCAATGGCACTTTCGTCAGCTTTGAACCGGACAGAAGCATTTTCAAGAAACTGCAGCTACGCGAGGAGTTGATCGAAAAACGCCTCAAGCACTACAGTTATCTCAACTCCGGCCTGAAGCTGATCTACAACGGAAAAACCTTTTATTCCCGCAAAGGCCTTCTGGATCTGATCCGGGAAGAAGTGGCAGAAGATGCCATCTACCCTCCCTTCTATTTCAGCTCCAAGACACTGGAATTCTGCTTCACCCACAGCCAGGGACGCTCCGGTGAAACCTTCTTCTCTTTTGTCAATGGGCAATACACCTCCGATGGCGGCACCCACCTCAGCGCTTTCCGCGAGGGGCTCCTGAAGGCCGTCAACGAGTACGCCAAAGGCAAGTACGATGGCGATGACGTCCGCGAATGCATGGTGGGGGCTGTCGCCATCCGCCTGCAGGAACCGATGTTTGAGTCGCAGACCAAAAACAAACTTGGCAACACGGAGATCCGATCCGAACTGGTCACCAAAGTCAGGGAAGAAGTGCTGCATCTACTGCATCAGGACAAGAAGGTTGCAGACACTCTCCTGGCAAAGGTGGAGGACACGCGCAAACTGCGCAAGGAGCTCATGGCGGTCAAAAAACTCGCCCGCGAACGTTCCAAGGCTGTTAGCTTGCGCATTCCTCAACTCAAGGATTGCAAGAAGCATTTCAACAAGGAAAAAGGCAAGGGACTCGACACCATGGTTTTCATTACCGAGGGAGTCTCCGCCGCAGGCTCGATCGTGAGCTGTCGTGACGTGAATTCCCAAGCGATTTTCACCCTCAAAGGGAAGCCCCTCAATGTATGGGATCTCAAGCGTGATGCCGTCTACAAGAACGATGAAATGTATAATCTCATGTGCTCACTTGGCATTGAGAATTCGATCCACGACCTTCGCTATGAGAAAGTCATCCTGGCCACCGATGCCGATGTGGATGGCCTGCATATTCGCAACTTGATGATCACCTACTTTTTCAAGTTTTTCGATCAACTGATCCATGAGGGCCACCTCTACATTCTGGAGACTCCACTCTTTCGCGTGCGCAATCGCAAGAAAACCATTTATTGCTATTCAGATCAGGAACGCGAAAAGGCCATTCAAACACTCGCAAAGGGGGTTGAAATCACACGCTTCAAGGGGCTGGGAGAAATATCCCCCACCGAATTCAAGCATTTCATCGGTCAGGACATGCGTATTCATCGCGTGGAGCATGCCTCCCAGAAGGAAGCCAATCACATATTCACCTTTTACATGGGCAAGAACACGCCTCAGAGACGGAACTACATCATGAATCACCTGGTGGTTCCAGTCGAAGACTAAACTCTATCTCCTGTAAGCTCACATGCCGCGTAAAAAGAAAAACACAGGATCGGGAGACCCAGAACTCCCTATGGACGCACATTACGATTTCGGAGATTTACCCATCCAAGAGGATGCCTCAGAGAACCCACCCCGAGACGAGGAAGCGCCCGACACATCGGCGGCGTCCGGAATGGGGAATGATCGGGAACCACCTCAAGAGGCGAAGCCCGAGGGCTCCGGGAGCACCGAGGAGCCCCAATCACCCTTGGGTAAGAGGATGGATACCAACTTTCTGGAATATGCCTCCTACGTCATCCGCGATCGGGCCATTCCAAGTCTTGTCGACGGGCTCAAGCCCGTTCAGAGGCGCATCATGTGGTCACTGCATCAGAACGACGATGGCAAGTTCATCAAGGTGGCCAACATTGTGGGCCACTGCATGCAATACCACCCTCATGGAGATGCCTCCATCAGCGATGCATTGGTCGTCCTGACCAACAAGCAATACCTCATTGAAGGCCAGGGCAACTTTGGCAACCTCTTCACCGGAGATCCCGCAGCAGCCTCCAGGTACATCGAGTGTCGCCTGACCCCTCTGGCACGCACGCAACTCTTCAATGATGAGCTGACCGACTTTGTTCCCAGCTATGATGGACGCAACAAGGAACCGGTATGTCTTCCGAGCAAAATCCCCATGTTGTTGATGCTTGGAGCCGAGGGCATCGCCGTCGGCCTCTCAGCCAAGATCCTTCCCCACAATTTCTGCGAATTGCTGGAGGCGCAAATCGCCATCCTGAGAAAAAAACCCTTCGAACTCCTTCCTGACTTCCCGGCGGGAGGTCTCATGGATGCCACGGCTTATGAAGATGGCAAAGGGAGTGTGAAAGTCAGGGCCAAGATCGACGTCAAGGACGCCTCGACTCTGCACATCACTCAGATCCCCCCGGGAACAACCACCGAATCCCTGATCGCTTCCATTGAGGACGCAACCCGCAAGGGAAAGCTCAAGGTGCGCAGCATCAATGATTTCACCTCCGAAAAAATTGAGATCGAAATCAAGTCACCTCCAGGCGTGCCGGCGGAAAAACTCATTCCGGCCCTTTATGCCTTCACCGGCTGCGAGTGCAGCATTTCCAGCAGATTGATTGTCATCCGGGACAAGCGCCCGGTGGAAATGACGGTAAGCGAGGTGATCCAGGCAAACACCACACAACTGGTGGACTTGCTGCGACGCGAACTGGAACTCAAGGAGCAAAAACTACTGGAGGACTTGTTCTTCAAAACCCTGGTCCGCATCTTCATCGAAAACAGGATCTACAAGAAAATCGAATCCTGCAAAACACAAGAGGCCATCCATAAGGCGATTTACAAAGGCTTTGAGCCTTATCGGGAAGAATACTACCGGGACCTGGAAGACAGCGATATCGAAATGCTCCTGGGCGTTCGGATCCGCCGTATTTCCCTCTTTGACATCCAACGACATCAACAGGAAATCGAGAAGGTGCAGGCCGAACTGGATCAAACCAGGCAAAACCTTAAGTCCCTCACTCGATACACCATTCGTCACATTAAGGAACTCCTCAAGGCCTACGGCTCGACCTTCCCCAGAAAGACACAGATCGGCAGCTTTGAAACCGTGGTTGCCAAGGAAGCAGCCTTCAAGTCGCTGAAGGTTGCCTATGACAGGGACAAGGGATACATCGGCTATAAAGTGAGTGGCAGTGAGTTTCAGATGGCTTGTTCGAAATACGACAAGATTCTGGTCGTGCTTCAGGATGGCGCCTACAAGGTCATTGAAGTACCTGACAAATTGTTCCTGGGTAAAGAGCTCCTCTACTGCGCCACCCCTGAGCGGGAACGCGAGATGACCATGGCGTATCGCCACAAAGGGGTCACCTACCTCAAGCGCTTTACCTTTGGTGGCACGATTCTCAACAAGGACTACCGCCTGTGCCCGGAGAAATCAAAAGTTCTGTTCTTTGAACCCGGCACTCCCGAAGTGCTTTATATCAAGTACAAGGCAGCACCACGGCAAAAAGTCAGTCAACAGACGGCAAATCCGGGTGAATTGGGAATCAAATCAGCCAAGGCCAAGGGCAATCAGGTCTCCATCAAGGAAGTACACTCCATCCGCACCAAGCCGCCCAAGAATTGGGACGCCAAGGCTGCCACCACCGAATTACGGTTTCTTTGAGCTCGGACGGTAGTGGATCTCCAGTTGATGAGGCCCCACGCTTTCATCTTCAAGTTGAAGTTCGACTTGCAGCTCGCCTTCGGTGGGTAAAGCTACCTGAATTTCTTTTTCCAGCTGACCTGCTTGGTTTGGCTGGAAATTATCCCAGGATCCATCGCCCAGGGTCATCCTCACCGCGGTCGCTTTTCGCGCGGCTTTGGTGTGTACAATGACGCGATAAAAGCCCGGGCGAGTCAAGCGCACCGACCAATGCCCATTGGAATTGGCACCCCACGGCCTGCCCTGAAGGTGGCGCCAGTCCTGGCGAGTGAGCCAGGTGGGGTTTTCCTCCATCGAACCGATGACGATTTTTGGGGGGTCATAGTTGTTGGGACGTGTGGCCGCCACATCATCAAACCACCGGTCATACGCCGCAGTCATCTCCTTCACTACATCAGGAAAAAACCGAGATACTTCTCGTGTTTCAAGAGGATCCAACTGCATGTCGTACAGTTCCAGACGGGGTGCACCTTGAAAACCTTCCTGCCCAAAACCAGAGGCATGCAGTAATTTCCAGCGCTGATTGCGAGCGGCAAAATGATGGTAGCGAACGGGAACATCCCCTCGATGGGATTGAATGAAAAGGGTTCGATCAAGCCACACACTAGGTCTCCCATCCAGAAGGGGGAGAAAACTTCTGCCGTCCATTTTTGGCCCCTCTGGGAAACGAATCCCACAAGCATCCAGAATGGTAGGTGTCACGTCTATGTGGGCGACCACCTTGTCTGAGGAAATGCCCGCCTTGAGCTGAGCAGGCCAGTGCAGAAGCAAAGGAGAGCGAATCCCCCCTTCGTGCACATGGGATTTCATGCCCTGCATGCCGGCAACATAGCGCCTCCCATTCGGCCCATTGTCGACCATGAAAAGAATGAGGGTATTTTCGAGGGCCCCCAACTCTTCGAGACCACGGGTCAGCTTTCCGACATTTTGATCAATGTTGTCAATCATGGCAAAAATACGGGCTCGTTTATCCAAGTCCGCATTTTCCGGAAGTGGGTGCCCATGCTTCTGTGGAAATTGGTCATTGGCCAGATTTTGAGAGCGATAGAAGTCATATTCGGCCTGAGGCACATCGTGGAAAGGGCCGTGTGGAGCGTTGGTCGGAAGATAGACAAAGAACGGTCGATTGCGCGCCTTGGCCTGCTGCATGAAGCTCAGTGCATGATCAAAGTAAAGATCGGTGCAGTAACCCTTCATTGAAAGGGGAGTGCCATTGTGAAAAAGGGTTGGATCCGTGTATTTTCCTTCGGCACCCAGGGGATCGGATGGCTGACCGATACCTCCTCCACGAAGCACCAGCGATTCCTCAAAACCCTGGTCCATGGCGCGAAGCGGATAATTGTCGCCCAGATGCCATTTGCCGAAAATGCCAGTCGCATAGCCCGCATCAAACAAATACTCAGCAAGGGTACGCTCCTCGGGATCCATCATGGCACGGCCGATGTAGGTATCAATGCATCGAGTCCGATAATTGTATCGCCCAGTCATGAGGCAGGCCCGAGTCGGAGCACACACGGGACTGACATAGTATTGAGTCATTTGTGCACTCTG
>Ga0181589_10001796_pt1 | contig 16760 bp, 19 predicted proteins | sample 071ome_25_FD_132444 | JGI IMG/M metagenome (GOLD analysis project Ga0181589, IMG submission 132444) | Coastal salt marsh microbial communities from the Groves Creek Marsh, Skidaway Island, Georgia - 071410BT metaG (megahit assembly) | ecosystem: Environmental > Aquatic > Marine > Intertidal...
CGTCGAGAACCGATTGCCAGGTGCGATGCCAGTGCTGCAGCATGGGTTCGTTGGTTCCGAATCGGAAACTCTTCACACCCATCTCTGCGCCCCGCTGACACTGTTCAGCGGCCGGGAAGTCTTCCTTGCCCACCACCAAAGCTGCGAAGTCGGCCCCTGCCTTGCGGGCGGCGCGTTCCTCGTCGCTCTCAGTCGGCTTCAGTGACGCCTCGGTGAGTTCGACCGTGCACTCGCCGACAGTACGGCCCGGGTAGATGCGGAACATCTGGCTGCTGACCGGAGTCTCGAGTATCACGACCGAAGGGAAAAGGGTGTGCACGATGCTCACCGGAGCGACCCCGGGCCACTGGTCCTCGGGCACGTCGGCGATCTTTTCGATACCCGTGGTGGGAAAGCCCCAGCGGCCGTGCCGTCCGAACGAATCGAAGATCGGGTGGTGCAGTACGAGATCGAAGAGAGTTTCGCGATGCAGATAGTCGACGTGGTACGTCTCGAGGTTCACGTCGAAGGCGATTTTCCAGTTGGCGCGCAGATTCCAGGTGTGATGACACACCACTTCATGGTTCTCGTACCCGCACCAACGCAGCTCGGGTTCGATGTCGGCAAAGGCCGCCGCCGGATCGGCGCTGTCGTTCAGGCCCACTGCGATCAGCCCGGCTACGTCGGCGATCGGAAGTGGTTCGAGACCGAGGGTCATGCGGTCGATCTCGTCGAAAGCGTAGGAGTCGGGTTGGCCGGCGAGTGAGCCGTCGAGGGAGAACGACCACGCGTGATACGGGCACGTGAGGCGGCGGGCCTCGCCACATCCGTCGGCGACTTGGGCGCCACGATGTGTGCAGGCGTTCTTGAAGGCGCGCAACACGCCGTCGTCGGCTCGGGTCACGAGGACGGGATGGCCGGCCACGCTCTTCGTGACGAAGGTTCCGGGTCGAGGAAGTTCTCCCGTCCAACCCACGACGTGTGAGCCACGTCGGAACAGAACCTCGAGCTCTTTCTCGAAGCGAGTGGGGTCGGTGAACACGGTGGCCGGTTCGGTCATGGTGTGTTCGGCGTGCTCGAGAGTCTTGTCTCGGTAGTTGCGGGCGAGACGACGCACGAGTTCTCGTGGAAAGCGCTCGGTCGTCGAACGAATGTCGTCGTTCAGTGCCGTCATGGTGCCCCCTCTCGACGGGCGACCCCTCGCCCTCAGGGAATTGTGGCAGACAGGCCGGGAAGATTCGTCATCTCGATGAAGATGGCCGAACTGGTGGCGATCAGCTCGGCATCGGGGCGGTCTTCACGGAGTTCGGATTCGATGAAGAGTTTGCGGCCCTCGCGACGTTCGAGCCACGCGGTGATCACGAGTGGGGTCTCGAGCGGTGATCCAGCTTTGTAACTGATCGAGAGTCGACCCGTGTAGGCGATGATCTGGTGCATGTTGAGAACGAAGCCGAGGGCATCGTCGAAAGCCAGCGCCACCATGCCACCGTGAGCCCGTTGCGGAGGTCCTTCGTCGGCCGATCGGAACACGAATCGAGCCCGTATCCGGTCACCGTCGCGGTGCACTGTCATGTCGAGGCCGTGCGGGCTGCCTGCTCCTGAACCGGGACGACCGAGGTGGCTGGCCAACTTCTCGCCGTCCTCGGCAACCCTCTGCAGCGACTTGCCGAAATGCGAGAGATCTCGCACCCGTCGGGGATCGGATTCGAGCCGTTCGGCGATGCGTTCGAGTTCAGTGGCCGCCGCATCCATCTCGTCGATCGACGACTCGTGTCCGATGGCGGCATGGCCGAGGCGACGGATGGCAGTACCGAGTCGGATCCGAGCCGCGTCGTACTGCTGGTCGAGGCCTTCGGGGGAGGTCACGTATCGATTCTGGTCGTGTTCAACTCGCGCATCCAACCCCGGGCCACCATGTAGACGATCAAGGTGCCGAGTGCCGCCGCGTCGACGGTGACGGCGAATCGCATCGACACCACGTCACCCAGGCGGCCGATGACGAAGGCTCCGATCGGGATACCACCGAGGATGCCGAGAAGGTAGAAACTCATGGACCGACCACGCATGTGGTCCGGGACGGCTCCCTGGACGAGCGTGTTGAGAGCGACTGCCAGCTGAAGATGGGCGAGTCCGCCGATGAAGTAAGCGACGATGCCGAGCCAGTACCACGACGACACAGCGACGAGAACGGCATTCGCAGTGAACAACATCAACGATCCGATCACGATGGTGGAACGCTTCACCCGTTCGCCGAGCGCGACCGAGAAGATCGAGGACGTGACCGCTCCGACGCCGAGGGCCACGAGCAGGCCAGCGTTGTCAGTGGACGGCCGATCGAAGATGCGATTGGCGATGGCCGGCGTGACGTATTGGAGCGACTGCCCGCAGAGCGATCCGACGAAGGCGAGGATCACGGCGATCCGAAGGGGCTTCTTGCTCCAGACGTAGCGGCTTCCTTCGCGCAGGATCTCACCGACGCGTCGATCGCCACGCGGTGCGATCGACTGAATGGGTTTGGCCACGACGAGGGCGGCGATCACCAACAAGTAAGTGGAGGCGTTGATGAAGATGGCGGCTCCGGTGCCGAGAGTGGCGATCACGACTCCGGCCACACCCGGTCCGATCGCTCGCGCCAAAGTGAATTGCACCGAGTTGAGTCGGACGGCGTCGAGCATTTCGTCGGCCGGCACGAGGAGCGGAACGAAGCTCTGCCAGGCTGCGGTCTGGAAGCCAGTGGCCACTCCGGCCACCAGGCCGAGCAGGATGATGAGCGTTGGGGTGATGTGCCCGGTCGCGTAGGTGGCCCACAGTGTGAAGGCGGTGATCATGTGCACCAACTGTGTGATGAACAGGATCGTGCGTCGACTGAACCGATCGGCCAGAACCCCGGCGTGCGGGGTGAGGAACACCGCTGGTATGAGGGTGGCCACTGACGACACGCCGAGCCATGTCGACGAATCGGTCAGGTCGAACAGCAGTGCCGGGACGGCGACGAGCTGCATCCAGCCGCCGGCATTGCTGACTGCGGCCGCAGTGAAGAAGTAGCGGAATTCGCGATGTCGAAGAGCGGCGAGGGATCCGCGTCGTTTCGGAGGAGTCCCGTCGACTGGTACCGAATCGGTGGTGGTCACAGGTCGGGGATCGGGAAGTTGAAGTTGGTGGTGAGCACACCGCCGTCGACTGGCAGCACCTGTCCGGTCACGTAGCTCGAGGCGTCGGATGCGAGGTACAAGACCGCCGCTGCGATGTCGTCGGGTCGACCGAGTCGCCGCAGGGGAGTGGCGTCTTCGATGGTCTTTTTGAGAACTGGATCGGCAGCCACCACCTCGAGGGCTTCGGTGAGAATTGCACCAGGTGCCACGGCATTGACCCGGATCTTCGGATTGAGATCGGCCGCCATCAGGTGAACGGCGTGATCGAGAGCGGCCTTCGCGCTGCCGTAGGCCACGTACCCACGTCCGACGACGTGGCCGATGGCCGACGACACCATCACGACCGACGAACCTCCGGTTCGCCCCTCACTTGCCGACACGAGATGCGGAACACAGGTTCGAACGAGGCGAAGTCCGTTCACGACGTTGTTCTCGAAAGCGTTCCGCAGATCCCTGTCGGACGTGTTCATGAATGGCTGTGGCATGGATCCACCGACCACTCCGACCACCACGTCGAGGCGACCGAGTTCGTTCAGCGTTCGAGAAACAGCCGCCTCCACTGCTTCCGCGTCATTGGCATCGGTGGGGATTGCGATGGCGCGGCGCCCCATCGCGCGCGCCTGGTCGGCGACCGTCTCGATTTGATCGCCGCTGCGGGCCAGGACTGCGATGTCGGCGCCGGCTTCGGCAAGGGCGAGGGCGCTGGCGGCACCGATGCCGCGGCCCGCGCCCGAGAGCAAAGCCACTCGGCCGGTCATGTCGAACAACGAACGAACGCTCATGCTCCCCCTCCTACACGAGCCAGCGGCTCAGTGAGTCGATGACGCAGGCCGGCTTGGGCGAACCTTCGACCTCGACGGTGATGACGATGGTCGTCTGGAGGCCGCCGGTCACGTCCGACACGGCGGCGAGTTCAGCCCCGGCGCGAACTCGTGAACCGACCTTGACCGGAGACGGAAAACGAACCTTGTCGACGCCGTAGTTCACGCCGGCCGAGAAGCCCTGAACCTCGACGATCTGTGGAAGGAAGTAGTTCGAAAGCGACAAGGTGAGGTAGCCGTGAGCGATGGGGGCACCAAAGGGACCTGACGCAGCGCGTTCGACATCGACGTGGATCCACTGATGATCTCCGGTCGCATCAGCGAAGAGGTTCACTCGATCCTGGTCGACCGTGATCCACTCGCTGTAGCCGAGGTGCTTACCGACGTTCGCACGTACATCGTCGGGACCGTTCAAGGTGGTGGCGGCCATGAGTTGCTCCTAGCGAACCGGCGATCCGGCGAGAGAATCGAGAACGTCTCCGGCTTCGGCGACGATGCGTTGGACGAGTTCAGCACAGGTGGGAAGATCTTCGATGACCCCTACCACTTGTCCACTCGCCATCACACCGCTCTCAGTACGTCCGTCGACGAGGGAGGCCTTCAACAGCATGGGTGTGTTGGCAGCCATGATCATCTGCGTCCAGGTGAGGTCCATCGACTTGCGCATGGCGAGGCCTTCGCGAAGCATGGCGGCGAGAGGTGTGCCGGTCATCTTCTTGAAGCGCAAAGCGTTGACGGCAGCACGAGGTAGCGCGAGCAGCTTCGCCCCGCTTCCTTCGAGTTGGTCGACCAACTCGGTGCGCAACACACGATGCGGCACACCGTCGACCTGTGTGCTGACGACGGTGTCGAGAACTCCCTTGCCGAGGTAGTAGTCCTTCACCGACTGCGGCACCGACGAATCACTCGTCAGAAGAAATCGTGTACCCATGGCGACTCCCGAAGCCCCGTAGGCGAGTGCTGCCACCAGCCCGCGTCCGTCGAAGAAACCACCGGCGGCGATCACGGGGATACGCCCTTGGACGGCATCGACCACTTGCGGCAACAGAATCGTGGTGGGCACTGCACCCGTGTGGCCGCCGCCTTCACCACCCTGCACGAGAACGGCGTCGACGCCCCACTCCAGCACTTTCTCGGCATGACGCTTGGCGCCGATCGACGGGATGACGACGAGTCCGGCTTCTTTCAGTCGGGCGATGAGTTCGGGCTTCGGGGCCTGGGCGAACGACGCAACTTTCACACCTTCGTCGATCATCAGCGAGATGCGGTCGTTGACGTCAGCCGAATCGGCGCGAAGATTCACGCCGAATGGACGCGTGGTTCGCGATTTCACCTCGGCGATCGACGACCTCACCTGCTCGAAGTCCATGGTGGCGCTGGCGAGAATGCCGAGTGCGCCGGCGTTGGCGGTGGCACTCACCAGTTTCGGACCGGCGACCCACCCCATGCCGGTCTGGACGATCGGGTAGTCGATACCGACGAGATCGCACAGCGGAGTTCGAAGGCGCGGGTGCATGATCACGACGGTAGTTCTCGATGGCGGAAGCCACGCGGGTCGATGCGATCGATTGCGGCCATTTCGTCGTCGGTTGGCCCGCGACTTTCGGGAACGTTCGATGGCACGTGGAGTTGAAAGCCGGTGTTGGCCACCACGTCGTCGACCGAGACTCCCGGATGAACCGACACCAGTCGCATGCAGTGATCGGGGCCACCGAAGTCGAGCACGGCGAGATTGGTGACGACGCGTCGCAGGTCGTGTCGAGCAGCGATGAAGCCACCCAGCTGCCCGGCCCGGTCGTAACCCACACCGCTCACCATGTCGACAGAGGTGACGAACACCGTGGACACGTGCTTGGGGATGAAAAAGCTGGTGGCGTTGTTGACGGTGTTGCCGGGTCCACCGCGCACGCCGAGCAACTGAGCCTTGGGCTTGTCCCACGGACCGATGTTGGCGATGTTGGTGTTGCCGAATCGGTCGATCTGACTGGCCCCCATCATCACGTGACGTCGACCGCCCCACAGCGTGTCGAACACCTGGCGGAACGGAATCCATCCTTCGACGGTCTTGTCGGTGGAACCGATCGGTAGATCGCCGGACACGAAGAAGGCTTCACCGTCAGAGACCATGAGATCGGGTTCGAAGGTGGCTCGCGCCAGTCGGGCGCCGAGCATCGGGATCGTGCCCATTCCGGAGGCGAAGATCTCCCCGTCACCGCGCCATGCTTCGGCGCATGCGACGGCGACCACGTCGGCAAGAGCTGGGGTCGTGACGTTTCCGCTCATGAACGAGCCTCCTTCGCGGCCGAGGCTTCCGCTCTCCAGGTAGTGACCGCCGACTGATAGTCGTGTTCGGAGCCGGAGAGGAAACGTCGAGCGAAGACTTGCCACGAGTCAGCATCGCGAGCCGCTTCGACGTAGGCCTTCTGGAAGGCTTCGTCACGTCCGTAGTCGGGCTCGCAGGTGGTGAAGTGAGCACCGTTCGGAGCCTCGATCACGCCGTCGACCATCGATCGGTTGATCTTCAAGGTGTGGAACGTGCCTTCTTTCAGCAGATCTTCGGTGGGAACGATCTTTTCGGCACTCACGAAACGACGGCCCGGCTCGCAGGCGGCGAGGAACAGGTCGTCGAAGTAGAGGTCGGGTCCGAGGAACTGTGCGTTGCCCCGCGCATCGGAGCGATTGAGATGCACGAGGGCGGCGTCGAGTCGGATGGCGGGAACGGCGAGCAGATCCTCGCTGTCGGCGTACGGGGAACGCACGGTCTTCAACGACGGATTGACGTCCATGACTCCGCTACCGAGTCCGGCCCGTGTGGGAAGGAAAGGAAGGCGGAGCGAGCCGGCGTAGAGCGCCCACTGGAGCATGCCCTCGTCGTACTCGACCGGTTCGGGAATCGACCCGTTCTGGCGAGCCGCGCGGAAGTGCGGTTCGAGGGCGATGGAGTCGAGCGACACGAATCCGTACACGAGGCGCTTCACTTTGCCAGCCGCGCACAAAAGACCCACATCTGGACCTCCGTACGAGACGACGGTCAAGTCGCGAACGTCGGTGCGGAGTAGCGCGCGCACGAGGCTCATGGGCTTGCGACGGCTTCCCCAACCACCGATGCCGACGGTCATACCGCTCTCGATGGTTGCGACGGCCTGGTCTTCGGTGAGGATCTTGCTGCGGGGGGTGCTCGTCATCAGCTGTCCTTCTTGGCCTTCTCGGTGCCGGCGAAGTCGTCGCGAAGTTCGTCGGATACACCAGTCAGATTGAGTTCGAACGTGAAGCCCTGCTCGAACCGATAACTGCGTTTCACATCCCAGAGATCGATGCCGTTCAGACTCTCCTTGGCGGCGCGGATCACCGTGGGGTGCTTGGCGGCGATGTTCTCGGCCACCTTCATCGCCGCGTCGCGCAACTCGGCGCGGGGAACGACGTCGAGCACACTTCCGAAAGCGTGCAATTCGGCAGCTGTCGCCGTGGCCGAGGTGTACACCATCGCCCGCATCTTGTGCTGAGGGACGAGACGGGCGAGATGTGTCGCCGCACCGAGGGCGCCGCGATCGACTTCGGGCAGTCCGAAGAATGCGTCGTCACTGGCGACGATCACGTCACTGTTACCGACGAGCCCGATTCCGCCACCCACACAGAATCCGGCCACGGCCGCGATCACCGGTACCGGGCAGTCGTACACGGCGGCGAAGGCGGCGAAGCAACCCTTGTTAGCGCCGATGAGGGCATCGAACCCGTCGGTGTTCTGCATCTCCTTGATGTCGACACCAGCGTTGAATCCTTTGCCCTCGGCCCGCAGCACGACCACTCGGCACTTCGGGTCGCGTCCGAACGCGATGATGGTGTCGGCCAGTTCGAACCACTGGGCCACGGTGAGAGCGTTGACCGGCGGGCAGTCCATGACCACCTCGGCGATCCCGCGGGAATCGAGAGAAGATGAAATCGGCACATGTCGAGCGTACTTCCCATCTGACGACTCGTCAGATGCGAACTGTTCGGGGCCGGAACCGGCCGGTAATGTCGCACCGTGGCCGTGACGATCGACTACTCCGGACGAGTCGCCCTCGTCACCGGGGGCACCAAAGGCGTGGGGCGGGGTATCGCCCAGCGATTCGCCGATGCCGGCGCCACGGTCGTGGTGTGCTCGCGACGGATCCCCGACGACGTGCCGGCCGACTGGACGGCCCTACCGGTCGATCTACGCGAACCTGATCAGGCCTCGACGATGATCGATGAGATCGTGTCGCGTTTCGGGCGACTCGACTTCTTGGTGAACAACGCCGGAGGTGCACCGCCCACCGATTCGGCGACGGCGTCGGCTTCCTTCCAGCAAAAGATCGTGGCCGTCAATCTCATGGCGGCCATCTGGTGCAGTCAGGCTGCGAACCGGCACATGCAGAATCAGTCCGACGGCGGAGCGATCGTCAACATCGGGAGCGTGTCAGCCGAACGTCCGGCACCCACGGTTGCGGCGTATGGCGCCGCCAAGGCGGGTCTTGCCAATTACACGCGCACCATCGGCCAAGAATGGCTACCCAAGGTGCGCGCCAACCTCGTGACCGTGGGCATGGTCCGCACCGAACAGGCCCATCTGCATTACGGCGACGAAGAAGGTGTGCAGCGCGTCGGTTCGCAAGTGCCCATCGGACGCCTGGCTTGGCCAGCCGAGATCGGCGACGTCTGCGTGTATCTGTGCTCGCCGCTCGCGTCGTACGTGAGTGGCGCGAGCATCGAAGTTCATGGCGGCGGAGATCGTCCGCCGTTCCTCGACACGCCCTACCACGACCCGGCGCGCTGAGAGTTCGTCGATGGACGTCGTCTGGACCGATCTGCATCGGGGACACGCTCCGCAGCACGAGATCAACATGGGTCAGGCCATTCCCACGTACGAACGGCCGAGTCGCGCCGAGACCATTCGCGACGAACTGATCGCAGACTCGCGTTTTCGGTTCGTCGATCGACGCGAATTCGGGCGGGAGCCGATTCGAGCAGTTCACCATCCGGGTTTGGAGAGCTTTCTCGAGACCGCCTGGACCGAACTCAACGCGTCATCCGGGCGCGACGAATACTTTCCCGAAGTCGTGATGCACACCGGATTGCGCGACGGCATGGGACCGGCACGCCTGCCCGAGTCGGCCGTCACCGGTTTCGGGTACTGGTGCTACGAGACAGCCACTCCGTTGGTGGAGGGGACGTACGTCGCCGCCCGCGCGTCGGTCGATGTGGCCCTCACGGCGGCCGACATCGTGTTAGGAGGAGCTCCTCATGCCTACGGTTTGTGTCGGCCTCCTGGACACCATGCGGCGTCCGACGTGTACGGCGGGTTCTGCTTCTTCAACAACGCAGCGATCGTCGCCCATCGAGTGGCAGCGACGACCGGGACGAAGGTGACGGTGCTCGACGTCGACTATCACCACGGCAACGGCACTCAACAGATCTTCTACGACCGCGACGACGTGCAGTTCGTGTCGCTGCATGGCGATCCGGTGCGCGCCTACCCGTGGTACACCGGACATGCCGACGAGATCGGTTCGGGCCGTGGCCGTGGAACGACCCTCAACGTCCCGTTGCCGGCCGAGACACCAGACGAGGTGTACGAACGACGGCTTGCCGATGCCTGTGCATCGATTTCTTCGTTCGGGTCGTCGACATTGGTGGTGTCACTCGGTGTCGACACCTATTGGAACGATCCGATCAGCGACTTGGCGTTGACGACCGACGGCTATCGGCGTTGCGGGGCGATCGTGCGCGAGCTCGGTCTTCCGACGATCGTTCTTCAAGAGGGTGGATACGACATCGAGGCCATCGGCCGCAACGTCCACGCCTGGCTCGATGGCCTGGCCAGGCCCTGACCGATCGTCAGGTCTGCATCGGCATGAGATGACCGGCTGCCTCGGCGAGATGGTCGATCCACTCGGGCGAGGTCTTCGGTTCGACGATCGGCAGTACGACGAACTTCGAGAAGCCGACGGCGACGAACTGCTCGACCATCTGCACCAAGGCGTCCCAACCCTGCGGAACGAGTTGGCCAACGTCGTCGAGGTCGGGTCGCCGGGCCTTCAAGCCGGCGACGAGCGCGTCGGGCAAAGGTCCGTGGGCGTACGGAATGAGGGCTCCGAAGTGTTCGGGATCGATCTCTCGTTCGCACTCGGCGGCGACCCGCTCGACCTCCTTCTTTCCTACGGCCACGTCGTCAGGAGTGACGAAACTCGGGAGCCAACCATCGGCCAGACGCCCGACCCGACGAAGTTCGCTCGGTGCGATTCCACCGAGCCACACGTCGATCGGTTGCTGAATGGGTTTCGGTAGAACCTGAACGTCGTCGTAGTGGAAGTAGGTCCCGTGATGGGTGACCGACTCCTCGGTCCAGCAAGCGCGCATCACTCGTAGAGCCTCGTCGAATCGTTTGGCCCGTTCGTCACGGGCGACCCCGAAGGCTTGTTGCTCGTGTGGGTCGACGGCACCGAGACCGAATGCGGGGAGCACCCGACCGTTCGACATTCGGTCGAGAGTGGCCAGTTCCTTCGCGAGCACGATCGGATTGCGACCAGGGAGCACCATCACGCTCGTGCCGAACTTCAGTTTTTTGGTGCGGGCGGCGGCGAACGACATGGCGACGATGGGATCGGGTGCGGCGCCTCCGATACGTTCGCTCAGCCAGAGGCTGTCGTATTTCAATTCTTCGAGGGCATCGACGACGTCGAGGAATCCACCATCGTTCAGGTTGGTGCGAACTCCGAATCCGATACCGATACGTATCTTCACGAGCGGGCGATCCTTTCCAGAACCTCGGCGGTCTCGACGGTCATCGATGCGAATGGCGAGTGATCGGTATGCATCGTGACGGTGTGGGTGCAACGTTCGGCCATGATCGCTTGATGGTCGGGATGTACGGCGTCGTCCTCGGTGCACACGACGTACGTGGATGCAATGGTGTCGAGTGGTGAACCGGAGACTGCTTGCACCATGGTGGCCATCGGCTGAGGGGATAGTCGTTTCACGGCGGCCTCGACCACAGCTGCGTCGCACGATCCGTACAGGGCGGGCACCGCAGCCACGGGGTCGAGAACCGTGGTTCCGTCGGGGCCGGGACGCATTGCTGCGCTGAGTCCGACCTCGCGAGGTGGCATCGAGGTGAGGGCACTCATCACGCTCTCGTCTTTTTGCAAGGCGAAGGCGGCCAGGAACACGAGGTGCGAGACATCAGGATGCCGACTCGCCACCTCGGTGATCACGGCTCCGCCGTAACTGTGCCCGACGAGCACGGGTGCGGTGCGTCCGAGGGCTGCCTGGGACTCGAGAACCTCGATCACTGCCGCGGCGTCACCGTGCAGATCGGTGAACGGGGCTCCGGTCGACCCGTGGCCGGGTAGATCGACGGCCAAACTGGCGATGCCACGCCGATCGAGCTCGGTTTGAAGCGGGGCCCAGCACCAGGCGCCGTGCCAGGCACCATGAACGAGAACGACGAGGGGTGACGACATGGCACCAGCGTGTCATACGTCGGATCTGTGTCGTCAGCCGGACGACAGCAGTTCAGAGACAGGGCAATTCAGGTGATCAGCGTCGAGCCGGAAGGGCCGAGTTGATCCAGCTGAGAGCGAAAGCGATCGACACCGTGCCAAGGACGATGGATCCGTCGGCCACGGCCGTGGTGGTGTGCAAGACGCCGGCCACGACGGCGGAGACGACGCTCACCATGAGGGCGAGAACGTGCGTCGGGACACGATGGACGGCCGGGAAGCGGATCGGCTTGATTTCTCGGTTCCGGTCGATGGGATGAATCGTCAACATGGTCATGTCCTTCCAGAACCCGATCATGGCTCCATCTCGCGAAAAAACGAACCTGTTTCATCGAACTGATGTAGATGTCATCGAATCGGAACATTGGGGGCAGTCGCTCGTAATGTTTCCGTCATGTCCGAACACTCCGTCACGAATTCGTCGCGCCAACCACTCGACATCTTCCGTCTCGACGGGCGGGTCGCCATCGTCACCGGAGCTTCGGCCGGTCTCGGTGCCCACTTCGCTCGGGTTCTGCACGGGGCTGGTGCCACCGTGGTGATGGCGGCACGTCGCATCGACCGCCTCGAGGCACTCGTGGCCGAACTGCCGGGTGCAGTGGCCATAGAGGCCGATCTCGCTCGGGCCGAGGATCGTGAACGCCTCGTAGCTCGCACCGTCGCCGAGGTCGGGGTGCCACGCGTCCTCGTGAACAACGCCGGAATCGGTTACAAGGTGCCGGTCGAGACCGAGGAACTCGATTGGTTCCGCGAGGCGATGGAGGTCAACGTGACCGCCATCTGGCATCTGTCGAAATTGTGTGCTCCACACATGATCGATGCCGGAAGCGGCAACATCGTCAACATCGCCTCGATGTTCGGAATGGTCGGCGCGTCACCGGTCAAGCAGGCTCATTACTGCGCATCGAAGGGCGCCGTGATCAACCTCTCCCGCGAACTCGGGCTGCAATGGGCCCGCAAGGGCGTTCGGGTCAATGCCTTGTGCCCGGGCTGGTTCCCGTCCGAGATGACGGCCGCCATGGACGACGAGGCGAGCATGAACTTCGTCCGCACGATGTCGCCCATCCCTCGTCTCGGCGAGTTGGGTGAACTCGACGGGGCCTTGTTGCTGCTCGCGTCCGACGCGGCCTCGTTCATGGTCGGCTCGTCAGTTGTGGTCGACGGTGGTTGGACCGCTCGATGATCCTTCATCTCGCCGTCCGTTCCGAATGGGACGACGCCATGGCGTCGGGTTCCTACCCGTGGTCGACGCGTGGTCTCACGCTCGAACACGTCGGCTATGTGCACTGCAGTTTCGAGCATCAATGGCGCGGAGTTCGTGAACGTTTCTACGCCGATCTTCGCGACGAGGAACTCGTTCTTCTCGAAATCGACGAGTCGAGACTTTCATCGAAAGTTGTCGTCGAGCGACTCGACGGCGCTCCCGACGAGTTCCCGCACATCTACGGTCCCCTCGAAGTGGACGCCGTCGTAAGCACGCGACCGGTGACGGCCTGACGATCAGTCGAGATTCGGCGTGAGGTGCGCCCACGGCTGGGCGGCTTCGAGCTGTGATGCCAAGCGGATGAGGACGTCTTCGCGTCCGTAGGCGGCCACGAACTGGATGCCGACGGGTAGGCCGTGAGCGGTGCGGTGCAACGGCAGGCTGATGGCCGGTTGTCCACTCATGTTGAACTGGCTGGTGAAGGTGACCCATTCGCCGGCGCGGACGAGTGGGGCCATGGGTCGAGACGGATCGTTGTGAATGTCACCGATCGCCAGCGGGGGTTCGGCCAGAGTGGGGGACAGCAGCAAGTCCCATCCTTCGTTCCACCAACTCTGGATCGCCCGTCGGAACGAGACCGCCGCCGACTGGGCGAGAGCGAAGTCGACACTCGAGACGCTGGCTGCGAACGACTTCTGCGCCCAATTCATGAGCTCGCAGTCGTCCTCGGTGAATTCACGGCCGATCAGGTCGCCGAAACGCTTCAGGGCCACTCCCATGTTCGTGCTCCAGAGAGCACCGAACGAGCGTCCGGTTTCGTTGTCGGACAAGATCGATGGCCAGGCCGGTTCGACATGGTGGCCGAGTGATTCGAGCAGCTTGCCGACGTTGTGAACACCGGTGACGCACTCTTGGTGCACGGCGAATCCACGGGGGCTGTGGTCGAGCAGGCCGATGCGCAGTCGCCCGGGGTCGGCCCCGACTTCGTCGACGTAGGGACGAACCGGAGCCGGAGCGATCACCGCGTCACCAACGCCCGGACCGCAGGTGGCGTCGAGAAGTCGCGCGGTGTCTCGAACGGTGCGGCTGACGCAGTGTTCGACACCGAGGTTGCTCTCGTCGCGTGCCGGACCCATGGTGATCCGGCCTTGGGACGGCTTGAGCCCCACCAGTCCGCAACACGAGGCCGGAATACGAATTGATCCACCACCGTCGCTTGCGTGCGCGAACGGAACCATGCCGGCTGCGACCGCAGCGGCTGCGCCACCGCTCGAACCTCCCGGCGTGCGCGAGGTGTCCCACGGATTACGAGTGGGTCCCCAGGCCTCGGGCTCTGTCACGGGCACGCTGCCGAGTTCGGGGCTGTTGGAGCGACCGAGTGTGACGAGTCCGGCCTTTTTGTAGCGCGCCACCAGATCGGTGTCGAAGGGTGAGATGTAGTTGGCGGCCTTCAGCGCCTTGTTGCCGTTGCTCAGAGGGCGGCCGGCTTCGTTGGCGTAGAGATCCTTGAGAAGGAACGGCACCCCGCGGAAGGGGCCGACTGGCAAGCCGGGGTCGTCGGCCAGCTGGCGAGCCTCATCGAACCATCGGTAGGTGATGGCGTTCAGCTTCGAGTCGTAGCGATCGATTCTCTCGATGGCCGCATCGACGAGTTCACGTGGTGACACCTCGCCTTTCGCGACGAGCTCGGCTTGCGCCGTGGCGTCCATCCAGCGGGTGTCGTCGGAGAGTGAACTCATGATCTCCTAGTTAGCACGTCTGGATACTGTGGCGGGAAGTGTCGACCCCCCGCCCCCTGCCGGAAGCCCCTTCCGACGCCGCAACCAGTACTCGAGCTCTCGTCAAGTTCGCGCCCGTCCGTAACCTGCTCGGTTACAGCGCCGCCGTCAACGCCGGAGTTCTCCTGCAGGCGACCGCACTCGGGAAACAGATCTACGACATCACCGGCCGAGAACTCGACATCGGTCTGCTCGGATTGGCCGAATTTCTTCCGGCCGCCTTGCTGGTGCTCGTGACTGGATCGGCGGCCGATCGCTTCAATCGGCGAATCGTCGCATCCCTCGCTGTGGCAGGTGAGTTCGCTTGCTCGGTCGCTCTCGCCATATATGCGATGTCCGAGCCGACGGCGGTGTGGCCACTGTTCGTGATTGCCGTTTTGTTCGGCGCATCGCGAGCCTTCGCCGCGCCGTCGACGCGATCGATGCCTCCGATGGTGGCCCCGGATGGAGCTGTGCCGCGGACCATCGCCCTCTATTCGGCCACCTGGACCGGGGCCGCCATCGCTGGACCGGCCATGAGCGGTGTGCTGTACGCGATCGATCCCTCGGTCGCCTATTGGTCGGCTTCGTTGCTCATGTTGTTCGGGCTGTGGCGGCTCTCGAGGATCCGGTTCCTGCGCCAGCCCGAACCTCCGGCTCCGGGCGACAAGGTGTCGTTGCATTCGGCTCTCGAAGGCCTTCGGTTCATCCGCCGTACACCGATCCTGTTGGCCGCGATCTCTCTCGACTTGTTCGCCGTGCTCTTCGGAGGTGCAGTGGCACTGTTGCCGGCCATCGCCGAAGATCGACTTGGTGTTGGTGATGTTGCCTACGGCTGGCTTCGGGCCGCCCCCGGTATCGGCGCCGCCCTCATGGCGATTCTGCTCGCGTCCCGTCCGGTCACTCGGCGTATCGGACGAACCCTTCTCGTGGTCGTGGGAATCTTCGGTGCGGCGACCGTGCTCCTCGGCGTCACCACGAGTTACCTCGTGGCGTTCTTGGCGCTCGTCGTGTTGTCCGGAGCCGACATGATCAGCGTGTACATCCGCGGGACCCTCGTCCCCTTGGTGACTCCGGACGACAAGCGTGGTCGAGTGATGGCGGTCGAAAACGTCTTCATCGGAGCGAGCAATGAACTGGGAGCCTTCGAGTCGGGGGTGGCGGCTCAGGCATTCGGGACGCAGATGGCGGTCGTCGGTGGTGGGGTGGCGACGCTCGGCGTCGTTGCCGTGTATTCGTTCTTCTTCCCGTCGCTACGGAGAATCAACACGTTCGAAGAGCTCGATCCGGCCCGCGAGTGACCGTGTCCGACGGCTGTCCCTCTGTACGGTTGGGGAATGGCCGTGCACCCGATCAAGAGTTTCCTCGGGGAGTTCCGCCAGTTCGTCAATCGCGGCAATCTGCTCGTGATCGCCACCGGTTTCGTGATGGGTTCGGCGTTCAGTGGGCTCGTCTCAGCGCTGGTCGAGAACGTAGTGATGCCGTTGGTGGCCATTCCGTTCGGTCAACCGAATTTCGACGACGTCTTCATCTTGCGCGCCAATGGTGCTGAAGTACGTTTCGGCGCCTTTCTCACCGTGGCGGTCACCTTCGTACTGGTCGCTTTCGTCCTGTTCGTCATGCTGAAGCTCTACAACCGAGCGGTCGCACGTGAAGAAGTCGGTGCGACGCCGGTCGCGCCGAGCGAGATCGGCCTTCTCACCGAGATTCGTGACGAATTGCGCGCCCGTCGAACCGATGACGGGCTGATCTGATTGTCATCGTGAACCCTCGACTCGTCGTTCGTCGTCATCTGATCGCGGTGGTTGTCTCGTCGTTGGCGATTGCCAGTTGTGGCTCGGACGCGTCGTCGCCTTCGTCGACGGTCGACGTGCCATCGACAGTGGCCGGGGTGGGATCGTTGCCCCCGCTCGGGCTACGTCCTTTGGGCTTGGCCGACACCCCCAACACGTTCCCGTCCGGTGAACCCGTCCCCGTTCGCGACGAAACGGTCGGTGACGTGGCCACGGGGCCGCGTCTTCTCATGATCGGCGACTCGATCCTTGCGACCGTGTCGCGTCGCTATTCCAATCTCGCGTGTCAGGAACTCACACCTCTTGGCTGGCAAGTTTCGGTGGAGGCCGAGGTGGGTCGAGCGGTCGAGTTCGGTCTGCGTGTTCTCTCGGAGAAGATGGACGAGACCTGGCATGCGGCCGTGGTGTTTCTGGGTACCAACTACTGGCGCGATCAGGACCAGTACGAAACCGATCTCGTGAAGATTCTCGATCGTCTGGAACCGCGACCCACGGTGTTGTTGTCGGTGTCGGAGTGGGGTGTGGGTCAGCGAG
>Ga0181589_10001802_pt1 | contig 16748 bp, 9 predicted proteins | sample 071ome_25_FD_132444 | JGI IMG/M metagenome (GOLD analysis project Ga0181589, IMG submission 132444) | Coastal salt marsh microbial communities from the Groves Creek Marsh, Skidaway Island, Georgia - 071410BT metaG (megahit assembly) | ecosystem: Environmental > Aquatic > Marine > Intertidal zone...
ACCTCATGGATTTTACGTGGACCTGCGACCGGGCATCGGGAAACGCCTGGCGAGAGGCATCACGATGGGGGACATGGGCGTGAAGACGACGGCGAACGATTTAGACAACTTTTGGATCCGATTTGACGGATTCGAGGCGCCGAGGGATTCGTTGTTGTCGAAATACGGCGGCGTGGATTTCGAGACGGGCGAGTACCGCGCGGAGAAGCGCGGCGGCGCGTCGACGATGGACATGATCGGTCAGAGACTATACACCGGTCGAATCGCGGTGGCGCAGGCGGCTTTGGCGTTCACGAGAAGATTGTACGACGATACGAAGACGTATTCGGACGCCAAGACGTGCGTGATGCGAGGAAGTACGCCCTACTTGTCCGACGTGCCGCAGCTTAGCGCGTTGTATGCCGAGGGATACGCCGCGCTCGACAGACTCGACGCCTTCGTCGCGAGGTGCGAGCGCGAGTTGTGCGAACACTTGCGAGCGAAAACGATCCCGAACGCCGATTTAACGCGCGCCATCGCCGTGTCGAAGATTAAAGCCGTCGAGGCGAGCATCGATTTGTCTTTTCGATTAAAGCAAGAGGTCGGGTCGTACGCGCTCATGGCGGGCACGGGATTCGATAACACTGACTTTTTGCAGTGTTGCAAATTTGCCGAGGGTGATTCGAGAATACTGTCCCAAAAGCTCGCGCGCGATTGTTTCGGCGCGTACAAGAGGGGAGACGACGGCGGCGTCGACGGGCCGCGGTCGGAAATCGAAGTCGAGTTGTGTCGACGCGTCGACGCTGTCGTGAACGACGCGCGCGCGGCGAATCCAAACGTGCACAAAATAGACGCGTGGGACTGCGCGTGGCGAGAAGTCTACGAGCTCGCCGAGGTGATTTGCGAGCGCGTCATGCACGAGAGATCGGTCGACGCGGAGGTGCTGCGATCAAAATTGTAACGCGCGTACGTATCACATGTCAACGGCGGTCCCGTTTTCTATCTTTTCTATCTCGATCCCGGTCTCGCTCTCTATCGCGAGAGCGCGACCGATCTCGTTTTCTATCTCTGTCCCTGTCCCTATCTCTGTCTCTATCTTTCCGTCGCTCTCTATCCCTCGAACGCGATCGCTCTCGTTTCCGTTCTCGATCGCGCGATCGAGACCTCCGTCGGCCGTCCTTGTCTCTGTCCCTGCTCCCATCGCGGTGTCGCCGCCCACCGCCGTCGTCGCGGTGTTTCGCGCTCTTTGACGCCTCCTTATTGTCTGTCGCCATCGCGTACCGAGCGTTTCCACCGCTGATGTGTCCCATCGCGCTTGATTTGAGCTCAAACGTTCGACCGGCGCCGCCTTGAATCGTTCGATTGACGCCTCGACTTCGTTTACGATCCGCCTCGTTGAAATCCTCCGCTGTCCCGCCGTTCTTCCCGAACCGCTTGAAATTCTTCCACAGGTGATGCATGGATTGCGAGAAATCGACGTGAATGCGCCGGTCGTCGATCAAGACGTTGTCCATCTTGAAGTACGCCGCCTCAGCCTCGGATTTTCGCTCAAAGTTGACAAAGGCGTAGCCGAGACTCGCCCCCGTCTTGAAGTCGCGTATGACGTCGCATCCGGTCACCTTACCGAACCGACTGAAAATGATCTCTAAATCTTCATCCGTCGTCACCGGATTGAGCTTACAGACGAAGAGCGACTCTTCGGGAGGTTTCGCCTCCGCCTCGGGTAAGTCGCCGATGAGCTCGAGGACGACGGCGCGGTTGTGCGCCTCCCTCGCGCGCTTCTCTTCCTCCACCACCGCGGCGTCTTTATTCATCTCCGCTTGGACGTCGAAATCATCCTCTAATCTATCGTCGTCCTCATCGACCGGTCTCGGCGGTGACGCGTCCGGCACGAGCGCGGCGAGTCCCGGCGGGTCTTCGAACGGGTCGTCGAGCACGATGGTGTGCTTGATGCGAATGTTTTGCCACGGCCGACCCTTCTCGTCGCAATACGCATCGTTGATGGCACGAATGACATCTAAACCCTCAGACACGTGTCCGAAAATCGTTCGCGTGCCGTCCAACGCGTCCACGGGCCCATCGCGCGTGGTGATGATGAACTGCGACGCGTTGGCGTTCGCCGACGCCGGCGCCATGCTCACCGTGCCCATCTTTTCGTGTCTCCTCGTCGGGTGTATCTCGTCCTCGAAAAACCGCGCCTTCGGGTCTCCGCTCGCGAGACCGTACGCGGACTCTCCACCGCGACCCGTGTTCGTGGGATCGCCCGTCTGCGTCATGAAATCCTTTTGCACGTCAAAGAATTTACAGTGATTGTAGTACTTGAGCTTGCACAACTTTAAAAAGTTCAAGCACGTCTTCGGCGCGTCGTCGACCAAGAGATCGATGACGACGTCGCCCTTTGACGTCTCTAGAAGCACCGCCATCGGTGGACGCGCGACCGACGCGACGCGCGCGCGTGTGAGGGTCGCACATGTGTGTCGAGCCCCAAAATTGGGCAACAAAACACAGTGGTAGGTTCGAAAACGATGTGGGCGCCGCGCGAGGCGTCACATCTCGTCGACGGCGTCGTCGGTCGAGGGAGAGGTTCGAGGAAAGCGCTCGAACGTCGGTGCGTCGCACGGTAGTCGGTGCGTCCGTGGGGTTTCAAACGACCGAGCGTCGAACGAGATGGCGGAAGGATTACCGCGCGAAGAGGTCGAGCGCATGCTCTTCTTCGAGGACGCGCGCGCGCGCGCCGAGGCGGAGCATAAACAGAACCCGAAAGATGCGCAGGTGTTGACGCGGTGGGGCGGCGCGTTGCTCGAGCTCGCGCACTTTCGTCAGGGGCCCGAGGCGGTGGACATGATCGAGGAGGCGGTGCAAAAGTTTGAACTCGCGCTCGCCATCAATCCGAAGAAACACGACGCGCTCTGGTGTCTCGGTAACGCGTTGACGAGTCAGGGTTTCCTGTTTCCGGACGCGCACGAGGCGATGAAGTACTTTGAAGAGGCGAAATCGTGCTTTCGCAGGGCGCTCGACGAGGAGCCAAACAACGAGATTTACCGCAAGGCGCTGGAGATGACGGACAAGGCTCCGGGTTTGCACGCCGAGTTGCAGCGCCAACTCGCGGAACAGGCGGCGCAGCAACAGGCGTACGCGGGCGCGCACGGTGGTATGGGCGGTGGCATGGGCGGCGGTAAGCCGGACGGGGACGACGACTTTTACTGGCAAGTCGCGGGATGGGTCACTTTCGCCGCGATCGCGACGAGCTGGCTCGTGATGGCCAACATGCAAAACGCGAATTAAGTCATCCGCGTCGCTCTCATCGACGCTCGCCTCGACCTTAGTGCTTCAATTGTAGTCTCAACAAACTTTCGATTGTGGATATTTCAAACGCTCCTCGTCTGTCGGCGGGGACACCGCACTCCCGCGCATGCTCTGCGCGCGATTCGCGCACGCACTCACGCAAAGGATAACCAGGATGTCTACGAACGGCGCGCGCAAGGTGACGGCGGTCGGCGCGGCGAAACCGAAGACGCAGATGGGTTTGGGCGCGTTTCTCGTCAAGGGCGTCAAGATGAGCGAGAGCAAGACGCTCGCGGCCGCCGCGGCGCTGCCGCACGCGCGATCGGTGACGACGGAGGCCAAGGCGACGGAGAACGATGCCGCGGGCGCGAACGGCGCCGCGGGTGACGCCAAGGCGACGAAGACGACGTCTCGTGGGCGTAAGACGTCCAAACCGGCTGCGTTCGAGGCGGTGCCGGCGAAACGGGCAAAGAAAGCGGCGGGACCGGGACCCGATCGATCGCACGAGAAGAAGCACTGGGAGGCTGGACGTCATCGCGTCGTCGGTGTGGACGAGGCGGGGCGAGGACCGTTGGCGGGACCGGTGGTGGCGGCGGCGTGCTACGTGCCGAAGGATTGCGTCGTCGATTGCGTCAACGATTCCAAACAGCTCACCGAGGAGGGACGCGAGGAGATTTTCGAGGAATTGATGGCAAACAAGGACATCGAGTACGGCGTGTGCATCATCGATCAGGATCGCATCGACGAGATTAACATTTTGGAGTGCACGATGGAGGCGATGACGAAGAGCGCGGCGGACGTGCCAAACGTGGACTGGGTGCTCATCGACGGTAACCGCGTGCCGAAACCGTTGGAGGGTAAGGCTGAGGCCATCGTCAAGGGAGACGCCAAGAACGTCGCCATCGCTGCGGCGTCCATCATCGCCAAGGTTACGCGTGACCGCATGATGTTGGAAATCGACAAGGAGTTTCCGATGTACGGTTTCAAAGACCACAAGGGATACGGCACCAAGGCGCACATGGCCGCCATCGACAAGTACGGTCCGTGCATCTATCACCGCAAGACGTTCGCCCCGATCAAGCACATGGACCTCTCCAAGTGGCCAGACTGCATGAAGAAGAAGGACTAGACTACAAGTACAGTGTGTTATGTTAACAACCGCGCTCGCCGCTACATCGTCGCCCTGTACGCCCCGAGGGCGACGAACGCGCCCGCGAAGACGCCCATCGCGAGTCGATGCGACATCGCCCGTCGCGGTTCTCGATATATCTCCCACGCCACCATCGCGGCGCCGAGCGCGCACGCGGACGTGCCCAAGACGCGACAGCTCAGACAATCGCTCTGGGGCGCGCGTGCGGCGCTCGCCGCGTCGCCGCGTCGCGCGCGCGCGCCGTCGGGCGCGTACGAGAGGTGCGAAAACGGCGTCTTCATCGCGGCGCGCGACGGTCGACGGTCGTCGCCCGAGGCGTCGACGACCATCGACCGCGAACTGAAGACGTTAGCGCGGTGGAAACGTTTGGACGACGACGAGACGACGAATCCATTGTTATTATAACGGCGTCACGCGCGCGCGGCGCTCGGTTTCGTCGGGAGCTGCTGCTTGCGGAGAAATTCTGAGAGCGGTTCGTAGTCGTCGAGCGCGGGACCCTCGGTGGCGACGGCGACTTCACGAAGCTTGGACGGCGACGTCAGGTCCTCGCGTCGACATGCGTCGAGTCCTTGCGGCGACGCGCACGCGTCCATCGCGGGCGTTTTTTCGGGAGTTCCCTCGCGCGGCGCGTTCAATTTTGTTTCGGAGACCTCTTCGGCTTTCTCTTCGGTCATCGTCGGCGTCGCTGATGACGGTAGAGCGTCGACGGGGTTTCGGACGGACGGCGCGCGAGCGTAGTAGTTCCCGACGACTTCCTTCATCGAGCGCATACGCACGCCGTCGGGCGAGAGGAACTCCTTGTACGTCGATCCGGCGAGTTTGCCGTTCTTACGAACGAAGATTTGCACGCGCCACCCGTCCGCTCGAACGTCGATGGAATCATGGACGTGCTTTTGAACGTACGCGACTAATTTTTTCATCTCCAACGCCACGGTGGTCGCATCCGTCACCAACGTCGACGTCGGCGCCTTGGGCATCGGTTTGCCAAGATTGATCGCGTGTTCCGCGGTGAGCCTCTGGTTCTCATCCTCGAGCTTGCGCACTTTCGCGCGCTCGACCTCGAGTTCCTTCTCGCGCGTCTCGACGCGTTGGCGCAGTCGCGCGAGCTCCGCCTTGAACGCCATCAGTTGCTCCGCCGTGATGGTCGCCGTACCGCTCGGACCCGATTTGATGTTCTCATCCACGTACCGTTCGTTTGCTTTCCTTTCCTCAGCGAGCTCTTTTTCGAGCTGCACGTAGCTCTCTTCGAGCGTTTTGAAGAAGGTTTCGTCGAGCAGAGTGCTGAGCGCCTCGGGCACGCGCACGATGCGAGAGCCCTCCTCCAGCACCGCGGGCGTCGTGTTCACGAGTATCTGTGGCGCCACCGTCGGCGATGGCGCACTCGCGTCGTTCGCTGCCGCGACCGCGTCCGATCTCGTCGGTTCGTTTATCGCGTCGTCGCCTTCGTTTGCGTGCGAATCAATCGTCATGTCGTCGCCCTTACCTATTTCCTTCACCGGCGCGTACGTGAAGTCGGCGTCTACTATTTTCTGTTGCCAATGGTATTCAAACTCTCTCGACATGATGCGCGCCATCTTGTACACCACGTCGTCCTCCTTATTGTACGTCATCGCGTTCGACCACACCAGTCGCACGTCGTCGGCGTACTTTTGATAATTTTCCTCCGTGTAATAGTCATCCGTCTCGAGACGCTCGTTGATTGTTCCGAGATCCATCGGATTTTTGATGACGTCAAAATAATCTGGAATCTCCCAATACACTGGATCGACCGGTTTCAAAAAAATATAGGCGTTCTTGTGCACCATGAGTTGGCGATGAATCATCTTCATGCGCGACATGCGCGTCACGAGTCTGCCTCTTGGTCGACCGCGCACCGACGCGCGCTGCGCGCGCTCTTTCCGCGCCGTGGCGGCGGTAATCTCCTGCTCTTCGTCGCTCTCTTCGTCGCTCGCATCCGTGGAATCGCGTCTCGCCGCCTTTCTAAGAATTTTACGTCGCTTCGCAGCGTTTTCACCGGCTCTGGCGCCTCTAGTTGACTCTTTGCCTCGCCCTCCTCCGCCCGCCATGCGAAACTTTTGAATACCAAAGTAATAATCATTCATGCACTGCACGATGTACCGCTTGAACTTTTGATACGTGATGTCCACCTCCTTGAATGCTTGCTTATTGTGCGTCGGCTCGAGCGCTTCCGCCTCGACGACGCCGAGCATGTCCTTCATCATCGTGTTCGCCTGCAACTGCGACCCGAATCGTTGATACATGCGAATCAAACGATTTTTATTGTAAATATGAAACCCACACTTTTTCCCATCGTCATCGGCGTAGCCTATGTGCACGCTGATGCCCTCGGTGAAACCTCGAGGTTTATACTCGGGGAACGCGTAGTACTCGCGAGAGAGATGTTCGATCGGACACCGAGGGATGACGCGCGTGCCGCGAAGCGTAAAGACGCACCGCGGGCGCAGGTACAAAATTTCCATGTACGCGCGCAAACTATAATCCTCCGGCACGTCCAGCGTCGCCTGTTGACCCTCGCGCGTCTGCTGGAACACGGGTCCGCGAGCGGTGCGTTGGTTTTCATCCGGGATCGCACCAACGAGACGAATATCATCCTTGAAACATGTGAAATCGAGCTCGGGCGGATCGCGTAAATTGAACAAGACGATGCGCGTCCCGTGTTCGCCGACAACTTTATCCAACTCTTGCAACAGCTCTCGCTCGGTGCGCACGAACGAGTATCGCAAGATGACCGCCATGTGATCGTCCCACTTTTGCGTGTTCGTCGGTTCGCTCGCGACGTACGTCGTCTTCCCTTTGACGGAGTCTTTCTCCATCTTCCAAGAAAACATCGGGATGAGAATGTCGTCCAACTCGGTGTCGTCGAGAAACGATTGCGAGAGAAAGGCGACGTGCGCGTGCCCGTCACGTTTCGTAAAGATGAGCGCGTCTTTCGCCAAACGCATGGATCCAGATTTGAAACCGATCCCGAATCGACCGACGTTTCCAACCTTGTGCTCCTTGTCGCTGAAACCAAAGGAGAGCATGCCGATGAGCGAGCGTCGATTCATCCCACACCCGTCGTCCTGAACGACGATGCCGTAACTATTCTTTGGATTTTCCAGGTTCGCAAGATCGATGGCGTCGACGTGTACCGCGGTCGCGCCGCACTCAGCGTCTTGCGCGCTGATCGCGTCGAAAATCAAAGGTAGAGTCGGTCAGTCGCTCGTCGAGGGCCTCACTTTTTTTCGTCGTCGACTCGCGCGCGGCGTCGCGTTTCGTCGACAGTTGTTCGCTTCGCGCGCACGCACTTATCGATGAGCTCCGCCAACGCCCCCAACGGCCACACATGACTCGTCGCATTACCTACACCGCGCGAACACCGTCGTCAGTCCTCTTCCCGATTCGATGATTCTTCGTCGTCGCGCGTCGCTTTGTTTTTTCAAAAAGCGTCGTCTCTCTCGCGCGCGTCGACGCCGACGCACTCTTCAACATCCTCGGATGCGCCTTCGAGTGCTCCATCACCGCCCCATCGTGTCTCGTCAACGAACTGAACGACACCTTCGGCTTCACATCCTCCTCCACCGCCTCGCGCACGACCTCCGTCGGCGCCAACGCGCCCTCGGCGACGACGTCGAGTCCCGCGAATTCCGTCCTCTGCGGCTTTTGTTTCCGTCTCTGCGTCGCGCGTCGCGTCCCGACCGCGCGGGAACGATTCACGGTCAATCATCACATCGAGCATCACCGCGCGCGCCGTCGTCGAGCGCCGCATCACCGCGCGCGCGCGCGCATTCGCGCGCACCATGGCTCGAGCTCTCGTCCGTCACCTCGCCCCGTCGCGCAGCCTCTCTCACGCGTTCGTCGTCCCGTCCCGTCGCTCGCGCGCGTCCGTCGACGTCGTGAACCGACGCGTCGCGCGCGGGAAATTTTCCCGCGGTATCCTCGCGCGCGCGAGGCTCGCGCGCGTCGCTCGCGCGCGTCGACGAGTCTCGCGCGCGCGGGCGGTGCCTCGCGTTCGTCCGAGGGTCCGAGACGACGCGCGCGAACCGCGCGCGCGCGGGACGCGAGACGCGAGACGGAGGCGCGAGAACGGTTGTGAAAAATATGTGCGTCGTGAATCGCGCGCGATCGGGGACGATGACGCGACGCGCGCGACGAGAGGCGCGCGCAAAGTCGAACGACGTGGTGACCACGGTGGTGACCACGGCGGTGGCGTGCGCGTGCGTCGTCGCGGGACGCGCGAGGGGGGCGGTGGGGGCGACGGTGACGGCGGTGCGCGCGGCGGGACCCGTGGATGGGTCGTCGCTCGCGCCGGGGGACGACGTCGTCGTGCGAGCGACGATCGCGACGTCTGGGTGGGGACGCGGCGTCGAGGCGAAACTGCGGTGTCGCGCGGGTTGGAACGCGGAGACGGAGGAGGCCATGCGAGACGACGGCGTGTGGCCGGATGAATACGCGAACGATGGCGTGTACGCGGGGAGGTGCCGGACGGGAGGCGTGGCGCCGGGTGAGCGCGTGCGATGGAGGGTGACGACGACGGCGCCGTCGTATTACGAGACGCCGTGGCCCGGCGAGGACGGGAAAGGGCCGAAGTACTTTGGGACGGTGCTCGAGAAGGGTCTGTGGGTGGACACGACGCTACCCGTGTTACACGTGTTCACGCCGGATTACTGGAGGATCACGACGGACGAGGGCGCGCGCGTGAGCGTGTACTTTGAGGGCGAATTTTACGACAACGTGTTCATGCGCCGGCGGGGGAGTAATCGAAAAGAAGCCGTCATCGGCGTCGATCTATCCGCGGCGCAGTGGCCGAAACACAAGTTTAAGCTCGATTTTAAGGGATCTGTGTTCCGATTCGATGCGGGCGAGCGACGCGTGGAGGAGATTAATCTGCACAGCGCGTACCAGGAACCTGGAGAGGAAACCTATCTACGAGAGACGTTGGCGTTTCACATTTTGAGACGCGCGGGCGTGCCCGCGTCGCTGACGAAATACGTCCACGTCAGGGTGAACAATGACTTTTACGGTCTCTTTTATTTCGTCGAACAAGTCGACGGCAAGTTTCTGAAGCGTAACGGTATGGATCCCAAGGGGCCGCTCTACAAAGCCGTACACTGGAAGTACTCGAACCTCAGGCACGGAAATCCGTCCATTCCGTGTCCGTACGCGACGCCCGATTACCCCATGCGGTGGATGAACGACGGGTGTCCCGAGATTTATCGCAAGGCGTCGAAACGCGATCGCGACAATTGGGACGATTTGTGGGAACTCACGCAAACCATCGAACGCGCGCGCGCCGACGTCAACGGCGCCGCGCACCTCTTATACGACACTCTCAACCTGCCGGCGTTGATCAACGAGATGGCAGCGCAGACGCTCATGCTCGGTGCGGATCGATGTACGAAGAATTACTACATGCACAAAGACTGGACGGGGGAGTGGTCGCGTCTGCCGTGGGACGTCGAAGACGCTTTTCCCGGCGATAAACGGTACGGCACCGGTCTGTGCTCGCCGAGCGAGTGCTCGCCGAGCAGCACGGCGTACTGCATACTCTCGTGTGAAAAGTTTAACAGCCCGTTGTACTGCGATCGGAACCATCCGCAGGACATCTTTTACGCGGATCCGAAATATCCGGAACAAGACCCGAGTTCGACGTACAACGTGCTCATCGACGTCTTACTCACGCATTGGCCCACCAAGGAGATGTATCTCACCCGATTGCGCACGCTCATGGACGATATCCTGGCGACGTCGTTCGTCGACAAGTATGTTCGAAACACGCTGCAGACGATTCGTAAGGACGCGCTTCGAGATAGCGAAAAATGGTCCGTCGGCGCGGTGCGCGCCATCGATCAGGGCGTAACGCAATTGCTGTCGCAAATCGTTCCGAAGAGACGGGACCAATTGTTCAACGAGTACGCGTACATGATTCCTCCGTCGATACCTTCGAACGCCCGCGTGTTCGCGTCGCACGCGCGGCGGTACGGGGACGAGGCGTACGTAAAACTGAGCAATCCCAACGGGTACGCCGTCGACGTCTCCTTTTGGACGATTTCGACGCCGGGCGGGTGGAGATACCGCCTCAAGCCCGGCACGGTCTTGGGACCGGGGCGCGCGCTGTTCGTCGTCAAGGATGCGAAGAAGTTTCGCGAGCGCGCGACGTGGGCGCGACGCGAGTACCCGGAGGGCGTGTTCGTGCAGGGAAACTTTGACAGAGATTTGGACACGGACGACGTGCGCGTGATCTCCGTCTCCTCGGCGAAGCGCGTGGCGACGCTCAGCGCGAAACGAGCGCAACGCCGGTTTCGACCGCTGGTGGGCTTTAACAAAACCTCGTGCGTCGTTCCGGATCACGTCGGGAATTGGAGCGCGTTCGGCGATTGTTGCGCCGCCGGAGCCGGAGAATGCGGCTTGTTTTGCGGCGTCGACGAGGCGGCCAGAGTTCGCAGGCGAGACGTCAATGTGACCATCGGACGCGACCCCGAGGAGCCGTTACCGTGTCTCGTACAAAACTTTGAGGTAGATCGGACGTGTGCGAGGGCGAAATGCGGCGCACCGACTGTGCCGAACGCGACGGCGTGCGCGCCGTTTGCGCCTTCTTCGCCGCCGAGCGGGACGCGAAGCGTCGTCGTCGACCCGATTCTCGGTCTGAACCAGGAATGGGAAGATTGGGGCTGGGGCATCAATCAAACGACGATCACACTGAGCGACCGCACGACGGCGACGCGCGTCGATTTCTCGCCGGGCGGCGGCGTTTCTTTCTCCACCACGCGCGTGTTTCCAAACGTCTCGCGCGTCATCGAGGCGCGCGCGTGGGTCGCCAGACACCGCTCGCCGCAACCGCTCCCTCGTCTCGTCATGGACTACGAACGCGACAGAAAGAAATCACCGGTCACCGTCGCCGCCGAGTTCGCGTCCGAATCCGCCGAGTCTGCGTGGCGACGAGGCTGTTTCGCGGAGGCGCGCGCTCGATTCGACGAGCCCGCGCCGCGATCCCCCGAACGACTCAAAATCACGATCCGCAACGAGTACGGGTCGCCTTTACGAGTGTGGCTCTCTCGAGTCGAGATCGTTTTCGCGTGAGCGCGCGCTCGTCGTCGTCGTCGTCGTCGTCGTCGTAGAGTTTGGAAAAACGCGTCCCGCCGCCTCAACTGTCTCTCTCTCGCGTCCTCGTCGTCAAACCGCGCCGGTCAACGTCCGCGTCTCCACCCGCGCGCGCGCGAGCGAGCGACACGCATGTTCACCGTCGCCTCGCGCGCGTCCTTCGTCCCGCCTCGCGCCGTCGTCTCGCGCGATGGCGCGCGCGCGCGCGGTGTCCCCACACCGACCGCCAACCTCTCCCGCGCGCGCGCGGTCGCCCCCGCGCGCGTCGCGACGCGCTCTCTCTCTCTCTCTCGCACCGCCGTCGTCGCGGCGTCCTCTTCCTCCACCGACGACGCGTCGACGGTGGATAAACTCAAGGCGTGGTGGCAAAACGCCGCGAAGATTGACAAGGCAAAGATTGCCTCGCTCGGCTCCGCCGCCCTCTTATCCTACGGCTTCGTCAGTAACGTCTTCTACGTCACCTCGCTCATGTTGGCGACGTACACGGCGGTGAAGACGACGGGGGCGAGTCCGTTGGTGAACTCGCTGTCGATGAAGACGTTCGCGAGTTCGTACTTTGGACTCTGGATGATTCAAAACTTTTTGCGCCCGGCGCGTTTCGCGCTCTCCGTCGCCATCTCGCCGGGGACGGATAAGATTGTCGAATTTTTCCGGAGGTACGCCCCGAATCGGGATAAGCGTTGGGCGTTCGCGATGACGGTGTTTTGTGTCAACGTCGTCGGGACGTTCGCGTACATGTTCGCAGGATTTGGATTAATCGTGGCGCTCACGGGGGTGCCGTTGGAATTGTCGTCGTTCGGGGGACTCTTACAGGCGGCCAAAGCGTCGCGCGCGGGACCGGCGTGATTCGCGGGAACCTATCGCTGAATTCATGTACAACCGTTGCAACTCAATATCTATAGTCTTCGTCTTCGTCATCAATCCTCGAATCGAAGCGCGAAGTCATCGTCGTCCTCGTCCCCGGAACGTTCGTCTTGCTCTCTCTTCATCACCGTGACGATGTCTCGGATGACTTGTCCACCGTGTCCACGACGCTGAAGCCACGCGATGAGACGGTTGATTCTCGCTTGAAAATCGCCTCGCTTATTTCGATGAAACTGCGCGCGCGCCGACTGTACTAATTCCTTGGCGCGGCGACGTTCCAAATCCGCGTCTTCGTCGTCTTCGTCGTCTTCGTCGTCTTCGTCTTCGTACAGGTTCACCTTCATCGCCCCGTTCGCGGCAAAAATAGTCTCGAACCCGATGTCTATGTCCGCGTCGCTCACCCCTTTCTGTCGCAGCGCCCCTCGCACGCGCCACGCCGACCACTTCGATTGCCTCCACTTGTACCTCGCGAACGCCTCCGCGTACGCCGAGTCGCTCTGCCCACCGCACCGCTGCACGGCGTCCAACGCCTCGTTCGCGTCCGCGGGATCGTACCCTTTATCCTCAACCAGCTTATCGTACAACTCTCGACGCGTGCGCGGTTTATACTCTAAAAACCGCATGATTTGCGCCTTGGCGTCGTCGACGCGCGTCGGTTGAAACGCGCCCGTCGACGTATACGTCGCACCGTCGAACGTGCGATTCTTCAACGCGTCCACGAGCGCACGCTCGCGGGCATCGATGTCATCCTCGATCGCATCGCGGGCGTCGTCGTCCACCGCGCGCGCGCGTCGACCGACGCGCGTCGAAAAGGATGACGCCCGAGCGGAGGCGGATGCAAACGCCCACGACGTTCGACGCGCACACGCGCGCGACGCGACGACGCACGACGCGGGCGCGCGAACGAGAGGTGCGCGCGCGATGACGCTCGTCGCCGCGCGCATCGCGCGTCGCATGCGTCGACGACTGACGCGTCGACATCGACATCATTCATCACATCCGCGCGCCCAAAATTTCATCTTTTGAAAGAGACGCGTATTGTTACAAAACCGGGGCGCGTCGGTGAACGCCCGCTAGTGCCTGTGGCACACGTTATACTGCGCGAGGGTCTGTAAGAGATCGATGACGTCCTCGGTGTCGTCGAGATAGGCGGGGGCTTTGCTCGGTTTTTGACCGATGGTGGACGTGTAGACGCACGCGCCGGCGTAGAGGGGCTGTTGCTTGTGCGCGTCGACGGCGACGAACATGTCCTCGTCGGAGCGGTCATCGCCGATGGCGAGAACGAAATCGGCGACGGAGGATGAATCGGTCGTTTGGAGGAGCTGGTCGATGACTAAGCCCTTGTGGACGCCCTTGGGTTTGATCTCGACGCTGCCGTTGCCGGCGCTGACTTCGACGGGGTCGCTCTGTAAGACGCTCTCGAGATGGTCGAGGAGTTCTTTGGCTTGCCACGCGCCGAAATCGGGATCAGCGTCGCGGTAGTGCCACACGCACGAACTCTCTTTAGCTTGAATGAAGGAACCGTCGGTGGCCTCGACGTATTGCTCCAATATGGGCAACACGGTGTCCTTCCATTCGAGGACGCTGCTGTCGGTGCCGCTCGGCGCGAGCTCCTTCCACGCCACGTCCGTACCGCGACGGAACCAATATCCGTGCTCAGCCACCATACAAATACCAGGAATATTACCGAACCACTTATCTAAGGTTTTACGCTCGCGTCCCGAGACGATGCACACCTCGTTGGCGTCGTCGCCGACGAGCGTGGTGAGAAGCGCCAAGAGGTGCGCCGTCGGAGGTTGCGCGAAGGAGGCGAGCTGCACGAGCGTACCGTCGTAATCAACGACGATTTTCCGACGCGAAGATTTGAGGTAATCGGCGACGACGGTGGAGGTGTCCAACTTTCGAAACGTCGAGCTGAGATGCACGACGCGAAAGTTTAAACCGAAACCCAAACCGTAGCACTTGTTGCTCTGCGCCTTTTCCGTGACGCGTTGCAACTCGGCGAGACAAGATTGCGCCCAGAAACCGACGTGGTGCTCGCTGACGTATCTCCAGTGCTTTTCGTGTCTCGCCTCGTGTTCGTGTCCGCTCATGGAGAGCGCCTTGTACATGGAATCAGCGACGTCTTCGACGTGCCACGGGTTGACGCGAAGCGCGCCGGAGAGCGACGGCGAACACCCCGTAAACTCGGAGATGATCAACGCGGATTGACGAGGGAGAGAAAACCCATCATCCGTCCCCTGTTGTTCGTCGTTCGGACCTTGTCTACACGTGATGTATTCGTACGGCGCGAGATTCATACCGTCGCGCGTGGCGGTGACGACGGCGATGTGCGCCACCGAGTACAGCGCGATGCGTTCGTGCAGCGGCACGGGGCGCACCTCAAATTTCACGACGTTGTTCCCATTCTTCGAGTACTTGGCGTTGATTCGGTCCACCATCTCGGTCACCGTGGATAGTAAATCGTCGATGTCTCGTCCGCTCCCGCGCGGGGGATTACACACCTGATACAGGACGATTTGTTCCGAAATCTCCGGGTGCTCCTCGAGCATGCGCTCAAAGGCGGCGATTTTCTGATCGATGCCCTTGAACTCGTCGAAATCGTCGAGACCGAGCAAAATCTTTCGTCCCGCCGCCTCGGCGAGCAACTCCTTCCGTCTGTCTTTGCACACGGTCTCATCCAACGATTCGCGAAGGCGCGACGTCTTCACCCCCGTCGGACAAATCTTCACCGACACGTTCCTACCAAAGTTGTCGATGATGAGCGCGCCGCGTTCCATTCTATGCTTGAGTCCGAGTAAACGCGTGCAACACGACAAAAAGTGTCGTGCGTAATCGAACGTGTGAAACCCAACGCAATCAGCGTTTAACAATCCGCGCAAAATCAAATCACGCGTCGGCGTCGTTCTAAAAATTTCACTCGACGGAAACGGACAGTGTAAAAAGAACCCACACTTGACGGCGTTGAACCGTTTCCGCATAAACGTCGGCAACAACATCAAATGATAATCGTGCACCCACACCTGATCGTCGTCGCTGCTTACCACCTCCATCAACGTGTCCGCAAACCTCTTATTCGCCGCGATGTACGCCGACCACTGATGTTTTTCAAACCTCGAATCCAACGGCGACATCGGCAACACGTAGTGCATCAACGGCCACAGATACTTTTTACAAAACCCCTTGTAAAAGTTATCTCTGCACTCATCCGGTAAAAACACCGGCACGCACTCATATCTCGCCTCTAAATCCGTCGCCACCGCCTCTTGCAACTCCACCGGCACCTGCATGGGCAATTGTCCGACGTTGAGCGTCTGTTCGAATTGTCCGTTCGCCGTCGCCCCGTCGCGCAACTGATGATAAATCGAGTCGGCGTCGTACGCGAACGCGTACTTGTGTCCGTACGCTTCACCCGCCGATGCGTCCTCCCACATTTTTAACGGTAACGAATTACTCACGACGAAGACGCGCTCGAGACGAGGTTCACTCGCCCCGCTCGCCCCGCTCAGATCCGTGCTCGACGCCGCCGCGGAGTTGGGCTTAGCGAGCGCCGTCGCGTCCGCCAAGGCTGCGCGAATGAATGACGCGAATGTCGCGACGCGTGCGACGTGCTCGTCGTCAGTCGATCGATCGAACGGTGCGCGCGAGGCACAGAGCGCACGACGACGCGCGCGCGACCGGGTTCGCGACGAGACGCGACGAGACGCGCGCGACGACGACCGCGAGGACGCGTGCATGAATCGCGTCCCCATCGATCCGATCGCGCGCGCGCGCGCGCGCGACCGGTGACTTCGCGCGCGGACTCGGAGACGCACCCTGGAGATCCGTGACGGACGAATTGTTGTTCGCGGTGCGACGCATGGCGTGTGCGCGGACGGACGCGCGCGCGTCTGCGGACGAACGCGCGCGCGGGACGGACAAAAAAGTGGGTGTCCGCCGGTGGTCGTCTGTATTCGGACATACGGAGGGCCATCCCGTAGTGTGGGTGTAGTGAGGCTATGTAGAACGTGTGTTTATTATTTGGAGGCGTGCGCGTTCGGGTGGGGACACCGCACGTCGACGCGCGCGTCCGAGCGCGCGCGCGGATGCCGACGACGACGATGCCGCGCGCGCGCGTGTCGTCCACCGCGCGGTGTCGCGCCGTCGCGTCGTCGTCGTCGTCGCGGCGTCGTCTCGGTGGATGTCGCTCGGTGTCGAGCGCCCGGCGGCTGGGACGACCGACGACGACGACCCGCGCGTCGTCGTCGTCGCGCGCCGTCGCCGACGAACTCGACCGCGACTGCGAGGATGATGCGTCCGTCGACGCGCTCGGATTCTCGAAATCGGACTGGGCGCGCGTGCAGACGCCGGCGAGGTACCTCGGGAACGA
>Ga0181589_10001812_pt1 | contig 16673 bp, 17 predicted proteins | sample 071ome_25_FD_132444 | JGI IMG/M metagenome (GOLD analysis project Ga0181589, IMG submission 132444) | Coastal salt marsh microbial communities from the Groves Creek Marsh, Skidaway Island, Georgia - 071410BT metaG (megahit assembly) | ecosystem: Environmental > Aquatic > Marine > Intertidal...
ATACGCAGCCCGTGCTGGGCCACTTCCAAATGGGCGTTGCGCGTCAGCATTGCCGCCCCGGCCTTTGAGGCGCAATAATGGCTCCAACCTTCCAGCGGGTTATGGGCCGCGCCTGAACTGATGGTGATAATGGTGCCATGGCCTGCGGCCAACATCACGGGCAGGGCCGCGCGCATCCCATAAAAGACGCCCTTTAAATTGATATCGATCGCGCCCCCCCATCCGGCCGGATCGGCCTGTGACAACAGCGAAATAGGCTCGATCACGCCAGCGTTGCCAATAAGAACATCCAAGCCACCAAAGATGGTGCAGGCCAGATCCACCGCTGCCTGCACCTGCGCAAAATCGGCCACATCACAGGCAATGGCACGCGCGTTTGGGCCGATGTCATCGGCAATGGCTTGCACCGCAGGCAGGCTGCGCGCTGCCAGCACTAGGTTGGCACCCTGCTGGGCAAACAGCCGCGCCGTGGCCTCGCCTATGCCGCGGCTGGCGCCAGTGATCAAAACGGTTTTTCCGGCCAGATCTGTCATGGGGTTCCCTTTGTTCGTGTTTTGCCTGTGGTAAACCGCCTATGCGCCCGGGTCCAGCCACTAGCGCCTTGACCACAGGGGTTGGGCACCCGACATTAGATGCAACGTGAAAAAAGGGCCCATCATGAAACTGATCGCAAAAATTGCCATCTCGGCCGCATTTATGGCCATGGCCAGCACGCAAGCCGCCATGGCCGATTTGGCCCCGCGCCAAGTGTGGGACGATTGGAAAGCGTATTTCACCGGCTTGGGCTATACCATCACCGGGGCCGAGCAAGAGGCCGATCGCGCGCTATTTTTGCAAGACCTCACGCTTACGATTGCCCTGCCCGATAGCGCCGGCACCGTCGCCGCCCAACTGGGCGATGTGCAGTTTCAAGCCCAAAGCGATGGCAGCGTAGCGGTGGTATTTCCTGCGGAAATCCCCGTGCGTTTTGCCATGGTCGGCACAGATGGCGCGCAACTGCGTGGCACAATCGTGAACCGCCAAACCCTGTTTTCACTGATCGTCAGCGGTACGCCCGAAAAAATGGCCTATAGCTATAGCGCCGCACAGGTGCAGATGGCCTTGGACAGCCTGATCATCGATGACTTGGCGATGCAAACCGCCGATACCGGCCTTACCTTGCGCGATGTATCGGGGCGCGGCACAAGCGAAGGCCGCAGCCTGACACAATCGCAACAACAGCTGCAAATTGCGCAGCTAGACTATGCCATCGCGCTATCCGCGCCCAAAGGCCCCGACAACAGCATCGATATACGCGGCACGCTACAAGATGTGTCCCAGCAAAGCCTGACCGCCATGCCACAATCTGCGGACCGCACAGATTTTGAAGGCATGCTACAGGCAGGCTTGGCGATTGAAACCCAGCTGCGGTATGGCGTCGGCCAAAGCAGCTGGAGCTTTGTAGAAGAGGGCGCGCGCGTTACGGCCGAGGGCACATCAAGCATGGGCCAATTCAGCGGCGCCCTGTCCAGCAGGCAATTGGCCTATTCTGGCAGCGCAACCCAGCAATATACCGTGCTTACCGGCACAGAATTGCCATTACCGGTCGAATTTTGGTCAGAAAAAACCGGGTTCGAAATAACCATACCCACAGCGGTTTCGATGCTGCCGCAGCCCTTTTCCTTGGGCGTCACGCTGCAAGGGGTGCGCGTGTCCGAGGTGCTATGGGCCATGCTGGACCCGCTAAAGAAACTGCCGCGCGAGCCGGCCAATTTGTCTGTGCAGCTGGCGGGCACAGCGCGCGTTGATAGCAACCCATGGGATCCCGAGGCGATGCTGGCGCAAGACAGCCCATTTTTGCCCCAAACCCTAGACCTGCGCGCCCTGACCCTTAGCGCGGCGGGCGCCACGCTGAACGCCCAAGGCGGCTTTTCCTTTGATGGCGACGATCTGCAAACTTTCCCCGGCATGCCCCGCCCCGAAGGCATGCTAAATGTCACCATCAGCGGGGCGCAAACCCTGCTGGAAACCTTGGTGGAAATCGGCCTTGTGCCGCAAGAACAGGCCATGGGGGCCTTGATGATGTTGGGTATTTTCACCGTGCCGGGCACAGCCGAGGGGCAGCTGACCTCGCAGCTGGAAATTAACGCCCAAGGGCATGTGCTGGCAAATGGCCAAAGGCTGCGCTAGGGCCTATATCTGGCCAAAGGCGCAGCCCAGCATGTGCCCATCACTGTGAAGGAGTATCCATGTCGCACCCCCTAGAGGCCCTATGCCACCAATTGCTGGATGCCGCACGCAGCGCGGGCGCAGATGCCGCAGATAGCATGGCGGTTGGCGGCACCTCTGTCTCTATCGATATTCGCGAAGGCAGGTTGGAACAGGCCGAACGCTCGGAAGGGGTGGATCTGGGGTTGCGGGTGTTTGTCGGCCAACGCCAAGCCAATGTTTCCGCCTCGGATATTCGGCCCGAAACCTTGCAGGAAATGGCCCTGCGCGCCGTGGCAATGGCACGCGAAGCCCCCCAAGACCCGCATGCAGGCTTGGCCGACCCATCGCAACTGGCGCAAAATATCGATGCCAATGCCCTGCAACTTTGCGACCCTGCCGCCGAACCCACGCCAGAGGCGTTGCAAGAAGATGCCCTGCAGGCCGAGGCCGCCGCCCAACAAATTGCAGGCATTTCGCAGGTGCAGGGCGCCAATGCGGGCTATGGGCGCACCGATATCTGGCTGGCGGCCAGCAACGGGTTTTCAGCAGGCTACGCGCGCACCCAGCGCAGCATTTCCTGCGTGGCCATTGCCGGCACCGGCACCGGGATGGAGCGCGATTTCGATGGCGATGGCCGCAGTTTCCAGACCGATTTGCGCAGCGCCGCTGACATTGGCCGCTGCGCTGCCGAACGCGCGGTGGCGCGCTTGGGCGCGCGCAAGCCCCCCACCGGCGCCTATCCGGTGCTGTTTGACGAACGCATTTCATCCTCGCTGATTGGGCATTTGGTCGCCGCAATCAATGGGCAGGCCATCGCCCGTGGCGGCTCGTGGTTGCGAAACGCGTTGGGCCAACAGGTGCTGCCCCACGGCCTGTCGTTGGTCGAAGACCCGCATCGCCCGCGCATCAGCGGCTCGCGCCCGTTCGATGCCGAAGGTCTGCCCACACAGGCGCGCACGATCATCGATAACGGCATTCTTACTGGTTGGACGCTGGATTTGGCCACCGCCCGGCGGCTGGGCATGGCCCCCACGGGCAATGCCGCCCGCAGCACCGGCGCCCCCCCCGCACCGGCGCATTGGAACCTTAGCCTGACCCAAGGCCCGCATACCCGCGCCGAGCTGATTGCCACCATGGGCACGGGGCTGTTGGTGACCTCGATGATCGGCGCCACGATCAACCCCAGTACTGGGGATTATTCGCGCGGGGCATCTGGGTTTTGGGTAGAGAACGGTGAAATCACCTATCCGGTGAACGAATGCACGATAGCGGGCAATCTAAACGATATGTTGCGCAGCATGGTGCCAGCCAATGACGGGCGGCAATGGCTGTCGCGGGTTGTGCCCTCGGTTTTGGTCGAAGGGATGATGCTTGCCGGTGCATGATGATTTGGACTTGCTGACACAGGCGGCGCTGGCGGCGGGCAAACTGGCCCGCAGCTTTGTTGGCCAACGCTACGAGATCAGCGAAAAGCCCGGAAACCTAGGCCCGGTCACAGATGCCGACCACGCTGTGAACGACCAGCTGTGCACATTGCTGCGCGGCGCCCGCCCAACCTATGGCTGGCTGTCCGAGGAAACCGAAGATGGCACCAAGCGGCTGGGCGAAAGCCGGGTTTTTGTGATTGACCCAATCGATGGCACGCGCAGTTTCATCGAAGGGGGCAGCGCATGGGCGCATGCCTTGGCCATTGTTGAAAACGGTGTGCCGGTTGCCGGGGTGGTGTATCTGCCGATGAAAAACAAGCTCTACCGCGCTGCCGCTGGGCTGGGGGCACAGCTGAATGGCCAGCCCATACGCGTGGCGGGGCGCGGGCAATTGCAAGGCGCCACGATGGTTGCCGCGAAACCAAATTACGACGCCAGACATTGGCAAGGCGCGGTGCCCGATGTCACCCGGGTCTATCGCCCCTCTTTGGCCTATCGGCTATCGCTGGTGGCCGAAGGCCGTTTTGACGCCATGATGACGCTGCGCCCCAGCTGGGAATGGGACATTGCCGCCGGCGCGGTTATTTTGCAGCAGGCAGGCGCGGCCATTACCGACCGCAATGGCCAAGCGCTGCGCTTTAACAACCCCCATCCACAGGTCAATGGCGTTGTGGCGGCCAACCCCGCTTTGCATGCCAATCTGATGGGCCAGCTGCGCCCTGCCGCAATAGATACAGCGCAGGGCTAGCGACATGGCGCGCACTATGGCCCTTTCTTCTTATCGCGCCTTGCCGGGGCGGGCACGGGCCAGCAAATATTCGCCCAGCGCCACCCGCCCAAGGGGCCAGCTGATCTGGGCACATGCCGCCAGCGCCCAAGACATTGCAGCGCTGCTGCGCCTGTTTGAACGGCTGTATCAACAACGCCCCGATGTGCATTTGCTGCTTACACACGAGGGCGCCACCCTGCCCACACCGCTGCCCCGCGCATTGGCCGCAACCGAGGTGGTGGTGGCAGAAAAGGCCGATGCGATCCGCAGTTTTTTGGGCCATTGGCGGCCCGATCTATGCCTATGGGCCCATGGCAACCTGCGGCCGGTTTTGCTGCAACAGGTTGCCCATTCTGGCATCGCTTTGGTGTTGGTGAACGCCGCAGAAAGCGGTTTTGAAACCATTCGCGCCCGCTGGTTGCCAGACCCGGCACGCCAAGTCTTGCACAGCTTTCATGCGGTTTTTGCCTTAGACGAGGGCACCGGGCAGCGGCTGTTGCGTTTGGGCCTGCCCCAAAGCGCGCTGCATGTTGTGGGCCCGCTGCAACAGGCCAGCATGGCCCTGCCCCACGATCCTGACGCGCGCGAAGAACTGTCAGCCGCGCTGACCGACCGGCAAGTGTGGTTGGCCGCCCACGTCAGCCCCGATAGCCTGACAACACTAACCGAGGCGCACCGCGCGGCCATGCGGTATGCGCACCGAATGCTGCTGATCGTTGTGCCAAACAACGCCGATGACGAGCCGGGTTTTGCCGCCTCGTTGGATGACGAGGGGTGGCGTGTGGCCCGCTGGGCGCGCGGGGAATTGCCCAACGAGACAACCCAGATCTTGCTGGCAGATGGCACCGACGAGATGGGCCTTTGGTATCGGCTGGCCCCTTTGACATTGATGGCCAGCACCCTGCATCCCACGGGCGCGGCGCAAGATCCATTTGCCCCAGCCGCGCTTGGCTCGGCGGTGATTTATGCCGGCGCAACCGGCGCGCAGCAGGCAAGCTATGCGCAGCTACAGGCGGCAGGGGCGGCAGTGGCGCTGCCCGATACCACCCGCCTGCCCCATGTGATCAGCGAGTTGATATCGCCTGAACGGGCCGCCAAAATGGCGCTGGCGGCGTGGCAGGTTATTTTGCAAGGGGCAGCCGCCACAGATCAGGTGATCGAGTTGTTGCAAGACCGGCTGGACATTGCCCCGCCGCCAAAGGAGGCCTGAATGCGCGCGCCCGAATTCTGGTTCACCCCGCCCCAAAAACCCGCATGGCAAAGCTGGCTTTTGGCGCCACTGGGTGCGCTTTACGCGGCAGCCACGGCGCACCGCCTGCGCCGCGGCCCGCAGGCACGGCTGGGCGTGCCTGTGGTGTGCGTGGGCAATCTGAATGCGGGCGGCACCGGCAAAACCCCCACGGTTATTGCCCTGCTCGAGGTGCTGCGCAGCCTGCATCTTGAGGCCCATGTGGTTTCGCGCGGCTATGGCGGGGCCTTGGCCGGGCCAATCGAGGTGCATCCAACCCACCACAGTGCCGCGCAAGTGGGCGACGAACCGCTGCTGCTGTCGGCCTTTGCGCGCACATGGGTGGCCCGGGACAGGCTGGCAGGCGCACAGGCGGCCATTGCGCAAGGGGCACAGGTGATCGTGCTGGATGACGGGTTTCAAAACCCTGCCTTGGCCAAAGATTTCTCCATCATCGTGGTGGACGCGGCCAAAGGGTTTGGCAATGGCCGGTGCCTGCCAGCCGGCCCCTTGCGCGAAACCGTGCCCGTGGGGTTGGCGCGGGCCGATCTGTTGCTGTCCATCGGTGCCGAAGACGACCAGCGCCAATTTGCCCAAACGTGGCACAGCCAAATCACCGTGCCGCATATGCAGGCCCATTTGGCGCCCCTGCAAACCGGAATGGATTGGCGCGGCACGCCCTTTTTGGCCTTTGCCGGCATTGGCCACCCTGAAAAGTTTTTCGCCACATTGCGCAGCTTGGGCGCGCAGCTGGTGCGCACCGAGGCGCTGGACGACCACCAAACCCTAACGCCTGCCTTACTAAACCGGCTGGAAGGCGCGGCGCGCCAAGCTGGGTCGCAGCTGGTAACCACTGAAAAAGACGCAGCCCGCTTGCCAGCCAGTTTTCGCACCAAGGTGATTACTTTGCCGGTCAGGCTGCATATCACGGCACAAGACCAGCTGAAAAGCGCGCTGGCACAGGCCCTGAAAGACGCAGGTTAAACGGCCAATAGCTGGTCCATTTTACGGGCCAGTTTGGCATCCAACGCCGACAGGCCCCCTACATCATGGGTGGTCAGCACCACGGAAACGGTTTTGTAAACATTGCTCCATTCGGGGTGATGATCCCATTTTTCGGCCCATAGTGCAGCGCGGGTCATAAAGGCAAAGGCCTGCGTGAAATCATCAAACACGAAGGTTTTGCAAATGGCATCGCGCCCCTCGGCCATGGCCCAGCCATTGGCCAAAAGCGGGGCGATCATGGTTTTGCGTCCGGTGTCGCTTAGCAATTCGGTCATTCCTGCTCCTTCACTTCGGTTTTTCGGAACGGGCCATAATCGGTTAGGATATCAACCTCGTCTTCCACGGCTTTTCGCTCTTCTTCCAGATACTGCGCGATGGCGCGGGCAAAGCCCGGGTCGCCCACCCAATGCAGCGAATGCACCTGCGCGGGCAAATAGCCACGGGCCAGTTTATGTTCGCCCTGCGCACCCGCCTCGACGCGGGCCAAGCCATGGGCAATGGCATAGTCCATCGCCTGATAGTAGCAGCATTCAAAATGCAGGCAGGGGTGATCTTCGACACAGCCCCAATACCGGCCAAAAAGTGCCGAGCGGCCAATAAAATTCAACGCACCCGCCACAGGCTGCCCGTTGCGCAAGGCCAATACCAACAACAGATCATGGCGCATGTCGCGTTGCAACAGGTCGAAAAAGGCGCGTGTCAGATAGGGCCGCCCCCATTTGCGCGCGCCGGTATCTTGGTAAAATTCCCAAAACGCATCCCAATGGTGGGGCTCTATCTGATCGCCGGTAAGCTGCACGATCTGGCCGCCAAACTCGGCCGCGCGGGCGCGCTCTTTGCGGATCATCTTGCGCTTGCGCGAGCTAAGATCGCCCAAGAAAGCCGAAAAATCGGCATAGTCCAGATTGTGCCAATGGTATTGCGTGCCAACGCGGTGCATCAGCCCCAATTCGGCGGCCTGCGCGGCCTCGTCTTCGGTGCAAAAGGTAATATGCGCAGACGACAGGCCATTTTTGGCGCCAATCTGTGCCATGCCCTGAACCAAAGCATGGCGGGCGGTTGTTTCTAACCCCGGCCGCACCAACAGCCGCCGCCCAGTGGCGGGGGTAAAGGGCACGGCAACTTGCAATTTTGGGTAATAGCGCCCGCCTGCCCGCTCGTATGCATGCGCCCAGGAATGATCGAAGATATATTCGCCCTGTGAATGGCTTTTTAAATACATGGGCGCGCAACCAATCAGCTGCCCATCGACGCGCGCCAGCAGGTAATGCGGCTGCCAGCCCGTGCCTGACCCAACCGAGCCGCTTTCTTCCAACGCCTGCAAAAAACGGTAGGTTGTAAACGGATCTTCGGGGCGGGCGCCTGTTTGCGCCTCGGGGCAGGCGCAGCTGTCCCAGTCGGCGGCACGGACCGCCGATAGCGAGGTGACTATTTCCAACGTAACTTCTTGGTCGGCCATCGCTTTCGCACCTCAAGGGGGGGTGGGGCCACAACGTGGTGCGGCCCCGGTTGTGTTCAAGCGGGGATTTCGGCGCAATAGCCTTCGAAGGTGATATTTTGCGCGATCTTTCGGGCCTCGGCCTCGGCCGCGGGGCTGCGGATTGTCCAGCACAATATCGCCGCGCCCTGGGCCTGCAATTGCCCCACACGCGGATTGCGCAGATCCGCAGCCTCGTGGCTGATGAACGACGCACCAGAGGCCTGATAATCGGGGATATCAGCCAGCCGCCTTAGCCGCTGTTTCGACACCGGCGCCCAATCAACAGGATCAAAGGCGCAGGTGGTGAACCCCCGGGGTATATGCGGGGCCATGCCACCAAACACCCGCACCGAATTGGGGTTGAATGACATCACCGCCACATCGCCACGGTAGCCTTGCAGCGCATCGGCCGTGGCCTGTTCTAACCGCCCCACAGCGGGGCCAAGGTTGCCGTCTTGGTCTTTTAGTTCCACCAGCAAGGGCACTTGGCCTGCCACGCAAGCCAGCACTTGGGCGAAGGTGGGAATGCAATCGCCCCGGCCATCTGTCAGTGCGATGTTTTGCAATTCAGCCGCGCGGCGCTGGTTTATCATGCCGGTTTCGGCTGTCAGGCGGTTCAGCACATAGTCGTGAAATACCATGGGCTGGCCATCGGCGCTAAGCTGCAAATCTATCTCGATGCCATAGCCCGCCTGCACCGCAGCCTGAATGGCAGAGAGTGAGTTTTCAATGCGCCCAAGCGCACGGTCGTGCAGGGCGCGGTGGGCGATCGGGGCGCCCAAAAACGCGGGGGGCAACATCATGCGATCTCGAATATCGCCTCGATTTCCACCGCCACGCCCAAGGGCAGCGACGCGGCAGACACGGCCGAGCGCGCATGCCGCCCCGCATCGCCCAAGGCCGCAACCATGAAATCCGAGGCGCCGTTGATAACCTTTGGCTGTTCGGTGAAATCCGGGGTCGAATTCACAAAGCCCACCAGCTTTACCACCCGCTGCAACCGATCCAAATTGCCGCCACAGGCCGCTTTCAACTGGGCCAGCAAACTGATGGCGCAGCTGCGCGCGGCGGCGGCGCCTGCCTCGGTGTCCATATCAGCGCCCAGCTTGCCACAAATCAGCTGGCCATCGGCCATGGAAATTTGCCCAGACACATAGACCATGTTTGCGCTGATCACATAGGGCACGTAATTGGCCGCAGGGGCGGGCGCATCGGGAAGGGTGACGCCAAGTTCGGCAAGGCGGGCTTCGATGGCAGACATGGGTGATCCTTACGTTGCTGCGTTTCGTTGGCCAAACGCTACCCCGGCTGGGGGGATAAGGAAACAGCCAAGCACGACAAAGCGGCGCAGAATGGCGCCAAACCCCAACGCCAAAAATGACAAACCCCCGAAGCCATGGCCCGGGGGTCGCCGAATTTCTGTCCAGTCAGGGGGATGCTTACAGCATGCCCTCGCGCTGTGCCTTTTTCCGCGCCAGTTTGCGTGCACGGCGAATCGCTTCGGCCTTCTCGCGCGCTTTTTTGACAGAGGGTTTTTCGAAATGCTGCTTAAGCTTCATTTCACGGAAAACGCCCTCACGCTGGAGCTTCTTCTTCAGGGCACGGAGCGCCTGATCGACGTTATTGTCGCGAACAGATACCTGCATGTGGTTTTCACCACCTTTCTAAGTTTGAGTTGCAAGGAATTGCAGGAACCCGCCCTATAGCAAAGCCCCGCCAGTTTGTCTAGGCTAGGACAAATCGGAATTGGGGGACGACATGAGCACAACCTCGACCAAAGACATTTTGCTGGACGCCGCGCTGATGCATGTGCCCTTTGACGGCTGGTCAGATACTGCGCTTGCGGCCGCTTTGGCAGATACCGGGTTGGATGCCACCGTGGCAAAGGCGGTGTTTCCACGCGGGCCAGTGGATATGGCGCTGGCCTATCATGCGCGCGGCGATGCGCAAATGCTGGCCGCATTACAGGCCGCCGATCTGGGCGATATGCGCTTTCGCGATCGCATTGCCCATGCCGTGCGACTGCGGCTAGAGGCTGTAGAAGAGAAAGAGCTGGTGAGGCGTGGCATGACATTGTTTGCCCTGCCCCCCTATGCCGCCGATGGGGCACGGGCATTGTGGCAAACCGCCGATCATATTTGGCAGGCTTTGGGCGATACATCGCAAGATGTGAACTGGTATACAAAACGCGCCACGCTAAGCGCCGTTTACAGTGCAACGGTGCTGTATTGGCTGGGCGATACATCAGAAGATGATGCCGCCACTTGGGCATTTTTGGACCGGCGTATTGATAACGTAATGCAGATCGAATCCCTAAAAGCCAAGGCACGGGCCAACCCGGCGCTGTCGCGCCTGTTGCAGGGGCCGCTGGGCCTGTTGGGCCGCATCCGCGCACCGGGGCAGGCAGGCCATGCCATGCCCGGGCGCTGGGGTGGGCGGGGCTAGGGCCAGATATTTCAAGCGAAAGGAAACGCAATGAGCCAACTTATGAAGGCGGTTGAAATCACCACGCCGGGCGGGCCCGAGGTGCTGCAGCTGTGCGAACGCCCCATGCCAGTTGCAGGGCCGGGGCAGGTGGTTATTCGCCTTGCTTGGGCAGGGGTAAACCGGCCCGACGCCTTGCAACGCGCGGGCAATTACGCCCCGCCGCCCACGGCCAGCGATCTGCCGGGCCTAGAGGGCGCAGGCGAAATTGTGGCCGTGGGCGCGGGCGTCGACAGTTGGAAGCCCGGCGACATGGTATGCGCCTTGCTGCCCGGTGGCGGCTATGCCGAATACGTGGCCACCCCCGCCGCCCATTGCCTGCCCATCCCCGCCGGCATGGGCCTGCGCGAGGCGGCATGCCTGCCCGAGACTTATTTTACGGTTTGGACCAATGTGTTCATGCGCGGCGGGCTTAGCGCGGGCGAGCGGTTTTTGGTGCATGGCGGCTCGTCAGGGATTGGCACAACAGCCATTCAGCTGGCCCATGCCTTTGGCGCGCGGGTGTTTACCACCGTGGGCAGCCCCGACAAGGCCGCAGCCTGCACCAAACTGGGGGCAGAACGCGCCGTTATATATACCGAAGAAGATTTTGTAGATGTGCTGCGCGACGAGGGCGGCGCTGATCTGATCTTGGATATGGTGGGCGGCCTTTATTTGCCACGCAACCTGCGTGCCTTGGCCGATGACGGGCGGCTGGTGCAAATTGCCTTTTTGCAGGGGCCAAAAATCGAGGTGAATTTCGCCCAAGTCATGGCGCGCCGGCTAACGATCACCGGCTCTACCTTGCGGCCCCAATCCGATTTGGGCAAAGCCCGCATCGCCGAAGGGCTGCGCACCCATGTGTGGCCCCTGCTGGAAAGCGGCCATATTGGCCCGGTTATGGATAGCGAGTTTCCTTTGGCACAGGCCAGCGCTGCGCATGCGCGCATGGAAAGCTCGGGCCATATTGGCAAAATCGTCCTTAAGGTGGCGTAAGCAAATCAGCAGGGCAGCTTGACGCCGCCCTGCTTTGTTGCATCTCATCGCGCAGAGCGAAGGGAGATGCAGAAATGACAAAAACAGTAATCATCGAAAAATTTGGCGATGCCGATTGCATGCAGCTGGTTGAAACCGAAATCGGCCAGCCAAGCGCAGGCCAAGTGCGTGTTGCGCATAAAGCCTGCGGTTTGAACTATATCGACGTTTATCAGCGCACCGGGCTTTATCCGCTGCAATTGCCACATGCCTTGGGGATGGAGGCCGCAGGCGTGATCGAAGCTGTGGGCGAGGGTGTGACCCATGTCAAAGTGGGCGACCGCGTGGCCTATGCCGCACAGCCCCCCGGCGCCTATTGCGAAGCGCGGGTGATGCCCGCGGCGCAAGTATGCCCATTGCCCGATGGGATTAGTTTTGAACAGGGCGCCGCCATGATGCTGCAGGGCCTAACCGTGGAATATTTGTTCCATCGCACAACCCCGCTGAAACGTGGGGATACGGTGCTGTTTCATGCCGCAGCGGGTGGTGTTGGCCTGATTGCCTGCCAATGGGCCCGATCCGAGGGAATCACCCTATTGGGCACCGCTGGCAGCGATGAAAAATGCGCGCTGGCCAAAGAATATGGCGCCACCGAATGCATCAACTACCGCAACCCCGATTGGCCGCAGCGTATAAAAGAGCTGACCGGCGGCAAAGGTGTTGATGTGGTCATGGATGCCGTGGGCGCCAGCACCTTTGATGGCTCGTTGGACTGTTTGAAACCCCTCGGTATGATGATCTCTTTTGGCAATGCATCTGGGCCAGTGCCGCCGCTGAACATTGGGGTGTTGGGGCAAAAAGGGTCGCTTAAAATTACCCGCCCTACCCTGTTCACACATATTGCCAACCATGACGCCTGCCAAGCGATGGCAAAGCATTTGTTTGACAAAGTTCTTTCCGGTGATGTGGAAATAAGAATTGATCAGCGCTTTAAACTTTCGGAAATAGCTGATGCCCACCGCGCATTGGAAGCGCGGCAAACAACGGGATCAACAATTATTGAAATCTAAGCAGTGCATCACTGAATAGATTTACAATTCACTACTTCACTGCCATTATGGCTGTGCTGGGGTTGGCGTTTAACGGCGCCAACCCTGATGTGTTTCGGCATCGGTGCCGAAGCAAATGTTGGGCGCAGTAATGAAAGTGGATACTAGTAATATGTCTCATTTTGATCTAGATACGATGTCTTTGGAAGAATTGAAAGCTTTGCAAAAGCAAGTTGCCAAAGCGATCGAGGGCTACAAAGACCGCGAGCGGCTAAAAGCATTGGCCGAACTTGAGGCGAAAGCCCAAGAGATGGGGTTCTCGCTGAGCGACTTGTTGGGGACCAAGAAAACCCGCAAGGGCGCTGGCGTTCCAAAATACCGCCACCCCGACGATGCCGCTGTTACATGGACAGGCAAAGGCCGCCGCCCCGCATGGGTGAACGAGGCGCTGGCTGCTGGCAAAACCATGGCAGATTTGGCGATTTAATTGCTAAAAGCAATAAAGGGCGCTGTGCTGCACTGGCATCCAGCGCCCTTTTTTTGCCTAACGCACCGGATCTAGCAGCGCATCTTTCAGCGTACAATCCGACACAACATCGCGCCCGCATGGCACAGGCTGTAATGTTTTCGACAAACAAATACGCGCCTCTTGAATACGCCCCTGACGGCAGGTGATTGTTACCATATCCGGCTGCAATTCCGGATTAGATTTTATAAATGCCTGCTCTATCAACTTTGCGGGTAAACTAACCGGCTTTTCCAACTGCCGCAAAATAGCGGGCCGGTTTATCAAATTGAAAGCACGCCGAGAGGTTTCAAAGTAATCTTTCGGGGCCAAGCCGCTGCACGTGCCGTGCTTTTTCCATTGATGCCATGCCAAGCCACTGCTGCCCATAATATCGGCCATCGCATTTGTTTGGCTGCGGCTGGGCGGGGCAAATGCTGATTGGCAATAGTCTGGCCAGCCTTGGTGATACTGCGGCCATAGCCCATGCAGCACCCAGCCATAACCGGTGTCTTGGTTGCATTGCGCAGCGCCGCGGGCATCGCCCTCGATCGCGCACCAGCTGGGCGACCAGCTCAGCGAAAGAACATAATAATCAAACTGCCCGGCTTGCCCCGCGTGGGCACGGCCCAGACCCACCGTTTGTATCAAACACAACACCAATACCAGAACGCGCATTCACTCTTTCCTTATGTCTTTTGCCACACTATACAGGCGCCAAGTTCCCCAACAATGGTAACCCGCTTCGCCCGCCGAAGCAGCCAGTTCTGGCAACGGGGAAGTTTTGAGCTATGGAGCACAGACATGAACAAACCGATCATGGCAAAAGCAACCGCCGTCTGGCTGGTGGACAACACCACCCTGACCTTTAAGCAAATCGCTGATTTTACCGGCATGCACGAGCTGGAAATTCAAGGCATTGCCGATGGCGACGTGGCCACCGGCGTAAAGGGCTTTGACCCGGTCGCAAATAACCAGCTGGATCAGGCCGAGATCGACAAGGGCGAAAACGACCCGCTCTATACGCTGCGCTTGAAGTTTAACGCCGCCGCCGTGGGCGAAGAAAAACGCCGCGGCCCGCGCTATACCCCGCTGTCCAAACGTCAGGACCGCCCGAATGCAATTTTGTGGCTGGTGAAATTCCACCCCGAACTGAGCGATGGCCAAATCGCCAAGCTGGTCGGCACAACCAAGCCCACCATCCAATCGATTCGCGAGCGTACGCACTGGAACATTTCCAACATGCAGCCGATCGACCCGGTGGCGCTGGGCCTGTGCAAGCAATCCGAGCTGGACACCGCCGTGCAAAAAGCCGCTGAAAAGCGCGCCAAGGAAGGCGGCAGCATGGATGACGACGCGCGCCGCAAACTGCTGTCGACCGAACAGTCGCTGGGCATGGATGACGCACCGCGCATCCCCACCGCCATCGAAGGGCTGGAAACCTTTACGCTGCGCGAAACCCCGGATGAAGACGACGAGCCGGAAACCGGCGATATTCTTGATGCCGAAAGCTTCTTCAACCTGCCCGCCGGTGGGGATGATGACGACGACGACGAGGATGATACCCGCCGCTAAGCCGCGCAGGCCCGTTTTTCGCCACAAAATGCCAAAGGCCCGGTTTACCGCCGGGCCTTTTTCTATCTAGACGCAGCGCCGCTTTCGCCGCTTAATCGACACGGCGGCAGGTTTGGGGGCGGCATGCATATTGCGGTTATCGGGGCGGGGCTTATTGGGGCTGCAGCAGCGCGGCATCTGGCGAAAATGGGGCATCAAGTTACGCTGATCGGCCCAGACGAGCCGGCAAATTTTGCCAACCATACCGGCGTGTTTGGCAGCCATTACGACGAGGGGCGTATCACCCGGTCACTGGACCCGAACCCGTTTTGGTCGCGGGTGGGGCGCAACTCTATTGCCCGTTATGGCGAGATTGCCCGCGAAGGCGACACCGCGTTTTATACCGAAACAGGCTGTGCCATTGCCGGGCCCAAAGACAGCCCCCTTATCGCCGAGATGGCCAAAACCGTGCAGGCCGAAAATATCACCTGCAGCACCTATCAAGATGGCGAAATCAGCACTGTGCTACCCATGCTGTCGTTTCCCGCCGGCACATCGCTGACGCTAGAGCCGGAAAACGCCGGGCATATCAGCCCAAGGCGGCTGGTGGCGGCACAGATAGCCGCGGCCAAGCGTCAGGGCGCCACCCATCTGCCCCATATAGCAATCAACATCACCGAAACGGCGCAGGGCGTGCGCATTGCCCATGCCAGCGGCCATGTGCAGGCTGATCGCGTGCTGGTGGCGGCGGGCGCCTACAGCGCGGCTTTGCTGGGCCTGTCCACACCCATCGACGTGATGCAACGCACCGTGGTGATGATGCAGCTTGGCCCAGACGAGGCCCATAGGCTGGCCAGCCTGCCCAGCCTGATCTGGTTCGACAGCCAGGGGATTGATTGCTATATGCTGCCGCCCATCCGCTATCCTGATGGCAATGTTTACCTAAAGACCGGGGGCGACCGGGTGGATGTGCCCCTGCGCGGCGCGCAGGCCATAACCGCATGGTTCAAAAGCGGCGGCAACACCCAAGTGGCGCAGATGCTGTTGCAGGCCACACGCGCGGTGCTGCCCGGCCTGCAGGTGGCCAGCCACCATGCCGTGCCTTGCGTTACCAGCTATACGCAGGCCGATTACCCCATGATTGGCCAGCTAAGCCCCCGTATCAGCGTGGCGACTGCAGGCTGCGGCCGTGCCGCCAAAAGCAGCGATGAATTGGGGCGGCTGGGCGCCACCACGGTATTGGGCCAACCCCTGCCCGATTGGGCCAAGGTGTGCGTGGCACCCTAGGGATTTGAGCGGTTTGAGCGGTTTGGTTTGTGCAATGCTGCACAAACGCACAACTGGAAACACCGCCTTGCGCAAATTTGTAACATTTTTGGCGGGCGTAGAAAAATTTCTTGCGCGAGTCAGTGATCGGCCCTAAATGCCCCCGCATAGACGCCAACGCACGCGCCTCTGGCCGATTGCATAGCAATCCGTGTTTACGTAGCGACGGTAACGTCTCCGTTTGAACTGGTCGGGTGAAAGCCCGGGTCTGATTGGAGATGACCATGAATGCCTACGTAAATCCGCTTGCGGGTGGCGAAGCTATTGTTGCCACCTCACGTATCGAAGACTACATCTGGAACCGCAGTTTTGACCGCCCAACGCTGGTGATTGACCGGCAAGTTGTGGCGCAACAATACCGCGCGTTAAAGGCCGGCTTGGGCCGCGCCGATATTCACTATGCGGTCAAGGCCAACCCCGCCTATGGGGTGATTGAAACGCTGATCGCCGAAGGCAGCCATTTCGATGCCGCCTCGCGGGGCGAGATCGAGCTGTGCCTCAGCATGGGCGCCGAGCCGCAAACGATTTCCTTTGGCAATACCATCAAACGCCCCGCCGATATTGCATGGGCCTTTGGTGCAGGCATCACGCTGTTTGCCGCAGACAGCGAAGCCGAGCTGGAAAAAATTGCCGCCAAAGCCCCGGGCGCCGAAGTATATATTCGCCTGTTGGTGGGGGCCACCGGTGCCGATTGGCCATTGA